>Ga0308405_1000563_pt1 | contig 20970 bp, 22 predicted proteins | sample HotsprSampleMS13_FD_203473 | JGI IMG/M metagenome (GOLD analysis project Ga0308405, IMG submission 203473) | Hot spring phototrophic mat microbial communities from Mushroom Spring, Yellowstone National Park, Wyoming, United States - 20060912_MS13 ...
GCCTCTGCCCGTGGACCTGGTCCTGGCCAGCGCCGGGGGGGCCCTCTCCAAAGCCCTGGCCCCCCTTTGGGTCCAGGGCGGGGCCCTGGTCATAGACAACTCCAGCGCCTTCCGCTACGAGCCCTGGGTACCTTTGGTGGTCCCCGAGGTCAATCGGGAAAAGATCTTCACCCACCAGGGCATCATCGCCAACCCCAACTGCACCACGGCCATCCTGGCCATGGCCCTCTGGCCCCTCCACCGGGCCTTCCGGGCCAGGCGGGTGGTCGTGGCCACCTACCAGGCGGCCTCGGGGGCGGGGGCCAAGGGCATGGAGGAGCTCCTCAGCGAAACCCACCGCTTCCTGCACGGGGAGACCCCCAGGGCCGAGGTCTTCGCCCACCCCCTGCCCTTCAACGTCATCCCCCAGATTGACGCCTTCCAGGAAAACGGCTACACCCGCGAGGAGATGAAGGTGGTGTGGGAGACCCACAAGATCTTTGGCGATGACTCCATAAAGATCAGCGCCACCGCGGTGCGGGTTCCCACCCTTCGCGCCCACGCCGAGGCGGTGAGCGTGGAGTTCGCTAAGCCCCTGACCCCGGAGGCGGCTCGGGAGGTGCTGAAGGAGGCCTCCGGGGTGGAGGTGGTGGACGAGCCCGAAAAGAGGCGCTACCCCATGCCCCTCACCGCCAGCGGCAAGTGGGATGTGGAGGTGGGGCGGATCCGGAAGAGCCTGGCCTTTGAGAACGGCCTGGACTTCTTCGTGGTGGGGGACCAGCTCCTGAAGGGGGCCGCTCTCAACGCCGTCCAGATCGCCGAGGAGTGGCTCAAGGGGCCCTGAGCCAGAGCCAGTACTCCCGGTTCCCCTCCTTGCCCGGGAGGGGGCTTTCCGCCTCCCCTAGGACCCCGAAGCCCAGGGCCTCCGCCCGTTCCCTGACCCGCCTCAGGGCCTCCCGCCTTAAGGCCTCCTCCCGCACCACCCCTTGGTGGGCCCCGGGCCAGAGCTCGTACTGGGGCTTCACCAGGACCAGGGCCTCGCCCCCTTCCCTCAGAAGCTCCAGCGCCTTGGGGAGGACCTGGGTGGCGGAGATGAAGGCCAGGTCCATGAGGATAAGGTCCACGGGCTCCGGGAGGCTCACGGCGCGGGCGTCCACGCCCTCGAGGGCCACCACCCTGGGGTCCTGGCGGAGGCTCGGGTGGAGCTGGCCCCTGCCCACGTCCACGGCGTAGACCCGGCTGGCCCCCCTTTCCAAAAGGACCTGGGTGAAGCCCCCGGTACTGGCCCCCAGGTCGGCGGCCACCTTCCCCGCCACCGCCACGGGGAAGGCCTTCAGGGCCCCCAGGAGCTTGTAGGCTCCCCGGCCCACGTAGCGCTCCTCCGAAAGGAGCGTCACCTCCGCTCCCTCGGGCACGGGGTGGGCGGGCTTCCGCACCACCTTGCCGGAGACTTTGACCAGTCCCTCCTCTATGAGGCGCTTGGCCTTCTCCCGGCTTTCCACCAGGCCCCTTTCCACCAGGTAGCGGTCCAGGCGCACGGGGGTATTATCCTCCCGTGGAGGCGGATCTGTCTGGGGTTTGGTACGTGCTGGAAGGGGAGCCCGGGGAGCACCTGGTGATGGAGGCTTTGGGGAAGAGGCTTTCCGGGGTGTGGAGCAAAAGGGAGCTTGCGGAGAGGTTCTTGGCCCTCCACCCTGAGCTCGGCATGCGGGTGAGCGCCTTGGAGAGCCGGGCCCTCAAGGAGGCCTTCCTCCGGGCCTTGGGTATGCTCAAGGTGGAGGCGGTCCTGGTGGACTACCAGCCGGGGGTGCACCAGGCCCGCCTGGCGCAGGTGGAAGAGCTTTTGCAGGAGGTGCGGCGTGCGTAGGTTCTTGGTTCTGGCCCTTGTGCTTCTCGGTGTGGCCCTGGCCCAGCGGGCCGAGGTGAGCGCAGGTAGCCCCTTTGGCCTCCAGGGGGGGCTTCGCTTTCCCCTGGTGCCCCTGCTGGTGGACGGGCGGGTCTACGGGGGGGTGGGCCTCGAGGCCGTGGGCGGAGGCGTGGACCTTCTCCTCAAGGTCCCCCTCACCGACCTCTACCTGGGCCTGGGGGGCTTTTACGGCACGGGGAGGGCCCTCTCCCTGCCCCAGGACGGGGCGGGGCAGGCGGGGGTGCGGGGGGTCTTCGGCACCTGGCTCAACCTGCCCCTTCCCCTCCTGGGGGTTTACCTGGAGCTCCACCCCGTTTACTACCTGGTCCCCCAGCAGGGCCTCGGCCTGGGGGCGGCCCTGGGGGTGAGCCTGGGGCTTTAGCCCGCCTTGAAGCCCTCCTTGAGGGGGACGATGCGGTTCAGGACCAGAGCTCCGGGCCTGGAGTCCACGGGGTCCTGCCAGAAGTAGCCCAGGCGCTCCAGCTGGTAGCGGGTGTCCTTGGGGTCTTTGGCCACGCTGGGCTCAACGAAGCCCCGGCGGACCTCGAGGGCCTTGGGGTTCAGGTTCTTGAGGAAGTCCCCGCCCTCCTCGGGGTCGGCCGTCAGGAAGAGGCGGCCGTAGAGGCGGAACTCCACCGGCAGGGCGTGGGCCGCCGAGACCCAGTGGATCACCCCCTTGGGCTTGGCCCCGTCCTCGGGGTTGGCCCCCAGGGTCCCGGGGACGAGCCGGGCCTTGAGGAGCCTTACCTCTCCGTTTTCCTCCACCACGTCCTCAAGTTCAATCACGTAGGCGTGCCTCAGGCGCACCCGCTGCCCGGGAGCGAGGCGTTTCCAGCCCTTGGGGGGGTTCAGGCTGAAGTCCGAGCGCTCTATGTAGATTCTTCCCGAGAAGGGGAGGAGGCGGCTCCCCTCCTTGGGGATGTCCCGGGGCCAGTAGGGCGCCTCTATCCACTCCTCCCCCCCGTAGTTGGTGAGGACCACCTTCAAGGGGTCCACCACGCCGAGGACCCGGGGAGCGATGGGGTTCAGGTCGTCCCGTACCACCTCCTCAAAGAGGTCCATCTCTATGCGGGCCTCGTTGCGGGAGATCCCCGTTTTGCGCACGAACTCCACGATGGCCTCGGGCCTCACCCCCCGCCGCCTCAGGGCCCTCAGGGTGGGGAGGCGGGGGTCGTCCCAGCCGAAGACATAACCTCCCTCCACCAGCTTGATGAGCTTCCTCTTGGAGAGGACGGTGTGGCTTAAGTCCAGGCGGGCGAACTCGTACTGGTGGGGCCTGGGGGAGAGGGGAAAGCCGCACTTGCCCTTCACGTTTTCAATGACCCAGTCGTAGATCGCCCGGTTGTTCTCAAACTCCAGGGTGCAGAGGGAGTGGGTGATGCCCTCTATGAAGTCCTCCAGGGGGTGGGCGTAGTCGTAGAGGGGGTAGACCACCCACCGGTCCCCCACGTGGTAATGGGGGGCGTGGACGATGCGGTACAGGACCGGGTCCCTCAGCTTGAAGTTGGGGTGGGCGGGGTCAATCTTGGCCCTGAGGACCCGGCTTCCCGTGGGGAACTCTCCCCGGGTCATCCTCTGGAAGAGGTCTAGGTTCTCCTCCACGCTCCTTTCCCGGTAGGGGCTCGGCTTCCCCTCGGCCCTCAGGGCGCTCATCTCCTCCTCGGAGAGGTCGTCCACGTAGGCCTTCCCCTCCTGGATGAGGAGAAGGGCGCATTGGTGCATCCTCTCAAAGTAGTCCGAGGCGTAAAAGATCCCGTCCGGCTCAAAGCCCAGCCAGCGCACGTCCTCCTCTATGGCGCGGGCATACTCTTCCTTTTCCGTTTCTGGGTTAGTGTCGTCGTAGCGGAGGTAGCACGTCCCGCCGAAGTCCCGGGCCAGGCCGAAGTTGAGGACGATGCTCCGGGCGTGGCCGATGTGGAGGTAGCCGTTGGGCTCGGGGGGGAAGCGGGTCTTGATGCGCTCGTACTTCCCCTCCCGTAGGTCTTTTTCCACGATCTCGGTGATGAAGTTCGGGGGGACGAGGCCCATAAGGCCAGTTTACCCAAGTGCCCGCGCTTTGGTTTCGCAACGTGGGGTGCCCAAGCCGGGGCTAAGGGTTTTTCTGGGGCCCCCGCCGCGGCGAAAGCCGCGGTGGGGCGCTTAGAAGCGGGGTTTGCGCTTCTCAAAGAAGGCCCGGATGCCCTCCTTCAGGTCCCCCGTCTCCCGCACCCAGGCGTTGGCCAGGGCCGCCAGGCGGAAGCTCTCCTCGAGGCCCATCCCGGGAAAGGCAGCGAGGAGTTCCTTGGTGAGGCGCAAGGAGGTGGGGGCGTTCTCTGCAACTTCTTCCGCCAGGGCCTGGGCCACTTTGAGGGCCTCCCCCTTGGGGGCGGTGCGGTTCACCAGTCCCAAGACCTTGGCCTCCTCCGCTCCCACGAGCCTTCCCGTGAGGAGGAGGTCCTTGGCCGCCTTCTCCCCCACGGCCCGGGCGAGGAGGACGGAGACCAAAGCGGCCACGAAGCCGATCCTGACCTCGGTGAAGCCGATTTTGGCCTCTTCGTCCATCACCACCAGATCAGAGGCCAGGGCGAGCCCCGCTCCCCCCGCCACCGCAGGACCGTTCACCGCCGCCACCGTGGGCTTGGGGAAGGTGTAGAGGCGGTGGAATAGCTCCATGAGGGAAAGGGAGTGGCGGTAGTTCTCCTCCGCCCCCAGCTCGGTCACCTTTTCCAAAAAGGCCAGGTCTGCCCCGGCGCTGAAGGCCTGGCCCTTGCCCGTTAGGACCACGGCCCGCACCAGGGGGTCCGCCTCGAGGGCATCTAGGGCGGCGAGAAGCCCCCCCACCATCCCCGGGGAGAGGGGGTTGCGCCTTTCGGGGTCGTTCAAAAATAGCGTGGCCACGCGGCCTTTTTCCACCTGAACCATGCCCCCATTGTAGCCGACGGGCGTTTCCTGCTAGACTCCCCTTAGCCCGCGAAACCGAGGCACCCTTTGCGGGCTGGGAGGTGATGTAGATAAAGGAGTACCTGACCAACGAACGCATCCGCGTCAAACAGGTGAGGGTGATCGGCGCCGACGGGCAGCAGCTGGGCATCATGGACACCCGGGAGGCCTTGCGCCTGGCCCGGGAGCAGGACCTGGACCTGGTTCTGGTAGGCGCCACCGCGGACCCCCCCGTGGCCCGCATCATGAACTACTCCAAGTGGCGCTACGAGCAGCAGGTGGCGGAGAAGGAGGCCCGGAAAAAGGCCAAGCGCACCGAGGTCAAGTCCATCAAGTTCCGGGTCAAGATTGACGACCACGACTATCAGACCAAGCTGAACCATATCAAGCGCTTCCTGGAGGAAGGGCACAAGGTCAAGGTCACCATCATGTTCCGGGGGAGGGAGATGAGCCACCCCGAGCTGGGCCAGCGCCTTCTGGACCGGGTGGCCGAGGACCTCAAGGGGATGGCTGTGGTGGAGATGAAGCCGGAGCTTCTGGGCCGGGACATGAACATGCTCCTGGCCCCGGCCAAGGTGTCCGCCTAGACCTTTTTCCAGGCCTCTGGTATAGTGTGAAGGCTTTGGGGAGCTCCAAAGACCCCCAAGGGGGCGCTTCCCAAGCGGAGGGCCAATATGGGAAAGATGAAGACCCACAAGGGCGCCAAGAAGCGGGTAAAGGTGACCGCTTCGGGCAAGGTGGTGGCCATGAAACCGGGCAAAAGGCACCTGAACTGGCACAAGTCGGGGAAGACCATCCGCCAGAAGGGGCGGAAGTTCGCCCTGGCCAAGCCGGAGGCGGAGCGCATCAAGCTCCTCCTCCCTTACGAGTGAGGGGGTAGGGGATGCCGCGCGCCAAGACCGGTGTCGTCCGTCGCCGCAAGCACAAGAAGATCCTCAAGCTGGCCAAGGGGTACTGGGGCCTCCGCTCCAAGAGCGTGCGCAAGGCCCGGGAAACCCTCTTCGCCGCCGGGAACTACGCCTACAGGGACCGCAAAGCAAAAAAGCGGGAGTTCCGCAAGCTCTGGATCGTGCGCATCAACGCCGCCTGCCGCCAGCACGGCCTCAACTACTCCAGCTTCATGAACGGGCTGAAAAAGGCGGGTATTGAGCTGGACCGCAAGGTCCTGGCCGACCTGGCGGTGCGGGAGCCCCAGGCCTTCGCCGAGCTGGTGGAGAAGGCCAAGGCTGCCCGGGCCTAAGCAGGGAGAGATGGGCGCCGGGCTTTAGGCTCCGGCGCCCTTTCTATGAAGATGACGCCCGAGTTCTACGTCCTTCTGGTGGCCGCCCTGCCCGTGGTGGAGCTCAGGGGGGCCATCCCCCTGGGGGTAGCCCTAGGCCTTTCCCCCTGGGAAGCCTTCCTCCTGGCCCTCTTGGGCAACCTCCTGGTGGCCCCGGTGGCCCTGGTCCTCCTCCCCTGGGTTATCGCCCTCGCCACCCGGCTGCCCCTCCTCCTCAGGGCCTGGGAGGCCCTCGAGGCCCGGGTCCGCTTGAAGGGCGAGGAGCAGGTCCAGCGCCTGGGGGCCTTGGGCCTCTTCCTCTTCGTGGCCGTACCCCTTCCCGGCACCGGGGCCTGGAGCGGGAGCGTGCTGGCGGTGGTCCTGGGCCTCAGGCGGCGCTACGCCCTTCTGGCCATCTCCTTCGGGGTGGTGGCCGCTGGCATCCTCACCCTTTTCCTCACCGGCGGGGTGGTGGTGGGGCTAAACTACCTGCGATGACCGTGCTTCTCCTTCCCCTGGCCTACCTGGTGGGGGCCCTGCCCCTGGGGTACTGGCTCACCCAGAGGCGGGGCGTGGACCTGCGCACGGCAAGCCCCTACACCCTGGGCCTGGAGAGTGCCCTGAGGCGCCTGGGCTTTTGGACGCTCCTCCTTTCCTTCCTCCTGGACTTCCTCAAGGGCTACCTGCCCCTCCTCCTGGGGCGGGGCTTGGGCCTGGGCCTAGAGGAACTTCTGGCCTTGGGGGTGGCCGCTTACCTGGGCCACCTCTACCCCCTCTTCTTCCGGGACCCCTGGCCCCTTAGGGCCAAGGGGGCGGGGGTGCTCCTTGGGGTCTTGGCGGGCCTTCCCCTTTCCCCAGCGCTCGGGATGGTGCCCGTGGCCCTGGCCCTTACCCTCTACGCCCTCACCGGCTACGCCTCCTTGGCCTCCTTGGCCCTGCCCCTGGGGCTTCTTTCGGTTCTCCTCTTTGGGGGTTTTGCCCTGGGCGTGAAGCTTCTTGGCCTCTTGCTCTTCCTCCTTGCCCTTTGGCGCTACAAGGAGAATCTGGGGCGGATCCTCGAGGGCACCGAGCCCAAGCTGGGCGAGCCCCTGCCCCTGCCCTCGGAACACCAGGTGGTCTGCGCCTTCCTCATCCACCCCCTCACCGTGGAGGACTTCTGGCAGAGCCCCCGCTTCCGCTGGCTCAGGCCCTTCGTCCGCCTCGGCCTTCTCAGGCAGGCCTGGATAGAGCGCCTGGCGGAGCTTTTCCGCCCCATGAAGGTGGGGGAGGTGCGGGGGGTGAGGACGGCCGACGGCCGGGAGGTCCTGTGCCACCTCATCTCCGCCCCCCTCCTGCCCCACCAGATCAAGGCCAAGCCCGATCTGGCGGTAAAGCGGGCCATCCAGGGGGCGAGGCTCGCAAAGGAGCTCGGGGCTACGGTGGTGGGCCTGGGGGCCTTTTGGAGCGTGGTAGGGGAGAAGGGCCTCAAGGTCCAGGAGGCCGTGCCGGGGATTGAGGTGACCAACGGGGGGGCCTACACCGCGGGCACGGTGAGGGCGGCCATTCCCAATATCCTCGCCCACTTCGCCCAAAGCTCTAGGAGCCTCAAGGAGACCACCGCCGCCGTGGTGGGGGCGAACGGGGTGGTGGCCTTCGGCATCGCCCGGCAGATCGCCCCTTACGTGGGAAAGCTCATCCTGGTGGGCCGGGACCTGGAAAGGCTTCGCCGGGCGGCGGAGACCTTGAGGAGGAACCTGGAGAAAAAGGGGGAAGCCCCGGAGATGGTGGTGACCACGGAGGTGGCCGCCATCAAGGAGGCGGACCTGGTCTTCACCGCCACCAGCGACCCCAACCCCGTCATCTACCTGGAGCACGTGAAGCCCGGGGCCTGGATCTACGACGAAGGCGTCCCCCCGGACGTCCATGAAAGCGTGCGGCGCCTCCCCGGGGTGAGGGTGATTCCCGGGGGGGTGGTGCGGCTTCCTGGGGAGGCCCGGGCCACCCTGGACCTGCACTTCGGGGCCCCGGACCAGGTGCCCGCCTGCCTGGCGGAGACCATGATCCTGGCGGCGGAGGGGGCCTTTGAGCGCAAGAGCCTGGGGGGCGAGGTCAAGGGGGAAAACATTCAGTTCTTCGTGGAGCGGGCCGAGGCTTTGGGCTTCAGGGTGGTGGAGTAGTGTGGCTCCTCCTTTCCCCCACCCGCCTCGAGGCCCCCTTCCTCCGGGGGGAGCCCTTCGCCTTCCTGGCCTGGAAGGGCCTGAAGGGTGAGGGCTTCGTCTACCTGGAGACCGGCGTGGGCAAGGTCAACGCCGCCATGGCCCTCACCGCCTACGCCGCGAGCCACCCGGTGGGGAGGGCCCTTCTCTTCGGCATCGCCGGGGCCTACCCGGGCTCGGGGCTCGCCTTGGGCCAGGCGGTCCTCATCAAGGAGGAGGTGGAGGCGGATCTGGGCCTAAGGGAGGGCCTTAAGCCCCTGGGCTTTCCCGCCCTAAGGAAGGGGGGAGCGCGCTACTACAACCGCTTTCCCCTGGACCCCGGCCTCACCGCTTCCTTGGCCGAGGCCTTTGGCCTTAGAGTGGTCACCGGCCTCACCCGGGACCTGGTCTCGGAGAGCCTCGAGGAGGCTCAGGCCCTGGCCCAAAGATGGGGGGCGGAGGTGGAGAGCATGGAGGGGGCGGCCTTCGCCCGGGCCTGCCTGGCCTTGGGGCTAAGGGGGGCGGAGCTCAGGGCCGTCTCCAACCCCGCCGGGGTGCGGGACAGGGGGGCCTGGCGGTTAAAGGAAGCGCTGACGGCCCTGGAAAGAGCCGTCAGCGGCGTTCTCTGCCTTCAGGCGCCCTTGTAGATCTCCTCGGCCACGTCCCAGTTCAGGACGTTCCAGATGGCCTGCAGGTAGTCGGCCCGGCGGTTCTGGTACTTCAGGTAGTAGGCGTGCTCCCAGACGTCAATGCCCACGATGGGGGCGAAGCCCTCCATGACCGGGTTGTCCTGGTTAGCGGTGGAGAGCACGTGGAGCTTGCCGAAGGGGTCCTTGACCAGCCAGGCCCACCCGGAGCCGAAGCGCCCCATGGCCGCCTGGGTGAGCTTCTCCTTAAGGGCGGCGAAGCCGCCAAACTGCTCGTCAATGGCCTTCTTCAGCTCCCCCACGGGCTCCGTGGCCCCGCCCGGGGTGAGGAGGCGCCAGAAGAGGCTGTGGTTCAGGTGCCCGCCCCCGTTGTTGCGCACGGCGGTCTGGATGTCGGCGGGGAGGGCGGCGAGGTGGCGGAGGAGGGTTTCCACCTCGGCCCCCTGCAGGTAGGGGTACTTCTCCAGGGCGGCGTTCAGGTTGGTGACGTAGGCGCCGTGGTGCTTCTGGTGGTGGATCTCCATGGTTCTGGCGTCAATGTGGGGCTCGAGGGCCTCGTAGGGGTAGCCGAGCTCGGGTAGCTTGAACGGGTACGGCATAACACACCTCCGCCTTCCACTATAAGGGGCCAGGCCCCTCAGGACGTGGCCGTTCTCACCTTCCTTCGTGTGCCGCTTGACGGGGGGGCTAAGTGTTTTCGTGGGGCTTGGCCAGGCGCATGGGCACCACGATCCGGTCAAACTCCTCCTCGCTTAGGTAACCCAGCTCCAGGGCCGCCTGCTTCAGGGACTTCTTCTCCTTGATGGCCTTCTTGACGATCTCCGCCGCCTTGTCGTAGCCGATGGCCTGGTTGAGGGCGGTGGCCAGCATGGGGTTCTTGTTGAGGTGCTCCTCTATGCGCTCCAGGTTGGGCTCAATCCCCTGGGCCAGGTGCTCGTTGAAGGAGGTCACGGCGTCGCCCAGAAGCTTGATGGACTCCAAAGCGGCGTCCACCATGACCGGCTTGTAGACGTTGAGCTGGAAGTTGCCCTGGCTCCCGGCGAAGGCCACGGTCTGGTCGTTGCCAAAGACCCGCACCACCACCATGGTCAGGGCCTCCACCTGGGTGGGGTTCACCTTGCCCGGCATGATGGAGCTCCCGGGTTCGTTGGCGGGGATGAAGATCTCGCCGATACCCCCGTAGGGCCCCGAGGCCAGCCAGCGGATGTCGTTGCCGATCTTCATCAGGGCCCCGGCCAGGGTCCTTAGAGCCCCCATGACGTGGACCAGCTCGTCGTGGGCGGCCAGGGCGGCGAAGCGGTTCTCCGCCACCCGGAAGGGGAGGCCGGTCTCCTCCGCCAGGTACTTGGCCACCAGCTCCCCGAAGCGGGGGTGGGCGTTGAGGCCCGTACCCACAGCGGTGCCGCCAATGGCCAGGTTGTAGAGGCCCTTTTCCGCCTCCTTGACCATGGCCAGGGTGTTCTTGAGCTGGGCGGCCCAGCTCCCCACCTCCTGGCCCAGGGTGATGGGGACGGCGTCCATGAGGTGGGTGCGGCCCACCTTGACGATGCCGTCAAAGGCCCGGGCCTTCTCCTCAAAGGTGGCGATGAGGCCCTCCACCGCCGGGTAGAGGTGCTGATGGAGAGCCAGGGCGGTGGCCACGTACATGGCGGTGGGGAAGGTGTCGTTGGAGCTCTGGCCCCGGTTCACGTGGTCGTTGGGGTGGACGTACTTGCTCTCCAGGGGCTTGCCCAGGATCTCCGAGGCCCGGTTGGCGAGGACCTCGTTGACGTTCATGTTGGTCTGGGTTCCGGACCCGGTCTGGAAGACCACCAGGGGGAAGTGGTCGTCCAGCTTCCCGGCGATGACCTCCTCGGCCGCCTGGATGATGGCCCTGGCGATTTCCTCGGGTAGCTCCCCCAGCTCCAGGTTGGCTCTGGCGGCGGCCTTCTTCAGCATCCCGTAGGCCCGGATAACCTCCAGAGGCATCCGGAAGCGCCAGGCCCCGATCCGGAAGTGCTCCAGAGAGCGTTGGGTCTGGGCCCCCCAGTAGCGGTCCGCCGGAACCTTGACCTCTCCCATGGTGTCCCGCTCAATCCGGTATTCCATACGCCACCTCCAAGCGCGATTTTATACCCTTGCCTCCCCTTTCCTTCGGCCCACCATGCCCTGGTAACTTCTTTTACCGGGGCCCCCATGCTGGCTTGCGCCAGCATCGGGTGGCCTTACGCCTCCTCGTAGGGGTCGTGGAGCTTGACGGGCCTTCCCCTAAGCCCCGCCCTCAGGTTCAGCCACTCCACGAAGACGGCGAAGCCCATGGCGAAGTAGATGTACCCCTTGGGAATGTACACCCCTGTGCCCTCGGCCACCAGGGTGAAGCCGATGAGGAGGAGGAAGCTTAGGGCCAGCATCTTCACCGTGGGGTGGCGGTTCACAAAGGCGTAGATGCCCTTGGAAGCGAGGAGCATGACCGCCACCGAGGTGAGGATGGCCGCCACCATCACCGGCACATAGGGGGTGAGGCCCACGGCGGTGATCACCGAGTCAATGGAGAAGACGATGTCCAAAATCAAGACCTGGGCGATGACGCTAGCGAAGCTCGGGGCCACCCGCTTCACGGCGTGGCCCGGCTCCCCCTCTAGCCTCTCGTGGATCTCCTTCACCGACTTGTAGATGAGGAAGAGCCCCCCGGCCATAAGGACCAGGTCCTTCCCCGTGACCTCGTGGCCCAGGAGGGCGAAGAGGGGCTTCTTTAGGGCCATGATCCAGGCCATGGAGAGGAGGAAGAGGATTCTTGTCACCGCCGCCAGGGAGATGCCTATGACCCGGGCCCGCTCCTGCTCCTCCTTGGGGAGCTTGGAGGCCAGGATGCTGATGAAGATCACGTTGTCCACGCCCAGGACCACCTCTAAAAGCGTCAGGGTGAGGAAGGCCAGCCAGATCTCGGGGTTGGTGAGCCAGTCCACGGGCAGGAGTCTACCCGTTCCCGTAAACTTTTTCCCATGGTGGACGTCCTGGTGGTGGGAGCGGGGCCGGTGGGGCTCGCCGCCGCCTTGTGGGCCAAGCGCCTTGGGCTTTCCCACCTGGTTTTGGAGAAGGGCACCGTGGCCCACACCATCTACCGCTTCCCCCGGGACATGGTCTTCTTCTCCGAGGCCAAGAACATTGAGATCGGCGGCCACCCCCTGGTCGCCCACGGTCCCAAGCCCACCCGGAAGGAGGCCCTCCTCTACTACCAGAAGGTGGCCGAGCGGGAGGGGCTTCAGGTGAAGACCTACACCGAGGCCCTTGCGGTGGAGGGGAGGGAGGGGGCCTTCAGAGTGCGGGCCAGGGACCTCCTCAAGGAGGAGGAAGAGGCCCACGCCGCCCGGTACGTGGTGGTGGCCACCGGCTACTTTGACCGCCCAAACCGCCTGGGGGTCCCCGGGGAGGAGCTTCCCCACGTCTTCCACCGCTACGAGGAGGTGGCCCTCTTCTTCGGGAAAAAGGTGGCCGTGGTGGGGGGAAGCAACTCCGCCGTGGAGGCGGCCCTGGACCTCTACCGGGGCGGGGCCCGGGTGACCCTGGTCCACCGGGGCCCCTGGGTGCGGCCCGGCGTCAAGTACTGGCTTCTGCCGGACTTTGAGAACCGGGTCAAGGAGGGGAGCATCCGGGCGGTCATGGAGGCCCGGGTGGAGGCCATCACCCGGAAGGGGCTATGGCTCACCCGCCCGGAGGGGAGGGTCTTCTTGGAGGCCGACTTCGTCCTGGTCCTGATCGGCTACCGGGCGGAGGACCGCCTCCTTAGGGGGGCGGGGGTGGCCTACGAGGGGGATAGGCCCCGCCTCTCCCCGGAAGGGGAGACCTCCATCCCCGGGCTTTTCGCCATGGGCTCCTGCGCCTACGGCCCTGACACCCGCTCGGTCTTCATTGAGAACGGCCGAGAAGAGGCGGAAAGGGCCCTTAGGGCCATCGCCCGCCGGGCAGGCTCTTGACACCCTTCCCAAGCCTGGCTAACATGGGGGCCAAGATGCGCTCTGTCCTCGCCCTATCCCTAGCCCTGGTCCTAATCGTAGGGCCAGCGGGGGGTAGGGTGTAGCGCTTCAAGGCGCATCCATAAACCCCCCGGAGAACCCGGGGGGTTTCGCTTTAGGAGGGGGAGATGAAGGGAGCCGAGGCACTTTTAAAGGCGTTGGAGCGGGAAGGGGTGGAGGTCATCTTTGGCCACCCGGGCGGGGCCATCATGCCCACCTACGATGCCCTCTACGATAGCCCCATACGCCACATCCTGGTGCGCCACGAGCAGGGGGGCATCCACGCCGCCACCGCCTACGCCCGGGCCTCGGGCCGGGTGGGCGTGGTCATGGCTACCTCGGGCCCCGGGGCCTTGAACCTGGTCACGGGCCTGGCCGACGCCCTGATGGACTCCACCCCGGTGGTGGCCATCACCGGCAACGTGCCCCGGGCCCTGATCGGCACCGACGCCTTCCAGGAGGCCGACGTGACCGGGGTCACCATGCCCATCACCAAGCACAACTACCTGGTCCAGGACGTGAACGACATCCCCCGCGTCGTCAAAGAGGCCTTCCACATCGCTGCTACTGGTCGCCCTGGCCCCGTGCTCATAGACGTTCCCAAGGACGTGCAGCTTGCCGAGTTCAGCGGGGAGTTTGACGGGGAGCTGGACCTCCCCGGCTACAAGCCCACCCTGAAGGGCCACCCCAGGCAGATAGAGCGAGCCCTGGACGCCCTGGAGAAGGCGGAGCGCCCCGTTCTCATGGTGGGGGGCGGGGCGCAGCACGCCCACGCCGAGCTCCTGGCCTTCGCCGAGAAGACGGGCCTCCCCGTCATCACCACCCTGATGGGCCTCGGGGCCTTCCCGGGAAACCACCCCCTGTGGCTGGGTATGCCGGGGATGCACGGCACCGTGGCCGCCAACCGGGCCATCCACCACGCCGACGTGATCCTTGCCATCGGCCTTCGCTTTGACGACCGGGTGACGGGCAAGGTCTCCCGCTTCGCCCCCCACGCCCACACCATCGTCCACGTGGACATTGACCCAGCGGAGATCGGCAAGGTGGTGCGCACCCACATCCCTATCGTGGGGGACTCCAGGATCATCCTCAAGGAGATGCTCCGGGGGGCCAAGGCCCTGAGGCTCGCCTCCTGGTGGCGGGAGCTGGAGGAGTGGCGCACCCGCCATCCCCTCAGGTGGAAGCCCAAGCCCCACCTCCAGGCCCCCGAGGTCATCCGCGCCTTCCACGAGGCCACGGGGGGCAACGCCATCGTCACCACCGGGGTGGGGCAGCACCAGATGTTCGCCGCTCAGTACTTTACCGTGACCCGCCCCCGGAGCTTTCTCACCTCCGGCGGCCTCGGCACCATGGGGGTGGGCCTCCCCTTCGCCATCGGGGCCCAGATCGCCAGGCCCGAGGCGCTGGTCATAGACTTTGACGGGGACGGCTCCTTCCAGATGACCCTGCAGGAGCTGGCCACGGTGGTGAAGTACCAGCTTCCCGTCAAGGTGGTGATCCTGAACAACGGCTACCTGGGCATGGTGCGCCAGTGGCAGGACCTCTTCCACGCCAAGCGCTACTCCGAGGTCTACCTGGCCGACTCCAACCCCGACTTCGCCAAGCTGGCGGAGGCCTACGGCATCAAGGGGGTGCGGGTGGAGCGCAAGGAGGACCTGAAAAAGGGCGTGGAGGCGGTCTTAAACGCCGATGGCCCGGTGGTGGCGGAGTTCAAGGTTTACCAGGAGGAAGGGGTCTTCCCCATGATCCCGGCGGGCGGGGCGGCCGAGGACATGATCCTGGAGCACCCCGAGGAGAAGGAGGAGGTGGGGGCGTGAGGCACGTTATCTCCGTTCTGGTGCAGGACCACCCCCGGGTGCTGAACCGCATCACCAGCCTTTTCGCCCGCAGGGGCTTCAACCTGGAGAGCCTGGCGGTGGGCACCACCCACCAGCCGGGGCTTTCCCGCATCAGCCTGGTGGTCTTTGGGGACGACCGCACCCTGGAGCAGGTGGAGAAGCAGCTCAACCGGCTCATTGAGGTCCTGAAGGTGACGGACCACACCGAGCCCCACGTGGAGCGGGAGCTTTGCCTGGTCAAGGTCCACGTGGCGGGGGTGGAGGAACGCCTGGCGGTGAAGGACATCCAGGAGGCCTTCCGGGCCCGGGTGGTGGACGTGGCCCAGAGGAGCCTGATCCTGGAGCTCGCCGGCGACTCCAAGAAGGTAGACTCCTTCATTGAGGCCCTGAGGCCTTACGGGATCCTCGAGGTCATGCGCACCGGCGCCGTGGCCATGAGCCGCGGCGAGAGGGTCCTGAAGGTCAGGGAGAAACGGGAGGCGGTATGAAGGTGTACTACGAGCACGACGCGGACCTAGGCTTTCTTTACGGCAAGAAGGTGGCCATTCTGGGCTTTGGCTCCCAGGGGCACGCCCACGCTCTGAACCTCAAGGACTCGGGGATGGACGTCAGGGTGGGCCTCCGCCCCGGTTCCAAGAGCTGGGCCAAGGCGGAAGGGGCCGGGCTTCGGGTCCTCCCCACCCCTGAGGCCGTGGCCGAGGCGGACATCGTCATGGTTCTCCTGCCCGACGAGCTCCAGGCCGCAGTTTACCGCCAGGACATTGAGCCCAACCTCAAGGAGGGCGGGGCCCTGGCCTTCGCCCACGGCTTCAACATCCACTTCAGCCAGATCAAGCCCCGCAAGGACCTGGACGTGTGGATGGTGGCCCCCAAAGGCCCAGGCCACCTGGTGCGCTCGGAGTACCTGAAGGGAAGCGGGGTTCCCGCCTTGGTGGCCGTGCATCAGGACGCCTCGGGCGCCGCCTTCCCCACCGCCCTCGCCTACGCCAAGGCCATCGGCGCGGCCCGGGCCGGGGTCATCCCCACCACCTTCAAGGAGGAGACGGAGACCGATCTCTTCGGGGAGCAGGCGGTCCTTTGCGGTGGCCTCACCCGGCTCATCCAGGCGGGGTTTGAGACCCTGGTGGAGGCGGGCTACCCCCCGGAGATGGCCTACTTTGAGACGGTCCACGAGGTGAAGCTGATCGTGGACCTGATCTACGAGGCGGGGCTTTCTGGCATGCGCTACTCCATCTCCAACACCGCTGAGTACGGGGACTACACCCGGGGGGACTTGAGCGTGCCCGTGGAGGAGACCAAAAGGCGCATGCGGGAGATCCTGCGCCAGATCCAGACCGGGGAGTTCGCCCGGGAGTGGATGCTGGAAAACCAGGCGGGCCAGCCCGTGCTGGAAGCGGGCCGCAGGCGCTGGAAGGCCCACCCCATTGAGGAGGTGGGCGCAAGGCTTCGGGCCATGATGCCCTTCCTGAAGGCCCGGGTCTTGGAGGAGGTAGGCTAAAGGGCGCTTTAGGGGCCCCTTCGGGGACCCCTTGTGTTGGGAGGGAAGATGGAAAAGGAAAGGCACATCCGCATCTTTGACACCACGCTCAGGGACGGCGAGCAGAGCCCCGGGGTGGCGCTCTCCTTGGACCAGAAGCTGGAGATCGCCCACGCCCTGGCCCGGCTCAACGTGGACATCATTGAGGCGGGCTTTCCCGTATCGGGGCCCATGGAGTTTGAGGCGGTAAGGCGCATCGCTACCGAGGTAAGGGGGCCCATCATCGCCGCCCTCGCCCGCACCCATACCCTGGACATTGACCAGGCGGCCAAGGCCCTGGAGAGGGCGGAAAAGCCCCGGATCCACGTCTTCACCTCCGCCTCCAAGATCCACCTCCAGTACATGCTGAAGAAGACCGAGGAGGAGGTCCTGGAGATGGCGGACGAGATGGTCCGCTACGCCAGGAAATACGTGGACGACGTGGAGTTTTCCGCCCAGGACGTGATGCGGGCGGACTGGGGCTTCGTCAAGAGGCTTTACGAGGTAGCCATTGAGGCGGGGGCCACCACCATCAACATCCCCGACACCACGGGCTACGGCACCCCCGAGGAGTACGGGGCCCTGATCCGCAGGATCCGGGACGAGGTGGTGCGGGGCCGGGAGGTCATTATCTCCACCCACACCCACGACGATCTGGGCCTGGCCACGGCCAACGCCCTGGCGGGAATCCTGAACGGGGCCGGGCAGGTGGAGTGCACGGTGAACGGCATCGGCGAGCGGGCGGGGAACACCTCCTTGGAGGAGGTGGTCATGGCCCTCTACGTGCGCCGGGACTTCTACAAGGCCTATACCCAGATCAACACCCGGGAGATCTACCGGGTGTCCCGGCTGGTGGAGCGCTACACCGGTATGCCCGTCCCCCCCAACAAGGCCATCGTGGGGGACAACGCCTTCGCCCACGAGTCCGGCATCCACCAGGACGGGGTCCTGAAGCACCGGGGCACCTACGAGATCATGGACGCCGAGCTCATCGGCCGGAGGCCCGCCGTCCTCGTCCTCGGCAAGCACTCGGGCCGGGCCGCCTTTAGGAAGGCCCTCGAGGACCTGGGCTACAAGGACCTCACCGAGGAAAAGCTGAAGGTCCTCTTCAGCCGCTTCAAGGAGATCGCCGAGAAGAAGGGGCCCCTCTCCGCCGAGGAGCTCCAGGCCCTGGTGGAAAGCGGGCTGGAGCCCGCCTCCAGGTTCTTTGAGCTCAAGCACGTCCAGTTCTTCTCCGGCTCCGGCCTCCTGCCCACGGCCACGGTCAAGGTGAAGACCCCGGCTGGGGAGAAGGTGGCCACCCACACCGGGGACGGGCCCGTGGATGCGGTCTACAAGGCCATAGAGGAGGCCATCGGCCTCAGGCCCGAGCTGGAGCTCTACCGGGTGGAGGCCATCACCGGGAGCACCGAGGCCCTGGGCCAGGTGACCGTGCGCCTTCGGCTTGGGGAGCTCCAGGCGGTGGGCGTGGGCGTTTCCCCGGACATCATAGAGGCCAGCGCCCTGGCCTTCCTGGACGCCGCCGGCAAGCTGGCCTCGGGCCGGGCCACCCGGCACCCGCCCTCCATTGAGGAGGTCCACCGCGGGGTCTAGGGGTGGGGGCTTTTAGGAGGCGCCCGTGGTGCGGATCCGAAGGGCCAGGCTAGAGGACGTCCCTGGGGTGGCCCGGGTCCAGGTGGACACCTGGCGGGCCACCTACCGGGGCGTTGTGCCGGAGGCCTTCCTGGAGGGGCTTTCCTACGAGGGGCAGGCGGAGAGGTGGGCCCAGGGCCTGAAAACCCCCACCTGGCCTGGCCGACTTTTCGTGGCCGAGTCCGGGGAGGTGGTGGGCTTCGCCGCCTTCGGGCCGGATCGGGCTTCCGGCTTTCCCGACTACACCGCGGAGCTTTGGGCCCTCTACGTCCTTCCCGCCTGGCAGGGGAAGGGCCTGGGGCGGGCCCTGTTCCAGGAGGGGGTCCGGCTCCTTCGGGCGGAGGGCCACAGGCGGATGCTGGTCTGGGTCCTCAAAAAGAACCCCCAGGGGCGGGGCTTCTACGAGCGCCTGGGCGGGGTGCTTTTGGGGGAGCGGGAGATAACACTAGGCGGGACCAAGCTCTGGGAAGTGGCCTACGGGTTTGACCTATGGGGGCAAAGATGGTAGAAATCCTGGACACCACCCTGCGGGACGGCACGCAAGGGGAGGGGGTAAGCCTCTCCGTGGAGGACAAGGTGGCCATCGCCAAAAAGCTGGCCGCCTTCGGCATCCACCTCATTGAGGGGGGCTGGCCCGGCTCCAACCCCAAGGACGCCGAGTTCTTCTCCCGGATGAAGGGGGTGGACCTGGGGGAGGCGAGGCTTTGCGCCTTCGGGGCCACCCGGCGGAAAGGGCTTCTCCCTGAGGAGGACCCCTCGGTCCTGGCCCTTCTGGAGGCGGAGACCCCGGTGGTGGTCCTCTTTGGGAAGAGCTGGACCCTGCACGTGCTGGAGGCCCTGGAGACCTCCTTGGAGGAGAACCTCCGCATGGTAGAGGACACCGTGGCCTTCTTCGCCGGCCGGGGAAGGCGGGTCATCTACGACGCCGAGCACTTCTTTGACGGGTACAGGGAGGACCCTGCCTACGCCCTCGCCACCCTCGAGGCCGCCCTGGAGGGCGGGGCCGACACCCTGGTCCTCTGCGACACCAACGGGGGCACCCTTCCCGAGGAGGTCTACGCCATCACCAAGGGGGTGGTGGAGCGGTTTCCCGGGGTGCGAATCGGCATCCACCCCCACAACGACGCCGATCTGGCCGTGGCCAACGCCCTGGCGGCGGTAAGGGCCGGGGCCACCCATGTCCAGGGCACCATCAACGGCTACGGGGAGCGGTGCGGCAACCTGAACCTCACGAGCTTCCTCCCCACCCTGGTCTTCAAGTACAAGGTCCCCGCCATCCCCCCAGAAAGGCTTAGGGGCCTCAAGGAGCTCGCCCACTTCGTGGACGAGAGGGCCAACCTCACCCCCAACCGCCGCGCCCCCTACGTGGGGGAGTCGGCCTTCGCCCACAAGGCGGGGGTCCACGTCTCGGCGGTCCTCAAGAACCCCCGCACCTACGAGCACATCCCCCCGGAGTGGGTGGGGAACGGGCGGCGCTTCCTGGTTTCCGACGTCTCGGGCCGCTCCAACCTTTTGGCCAAGCTCCAGGAGCTGGGGGTGGACCTCTCCAAGGAGGAGGCCAAGCGCCTTTTGGACGAGGTGAAGGCCCTGGAGTACGAGGGCTACGCCTTTGAGGGAGCGGAGGCCAGCTTCTACGTCCTGGCCCACCGGCTGAAGGGGGGAAGCCTTCCCTTCCAGGTGGAGGGGTTCTCGGTCTTCGTCCACGGTGCCGGCCTCGCCACCGCCTGGGCCGAGGCCACGGTGCGGGTCCGGGTGGGGGAGACCCTGGAGCACACCGCCGCCGAAAGCTCCTATGGCCCGGTGTCTGCCCTGGACCGGGCCTTCCGCAAGGCGGTCTTGGGGTTCTACCCGGAGCTTGCCGATGTGGAGCTCACCGATTACAAGGTGCGCATCCTCTCGGGGCAGGAGGCGGGGACCAATAGCGGCGTGCGGGTGATGGTGGAGATGAAGCGGGGTGGGGAGCGCTTCAGCACCGTGGGGGCCAGCGAGAACATCCTCGAGGCCTCCCTCAAGGCCCTCACCGACGGCTACGCCTACGCCCTGCTTTACCCCGTGGCTACGCCCAGGGGAGCCTGACCTCGGGGAAGAGGGCGGGGCTTGCCTCCTCCTCGGGGGAGAGGAGCCGGATCTCCCGGTAGCGGCCGCCCCGGGGGTCCCGGTAGACCTCCAGGAGGTTCTCCTTCAGGTTCACGAGCCAGACCTCGGGGATGCCCGCCTCGGCGTAGAGGGGAAGCTTCGCCTCCCGGTCAAACTCCAAGGAGGTGTCGGCCACCTCTATGAGGAGGAGGACGTCCTCCGGTGTGGGGAGTTTTTCCTGGTAGCGGTCCAGGGGTGGCCTCAGAACCATGAGGTCAGGCTCGGGCTCCGAGTCCTCGGAAAGCCTCAGGGGGGACTGGGCTGCCACCACGGCCTTGGCGCCCAAAGCCTCCCTAAGCCTGTGGTCCATGCGCATCACCGCGTAAAAGTGCTTGGGTCCGATGGGGCTCATCTGGTACACCTCTCCCCGAAGGAGCTCCACGTGGGGCACCCCCTGGAAGGCCCGCTCAAACTCCTCTACCCGGAAGCGGTAGCGGGTGGCCATGCCTCCATTATGCCCCGTGGCCCGAGTAGCGCTTAAGGCCAAGCCAAAAGAGGAGGCGGGCCAGGAGGAGGAAGGCCACACCCCAGAAGAGCATGATCCAAAGCCCCGGGAAAAGGGCCACCTCCTGCCCCGCCAGGAGGGCGGCGGGCAGGTAGACCAGGTAGGGGAAGGGGGTGAGGAGGGCGAGCTTCCTTAGGGGCTCGGGGAAGACCTCGAGGGGGGCGATGGTGCCGGAAAGGAAGAGGTAGAGGAGGAAGAAGACCTCCTCCACGCTGGAAGCCCTTTCCGTCCAGAAGGTGAGCATGGCGGTGGCGTACTGCATGGTGTAGCGAAGCAGGAAAGCCAGGAGGGTGAGGAGAAGGCCCAGAAGGAAGGGGCCTGGTTCGGGGGTAAAGCGGGCCTCGGGGAAGAGGTAGAAGAAGAGGAGGGTGAGGAGGACCACGAAGGGGAGCCTGGCCAGCCTCTCGGCCACGTGGGCCGCCAGGTGGTCCAAGAAGGGGTCCAGGGGGCGGAGGAGGCGGAAGGAGA
>Ga0308405_1000579_pt1 | contig 20577 bp, 22 predicted proteins | sample HotsprSampleMS13_FD_203473 | JGI IMG/M metagenome (GOLD analysis project Ga0308405, IMG submission 203473) | Hot spring phototrophic mat microbial communities from Mushroom Spring, Yellowstone National Park, Wyoming, United States - 20060912_MS13 ...
TCTACCTGGCCCAGGTGATTTACGCCTCCGGACTCAAAAAGGAAGGCGCTGACCCGGCGCCTAGCGTGGAACGGTTTGGGGATCTGGGAGTGCGCCTCCTGGTGGGGTGGTTCATCTTCTACTTCGCCCTTGGGCTTTACGTGCTAGCCCGCACCTTTTGAGAAAACCCGGGTCTGGGCCCTGGCCAAAGGCCAGGGCCCCTTCTATTCGTCGAGGGCTCCGATGAGACGGAAAAGGGCAGGCAAGGCCGGGAGTACGGCCCCCAGGCAGGTGGGGATGGCCTTGGGGTTGCCAGGCAGGTTGAGAATGAGGCTTTGTCCCCGCACCCCCGCTACCCCCCGGTAGAGGATGGCGGTGGGGGTGTCCAGGAGGCTCGCAGCCCGGATAGCCTCGGGCAGGCCGGGCAGGGGCTTTTCCAGGAGGGGGAGGGTGGCCTCCGGGGTCACGTCCCGAGGCGCAGGCCCCGTGCCCCCCGTAGTCACCACGAAGCCCGAGGAGGCGACCAGGTCCAGAATGGCCCCCTGGATGGCCTCCACCTCGTCGGGGACCAGCAGGTAGCGGAACTCCAGGCGGTAGGGCAGGGCGCCTTCCAGGTAGGCCCGCACCGCGGGTCCGGAAAAGTCCTCGTAGACCCCCTGGCTGGCCCGGTCGGAAACCGTCAGGATGCCCACCCTAAGCAAGGGTTTTCCCTTCACGTCGCACCTCCGAAGACCCGCCTGGCCCCTTCCTCTAGGCTCCTGCGGTCCAGCCCCTCTCCGATGAAGACCAGGCGGTTCAGGCCGTCCCTGGCCTCGGCAAAACCCAGCTCCAGGTGGCCCAGGACCAGGTGGAAGACCAAGGGCTTGGGGGCCTCCCGGAGCCGGACCACCCCCTTGCCCCGGAGGAGACGGGAGCCGTGCAGGAGGAGGACCCCTTTGAGCCAGGCTTCGAGGTCCCCCAGGGAGGCCTCCCCTGGGAGGACCACCACCCGGGCGTGGGCGTGGAGGTGGACCCCAGGGTGGAGGATGCGCAGGCTCCGGGGCGGGAAAAGGACCTCCTCCACCCCCACCCCCTCCCCCCGGACGATGGGCCGAACCTGGGCCGTGGGGTTCAACGCCTTGAGCCGGTCCAAGGCCTCCTCCCCTCTAGGGGCCAGGTCCACCTTGGAAAGGAGATCAGGTTGGCCAGGGCCAGCTGGGCCACGGCCTCTGGGTAGGCGAGGTGGGCCTCGAGGTGGAGGGCATCCGCCAGGGTCACCACCCCCGCCAGCCGGTAGGCCTCCTTGACCCCGGGAGAGGCCAGGGTGGCCAGCACGGGGCCGGGGTGGGCTAGGCCGCTGGTCTCCAGCAGGAGGTGGCCGGGAGGCTCCCCTCGGGCGAAACGGGCCAGGGCCCAGACCAGGTCCTCCGAGCGCCCACAGCACACACACCCATCCGCTAGAGGGAGCACCCTTTCCCCGGCAATCAGGTCTCCGTCCAGAGGCACCTCTCCGGAATCGTTGACCAAGACCGCCATCCCAGGCCGCTCCCGGAGGAGGCGGTTCACCAGGGTGGTCTTGCCGCTTCCCAAAAAGCCTGTGATCAAGGTTGCGGGAATCCGCCCGCCTCCTCCCCCTTTGTCCGCGGCCATGGCCGAGCCTTCCCCCATTTGAGAAGAGGTTATCACACCCATCCCGGGAAGACCAGGAGGGATAATGGGGCCATGCGGGTGGCGAGCCTGGTCCCCTCGGGAACCCTGATGCTCCGGGCCCTGGGCGTGGAACCCGTGGGGGTGAGCCACAGCTGCCCCAACCCCACTGGCCTTCCTGTGCTCACGGAAAGCCTCATCCCCGAGGGGCTCTCCCAGGAGGAGATAGACCAAAGGGTGCGGGAGGCCTACCGAGAGGGGCTTTCCCTTTACCGGGTGCGGGGGGAGGTGCTCTCCGCCCTGGCCCCTGACCTCCTCTTGACCCAGGGCGTCTGCGAGGTCTGCGCCCCCACCCCCAAGGAGGTGGGCCTGGCCCTGGGTTTCCTGACCCAGGCCCCTAAGGTGCTGGAGCTTCGGGGAACGCGCTTGGAGGACCTTTTCCGGGACCTGGAGGCCCTGGGCCGGGCCCTGGGCCGGGAGGACGAGGCCTTGGCCCTGGCGAGGGCCTTAAAGGAGAGGCTTGCGGCCCTCCCCCCGCCCCCTTCCCCCAGGCCCCGGGTGGTCTTCCTGGAATGGCTGGACCCCCCCTATTTGGGAGGCCACTGGGTGCCCGAGATGGTGGCCCTGGCGGGCGGGGCCTACCTGGGCCCGGGCCCGGGGGAGGCGAGCCGGAGGGCGAGCCCAGAGGACCTTCCCCAGGCCCAGGTGGTCTTCCTGGCCTTCTGTGGCTACGGCCTGGAGGCGGCCCGAGAAGCGGTGGAGGCCCACCTGGCCCGGGGCGGCTGGCTGGGGGAGTACCTAAAGGGGAAGAGGGCCTATCTCCTGGACGCCGCCCCCTTCCAGGCCCTCACCCCCTTGGTGGTGGAAGGGGTGGGCCTTCTGGCCCGGCTCCTGCGGGGGGAGAGGGTCCTCGAGGCCCTGGAGCTTAGCCTGCCCTGAGGGGTTTTGGAGGTGGTGGGGTGTTCGTGACCATGAACCGCATCCCCGTGAGGCCGGAGTACCGCGAGGCCTTTGAGGAGGCCTTCCGCCAGCGGGCCCGCCTGGTGGACCGGGCGCCGGGGTTCCTGCGCAACCTGGTCCTGAGGCCCAAGAACCCCGAGGACCCCTACATCGTCCTCACCTTCTGGGAGAGCGAGGCCGCCTTTTGGGCCTGGATGGAAAGCCCCGCCTTTCGCCAGGGACACGCCAGACACACCCTCCCCAAGGAGGCCTTCCTGGGGCCCAACCGGCTGGAAAGCTATACGGTGGTCCTGGACTCCGAGGCGGGCTGAGTACCCCGCCGTGGCCTTTCCCCAAAAGGGCGCAGAGGAGTCTAAGGGAAGCCTTCCCTGAGGCTCGGACGAACTTCGGGGCCCCCGTGGTGGCTCTTGCCACGGCGGGGCACCTAGCCCCCGGGACTCACCCCCGCCTCGGCGAAGGTGGCCATGTGGAGGATGCGGGCCGCCGCCCGGAGGAGGGGCATGGCCAAAACCGCCCCCGTCCCCTCCCCCAGGGCCAGGTCCAGGTCCAGGAGGGGCCTCAGGCCCAAGGCCTCGAGGACCGCCCTGTGCCCGGGCTCCCGGGAGAGGTGGCCGGCGAAGGCGTAGCCCAAGACCCCGGGGTCTAGGCGGCTCGCCAGGAGGAAGCCCGTGGAGACAGGAAAACCGTCCAGGAGGAGGGGGACGCCCCACGCCGCCCCCTCCAGGTAGACCCCGGCGATGGCCAGGAGCTCCAGCCCCCCTACCTCGGCGGCCACCTCCAAAGGGCCCATGCCGGGGCGGAGGCGGGCGAGGGCCCTCGCCACCGCCTCCCGCTTCCGCAAGAGGCCCCCCTCCCCCACCCCCGTGCCCCGGCCCACCACCCGCTCCGGGGAGAGGCCCAAGAGCCCGGCAGTAAGGGCCGCGGCCGCCGTGGTGTTGCCGATGCCCATATCCCCCGCGGCGAGGAGGGTGGCCCCCTCCTCGAGGGCCCGCCTGGCCGCCCGGCGGCCTGCCTGGAGGGCCTTTTCCGCTTCCTCCAGGGTCATGGCGGGGCCCTGGGCCAGGTTGGCCGTCCCCTCCCGCACCTTGGCCTTGAGAAGACGGGGGTGGTCGGGAAGCTCCCCCATGACCCCCACGTCCAGCACGTAGACCTCGCTGTCCGCTACCCGGGCGAACTGGTTGATGGCCGCCCCCCCACGGAGGAAGTTCAGGACCATCTGCCGGGTCACCTCCTGGGGGTAAGCGGAGACCCCCTCGGCCACCACCCCGTGGTCGGCGGCGGCCACTACCACCGCCCCCCGACCCAGCTCGGGCTTCACCCGGCCTTGGATGGCGGCTAGGCGCAGGGCGACTTCCTCCAGGAAGCCCAAGGAGCGGGGAGGCTTGGTCAGCTGGTCCATGCGCTCCCGGGCCATCTCAAGTACGCTCTTTGGATCGCGGCCGTCCATAGGTCCCAATATAGCCCTCCCTGCGGCGGGAAGCCCACCCGATTGGGCCTGGGGCCCGTCCAGACCCCCGTCACCCTCCCGCCTTGGGCGCCAAGGTTAAACTCACCCCGTGGAGCTCTGGCTGGTGCGCCACGGCGAGACCCTCTGGAACCGGGAGGGGAGGCTTCTAGGCTGGACGGACCTCCCCCTCACTCCGGAGGGTGAGGCCCAGGCCCGGGCCCTGAAGGGGCTCCTTCCCCCCCTCCCCGCCTTCAGCTCTGACCTTGTGCGGGCCCGCCGCACGGCGGAGCTTGCGGGCTTTCGCCCCGAGGCCACCTGGGCACTGAGGGAGATCCACTTCGGGGCCCTCGAGGGCGCCCCCTGGGAGGCCCTGGAACCCGCCTACAAGGAGGCCCTCCTCCGCTTCCAGGGCTTCCACCCGCCAGGCGGGGAAAGTCTGGAGACCTTCCAAGAGAGGGTTTTCCGCTTCCTGGAGGGGCTAAAGGCCCCAGCCCTCCTCTTCACCCACGGCGGGGTGGTGCGGGCCGCGCTCAGGGCCCTCGGGGAAGACGGCCTCGTCCCTCCAGGAAGCGTCCTGGTGGTGGACTGGCCCAGGAGGGTCCTGGACCGGCTTGGGGCCCCACAAAGCGGCCAAGGATGAGCCTGCTTTTTGCCCTCCTCCTGGACGCCCTCCTGGGGGAACCCCCTCCCAGGCTCCACCCCGTGGTCTGGATGGGGCGGTACCTGGAGTGGGCCTGGCCCCGGGTGCGGGGGCTCTGGTCTGGGGCCTTCTACTGGACCCTGGGGGCCCTGCTCTTCGCCCTTCCCGCCTTCCTCCTGGACCTCCTCCTAAGGCCCCTGGCCCTGGGCTGGGTCCTCCTCGGCCTCCTCCTCAAGCCCCTCTTCAGCCTGAGGATGCTCCTTTTGGAGGTCTTGGGGGTGGAGCGGGCCCTGGAAGAGGGCCTCGAGGCGGGAAGAAGGCGCCTTTCCCGGATCGTGAGCCGGAGGACGGAGGACCTCTCCGAGGAAGAGGTGCGGGAGGCCGCCCTGGAAAGCCTGGCGGAAAACCTCTCGGATAGCCTCCTCGCCCCTCTCCTCTACTACGCCCTCCTGGGCCTCGGGGGAGCCGCCCTTTACCGCTACGCCAACACCGCCGACGCCATGTGGGGCTACCCGGAGCACGGGGCCAGGGGCACCTTCGCCGCCCGGGCCGACGACCTCCTGAACCTCCTACCCGCCCGGCTCACCGGCCTCCTCCTCTGCCCCCCCAGGCTCTGGGGGAGGCTCCTCCGGGAGGCCCGCAAGACCCCCTCCCCCAACGCCGGCTTCCCCATGGCGGCCCTGGCCCTGAGGCTCGGGGTGCGCCTGAGGAAGCGAGGGACCTACGCCCTGAACCCCGAGGCCCCTTCTCCGGGGCCGCGGCACGTGGCCAAGGGCCTCCTCTGGGCAGGCGGGCTGGGGTACGGGACCGGGCTAATCCTGGCGGGGCTCGTTGCCGCAAGGGGATGGTAGGCTTAGGCCATGGAGCGGAGCCGGGACTTTCTCCTCCAGGCCCGGCGGGACCTGGAGCAGGCCAGGCTCTCTTTGAGGGAAGGCTTTTTTGAGTGGGCGGCCTTCACCGCCCAGCAGGCCGCGGAAAAAGCGGTCAAGGCGGTCTTCCAGCGGATGGGGGCCGTGGCCTGGGGGCGCTCGGTAGCGGGGCTTCTGGAAGAGCTCTCTAAGAGCTTCCCCGTGCCAGAAGCCCTCCTGGACGCCGCCAGCGAGCTGGACAAAGCCTACATCCCCTCCCGCTACCCGGACGCCCTGCCGGAAGGGGCCCCCTTTGAACGCTACCGGAGGCCGGAAGCGGAAAGGCTTTTGGCCCACGCGGAGGCGGTGTATGCCTTCTGTGAAAGTCTTCTATCCCAGATGGACTAAAGAGGCCCTGCTCCTTTCGCTCAAGCAAGGGTTAGAGGCCTTAAGACAGGAAGTCCTCGTTGAGGAGGCCTGGCTCTTCGGCTCCTGGGCCAAGGGCCGGGCCCTGCCCGGAAGCGACGTGGACCTCCTCCTGGTCTACCGGGGAACCCCAAGGCCTGACCTCCACCGCCTGGCCCGGAAGGCCTTTCCTGGGCTTCCCGTGGAGCTCCACGCCTACACCCGAGATGAGGCGGAGGCCCTTAAGCCCGTCCTGGCCCGGATGCGGGAAGGGGCCATCCCCCTTCTTGAGCCCGGGCCATGAAGCCGGCTCAGCTGAACTCCCCCTCCAGCTCCCTCAGGCGCTCGGCGATCCCGGTGTACTCCAGCTCCTCCATGGGGAGCATGGCGGGGCCGTAGAAGCCCTGGCGGCGCATCTCCTGGGCCTTCTCCACCACCTTAGCCCGCACCGCATCCCAGACGGGGTCGGCGAAGAGGTCCACGGGGCCGGTGAGCCGCCCCTCCTTGAGGGAAAAGCCTAGGGCGCAGACCATGGGCACGCAGAAGAAGGTGGAGGCGGGGGTGTTGGCCTTCACGGGCATGAGGGGCATGTGGTGGCTCCCCCGGGTATCCCCGGCCACAAAGGGGGCCAAGGCGAAGGGCGGGCCGAACTCCTCGGTGGCGGGGAAGATCTTCTGGGTGCGCACCAGGGCCACGGGGTCGTCCTTGCCCACGTAACGCCCGGCGATGTTCCTGAGGCGGGTGGTGCTGACCACCGCCGCGATCTCCCCGTACTTGCGGGACCAGATGGACTCTATGGCAAAGCGGTGGGAGTCCCTGAGGAGGGCGGCGATATCGTAAAGCCGCTCGGGAGCGTCCAGCTCAATGTAGCTATCCCGCTCGGTTTGCGCCAGGTCCATAATGCGGAAGCGGAAACCCGGGCGAAGCTCCGAGGAGAGGAGGAGGCCCGAAGAGTACATGGGGTCGGCGAAGGCCAGGTAGAGGGGAAGGTTGAAGGCCCCGGGCTCCGTCTTGTCGGCGGCCAGGATCATGAAGGGCTCGGAGGGCCTCTCCTCAAACTCCATCTCCGCCACCTGGGGCCCGAGGCCGTGGAGGTTGCCGGTGAAGGCGTCCTTCAGGAGGTCCTGGCCCGCGCCGTAAAGCCCCTCCTCCTTGGCCACCTCCGTGCCCTCCCGGAAGGCCCTCCAGGCCAGCTCGTGGACGGCGGGGTTGCGCACCCCGTGCCGGTGGGAAAGGAGGAGAACGATATCGTCCCCGATGTGGAACACGTAGGCGTCCAGCAGGAGGTCCCCCTTGGCCGCCTCCACCACCTCCCGGACCCTCTTCAGAACCGCCGGGCTAGGGAGGGTGTGGCCGCCCACGGAACCTATATCCGCCTTGAGCACGCTTAGGGTAACCCTCATATCCACCTCCGTTTCCATGCTTCCATAGAGGGCCTCCCCCGGCAACCCCTTCCGTCCCCGGCTGAGCCCAAAGCCGGACGAAGGGGCCTGGAAAAGGCTGAAGGCCGTCGGAAGAGGCTTTCGGCCGGGCCCGAGGGCGGCACCCTCGAGCGCGCCCCAGGGTTCAGGTGCCCGGATCCCCCCAGGCCCTCCGGCCTTGGGAAGGCCGGGGGAGGCATAGAAGCGCAAACGGGAAAGGGCCCCACCGCTCGGACCGGGGACGGGGGCCCAACCTATAGCCCAGAACCCTCTTGGGGAAGCGCCTTTGCCTTAGGCTGAAGGGCATGTTGGACGACGTGCTGGCGCCCATCCACGGCGGCCCCGACGGGGGCCCGGAGCCCCTTTACGACTTCTCCACCAACGCCAACGCCCTGGGGCCCAACCCCGTGATCCTGGAATACTTGAGGCGGGTGGACCCGAGCCGCTACCCCGACCCCCTCTACCGGGAAACCCATCGCCTCCTGGCCCAGGCCCACGGGGTGGCGGAAGTCCAGGTGGCCGTGGGCACGGGAACCAGCGAGCTCATCCACCGCTTGGCCCGCTGGAACTACCTCCGGGGACCCATCCTCCTCCTCCCCCCCACCTTCAGCGAGTACGCCCGGGCGGCCCGGGCCCTGGACCTGCCCCTCTGGGAGGCCCGAAGCCCCGAGGAGTTCCTGGAGCTCCTCCCCAGAAGCGCCCTGGCCTTCCTCTGCCTCCCCAACAACCCCACCGGGGAGGTCTACCCTTTCCTGGAGGAGGCCGCCCGGCGGGCCGGGGGGGCCTTGGTCCTAGACCTGGCCTACCACGACCTCTTGGAAGAGCCCCTTCCCCTCCCCGAGGGGGCCTGGCGCCTTTACAGCCCCAACAAGGCCCACGGCCTCACCGGGGTGCGGGCCGGGTACCTGGTGGCCCCCCTGGACCTCACCCCCTTCCGCCACCTGGCCCCCAGCTGGCCCGTCTCGGTTTACGGGGAAGCCCTCCTCCGGGGGCACCTGGACCCCAGGGCCCAGGCCTGGCTCCGAGAAAGCCGAAAGGAGCTCCACCGCTTGCGGCGGCTCCTGGCCCAGGGGCTTAGGGAGCTGGGCCTCGAGGTCCGGGAAAGCCCCGCCAACTTCCTCCTGGTGCGAGTGGGAAAGGCCACGCAGGTGGCCCGGGCCCTGAGGGAGCGGGGCATAAGGGTGCGGGACGCCACCAGCTTCGGCCTCCCCGAGTGGCTCCGGCTCTCGGCCCAGCGGGAGGAGGCCATAGAAGCCCTTTTGGAAGCCCTGGAAGGGGTTCTTGCTAGACTGGGGGCATGACCCCGGAGCTCGCCCGCTACCTGGAGGAGGCCCTGGGGCGGCTGAGGGCGGCCCTGGACCTGGAGGCCCTCTACCTCTTCGGCTCCCACGCCCGGGGGACGGCGGACCGAAGGTCGGACCTGGACCTTTTGGTGGTGGCCCGCACCTCCCTCCCTCCCCTAAAGCGCATCGGCCTCGTCCTGGAGCTCCTAAAGGATGCCCCCCTCCCCGTGGAGGCCATCGTCCTCACCCCCGAGGAGTTCCAAGAGCGCCGGGACCTCCCCTTCCTCCAGGGGGTCCTACGGGAGGCGAAACCGCTTTATGAGCGTGGAAAAGCGCCTGCTTGAGGCCCGCCGCTGGCTCGCCCAGGCCTGGGACGACTGGGAGGCGGGAAAGCTCCTTCTGGAGAGGGGCAAGCACGCCCAGGCCGCCTTCCTCGCCCAGCAGGCCGGGGAGAAAGCCCTAAAGGCCCTCTGGATTGCCCTGGGCCTGGACCCCTGGGGCCACAGCCTTGCCCGGCTCCTCCAGGGACTCCCCCCGGAGGAAGCCCCGGCCTTCCACCCCCTTCTGCCCCAGGCCCTGGCCCTGGACAAGCTCTACATCCCCACCCGCTACCCCGACGCCCTTCCCGGGCTCACGCCCAAGGAGGCCTACACCGAGGAGGAAGCCAAGAAGGCCCTGGAAGACGCCCAGGCGGTCCTGAAGGCCGTGGAGGTGCGCCTTGGCCAGGGCTAAGGCCCTCATCGTCTGGGGCACGGGAAGCGGGGTGGGGAAAAGCCTCCTCACGGCCGGCCTCCTCCGCCACTTCCGGAGGCTCGGCCTCCGGGCCGCCCCCTTCAAGGCCCAGAACATGGCCAACCACGCCCGGGTGGTGGCGGGCGGGGAGATGGCCAGCGCCCAGTGGCTCCAGGCCCTGGCGGCGGGCGCCGAGCCCGAGGTGCGCATGAACCCCATCCTCATCAAGCCCTTCGGGGAGCGGGGGGCCCAGGTGGTGGTGTGGGGAAAGGTGGACCCAAGGCTTTCCCGGCTTCCCTGGAAGGAGAGGAGGCCCCACCTCGAGGCCCCCATCCGCGAAGCCTTGGAGGGCCTTCTCGCCGAGTACGACCTCCTGGTGCTGGAAGGGGCGGGAAGCCCGGTGGAGCGGAACCTCTGGCCCGACCTCCCCAACCTGAAGGTGGCCCAGTGGGCGGACGCCAAGGCCCTCTTGGTGGCCGACGTGGACCAGGGCGGGGCCTTGGGGGCGCTTTACGGCACCTGGGCCCTCCTGGGGGAGCACCGGGAGAGGCTTTTGGGCTTCGTCTTCAACAAGTTCCGGGGGGACCTGGAGCTTCTAAGGCCCGCTTACGGCCTCCTCCAGGGCTGGACCGGCCTTCCCGTCCTCGGCACCCTTCCCCTCCTCCCCCTCTCCCTCCCCGAGGAGGACGGCTTCCGCCACCGCCTCGAGGGGCAAGGGGGACCCCGGGTGGCCATCCTCCGCTACCCCCACGCCGCCAACCTGGACGAGTTCTGGGCCCTTGGGGAGGTGGCCCGGCCCCGCTACGCCCGCACCCCCGAGGAGGCCGAGGGGGCGGACCTCCTCGTCCTCCCGGGAAGCCGCCTCCCGGCCCGGGACCTCCCCTGGCTCCGGGCTTTCCTCCCCGTAATCCAAAGGCACCTGGAAGCGGGCAAGCCCGTCCTCGCCATCTGCGGCGGGGCGGAGATGCTCTCGGAGGCCCTGGTGGACGAGGAGGGGGTGGAGGAAAGGGAGGTCTTCCCGGGGCTTGGCCTCCTGCCCTTCAGGGTCAGGATGCGGCGGGAGAAGACGGTCCTGAGGCGGCGGGTGCGGCTTGGTGGGCTTACCGGCCCCTGGGAGGGGCTCAACGGCCTCGAGGCGGAGGGGTATGAGATCCACCACGGAGAGGGGCTTCCCCTCGTCCACCAAAGGGGCCCCCTCCTCGCTACCTGGCTCCACGGCCTCCTGGAGAATCCGGGGGTGCAACGTGCCCTCTTTGGGAGGGAGGCCAAGGGCCTGGAGGAGGCCCTGGACGGGTTGGCGGAAGCCTTGGAAAGGCACCTGGACCTGAAGGCCCTGCACCGGGCCCTGGGCCTCGCCAGCGGGGTCCACCCGAGCCCTGCTCCGGCCTCCCCCGACCCCCCGCCCAGGCCCGGCCCCGTCCTGGTCCTGGGAGGGGCGAGAAGCGGCAAAAGCCGCTTCGCCCAGAAGCTCGCCGGGCCCTTCGCCACCCTGATCGCCACCGCCGAGGCCCGGGACGAGGAGATGGCCGAGAGGATCGCTCGCCACCAGGCCGAGTGCCCCCCCACCTGGGAGACCCTGGAGGAGCCCCTGGACCTGGCGGGAGCCCTGAAGAGGGCCCGCCACCCCACGGTGGTGGTGGACTGCCTCACCCTCTGGGTGGCCAACCTCATGGAAAGCGGCCTGGACCCGGTAGCAGAGGCCGAGGGGCTCCTCGAGGCCATCCGTTCCGCCCAAAAGCGGGTGATCCTGGTCTCCAACGAGGTGGGCATGGGGATCGTGCCGCCAAACCCCCTGGCCCGCCGGTACCGGGACCTCCTGGGGGCCGTCAACGCCCTCCTCGCCCGGGAGGCGGAGGTCTACCTCATGGTGGCGGGAAGACCCCTGCGGCTTCCAGAGGGCACCTGAAGGGCGGAGCCTTCAGACAGGCTGCAGGGAGGAAAGCCCCGCCTGGGCGGCGGCCAGCCTGGCGGTGAGGACCCGGAAGGGGCTCGCGGAGGTGTAGTCCAGGAGGTCGGCCACGAAGCGCACGCTCCCCGCCTCGCCCCCGTGCTCCCCGCAGAGGCCCAGTTTGAGCCCAGGGTTGGCCCGCCTCCCCTCCTCCACCGCCAGGCGCAAAAGCCGGCCCACCCCCTTCTCGTCCAGGCGCTCCGAGGGGTCAAAGGGGAAGAGCCCCTCCTCCACGTACCGGGGCAGGAACTTGCCCGCATCGTCCCGGGAAAGGCCGAAAGTCATCTGGGTAAGGTCGTTGGTGCCGAAGCTGAAGAAGTCCACCAGGGGGGCGATCTCCCCCGCTAAAAGGGCAGCCCTCGGGGTCTCAATCATGGTGCCGAAGGGGATGGGCCCGTACTCCCGGAAGAGCTCCTCCGCCAGGGCCCTCGCCCGGGCCACCTCCTTGGGGTCGGCCACCAGGGGGACCATGACCTCGGGCCTGGGGTTCAGGCCCTCCTCCCTAAGCTCCTTGGCCGCCTCCAGAAGGGCCCTTAGCTGCATGCGGAAGATCCCCGGGCGGAGGAGGAGGAGCCTCACGCCCCTAAAGCCCAGCATGGGGTTCAGCTCGTGGAGGGCCTTGGCCCTTTCCAGAAGGGCCCTCGCCTCATCGTCCCCGGCCTCGGCCTTCTCCCCGAGCTCCGCCAGGGGGGGCAGGAACTCGTGGAGGGGCGGGTCCAGGAGGCGCACGGTGACGGGCAGGCCGTCCATGGCCCTGAGGATCCCCTTGAAGTCCTCCTTCTGGAAGTGGAACAGGACCTCCAGGGCCTCCGCCTCTTCCTCCTCCGTGGCGGCCAGGATCAGGCGCCGCACCCAAGGAAGCCGCTCCTCCTGGAAAAACATGTGCTCCGTGCGGCAAAGCCCTATGCCCTCGGCCCCTAGCTCCCGGGCCCGCCTGGCGTCCTCGGGGGTGTCGGCGTTGGCCCTGACCCCTAGTCTCCTGTGGGGCTCGGCCCAGGAGAGGAGTTTGGCGAGAAGGGCCTCCCCGGCGGCCTCCACCAGGGGCACGCTCCCCAGGTACACCTCCCCCGTGCTCCCGTCCAGAGTAAGGAGGTCCCCCTCGCGGATCTCCACACCTTCCGCCCGGGCCCGCCCCTCCCCGGGGTAGACCCTGAGGGCCTCGGCCCCCACCACCGCCGGCACCCCCAGGCCCCGGGCCACCACGGCGGCGTGGGAGGTGAGCCCCCCCCGGGCGGTGAGGATGCCCTTGGACAGGTACATGCCGGTGATGTCCTCGGGGGTGGTCTCGGGGCGGATGAGGATGGTGGGAAGGCCCTGGGCGGTGTAGCGCTCCGCCGCCTCGTTGCTGAAGACGGCATGGCCAAAGGCGGCTCCGGGGCTGGCGGGAAGACCCTTGACCAGGGGCTTTGGAGCCTTATTCCGGTCCACCGCGGGGCGGAGGAGGCCCGGGAGGGCATTGGCCTCCACCCTAAGGATGGCCTCCTCCTTGGTGATCAAGCCCTCCTCCGCCATCTCCACGGCGATGCGCACCGCCGCCTGGGCGGTCCGCTTCCCCGAGCGGGTCTGGAGAAGATAGAGCTTCCCCCTTTCCACGGTGAACTCAAAGTCCTGCATGTCCCGGAAGTGCCCCTCGAGGCCCTCCGCCACCTCCAGAAGCTCCCCATAAAGCCCAGGAGCGTAATCCCTGAGGCGGTCCAGGGGCTCTGGGGTCCTTATCCCCGCCACCACGTCCTCCCCCTGGGCGTTCCTTAGGTACTCCCCGTAAAGCCCCTTCTCCCCGGTGGCCGGGTTGCGGGTGAAGCCCACCCCGGTCCCCGAGTCCTCCCCCAGGTTGCCGAAGACCATGGCTTGTATCACCACCGCCGTGCCCAGGTCCTCGGGGATGCCGTAGATGCGGCGGTAGGTCCTGGCCCGGGGGTTCTGCCAGCTCCGGAAAACCGCCAGGATGGCTCCCTCCAGCTGGGCCCAAGGGTCTAGGGGAAAGGGCGTGCCCCGGGCCTCGAGGTGGGCCAGGTAGACGTAGGCCAGCTCCTCCAGGTCCTCGGCGGTGAGGTCCGCTTCTGTTTCCGCCCCCCTCCTCTCCTTGAGGGCGGAAAGCTTCTCCTCAAAGACCTCGGACCCCTCCCCCAGGACCACCTCCCCGTACATGGCGAGAAGCCTCCGGAAGCTGTCCCAGGCGAAGCGGGGGTTGCCGGTGGCCCGGGCCAGAGCCTCCACCCCCTCCAGGGTCAGGCCCAGGTTGAGGATGGTGTCCATCATGCCCGGCATGGAGACCGGGGCCCCGCTCCGCACGGAAACGAGAAGGGGAGGGCTAGCCCCCTCCCCTAGGCCAAAGCGCTTGCCCGCTAGGTCCTCGAGGGCCGCCATCTTGGCCCGGACCTCCTCCCATAGCCCCGGGACCTCCCCCGTCCTCAGGTACCGGCGGCAAGCCTCCGTGGTGACCACGAAGGCCGGGGGCACGGGAAGCCCCGCCCGCCGCATGGCCACCAGACCAAACCCCTTCCCTCCTAGGAGGTCCTTGGAAAGGCCCTCCGCCTCCTGCAAAAGGTACACCTGCGCAGCCACAGCCCCAGTCTGCCCCAAGGAGTGGAAGCGTGGAAAGTGTAAGCCAGGCCCTGGTACACCACCCAGCGAGAGGGGGCAAAAGCTATAGCCTAGACCCGTTTTCTGAGGCCCAAACCCGCCTAGACTGTGGGGGTGCTGAACTCCAGGACCTGACCACTTCGCGCCGCCAGCCTGGCCGCCCTGAGCCGAGCTTCGCGGCAAACCCGCTCCTGCGAGATGCAGGCCTACCCCACCAACCTTCCCACCATCCAACCCAAAGGGAAGCCGTCCTGGGGCTCTCTGCTTCCCGCAGTCTTCCGGGTTTTGGGCTCCTGGCCTTCGGGATGGTCCTCGGGGAGGAGGAGGGCGAGCCTCAGGGAGAGCCGCCCCGAGCCGAAGCCCACCCTTATGGGGAAGACCTCGGGGTCCTCAAGGCGCTGGAAAAGCTCCTCATAGAGCTCCAGGGCGTTTTTGAGCTCGTGCTCTTCAGCAAAATCCTGCTCCCACTCTGCCACCCGGGTGTAGTACGCCCTTAGGGCCCGCCGGAGGGCCTCGGGTGGGATGGGCATGGAAACGCCCCTATGCTGGCTTAGCCCCCCGTGGTAGCGGAAGCTCAGGGTAAAGCGGCTTCCTTTGCGGAAGGTCTCCGCCAAAAGGGCCAGGCCCGTGGTGTCCTTCCTAGGGTGAAAGACCCCGATGCGGTTCAAGAACCCCTCCCCGGGAGAGGAGTCCGAAAGGCGCACCGCCCGGAAGGGGTCCCGGTAGAGGTCCAGCTTCCGAGCCTCCTTGGCATATCCCAGAACAGCGCCCTCAAAAGCTTGGTTCTCGGCGAGCTTGGGGGCGCGGGGAGGGCGGATGTGGACCTCCCCATCCCCTTCCTCCCGCTTGCGGAGCCGCCACACCCCCTCCCTAAACTCCGCCACCTGGTCCCTTTCCACCAAAACCCAGAAGAGCCAGGCAGTGCGCAGGGCCCCCTTGACGCTGGAACCCGGAAGGTAGGGGCCCAAAGGGGAGTAAGGAAGAGGCCGGTACTCCAGAAGGGCCTCCTGCGTGGCTTCCTGAATAGCCTTCAAGAAAGCTGTGCTGGCGGGGAGGGTGCGGACCACGGCCTCCTGGGGGAGCTGGCCCTCCTGGTAGAGGTAGCGCAGGACCTCCTGGGCCGCCTTAGGGCCCTGGGCCACCTTCTCCAGGTACTGGCGGCGCCTGGCCTCGGGCAGGGCCAGGAGGAGGGCCGCCGGGTCCAGGAGGTGGACCTCCTTCCTCTGGAAGTCGGGCACGTAGGCGTAGGCGGGGTAGGCCTCCCCGGTGCCCACGTGGACCGGGCTTATGGCCTCCAGCTCCAAGCGAAACGCCTCCAAAGAGCTCATACCCTCACCCCCAACGGGAATACCCCCAGGAACTCCCGCACCCTGACGCCCTCCTCCGGGAGGTCCACCGGGGTGGTGTCCAGGTAGAGGGCGGTGGGCTCCTTGTAGACGCTTCCCTCACGGGTCCTGAGGTAAGGTCCCTTGAAGGGCTTGCTGCCCACGTAGGCCCCACCCAAACGGCCCCAGTAGGGCTCCAGCTCGTAGTAGAGGGCGCCTTCCAGGGGCCCCGGGGCCAGGGTGGCGTAGGCGTTGGCCTCCTTGGCCTCGGGAAGCTCCACCGTCTGGGGCCCCTCTACCCGGAAGCGGCCAAGCCCCACGCTGGCCCCTCCGCCAAAGCCCATCTCTCCCACAAAGGCGAGGGCGTCCCGCAGGTCAAAGGGGGCCTCCCTCATCACGTAGAGGGCGTAGGGGGTCCTGGGGTCGGGGAAGAGGAGCTCCTGGGTGAAGAGGATGCCCCTCCTGGCCGCCCCCGTGCCCCGGTCAATCCCCACCCGGCTCCGGCGCAAGCGCCTGGGCTCGGGCAGGGCCTTCTGGCCCCTCACCTCCGGGGCCTCCAGAAGGGCTTCCTCTCCCCTCTCGGCCACCATCCCAAAGGTTTCCAGAGTGATGAGCCTCAGGTTCTTCAAGGCCTTGCGGAGCACCGTGTCCTCCACCTGGACCGGGGGGAGCTTGGGCCGGGGAAGCCAGCCCTCGGGAAAGACGCTGGAGAGGCGGAAGGGCAGGGGGTTTTCCAGGAGGCCCTCGAGGGCCTCCCGCCCGTGGGTGTAGCGGTACCACCAGAGCACGTGGCCCAGGAGGGTGGGCGCCCGGGGAAGCTCCTTAAGGGGCCCCTGGAAGTAGAGCCGGAACAGGGTGGCCCGCATGCTAGGCCCCCAGGGCGATCTCCTCCACCAAAAGCCTCTCCCGCAAGGGGAGGCCCTCCTGGGCATCCCAGGGCCTTTGGGGGTGGAGGAAGTAGACCTGCCCGTACCCCCGGCTGATGTGCCCCCCAAGGCCGTCCACCTCCAGAAGCTCCAGGGCCTTTAGCAGGTACTTTTGGAAGTACGCCTCGTCCAGGTCGTCCAGGACGCGGTAGGCCATCTCCACGCCGAAGCGGGCCCCCGCGGGCACCCTCTCCGTGGTGCGGGGGTTGGCGTTGCCGCCGAGCCTGGGGATGAAGACTTCCTGCTTGATCTCGGTGTAAAGCCCGCCCCTGGCCGCGGTGCGCTCCAGTTCCCGCTTGGAGTCCTCCAAGAGGTAGGCGTCCCGCACCAGAAGCCGGGTGGGCCCCCGCTTCCTGGCCACCTCCAGGGACCTCTCGTCGTTCTCTGGAGCCAGACCAAAGATGCGGGCCACGGGGTCTGTGGGGTCATCGGAAGCGTAGACGTGGCGCTCCTTGGCCTCCAGGATGTATTTCCCGCCCAGGGACCATTCCAAGAGGTAGCGGAGCTTGCCCTTGAGGCTGGAGCCTGGGATGTAGGGCTCGTCGGTGAGGGGGTTGCGGATCACGGGGTTGTCCAGGTCGCCGATGGCCATCTGGTCCCGGCTCATGCCAATCCGGAGGCCCGTCTTGGCCAGGAGCACCGAGCGGATGCGGATGATCTTCCTGAGCTTCATGGCACCTCCTACCTGCCCTTGGCGTAAAAGTAGGCCAGCACCGCCTCCACGTACTTCATCATGGCCTCAAAGTCCTTGGGGCTCCGCTTGCCTGCGTCTATGGCCTCCTCCAGGAAGCGCGCGAAGGCCCTGGCCCGGTTGAGGGGCCCGTTGGAGCGGGTGTTGTAGTAGAGCTTGGCCTTGAGAAGCTCCAGCTGGGGCACGAGGCGGGCGAAAGCCAAAACCTCGTCCTCCCGCCTTTCCCGCTCAAAGCGGTTCTCCAAGGCCCGGAGCTCGGCGAAGTAGTTGCGGAACTGGCTGGACTTGATCTGCCCTTCCCTGACCAGATCTTCGGCCACTTCCCTGGCCCTTTCAAAGATGCTGGGGTCCAGAACTCCCTTCTCCTTATCCCGGTAAAACTCCAAAGCTGGCATTTATGCCCTCCTTTCCAGATAGAGCCCCCACTGGACCCAGACCGGCAGGTACTGCCAGGCCGGGTCCTGATGGTCCAGAAGCCTCATGTACCGCTTCCACGCCCCTTCGTCCCGCTCCCTGACCCGCCTCAGGGCGTAGGCCAGAAGGGGCTTGTAGCGCATCCTCTCCCCCTCGTCCATATCCCGCCCCCAAAACCGCCGCCATAGGGCCAGCCACCGGTAGACCTGGGCCCGGGAAACCCTTTCAGACCTCAGATCGGCTCGCAAAGCGTCCACCTCCTGGCGAAGCTTCCTTAGCGTGATCCAGGGCACCGCCTGCCCGAAGAGGTAAAGCCTTCCCCGCCCCGCCTCCTTGGCCGCCTTCTCCGCCCGGGTGAGGAGGCGGGAGAGCTCGGGGATGGGAAGGCTGGGCCCGGCCAAAATGTAGCCCCCGGAGAGGGTCAGGGCCTCGTGCCCGGTGAAGAGGGCGTAGAGCCTCTCCAGGTCCAGGGCGAAGTCCAGGAGGACGTCCCACGGGCCCAGGAGGAAGAGGTCGTCCCCTCCGGAGTAGGTGCTGTAGATGAGGGGGTAGCGCTCGCCCTTCCGCCTGGCCTCGAGGGCATCCCACCCCAGGCGCCCGGCGTAGAGGGCCGGGTTCCGGATGAGCTCCAGGACCTCGGTGGCGAAGAAGACCTCGAGGGTCCGCGAGAGGGCCGCCAGGCGGCTTGGGGTGGCCAGGTCCCGCTCCTCCCGCTTGAAGCCCGTGGCGAAGGCCTCTCCCATCCGGTCGGCGTCCAGCATGATGGCCCCCAGGTAGGGCGCGCCCTGGGAAAGGGCCGCCAGCTCCCCGAAGGTCAGGACTCGGTCCTCCCCACCTTCCTCCTCCTCCAAAAGCCCCTCCCCTCGGGCCCAGGCGGTGTAGTCCGCCAGGGAGACCCCCATAGCCTTCAGGGCGTGGGCCACCCGGGGCAGGTGGCCAAGAAGGGGCTTGGCCTCGGTGGGCACGGCCGAGGGGCGGAAGTCCAGCTCCGCCCGGAAGACGTGGACCGCCCCAGGCCCGTCCTCCAGGGCCACCTTGAGGCTTGGGAAGGCGAAAAAGGGCCTGGGGGCCCCATCGGGGAAGAAGCCCACCCGGTCGCGCTTGGGAAGAAGCCCCCCCACCTCCCGCTCCCTCTCGCAGTCCGGGCAAAGGCTTCCGGGTTCGTCCTTTAGGGCGGGTCTCAGGCCGCAGGCGGCGCAGGGCCTCAAGGCTTCCCCCCGGGTCTCCGCGGTCGTCTTCAGAAAGGGAAAGGGCTTGAGCTTGGCCTGGGCCAGCTTTTGGTGAAGCGCCTTCAGGACCCCGGCGAAGTCGCGGAACTCCGCGCCCAAAAAGGCCAGGGACGCCAGGTTGGGTACAAGGCTTCCCCCCCGCCTAAGGGCCCAGCGCCCCCAGGCCTCCTGGGCCCCCTTCAGGGCCTCTTGAGCCTCTCGGGTGTTGGGCAGGAGGAGGTAGAACTTCCCCCCGGCCCCCAGGATGCGGTTCAGGGGCGTGAGGCCCAGGCTTCGCAGAATGCCCAGGGCCATGGTCTCGGCCGCCAGGCTGACCTCGAGGCTCCTAGCCCTCAGGCGCTTGGCGATGCCCCCCACCCCCGTCTCCGCCCCGGAGATGCGGTAGATGTGCCCCTGGATGCCCCCCAGGTCCCCCACCACCAGGAGGAACTTCTCCCCGTCTCGCCTCAGGTCCTCTACCGAAGGCGCCCCCCTGTGGTAGAGCCAGAGGGCGTGGGCGATGGCCGCCGTGAGGCGGAGGTGGTCGTAGAGGCTCACATCGGGCTCGGACTGGGTGTCGGCGGGCACCAGGGAAAGCACCTCCTGGAAGGCGAGGGCGAGGTTCAGGAGGAGGGCCTCCTTTGTGAGGGAAAGGCGGGCCATCTCAGAAAGCCGGGCCTCGAGGCGCTCCACCAGGCGGCCGTAGGTGGCCTTGCCCATGGGGACGCCGGCCTCCGGGTAGAGGGCCCCCGGGGCCAGGCCCACCTGACCCCCTTCCCCCACGGGGAGGTAGCCGCCATCCCTGCCCTCCTTGCCCTGGAGGCGGAGCTGGCTAAAGGGAGGCTTCAGGGGAACCTCGGGCGGGCTTCCCCCCTGGCCGCCCTCCTCCCGCTCCTGGGAGGCGTAGGTGTCGGCCAGGGCCACGCACCACTCCTCCGGGCTTTGGGGCTGGTACTGGGGCCGGTCCCGCCAGCCCTCGTGGTGGCGGCTGGCGGTCTTGGCGAGCCAGCCCGGGTCCAAGCCCGCCTTTAGGAAGAGTTCGGCCTCCTTTTGGACGAAATGGGCGGTGTAGGCCGTGTGGGTGCGGTCGGGCATCCCTTCGTCCCGCTCCCCCCAAAGGGCCCGGGAGTAGAGCTTGCCCACGTCGTGAAGGAGGCCTGCCAGGGCTAGATCCAGCCCGTCCCGATTCATGTACCCCAGAGTATACCCGCCCTTTCGCCCCCCGTGTGATCTTTGCACGCGCCGTGGTATCCCTAGGCCATGACCCTGCACCTCACCCACCAGGGGGCCACCCTAAGGCTTAGGGCGGGCCGCCTCCTTTTGGAAAAGGACGGGGCCATCCTGGCGGACCTCCCCGCCCGTCAGGTGCGCCGGGTGGCCATTTGGGGCAACGTGCGCCTCTCCACCCCGGCCCTCACCTTCCTCTTGCGCCAGGGGGTTCCGGTGCTATACCTCTCCATGGAGGGCTACCTCTACGGCGTGGCCGCCGCCTTCCCCGACCCGGACCCCGCCCACCTGCGGGCCCAGTTCAGCGCGGAGCCCCTCCCCTTAGCCCGGGCTTTTGTGTTGGGGAAGCTCCGCTCCGCCCACGCCCTCCTTTCCCGCCACGGGCTTTCCCAGGCAGAAGCAGTGGGGGAAGCGCTGGCCCAGCTGGAAGAGACCAGGACCCTGGAGGCCCTCCGGGGGGCGGAAGGGCTTGGTAGCCGGGCCTACTTCGCCGGGCTGGGAGAGGGTCAAGTCGCGATTTTTGTGGGTTTCTCTTCCGCGGCCCAAAGCGGGCCCATGTCCAGGTAACGCCGGAAAGTCCAGTCCTCCGTGGCCCTCAGCATCACCACCGTGGCCAGATTCACCAGGCTCCCCTCGCCGGGGAAGACCCCAACCACCCTGGTCCGCCGCTTCACCTCACGGATAAGCCGCTCCAGCACATTCGTGCTCTTGATGTGCCGCTGGTGGCCGCTGGGAAAGTCCAGGTAGGTCAGGGCCTCCTCACCGTGTTTCCCTGACGGGAAAGCAGCCAGACCCTGGGCAAACACCTCCACCGCCCGCTTAAACCGGTCCTGGTAACGCTCAACGAACCCCCGGGCCAGAGATTCCGCCGTGCCCCGCCGCCGCGCCACAAACACCTCCTGGAGCTCCTCGGC
>Ga0308405_1000581_pt1 | contig 20542 bp, 13 predicted proteins | sample HotsprSampleMS13_FD_203473 | JGI IMG/M metagenome (GOLD analysis project Ga0308405, IMG submission 203473) | Hot spring phototrophic mat microbial communities from Mushroom Spring, Yellowstone National Park, Wyoming, United States - 20060912_MS13 ...
GAAAATATTATTGAAAATTTCTTTTTAGAAATAAAAGAATCAAAAAGACAGAAAGATATGGTAAACTACATATTAATTAAATATAGAGATTATATTATTCGTAAAATAAATAATAAAAATAAGAATAATTTGAATAAAGATATTTTTATAAAAACTGCCCAAATTTTTACTGAATATATAAAAAATGGAATTGAGATAAAAGATATATTTTATATAGGAAACTTCATTGTAGATTTAATTGAAAATTCAAAGAAAATTAAGGAATTTAAAATTAAGCTTGAGGATTGGTTGGACAAACAAGAAGAAAGCGACCAAAAGAAAATTTTAAATCTAAAGACTTATTTAAGAGATATTTCAAAATCAAAAAATAAATCTAACGGGAGTTTAACGAAAGTAGATTTAAGAAAAATATACAAAATTTTTGGGAATACGCCAAAAGAAGATATAATAAAAATATTATCAAAAAATGTTGACCAAAACAATTACACCGCCCTTTCCGAATTTATAATTAGATTTTTCAATGAAAAATTTAATAATATAAAAACAAAAGACATTGAAATTGATATAGATATTAAAAAAATAATAAATATTTTAAGAGGCAGTTTTGTAAACTTAATAGTTTACGAAGATTTGCATAACAAAGATTTTTTTTCGCAAGCTGGTCTATTTTTATATAATATCATTAGAACAGGATATTTCTATAATAATAATTACTGTAAATATCCAGAAGAATGGACTAAAATAGCTGATTTAATGAAATTATATTTATTATGGGAAAAACCATCTGATGATAGAGAATTAACTGTTTTAATAGAAAAAATCAAATATAATAACTTTTTAGAAAAAGACGAGGCATATCAATGCTTAATTAGGATAACAAAAATATTGAAGCACGTGGGAATGAAACCAGAATATATTTCAGAAGTAAGAAGTAGTATAATAAAAAATATCAAAAATTTTGAAGGGAAAGAACTTGAAGGGATTTTTAACTTATTTAATATTAAAACTAAGGACTATTCAATAATAATGTAAAAATAAATAATTTAAGCTCATTGGCGATTAATTTTACGGGTGGCCGACATCGTGAATGCAATCCGTTAGGGAACTCGACCTCTTGAAAAGCAGTCGTCGGACCGTTGATGCGCTCAGCGAAGGTGGTGATAACTTGCCTACACCAAGAAACCAGCGCATGCGCGCTGCTCACTTCGACGTGTCGTCCAAGCCGCGGTCAACACAACCGACCAGTCATGCGCACAGCGTCAATTCTCCCTAACGCCACTCGCGTGTTCTCACTCGCTTGACGAAGTCTTCCAAATCTTCGCGATCTCGCCATAGGCCAATGAATGGTTCATTGCACAGGTCTGTCGCCTTCCCAGCCGGCGCTTGTGCGTAACGATGGTGTAGCTCTGCAATGTAGTCCGCGACCATCTGCTGCGCTTCCGGTGGGAGTGCCATGAGATCATGCCACAGGCGTTCTTGATCCAGCATGCTTGGATTATACCTTCAGTGTCGCCGTCTCCCAAATGCATCAGCAGCGCAGTGTGCCACAAGCAATCCGTGCTGCATCTGCCTATGCAACCCTTCCCCCTTCGCTGATCGATCACTGCAGGCCGGCAACGGTCTTGGCGAGTAGATTTGAGGTATAATATTAAACATGAACAGCGAAGCTCGGACAAAACTATATCAGTGGCAAACCCCATCGCAGCATCAGTTCTATGTCTCACAGCAAGCGATGCTATACCTACAGGTTGACGAGCAGATTGAAAGAGGATATCTTTACATCAATGACCTGGATAGTGCGTATAAAAAGTTACCAATACCGATTCAAAATGCTCGGGATGTTATTGTAGAGTGGTTCGATAGATCTTTAGATTTAGATAAAAAGATCGGCGATGAAACCAAAATTAGCTCAATTTTTTTCTGTTGGCGGACGAGAAGTGAGCACACCTTCTATGCCCCGTTGCACACCCTAAGGATTGCCTACAAGGAGCCGAACGGTGAATTCAACATCTATGGAGCAGACGGTCGCATGCTGCTGACTGACGCGCAAGCGCGCAAGCTGGTCGCGGCCTGGGAAACCAGCGAAACGCGAGTTGACCCAGATGCATACACAAGCATTAATTGGAAACTAAAATCATCAAGTGAGCAAATTTACGTGCCTATCACCTCAATCATGTACTTCTACATGAACTCTGACCACAGCGGGCGAATCTTACTTTGTAACAAAAACACGATATTGCCGATAACAGCCGAACAGGCAGAGAACTTCGCCACAGCCCTTTCACAGCACAGCATCGACTTAGGAGAGGCGGAGTTGAACGTCCAAAAAGCGGGGCAAAATTCGCATAGCATCTCCTGAGAAGCTAGGTGAGGAGGGCGACTGAGGAGATGAGGACAGCGCGGGGGGGGGATGGCGCGGATCAGCCCTGATGATTTCCTCACCGACGCGCTCAAGTGGCTGTGCCTGAACAGGTGATATAATCTCCATACAGCGCGTTTTGCCCTAGCGCAGTTTATCCCTCGCTGGCGCGCCCCGGATGGGGCGCGCTGCTTTTTCTGTCCCGCCACCTACTCGTAGTCATTCGCGCTGCGCAGCGCTAATCCCGCTGCGCCCTGCCATCATCGCCTAAACCTACGCGTGCGCAGCATGCTTGGCTGGGACGGCTGCCGTGGCCATTTTTGACCAGGGCATGCTGCACTGGCAGCGTGATCGCCTTCTTGTAGCTCGCGTGCACTGTGATGGCCGCGCTTTTGCTGCCGACGCGCGCGTCGGCGCACCAATCGGCAACTTAATTGTTGATAGCTTGCTGTCGATTGAGTAGCGATCCCCGCGCTGGGTGCCCGAGCACGCCGTGTGCGAAGCCCTTGCCATCCTCGACGCCGAGGAAGACGAAGAGTAGGCGAAAGAAAAAGCGGTTCGCACTGGGTCGCTCTCTGGCGTAAGCACCTAGCTTTGGGTGGCCAACACGCCAGCCAAGGCAGCTAGCCCGCGCGCGCGCACGTCACGGGCTTCTTGTTCAATTTCGCCCCCTTGACTCACCCCCATCCCGCGCATGAACGGTGAAACGAACGTGTAGCCCGGCGGCGGGGGCGGCAGGCCGAACTGGGCAGCGCGGGCAGCAGCAGCCTCGCGCAGTCGCTTGAGCTGCTCTTTGGCCCGCTCGTCCTGGCGTCGCTCAGCGACGTATTCGTGCCGCCGATAGTGCCCGCGCACCGCGTGCACGCTGGCCGCTTGCCGCCGGATGGTCGCTCGCTCCCCCTCCTCGCCCCAGGCGCGCTTCTCGCCCGCTTTCCCGATCAGCGCATAGCGCGGGCGCGGCAGGTAGAGTGGGCGCGAGGCTGCCGTTGGGTGTGAGGCTGCCGCAGCGATGTGTTGGCTCGCCACCTCGCGCGTCCGCGTCCCTGGCAGCGCAGCAGGCCCCGCCACCACCATATCGCGCCACAGCGCGCTCAGGGCTAGGTCCACCACCCCCCAGGCCCAGTCCGGGATCATCATCCCGCCTTCCAGGCGCGTCCCGTCCGGTCGCCAGGGGAAGGCCGCGATTGTCTCCCCGGCCTCGCTCAGCAAGGCGGCCCACAGCCGCCCTGGGCGCAGGGCGACCAGCCGCAGGCGGGCGACGCCCCAGGCGACCAGCGGCAGGTCGTCCGGCAGGACGGCCTCGAAGACGCCCTGTGGGGCATAGACAGCGTGAGTAACAGCCTCTTCAGCTATTTGGCGTGCGAGCGCGGCGCACAGCTTCTCGTCCGGCGTGGGCGGCGGGGTGTAGCCGGGAGGTTCCTCGATCAGCGCGTTGCTCGGCGGCAGCGGGGCGAAGGGGGTCAGACAGGCGCGCGCCTCGTCCTCGCTTGCGCCGATCAGCCCCCACCAGATTGGCCAGAGGCGAGGGACGGCCTCGGCGGTGAACGTGCGCTGCGCGTCCATCCGTGCCCCACCTATCCTGATCGGTGCTACCATCGGCCACAGCCACACTGCGCCACTTTCAATCATTGCGCTGACCAAATCGGCAAACCGTTCGCGGTCAAGCGAATCCAGGCGCAGCGCACGGATGAACTCAGCATCCCAGGCCAATCTAGAGATCGAAAACAGCAGCTTGGCCAGGCTGACCGGCTCGAGGGGCACCTCCATCGGCTGGCCGGCGAACATGCTCGTCACGGCGTGCCTGGCCAGGTCGTCCAGCTCGGCGTCTGCCCACGGGCGACTGGGGTAATCATCGAAGCGTCCCGCGAACTCGGTCATGAAGCGCGCGATTGTGGTGATGTTCGCTGGCGTGGTGTGCCCCCAGGCGCGCGCGGCACCGTAGAGGGCCATGACCAGCCAGGGCGGGAGGGGGTCGCGCGCGCTGGCGGCGATGTGCTCGACGGCTTTGGTGAGGGGGATGGAGGCGATGAGGCGATAGGAGATGCGCTGTTCGATATCGAGCAGGGTGAGCACCTCCCCGCGCTGCGCGCGGCGGTCGTCCGAATCCGGGGTGACCGCGACCAGGTCGCCCGGGCGGGCGATCTCGGTGGGCGTCAACGTCCGCCCATCGAGATGGATGCAATAGAGGGTAGCTTGCTCAGCCTGAAAGCGGAGCATGGTCCTCGCTTCCCACTTGCTCACTCCAGGAGCGCCTCGCTCAGGGTACCAGCCCGGCTGTGGGAGCTTGAGGCAGCTGCGCCCCCCCATCTGCCCACTCCAGGAGCGCATCACGCAGGGACCCGATGTGCTCGCGGATCCAGGAGCGACCGAGCACTGCTTCGATCAACCTGCCGATCCGCGCGCCGACCCCGATCTCCTCTTCGTCGAGGAACTCCTTGAGGTCATCTGGCAGGTTTTCCCAGATCTCCTCGTCGAGGACGGCGAACGCCCCGCCGATCTCAGCGTCGGCGATCTCTCGCAACGCCTCGACGATCTCCTCCTCGTCCTCTGCCTCATCCAGCTGGAAAATCATCTCTGCCAGCTTAGGTGGACAGCCTGGGGGGATCGGGCCGTCCGGCTCGGCGCGCGGCGGGGCGATGGATTCAGGGTAATCAGCCTCATCGCCCAGGCCGGCAGCGTGCAGCAGGGCGTCTCGGAAGCCTACGCGCGCGGCCTCGATCGCCTCTCGCGAGCGGGCACCCCAAAACTGCCAGGCATGGCCGAAGTGCATCCCCTCTCGATCGAAATAAATCTCCTTGAATAGCTCCGACGGGCAAGGATGTTCGCCACATCGCTTCTGGGCGCATTCGATGGCGAAGCTGAGCGACAGCGAGGCGTCGTGTGGGATGATCTCGCTGATAGCATATAGGCCATAGATCGCATCCTCCGATTCCCCCTCTCGTAACTCGTCGATTCGGCGGCTGATTTTTCTGGCGATGCCTGCCTCTTTGATGTCTTTGATATCGTAGAGGGCGCGAATTAGTTCGTCGGCGTCCTGAATTTCGCGCTCCGGCGCGCGCTCGCGGACGCGCTCCAGCGCCTCGTGAATTGTCTCCCCGCTGCCCATTGCTTCCAGGGCAGCGATGAGCAGCTCAATGCTATTCGCCGTCTTCGGGCGAATTGTCTCTTCTATCATTCTGATCCCGCGGAGTATCTCCGCGCGATCTAGGTTGGATGTGTGATCGGTTGACATCTTTTTCCTCCTATATCGCGCTTGAGCTCATTCCATAGCGAATCCGAAGGAAAAGTAGGCGTCATCAGGAATGAGCTCGACCGCGCGTCTTTGGATTTGCTATCACGCAATTCGGAGACCCGGCGGCTGATTTTGAGAGCGATCACGCCCTCCCTGATCTCGTAGAGGGCGCGAACAAGGTCGTCGGCATTTTGGGTGTCGCGCGTTGGCGGACGCGCTCCAGTGCTTTATGAATCGTCTCACCACTGTCCATCGCTTCGAGGGGAGTCACTAGAAGTCGAACATTTTTAATGGTCATGTCAACCTCCTTTGTACTCAATTGTAGTAAAAACCGTGGGTCGCATTTGTGACCCTGGTCAGCGACTTTCCCTGTCGCGCTGGGTCACTCTGCCGCCTCACCCGACGTGGGCGCAGCTCGCACGCGCTTGGGCAAGTCCGCCTCGTCCTCGGCCCAGATGCAGCCGTGCGGCAGGTGGTCATCCAGGCTAGGCGTCGGGCGCGCTGACCGATTGAGGATGTGCGACCCGCAGTTGCCACCCCAGACCAGGTAGCCGATCGCGTCGTCATGGCGAGCGCGGGAAACATCGCGAGGAGCGGCGCGCTGCCTGATGGCAGGCAGCGCGCCGGGTGGCTAGGCGCTAGCGGGCGATGACAACTTATAGCGACATGGCTTGCCCTTGGGGGATATGGTATGTCAGGGCGTTGGTGTGCTGGCGGGCGATAGCGACGGTGAGCGCCCGAAGAAGATACTCGTCCAGTGGCGCGCCAGTTTCGAGCACGTCGCGGACCGTGCCGGACGTGCGCCCGTCGGCCCACTTATTGCACCACTGGCGCGTACCGACTGAGCAGTTGCCTGCCTTAACCGAGTCGTTCATGGTGATCGGCACGTCGCCGAACGTAATAGCGATCTGTTCTCGCGTCATGCCGGCCAGCGTGTCGCGTAGCTCGCGCAAGCGAACCTTCTCGACCCAAGCCTTAGCGCGCTCTTCAGCGATGGCACGAGCACGCTTAATTGAGCGCGCGTGAACATATGTGCCATCTACCGCGCGGACGATGTAGCCATGTTCAACCCAGAACTCATAACCACGCCCCTGGGCCAACCAGTCGGCCTCCCATGCGTCCTCAGCGATGCGAGTCGCTGAGAGCGTAAGAAAGCCGCCGGCATCGGCGAGGCCAGTGGCAAGCACGTTTGACCGCCAGTTTGCTGGCACGAGCAGGGTTATGTCGAGCGCAGTACCTCGCCAAGGTTTGCGTTCATGCCAAACAGTACTTTTGTTCGTATATACCTCTGGCTCGCCGATCTTCACCGTCAAATCCGCGCCTGCTCCGTATATCCAACGGGAAGATGGCAGACGATAGTGAATGCACATTATTCGCCATATGGGGCCTTCATCGCTCTGAAGGATGCGCTCCAGGCGGCGCAGGTATCGACCCGACTTAGCGAGCGGGTCGCGGGGCGCTTGCTCTCGGGCAAGCTGGCGCTGCTTGTGCCGCTCGATCGCTGCACGGACTTCGGCGGCCTCATCTGGGCTGAGGCGTTTCTTGCCCAGGCCTTGGCGGGCGAGGGCTGCAAGGTGATTGTACGTGACTTTGTCTGGCTTTTTGACGGGATGTATGAATTTCAAATTCATGGAAACCTCCTTTGTAGGCGTTTCCCCGTGCATCTCAACATCCCGTCACATGGGGATGATCCTCCATGTGCCGGGTTATTACGAACACCCCGTGGTTGTCCCGCATTCCAAGCACACCTTGCAAGTGCCATTGCGCACCATGCGCGCCGAACCGCACGACGGGCAGACATCACCTGTGTAGGCGTGCCCATTCATCCCATGGACGGCCAAGGCGGGCGCCTTCTCGCCCACGGCGACCGACTCCTGCTGCTTGACGTGCGCGAACTCATCGCGCTTGAGATACTCGATGGCCAAGACGCGGAAGATGTAGTCGACGATGCTCGTAGCGAACTTCACATGCGGGCTGTCATTCACCAAGCCGGCCGGTTCGAACTTCGTCATCGTGAACTGCTCGACAAACTCCTCCAGTGGCACACCGTATTGGAGGCCAACCGAGACGGCGATGGCGAAGCAGTCGAGGAGGCTGCGCAAGCTGGAGCCGGCCTTGCTGGTGTCGACGAAGATCTCGCCGAGCCGACCATCCGGATACTCGCCGGTTTGCAGGAAGACCGTTTGACCGCCGATCTTGGCCTTGAAGATTTTAGCGTTGCGGACGGGTGGCAGCTTCTCTTGAACGCCGCGCGGGTGCGCGGTAACCGGCGAAGGAGTTTCCCCTTCCTCAGGCTGTTCATCCATATCCGCGTCATCGAGCGTGAAGCCGGCACTGAGCGGCTGGCTGAGCTTGGATGCGTCACGGTAGATGGCGACCGCTTTGATGCCGAGCTTCCAGGCTTGGCGATAGATCTCGTCTACGTCGGTGATGGTGGCGTCAGCCGGCAAATTCACCGTCTTGCTGATCCCGCCGCTGACGAACGGCTGGACGGCGGCCATCATGAGCAGGTGGCCGAGCGGGGCGATGGCACGGGTCGACCACTTGCTGGTTCGGTTGGCGCAGTCGAACACGCTGAGGTGCTCCGGCTTGAGGAGCGGGCACCCTTCGAGCGTGCCGTGGCCTGCGACGAACGCTTCGAGCGCGTCTGCGAAGGCCTCATCGAAGCCAAACGCCTTGAGGCAGGCTACCCCGTCGCTATGGCCGCGGACGGCGAACGCCTCGCGGACCGCAGCACGGTTGGCGAGCGCGCGCTCCGCCTGCGCGACCTCCTCTTCGGTGAAGCCGGCGCGGCGGAGGGCCTGGCGCTGCGCGTCGGAGAGTTGTCCGTGGCCAAGCAGGTAGCGCTGCATCGCCTCGATCTCGTCCTTGGCATAGCCGAGCGCTTCAAGGGCGGCGGGGACGGCGCTGTTGATGATCCACAGGAATCCCCCGCCGGCGAGGGTCTTGAACTTGACGAGGGCGTAGTCCGGCTCGATACCGGTGGTGTCGCAGTCCATCAGCAGGCCGATCGTGCCGGTTGGCGCGATGGCCGTGACCTGTGCGTTGCGGAAGCCGTAAAGCTTGCCGAGCCGGAGCATGTCGTCGGCTGCGGCGCGCGCCTCGCGCAGCAGGTATTCAGGGCAGTGCCGGAGGGCATTGTACGGTGTGATGCTCAGGCCCTCATAGTCGTCGCGCTGGTGGGCAGCGCGCCAGTGATTGGCGATCACGCGCAGCATGTGCTCCTTGTTGCGCTCGTAGGCCGGGAAAGGCCCGACGGTCGCGGCGATCTCGGCGCTGGTGGCGTACGCCGTGCAGTGCATGATGGCTGCGATGCCGGCGGCGATCCCGCGCCCGAGGTCTGAGTCGTAAGGCACCCCCATGCGCATGAGCAAGCCGCCCAAGTCGGCAAAGCCGAGGCCGAGTGGGCGATGGGTATAGCTGTTCCGGGCGATGGCCTCGCTTGGATATTGCGCCATGAGGACGCTGATTTCGAGCGCCAGCGTGGCGATTCGCACAGCGTCCTTGAAGGTTTCAACGTCGAAGCGGCGCTCGGCTGGGCGGTAGAAGGCGGTCAGGCGCAGCGAGCCGAGGTTACACGCGCTGTTGTCGAGGAAGAGGAACTCGCTGCACGGGTTACTGGCGCGGATCTCGCCGTCGGCCAGCGAGGTGTGCCATTCATTGATCGTGTCGTGGAACTGGAGGCCAGGATCCGCGCAGGCCCAGGCGGCGTAGGTGAGCCGCCCCCACAGGTCGCGCGCCTTCACGGTCCGGATGGGTTGCGGCTGGCGACCCTCGGCGCTTGCCTTGCGCAGCTCGGTGCGCCAGTAGAGCGGATATTCCTCGTCCGTCTCGAGGGCGCGCATGAAGCGGTTGTCGACGCGGACGGAGTTGTTGGCGTTCTGGCCGCTGACGGTGCGGTAGGCCTCGCCCTCCCACCAGGTGTCGTACTCAGCCACCTCGTCGCGATGTCCTTCGCGCATGGCGGCGATGGTGCGCATGAGCCGCCCTTGTGGGACGCCGTCGGCGATGGCCTTCTTCAGGGCGCGCCTGAGGTGGGGATTATCGGCGGGGTTATATCGGTCGCCGTCCCCGTCGTGGTCGGCGATGGCCTTGCGGATGCCGTCCACAGCACGCTTGAGGACGCGGCTGCCGGCGACGAGTGAGGCGACCTTGTCCTCGGCTTGGACCTTGCAATTGATGTATTCTTCGATGTCGGGGTGGTTCATGTCGAGGACGAGCATCTTGGCGGCGCGGCGCGTGGTGCCGCCGCTCTTGATTGCGCCGGCGGCGCGGTCGCCGATCTCGAGGAAGCTCATCAGGCCGGAGGAGACGCCGCCGCCGCTGAGTGGTTCACCTTGGCCGCGGATCTCGGAGTAGTTGACGCCGCTGCCGCCGCCGTGCTTGAAGACGCGCGCCTCGCGCACCCAGAGGTCCATGATGCCATCCGGATTGACCAGATCATCCTGGATGGATTGGATGAAGCAGGCGCTGAGCTGCGGGTGGATGTACGCCGCGTCGGCGCTGGTGAGTTGGCCGGTGAACGGGTCGACGTAGTAGCCCCCACTTGGGCCACCGGTGATCCCGTATGCCCAATACAAGCCGGTGTTGAAGAACTGGGGGCTGTTGGGTGCGAACATCTGGTGTTCGCACATGACGATGACGTTCTCATAGAAGGCGCGGGCCGCAGCTTCACTGGCGAAGTATCCGCACCTATATCCCCAGTAGGTCCATGCGCCGGCGAGGCGCGTGAAGACCTGTTTGGCGCTGGTCTCCGCGCCGAAAGTGGCGTCGGGGGTCGGGACGCGCCGCTGCAGCCATTCTGGGACGTCGGGTTCGGGGACCGGCTGGGTGGCGGATGGGACGCCGCGCTTGCGGGCGTACTTCTCTCTGAGTATCTTGACGGCGGTCAGCGAGAAGGTCTCCGGAGCGCTGAAGCCATCAAAGTTGCGGTACGGGATAGGGGGGAAATTCAAGGGTTGAAAATCCAAGCCTTTGCTCATCTCAGTTCTCCTTTTGAATGGACATGGGTTATTATAGCCTTCGGGTCCGCTAGAAGGCCACTCTATCAATTACAAGAATTAAAATAAAAATTGCGATCTAAATATTTCTTGCGCGTAATATCTGAAAATTTCCAAGAATTTTTATTGTCTTTTACAATCAAGCCCAACGCTGCCAAGCGCGACGTCGGGTCATATTCCGGGCTGAGCTCCTCGCCCTGTATTATACCATGAAACAGCAAGCGGGAGAGGACGAGCAGCTCCTCAAGCGTAAGGGGATATCTCAGCGCATGGTTCGTCTCGACGATGAGCCGGACGAAGCGCAAATCTGCCGGGCCGCCCGGCAAGCACAGCCGGACGCGCCCATCCTTGGCCTCGTGGCGCGGCGCCGGTCGGCCTGTGCGGAGGTGCTCATAGTAGATCTGGCGGATGCCGCGCTTGGCGATTGGGACGGCACCGGCGCGCCAGATCGCGCTCGCGAGGAGCGGGTGGCGCGGGCGCTGAGGTACGGCCAACAGGTCTGTCTCCTCCGGGAGGCTGCCTGGGTTGGAGATGACGACTTCGGCATCATCCCAGTCGATGCAGATCGGCTCGCCGGCACCATAGTCACGGTGGATCAGCGCGTTCACCAGTCCCTCGGTCAGGGCGAGGGGTGGATAGTCTGGGACGCCGATGCGCTGGAAGCCGACGATCAACTCGCACTCGCGATGGCGGAGGGCGAACTGCAGCTTCAGGTTCTCGATTATTCGCAACAGCGGCCCTTGGAACACTTCTGTATTATTAAAGATGACGAAGTGGTTTGGGTATAGGCGGCGGAGCGCCTCGTCCCTGCCGAAGAGCAAGAGGCCGAGGAGTCGAACCTCGCCTTTGGCGCTGATCGCGCCGAGCGCCCTGGCGAGGTCGCGGTTGGAGCGGTTGAGCAGGGAGATGTCGCCGAAGCCGTAGCTTTCCTGGATGAAGCGGCGGAAGCGCTCAAATTCCAGGGGATCAAGGTCATCCCAGCTCACATCTGGCAGGATGGCCATCGTCGAATCGGCATAGGCAAGTTGCTGATGCACAGCGCCGGGATCGATCTGGCAATGGATCGGCTTGCCTTGCGCGTCAAGCGTCCGACGCAGGCAGTGGCCGGCGATGGTGGAGACCGGAAACGGATGTGGGGGGATGCGCAAGGCGACGATCTCCTTGCCATCCAGCGGGACGATGACGGGAATAGGTTTGAGCGCCGGGCGCGTGTTGCGGGCGATGATGGCGATGATCTGATCTGGATTGAGCGCGCCTGCGCTGCAGACCTGGCCGGCTGCGTTGACGCCGACGATCAGCCATGCGGGATCTGGCGCTGAGCGGTTGGCTAATGCGACGGCTGTCTCGACGAGCGCGCTAGGTTCTGGCTCGCCGAGGAAGGCGACGTCGGCGGATTGGCCGTCTTGGATCAGCGTGCGCAGTTGTTGTGGTCGCATGTTGCGGTGGGATTATGCCATACTGGGGAGGGGGATATAAACTTGAGTGGGGAGCATAGCTCTAACCAGATGATATGCCACACCCAGTATCCTCTCTTGGACTTCGCGCAAGTCCAAATCAACATTAAGCGGATTATTTTAATAGCAGATAATTCACCTGCCTTTTCCATTTATCAACAATACTACATTCAACAATCAGTATTATATCCTTTAACAAAATGATAATAGGTAGTCTTTGACTGATCACAAAAATGCCGGGTGTTGGCTTGCCTGTTTCGTAGGCATAAGTGTTGAGGCATCATGAGTGAGCAGCGCTCGTCCCTGTTGAGCAGCCCACTCGATAATGGTTGGGTCATCTGCCCCGACAGATTAACATCCTGAACACGAACAATATCTAGATTGACGTAATAGAGCGCGAAAGATATTGTTATTAAGGTTCTCGTCTACTAGCAGCCGAAGCATTCTGACACTGAAGCTGCGCGCGCATTAATGGGCCATGCCATGCGCTTAATGCCTTCGAGACAATGCCTGTTGCCGCGACACCAGACGCTCACGCAAACCTAAAGCGAGACTCATTTAGTTGGCGAACTTCTTCAATAGCCTTCTCCCGCTTTTGGAGATAGGTCTCTACTTCAGCCTTGTGCTTCAAGTAATAGGCAATGACCAGATACACATCTGCCAAGTCCAGGGATGGATACTGAGAAGCGATCTCCTCGGCGGTCGCGCCATCCTGAAAGGCGTAAACAACAGTATCCAAAGTCACGCGCGTCTTGCCGACGCGGATAACGCCATCCTCACCGATCGTAAGTGACACTGTCACTGTCGTCGTCATGCCGAGATTCTACGCCGCAAATCGGTTATAGCTCGCAAGGCCTGTCAACTCACCGCGCGGCTGCGTCGTTCAAGGTAAAGGCGAACAAACAAGCCGGCTGCTTTCATAGCCGGCTTGCATACTTACGGTTGCCAACACCTAACGCCCGCTTAGAACAGATTCCACAGATACTGGTTATAGCCCTCGTGGTGGTATTGCACCTCTTGCGCCTTGACAAACGTGCCCAGCAGGCGCGGGCAGCGGTTGGCGTAGCGGTTCTTCACTTCGTCGCCCAGCAGATTGGTCGTCCACTCCGCCGCGCAGAAGTCCGCAAGAGCGTCGTAGATGTTATCGGGCAGGAAGCGCTGGGCCTGGCGCAAGCCCGCCTCGCTGCTGATGCTGCCCTCCAGTCCGGTGCGGAACAGCGCATACATCACCAGATAGGGGTTGGCACGACCGAGCGCACCTCGATGCGCACGCTGCGCTCGTTGCCGATCGGGATGCGGATCATCGAGCCGCGGCACACCGGCGAGGCGATGATCTGGTTGGGCGACTCGAAGTGCGGGTCGAGCCGGCGATAGGCGTTCACGCTGACGTTGAGTATCAAGCGGATGTCGTTGGCGTGGGTGAGGATGCGGTCCACGAAGTCCCAGGCGAACTGGCTGAGGTTCTCCTCGCCCTCCAGAACAGATCCTTGCCGTTCTGGCTGACCGAGATGTTGGTGTGCATGCCGCTGCCGTTGACGCTCACCACCGGATTGGGCAAGAAGCTGGCGGTCATGCCGTTCAGGGCGGCCACCTGACGGCAGATCAGATTGTAGGGCTGAATCGTATCCGCAGCAGCCAATATCTCGGTGTAGCTATATGTTGATCTCGAACTGCGAAGGCGCAACCTCCGGGTGATCCTTCTCGTTCTGGAAGCCCATCGCGGCTGCACCTCGGACATGGTTTCAATGAACTTGCGCAGCGGGTCGCCGGGGAGCGAGTGGTAGTAGCCGTCGGTGTTGACGAACTCGAACTTGCCGGTCTTGTAATACTCGCGCTCGGCGTTAACAAGAAGCCCTCGATCTCGTTGGAGGGTTTCAGGATGTAGCCCTTCTCCTTGAACATGCGCTCGGCATAAGCCTTGAGGATGCCGCGCGCGTCGGCAATGTAGGGCTGGCCGTCGCGCTCCAACACTAGACCGGCATCTTGCCCGGGCCAAAGATGTCCGCCGTCGCCCAGTAAAACGCTGACCAGTCAATGCCCAGGCGCAGGTCGGATTCGCGCTGCGCGGTGAAGCCGCGGATCGAAGAGTCGTCAAAAGTCAGGTTGTCCGCCGACTTGAGCAGGAACTTCTTGTCATAGTCCAGCATGTGCAGCCGGCCCTCCAGATCCGAGGAGAGCACGGTCACCGCCTTGATGCGCTTCTCGTCGGTGAGGTACTTCATCCGCTCCTCGCGGAGCTGATCGACCGGCGTGCGTGCCACGCGCTTGGCCTGGAGGTTGAGTTCTTCGAGTTTGGCATAAGAAAGTTCGAGGAAGTCGCGGAATTGGGTCATCGTTGTGTTCTCTTCTCTTTCAGCGCAAACGAAAAGGGCGTGACACCCCTTAAAGGAACGCCACCCCCTGGTGACACCCTGACTTAAATTATCAAGATTATGCCGCGCGTTGTGATGAGGGGCGCATTTACCAATTGGGGCGACCTGGAAGCGTGGCGCTCTACATGAAAACCTAATCACATTCACCAACAGGGGTGACCTTCCACCAAGTCAAGTGATGCTGCTAGCGGGTGGGCGACGACAGTGCTGTCGCCCACCTAGGATCTTGTCCCTATCCATGAATGCACCCGCGTCATGCTTATTTTGTGTGTGGTGGTATAATCGGAAAGCAGACTTAGGTCAGTCGCTACTAGACCAAGGTTGTGCTTTTCACACCCAATCCGGTGAGCCATGACGCTCATCGGATTATTTTTGTGTAGTCGAGGCGCATTATCTGGTGGTGTTGATGCCCCTGTGCGCATGGTTTGTCTGGGCTGCTGTGTTGTGAATTGATCTGTGAAGCGCTGGAGGCACTGGCTGTGGGGATGTGGTATAATAAGCATCGTGGTTGAGCTATCGCCAGCGCATGGTTATTATTGACCTAGACAAGTCCAGCAAAATCAATTCGTTTAATTTTATATATAAAAAAACAATTATATTTTTAAGATTAAAATTTAATGTAATATATACTCGTTTTTTCTGGCATATTATCTCAGTGGGGAGTTATCGAGAATTTTTAGCAATAATAATTAAAATACTATAATTTATAATAATTAGAAATGAACTGCACTATAAACCACCACACATTTGAAAACCCTGACTATCTTAGAAGGCAACTAATAACCTATATTGGAAATAAGCGGGCTTTATTGGGTTACATCGCCTGTGAGGTAGATAAGGTAAAACGCAGGCTTGGAAAAGCAAAACTTAAAATAGCCGATCTATTTAGCGGTTCTGGTGTAGTATCTCGATTTTTTAAATCGCATGCCTCTTTAGTTATTAGCAATGATATTGAGGATTACGCGGCGGCAATTTCACGTTGTTATTTAAGAAATAAATCCGAAATAGATATAAAAATTATAAATAATATTGTAGAGGATTTTAATAAAAGAGTTGATTTTTAGCCTTTTGCCAAAGGATTTATTGAGGAAATGTATTCACCTGAAGATGAAGAGAATATCAAGATAGAAGACCGAGTATTTTACACGCGCAGTAACGCGCGTAGAATAGATAATTATCGCCGCCTCATCAGTGGTTTGCCAAGTAATTTACAAGATCTATTATTAGGTCCTTTGCTTAGTGAGGCGTCGATTCATGCCAACACTTCTGGGGTATTTAAAGGGTTTTACAAGAATCGGCTCACTGGGATTGGGCAATTCGGTGGCAGTGGTCGGGATGCGCTGTCTCGGATCTTGGGTGAGATCACGCTCGAGGTTCCGATCTTAAGTAATTTCGAATGTGAGTATTTAGTCTATCAGGAAGATGCAAATGAACTTGCTAAAAAATTAAAGAACATAGATCTTGTTTATCTAGATCCACCGTACAACCAACATCCATATGGATCGAACTATTTCATGCTCAATTTAATTACCACATATAGGCAGCCAGAGCGGGTGAGTCGCGTTTCAGGAATTCCGGTGGACTGGCGTCGATCTGGGTATAATGTGAAGAGTAAATCACTTGCTTTGCTTGAGGATCTAGTTTACAGTATAGATGCAAATTTTGTTCTAATATCATTTAACAACGAGGGTTTTATTTCATTAGAAAAAATGACTAATATGTTATCAAATATTGGTAAACTTGATTTAACTGAGATTAGATATAATGCATTTAAGGGGAGCAGAAATTTATATAATAGGTCTATATATGTTAATGAGTATTTATTCTTACTAGAGAAAAGATAAATATGGGATAGTAGTTACATTCTTCTCATGTGAGAGAAAAATGAGATTGCTGCCCAAAGTGCATGCGATACAGAGTAGAGGTGATCCGACAGCATGCGTCATTGTGCTATTGCAGGTTGATTGGAGGAGCGGTTGCCTAGGATAGGATTGGCTTTCAATCCCTATAATGAGATAACCACTATCCAAACCACCAAAACCCCACGCCTAAACAGCAACACCGCTTCTTACACGCCGTCATCATACACTAACGCTTGCAAGCGAGCATGCTATCTCCCTGAATCGTGAAACGACAGACTAACCTGCTGATCGAGCCGAGCTGTAGCCGGTTATACAGCATGGGGGGCAAGCCGGTAGCACTCTACCTCGCGGGATCACTGCTCGCCGGTCAGATTGGCCCAAGCAGTAGCCAAACCGCTGAAAACAAGCTGCGGTAGCGGCAGTGTCTAGATGTAATCGCCGAGCTTGAAGAAAATGGGCATGTGGAGCAATCACGGCAGTCGAGGGAACATTTAGGTAACTGCGGTTCTCGTCTAGCGTGATCGCGCTGGCCTAAGAGTGACAGCATGGTGCAGTGGGTACTTTATCAATTGAGAGATGCGCTACAATAGCTTATGTAGATAGCATAGGCTTAATGCAGTGAGTATCTTTTAAAACTATAAATACAAATACCCTGAGAATAATTAACATAAAAACAAAATAAAAATAAAATATATAAAAAAATGACAAATTCTGAAAATTTAGCAGAATATTTTGCTAGGCGCTGGTTTAAGAAACCAAGCGCTAGAGAGATATGTTTTGTTAATGAAATATTAGAATTATCTTTTGGGAAAAATGGCTTGTACTTTATTACGAAGACAGACGAGTTAATTAATATGAAAATTAGGCATAACAATAAAATTTCACCATCTGTTCTAGATGAATTTAAAATCACTGGAGAGGCAGAAGAAGATGGGGTGATTGCGCATGCTGGGATGATTTGGAGTTTACTGAATGGGGAACCGTGGCCAGAGGCGGTCTATCATGACTATGTGGAGCGCTTGGTCAAGGGAGGAAGCGAGCTGTCTGCGTATGTCGCAGCGCGCCTATGGCCTGCCCGTGGTTTGATCGAGAAGGTACAATACAGACCAATTTCAAATAGAATGGATACAGGAAATTTATCAGAAGAAGATTGTAAAGATATTTTAATAAAATTTAATATAAAAAATTATTTATTTGAGGAGTCATACTCAATTCCTTATTTTATTAAATATAGAAATGATTTTAATATTAATTTATATGAAATTCACAGGTACTATCTAAAAAAATTTGGTTTTTCTCACCCTGCATGTGCTCTGGTGACCGTACATGAAATAGATGATTTTTTTATTAAAAAAGTTAGAGAAAATTTAGAAAAAGATAACTTGTCTGACGAGATGCACGAAGCTTTATTGTTTTTATATCTTCACTTGAAATTTTATATTAAAACATTCCAAGAAAATAAATTATGTGTTAGTAAATTTCTATTAGATTTACAAGAAAATTTGGATAGTTTCATAAAAAATATTATAAAAAAATGTACTTCTTCTGAGCAAAAAATTAAAGATTTCTTATCTATAGAACCGAAGGTTTTTAAAAAATTTATAAATCAATTTCTAGCTCTATATAGTATTTTAAGACTTGAATTACTTGGGCGTTATATTGTAAATAATTTTGAAGAAGAATTTTACAAAAAAATTGCTGGAGCTATGGCAAAATTATCAGAGGATGATGAGGATATATTTAAAAATATATATTTTATAGGAGAGAATTTAATTGAAATTATAAAATATATGAACAAGGAAGAAAAAACAAAAATAGAAAAATATATCAAAAAAAGATTAGATGAAAATAAAACAAAAGAATTGCTAGCAAAGATGGAATTATTTAATATATTCTTAAATCAAGATAAAATAGATAATTATATAAAAGAACTAGAAAAAGTATTTTCAATAAAAGAAATTACTAAACTAGCTATTAAAAACATAATAGACGTGCGCGAAGATTTAAAAATAAAAATTTTAGAAGAAATAACAAAAAAAGAGTTTGGTGAATCAAATTTGAAAAAGAATAAAGTAAAGAAAGACCTTCATTTAATATTAAAAATAAGATCAGGTTTATATGATAGAGATATTGAAATAGCAAGTAAATATGGATTTATTTTGTACTTAGAAATGAAGAAAAAATATAGAAATTTTTATTCAGAAGACTCAGAAGATAATTACTTAAATATATGCAGGGAAATAGCAAATAAAATGCACGTTGTATTTAGAGATCAAAATGAGCAAAATAATGAAAGTATTTTTTTTGATATTATATACGCGCTACAAAGAATATACTTTGGAAACTTTATAAATAGAGAAGAAGAGACTAAATTTATAAATTTACTTTTGGAAAGAATAAATGCAAATATAGATTATATATATAAAAATTTAACAGAGAACCAAAGCCTTCTGATTGATCTTAGAAAAATATTTATTTTAAATATAGAAAAATTAATTAAATATAAAAATATTGATAATATAATGGATATATTAATGATAAGAAAAAATTGTAATATATATTTCATTTAATTTTATAAAGTATAGCCCACTCCAGTCTCCGTTAATTGAACACCAAAAAATTAAGAGAATATTAAAGACGAGATGTACATAGAAATAAAAATTGCTTTTTCATAAGATATAGTGAACCCAGTTGATGATGACGGAGATAATGAAGCGTGCTAGCCAAGCACGGATTCACCTGGTTGAAGATACTGAAGAAGGCAGCGTGGGCATATTGTCCGTCGCCTGAAGCGGGGACGAAAGCCGGTTGTTGAGCAGTCAATCTGATGACGGAGGCATAGGGTCGCGTTAATGACATAATTCTCAAACGATGAGCGCGTCGTCTTCCCTTTGCACTTGCCACTAGCCAAGGCTATCCAAAAAATAAGCATCTTAGTTGAAGGCGATGCTCCACGGCGTCTCGCTCCGTGCGCCGCCGGGATGACGAACGCGCAGCTCTTTGACCTGCGCGCGGCGTCCGCGCACTAACTGGCTTCAAACCAGACCTTCCTGCTCTTCTCCAGCAGATCTTTGAGGACGAAGTAGCCATAGACGCCCAGCAGCTGGCTTGGGTCGGAGGCAATGCGCTTGGCATATCGCGCACGACAAGCTCCAGCCAGCGCCCCGCAAGCGCTTCCAGCTTGTTGAGGTAGTTCTCCGCATCTATCTCCTCCAATCGCGCGCCGCAAGAGGAAGATCAGGTCATATCGCTTCGCCGGGAAGTCCTGATCCGTGCCCCGCTCGTCCAACACGGCCACCTCTAATCCCTGAAGGTCAGGAGGAACGCGAGGGTGTTGGCTTCCTGATAGCGACGGTAGATGGCCCAAGTAGCGCTGGAGTCCTTGCCCGTGAGGGCGCGGACAGCCCTGGCCAAGCCATCTTAGATGCGCGGTCGGTCATCCGGCTGGAAGGAAGTAATTGCTAACTCGCGCGTGGACTTAAAGGTAACGCGAGAAGTCCTCCGGCGCTTCGTAAGCCTCCTCGAGGAACTGATAGAGCTGAGGTCGCGTGATAGGTTGACTGATCAGGCGGCTAGCCGGATAGTGATAGACGTAACCAGCGTGATTGCCCAGTTAGGGATATCGGGATGATGCTTGGCTAGGCGGCCAACGAAGCCGCTGGCAAGGCGCACTTCGAAGATCTTTCTCCGCTGAAGTCAATCCCCACCTCTATCGTAGCCGTCCCGATGCTGAACTGTCGCCCCAGGGGGAGGCGCTGCGCTCCTCCTAATCCGTGAACATCGCTCACTGATTGACCTTGGGAAGTGCTCGCGCAGTACCTGGGCGAGCTTCAGCGCGCCTGCCACAAGATCTAGGATAGTGACCATCCGAGCTCTGGGACAGCGCTGCAGGAAGCCTTGCACCACCGGCAGGTACTCCGTCAGCGCCTCCACCCCTTACCACTTTCTCAGGTCTGCAGGCAGAGTGGTCAAGGTCAGGGGATGAGCGATCAGGCAAGCGTGAGTGTTTGTTGAAGGCTCGGCCTTGATCACGTCGGCGGGTAATCCCAGCCGATCTTTAATCAATCGTCAACCCGAAAAACCACAGACAAGTCGGCCCGCTCGGCCAGCGCACTGCCGCAGGGCCTGGCCGAGCGCTTGCCCGCCCAACTGCGGCGCGCGCAGGCCGGCCAGCGTGCGTCGCAGCGCCGCCATGCTCTCGCGCGTCTGCTGCTTCATCGCCTCGATCTGAAGCCAGGCCCGTTCTGGGTCAACCTTCAACAG
>Ga0308405_1000583_pt1 | contig 20517 bp, 19 predicted proteins | sample HotsprSampleMS13_FD_203473 | JGI IMG/M metagenome (GOLD analysis project Ga0308405, IMG submission 203473) | Hot spring phototrophic mat microbial communities from Mushroom Spring, Yellowstone National Park, Wyoming, United States - 20060912_MS13 ...
CTTTTTCCGCCCAACTCCGTAAGGGCGGATGCGCAGACCGACTCCACCACGTCTCATCTTGATACCCAACCGCCCAATCCGCTCGCTCGGCCGCCATCGCCATTAGCCGCTCACGCTGTTTTTTTTTTCAACAGGTAAGCCGGGTCGGGACTATTGATCCACTTTTTCGCCCGTTTCCAGCCAATGGCAAAGCGTTTCAGCGCTTGTCGAACCGTTTCCCGACTCACCTTTTCCTCGGTCAGCCCTGCCTCATAACTGACCTCCGCCGGTAATTCCAGCCTCCAAATACTCGTTTCTTTGCTAAAATTGCGCGGACTCTGATGCAAAAGCTCTTTCAAGGGCTCAATTTTGTCTTCGCTAAAGGTGGCTTTGATGCTATGCGGACGATTGGATTTGGCTTTCAATACCTCCAATCCATGGGCGTTGAATTGTTTGATCACATTCCTCACCGTCTGATCATCGCAATTCAACTAGCGCGCAAGTTGTCCTGCCGTCTTCTTGTGTGCACTGGCTAAGATCATCTGGCTGCGGCGAACTTCAAAGCCATCATTCGAGCGCAAGCCTCGTTTCAGCCTGGCTTGCTCTTCTTCGGTTAGGGTTCGGACAAAAATCGGCTCTTTCATACCTCCAGTGATACCACCATCCTATCTACTTTCTTGCATTTGCAACACGGAAGGAGCTTACCAGAGGCTCCTTTTCAGGGAAGAAGCTGCTGAGGATGGGAGTGAGCCGACTGCAAATGAATCGGAACCACCAGCCGCCCAACCCGTACATGCACCTGACGCGCACCGCTGCGCTGCGCGGGTAGCTAAACGCAACCATTGGGCAACTTCCATACCTTCCCCGTTGATCGAGGCGGATGCAATCGGTCGTGTTATACTTGTCATCAGTTCAAGGCCCGCAAAAGCATCTCAGAGCAGAAACGATTCCGATTAGGAAAATCGCCTGACGAACTGACATCAAACCGCCCAAACCAGGAACCAACCCCGTGTGGTGTTGAGAAATTAGCAAATGCTCTTCATGCCAGCCCTCCAAATCGTTTCAAAACTCCAATCCACTGGAAGCGGCAGGAGATTGACCATCATCCTTACAAACGGTGGCTAGTACTCTGGCGAAAGGACTGAGCAGATGAGGAAAGGTTCGAAAACAAGCAAATTCGGTACCACCGCTCGGATAAGTCACGACTCCTCTCCGTACTACAATTCCAGGCTCTACGCAGAGTTATCGGAAGAGAATGACACCTCTCCCATTGCGGAGAGCAGCTTCCCATCCGAGTATGAAAACACGATCATCCTGGGAACTTCCGAAAACATGAAAGAAATCCCGGATCATTCTGTCCACCTGATGATTACTTCACCGCCCTATAACGCAACCAAAGAATATGACCAGGATCTGACCCTAAAAGAATATCTTGAGTTACTGAGAAAGGTCTTTACCGAGACCTACCGCGTGCTCGTCTATGGTGGCAGAGCCTGTGTCAATGTGGCGAATTTGGGCCGCAAACCTTATCTTCCTCTTTCAGATTACCTTTCGCAGATGATGCTTGAGATAGGTTTCCAGATGCGCGGAGAAATCATCTGGTATAAAGGGGCTGGGGCTGGTGTTTCCATGGCCTGGGGAAGCTGGTGCTCTGCAGCTAATCCGGTTCTGCGGGACACCCATGAGTATATCCTGGTCTTCTCGAAGGGCTCATTTTCCCGCAAGAAGCCTGCCGGGAAAGTGGATACCATCACTCGGGATCAATTTATGGAATGGACAAAATCGGTCTGGATGCTGAATCCAGAGTCGGCCAAAAAGGTCGGCCACCCTGCCCCCTTCCCGGTCGAGCTGCCTTATCGGCTGATTCAGTTATATAGCTTCTCCGGCGACATTGTCCTCGACCCGTTTATGGGTAGCGGTTCCACCGCTATCGCAGCTTTGAAATCAGGCAGAAAATACGTCGGTTACGAAATTGACCCGCTGTACATTAAAATCGCAGAAGAAAGGATCTCGCCCTACAAACTTCAGATGGGGCTTGGGATATAAGCGTTTGCTTCTGAGGGCGCTTTGCGCCTCACCGCATGTGAAGCGCAGGCCGTTGGGTAGCTTCCCTACCTTTCCCGTTGGTTGAGGCTGTTGCCATAAGCCGTGTTATACTTGTTGTCAGTTCAGTAAGATATATGGAGTATGCCATGGCAGAGACAATTACGATCGTTCTCCCCCAAGAAATTCGCGCGGCATTGGAAGAGATCAGCGAAAGAGAAGGCCTCTCCTCTAATGAGATCATCAGCGAAGCCCTCAAGGAGTACTTGTTCTTTCGCCGACTCCGCCTGTTGCGCGGCCAAATGATTGTCAAAGCGCAAGCGCAGGGGATTACTAGGGAGCAAGACGTCTTCGACCGCGTCTCATGAAAGTCGTACTTGACACCAATGTCCTTATTGCGGCTTTCATCACCCGTGGCTCGAGCAGCGACCTTCTAGAACACTGTATCCGCCAGCACGAGATCGTCACTTCTGAATTCATCCTGGACGAATTCCGACAGCATTTGATTCACAAGTTCAACTTCAGCGTTACAGAAGTGGGAGAGGCAATTGAGTTATTGCGGATAAAAGTGAAAGTGGTCACACCAGTTACGCTTGAGAGTCCAGTTTGTAGAGATCCAGATGATAATGTCATTTTGGGAACAGCAGTTGCCGGGGATGTTGCTTGTATTGTTACAGGTGATAAAGACTTGCTGATGCTCGAGCGATTTGGCTCAGTTGATATTGTGAGTCCAGCAGAATTCTCAGCGTATGAAGCAGCTAAGCAGAATTAACCCCGTCAAATCAGCGCATCCAGCCAGGCATAAATCGCCCGATATATGTACTCATAGCGAAAAAGCGCATAGGGTGTATGGATTTGCAAAGCAGTAAAAAGGAATGAAATTAAGGGTCACCATGTTCAACCCCTTCCGTGGTCTTTTAGATGCAATCTGGACACCCTTCGATCTTCTGGGGGATTCTCCTGAGAAAGATCTGTTAGAACTCGCCTACCTCAATTACATTACCCGGCTGATGCGAGCCCGCCAGATTGCGACAAAGCTCTCTGTGCAGGAGTTAGAAGAGCTTTTCGACCAATATCCCGAACTTCAAAACGATGCCGAGTTGCAAAGGATATACCTGCGCAAAAAGTGGGAAGAATAAGGCTTATCCATATTTCTTCACTTCATCCAGCCCGACCTTGCGGCCGGTAGCGCCATAGCCTTGCGTGGACAACCCGCCAACGATATTGCCCCAACGCAGACAGGTCTCCAGAGGGTATCCATCCAGCCAGGCGCGCAAAAAGCCGGCGTTGAAGCAATCGCCTGCGCCGGTGGTATCCAACGGCTTCAGATTCAAAGCGGGCATATGCAGCAGTTGCCCCTTCTGGTACGCATAAGCTCCGTCCGCGCCGGCTTTTACCACCACTAGGGGACAGAGCTCCCCCAGGCGGCGAATGGCGCAGGTCAGGTCACTCTCACCAGTCAGATGCAGCGCTTCGGCCGCGTTGGGCAGGAAGGCATCTAAGGCTGCGATGGCGCGGCGCACAGGGGCACGCTTCAGATGTGTGTCGGGATGCGAATTGCCATCCATGACAACTTTCATCCCCTTCGCCCTCACCCAACGAATACCGAGAAAGAACAACGCTCCAGCATAGAAGCCGGGCACAAAGAGCAAACGGGCACGAATCTTGCGCAAGGCGCGTAGCCCAGCTGGAATGAGCGGATCGGGGTCATAATAGGTGAGAAAAGCGCGATCAGCGGGAAAGGAAGCAGACACCGTCAGCCGACGCAGGGGGCGGAGGTGATGAACAAAAAAGGTTTCATCCATCCCTTCGGCGCGGGCAGCTTTGAGGGCAAACTGACTGAATTCATCGTTGCCGAAATCTCCCGCCCAGGCCACCCGCAACCCCAGGCGATGCATTGCTACGGCGCTGTTAAAGGCTTCGCCTGGGATCATGGCAAAACCTTTGCTGACCACCTCTTTCCCTAAGGCCGGTAAACTTGGCAAACCAGTGAAAATCAAATCAACGGTGTAATTTCCCACCACCAACACATCATAAGCTGGTAAGTCAGAAGAAGCAGGCCGAACAGAGCTCATGGCTGGAAGGAGAAGCTTTTCAGGATCAGATCGATTTCAGCTTGATGTCCTTCCAGAGAATAGGCGTGAAAGGAAAGCAAATAGGCAAACCCATTTTTGTCCACCCACAGATCATAAAACTCCCACCATGCCTCTCCCCATGGGCGGCGATAGCGGAAAGTGATGGCGGGTTGTCCGGCAAGCGCTGTCGTGGACTGTTGCAATTCCGCAACTGCCGGCACTGCCTGAGCGTAGAGGCTTTCACCAAGCTCAGATAGCGCCACTCCCATTAAGGGCCTTGCCGCGACCGAGAACCAAACGCCCGACTCGCCTTTTTTTCGCACGCTGGTCAACGCTGCCACCTCTTTTGCACCGAGGCCGTAATAATCCTTCTGGAGCTCATACGTACCCCACAATTCAGCCATCGTTTGCCAGTTCGATGGGTAATCAAAGCGAAATTCGGCGTGGTTAAAGGTACGGCTGGATACCCCACCGGCGCAAGCCAGAGCAGCCAGATAGAATGCAAGTAAGCAAAGAATAGGGGGAAAGGTCTTAATCTTCACACCATAGTCACCATCGCCGATTTTGGTTAAAACTACCTATAATGGATTATACCCTATCATTCAGATTGCACTTGACGAAGTGATAGTTTTCGCTTATTATTATGACATATTTTATAAAAATTATCAGTATTACATGGAGAGGTTGCTATGAGCAGTGAATATGCCCACCCGGAAGCACTTGTTGAAACCGATTGGGTCGCAGAGCACTTGAATGACCCGAATGTGCGCCTGGTCGAATCAAATGAAGACCCTCTCCTCTACGAAACGGGTCACATCCCAGGCGCAGTCAAAGTGGACTGGTTTACCACCTTGCAACATCCCTTGCGGCGAGATTTTATCGAAAAAGATCAGTTTGAAGATTTGTGTCGCAGGTTGGGCATCGGCAACGACACGACAGTCGTTTTCTATGGCGATAAGAACAACTGGTTTGCCTGTTATGCCTTCTGGTTGTTTGCCTACTATGGACATCAGCACCTCAAAATCATGAACGGCGGACGGACAAAATGGGTTGCCGAAGGACGCCCCCTGACCCAGGACGTGCCGAGTTATCCACCGACCGACTATGTTGCCAAAGAACCTGATCCATCGGTGCGCGCTTTTCGCGAGGATGTTTTCCGCCAGATGGAAAAAGGACTGCCATTAGTGGATGTGCGTTCGCCACAGGAATATACTGGCGAGCTGATCCATATGCCCAATTATCCTCAGGAAGGCGCCCAACGCGGCGGTCATATCCCAGGCGCCGTGAATATCCCCTGGGCGCAGGCGGTCAACCCCGAAACCAGCACTTTCAAACCGGCCGCCGAATTGCGCCAGCTCTACGAGCAATACGGCATTACACCCGATAAAGAAGTGATCGCCTATTGCCGCATTGGCGAGCGCAGCTCCCTGACCTGGTTTGTGTTGCGTTACTTGCTTGGCTACCCCAGCGTCAAGAACTACGATGGCTCGTGGACGGAATGGGGCAATCTGGTTAACGCTCCGATTGAGAAATAACCGCAAAGGAAGGATGGAAGCGACCCTGCCCCCAGCTTTAGCAGAGATTGTCGACGATTTCAGCCAGTGCGAGCGGCAGGAGAAAATTGCCCTGTTGGTGGATTATGCCGGCCAGCTCCTGCCGCCTCCGCCTGAAGCTCTTGCCGATGGCGATGCACCTGAAAGCGTTCCAGAGTGCATGACCCCTGTTTCCCTGCGCGTGCTGCAACAGGGCGGGCGGTTGCGCTTTTACTTTGATATTCCTCAGGATGCCCCGCTTATTCGCGGCTATGCGGCCATTATGCAACAGGGTTTGTGGGATGTCACGCCGCAAGAAATCTTGCGCATCCCAGCCGACTTTTATCACGTGATGGGATTACAAGAACTGCTCACCCCTCAGCGGTTAAATGGGCTGATGGCAATCCTGGCGCATGTTAAACGCGTTGCGGTGCGATTGATAGGCGAAGGTTAACTGTTAGCGCCCGGCTTTCTAATGCGCCTGGCAGCAATAGAGTTTTTTTGTAATAACCTATCATTGGTTCTTTTTAGCAGGGGTGACTGTCCACGAAGTAACTTCGTGGTGTATTCGGGGACGTTTTTTCCCGCAAATTGTCAACTCTATTTGGGATGTAAGATAGTCAAAAATATTAAGAAATTCACCCCGGTTTCGATTGACAAATTCACCCCGCTGTGGTAAGATTTGGCTAACAATCGAATAGCCCCGAACGGCGCTCTTATCCAGAGAGGTGGAGGGACCGGCCCTGTGAAGCCTCGGCAACCCCGCAACGGTTCAAACCGGCGGAAGGTGCCAATTCCGGCAGACGGATGTTCTGGAAGATGAGAGGGCAGTACGTGACGCGGAATCTGTGTTGCCCTTTCTCTGTACCGGAAGGGGCAATTTTTTATCTAATGGAGGTACATTTTATGAGCACAACTTTCATGACATCCCCCAGCTTGTTGTTCACGTCTGAATCGGTCACCGAAGGCCATCCGGATAAAATTTGCGACCAGATCAGCGATGCCGTGCTGGATGCCTGTCTGCAGCAAGACCCCCTCTCGCGGGTGGCTTGTGAGACGGCTACCAAGACCGGTTACGTGATGTTGCTGGGTGAGATCACCACCAACGCCCACCTTAACTACGATGAACTGGCGCGCAAGGTGATCACCGAAATCGGCTACGATAGCAGCGAAAAAGGTTTTGATGGCAATACCTGCGGCGTTCTGGTTGCAATCGCCCGCCAATCGGGTGACATCGCCATGGGGGTTGATAAGGCGCTGGAAGCCAAGGTTGGTGAAATGAGCGAAGCCGAGGTCGAGGCGATTGGCGCCGGTGATCAGGGAATGATGTTTGGCTTCGCGTGTAACGAAACGCCGGCCCTGATGCCCATGCCGATTTACCTGGCTCATAAACTAGCTCGTCGCTTGAGTGCTGTGCGAAAAGAGGGGATTTTACCCTGGCTGCGGCCGGATGGAAAAACGCAAGTAACGGTCGAATATCGCTACGGCAGACCGGCGCGGGTTCATACCGTCCTGGTCAGCGCTCAACATGCCCCCGAAGTCACCCTGGAGCAGATTCGTGAAGCGCTCTATGAAGAGGTGATCAAGCCCACCATTCCAGCAGAAATGATGGATGGTGGCCCACGCATCTTTGTCAACCCAACCGGGCGCTTTGTTATCGGCGGACCGATGGGCGATGCAGGCGTTACCGGACGCAAGATTATTGTCGATAGCTATGGTGGAATGGGCAGACACGGCGGCGGTGCCTTCAGCGGCAAAGACCCCACCAAAGTTGATCGTTCCGGCGCTTATGCGGCACGCTGGGCAGCAAAAAATATCGTGGCGGCTGGCCTGGCTGAGCGTTGTGAGATTCAGGTTGCCTACGCCATCGGCGTTGCCAAACCCTTAAGTATCAATGTGGAAACGTTTGGCACGGGGCGAATCGCGGATGACCGCATCGCTGCGCTGGTCACCCAATTTTTCGATCTGCGCCCAGGCGCCATTATCCGCGATTTGAAATTACGTCGCCCGCTCTACCGTCAAGTGGCTGCCTATGGACACTTCGGACGCGACGATCTTGACCTGCCCTGGGAGCAAACGGATAAGGTTGAGTTATTGCGGGATGCCGCAGGGATCAAAGAGAGCCTCCCGGTTTTGGCGGATTAGGCATAGATTTCAAGTCAGTTCAAGAGACCAACTGGCAGGTGGGAATTTCTCCCCCTGCCTGTTCTTGTTTTCACATTTGCGGATAAAATATCAACAGAGCCTATTTCCAATGGTTCGAGTTGGACACGCTTTGATTGCCCCAATCTACACGCTGTTCTTTTGTACAACCATGTGGCTAGCATGGGAGACTGTGCGTCATAAGCTTCTCCCACATCCGAATTGCTGGATGGTAGCGCTCGCGGCAACAGGGTGGTTTTTCACCGAAATAAGCGGCGAAATTTATAATCTCGGTCTGGGCACGCTCTCGGAAGTGATGTTTCGCATCGTGTGGGTTTTCTATGGCAGCACCGTAACCCTGTGGGCGTTAAGCGGTTACCGCTGGATGGAGGAAACGCGCTGAGTTAAAAAGCCTGCTTCGCGGCACAGGTAGCCACTTAGGGTTGTTTTCACCAATCCTGTGCCAATATACCCAAAGTTAATCGTCAATGGGGACTCTAGAAAACCTACAGCGCGAGCAACAGGCAAGCTCTATCCCTCAAATGAAAGCGAATTTTAACGCCAGCCGAGAATGGTTCCCGTCAGGGCGGGCAAGGGAACGACCTGGCAGTTTTCGATATTGATTAAGCCGGGCACGACAGGTGTATGCGGCAAATCGGCGTTCATCACACTGAACGCTAACCACCGCCCATTGGGGCTAAATCGCGGCTCAGAGACAAACCAGTTGTCCAGTTGGACGAGCAACCGCACTTCCTGAGATGGATCATGGTTAATATAGAGGCCGGGGGTCTTCCATCCTGCAGCTTGGTCAAGATAGGCAATCCAACCAGCGGATGAGAATGCCAATCCGCCCCAGTAGTCTCGCAGGCGCGTCTCGATTAAGGGAACAACCTCACCGCTGAGCAAGTCGAGAGTTTTTATGGAGGACCCTTGCGAGAAAACAAGCTGTTTTCCATCAGGCGTCCATCCCCACAAAGAGAGACTGCCTGTCTCGTCCATCAAACCTTGCGACAGCAAGCCATCCATACCTACCAGAAACAACTGAAACCCTTGCGGGTTCATCCGAACAAACGCAATCTGCTTACCATCAGGTGACCAGAAGGGAGTGGTATCCGTGTTGCCCTGGGTGATAGGGGTGAGTTGACCGCTGTTTAAATCTAGCAACATCAATTGATGATGCAGGTCGGCATACACCAGCTTTTCTCCATCTGGGGAAAGCGAGGCTGCCTGAGCAAAAACCAGTTCTTTGCTGATCGAACCATCCAGTCTTGCCAAAGATATTGGAGCCGCAGGTTCTGGAGATTCCCCGCGAAGCAAGATTTCGCCAGGCAGGTCGTCAGGTAGTTCGCGCCGTTGCTGTAGGGCTTGTTTCCACTTCTCCAGCGTCAGACAGGCTTGAGCAGCATAGAAGGGAGTTGAGCCTGATGGAGCGGGGGGTGGATTCCATTCTACGACCCAATTGCCCCGAACTTGAATATCGAAAGATTCAAGTGCCAGCGGCATGGTCATTTGAGCATCACTGAGCACCCGAGCGACAAGCAATCCGCTTGCCTCGTCTTGATAGGAGCCAATCAGGAATTTTCCTTCTCCCGTGCCCGGGATGAGCCCCTCTGCAAGCTGCATTGAAATCCCACTCAGGCGAGGATCGGCTTCAAAATATAGATCGAAACCGTGTAATTTGCCCTGGCGAAGATAAGAAATGCGAGCAAGGCGAGCCTTGAGATCGGGCAAATCCGACAAGGGGGATAAACCCATTGGATAAGACTGGCCATTCTGGGCGCGGTCGAATTCGAAGTTGAAAGCCCGTAAATCCAGGCTGAGCCTGAGGGGAGAACGCAACATCAGGTTTACGTTTTCGAGATGGAGAGTAATCGGGCCTGCAAAGGCTTTCCCCTGCAAAAAATAGACCCAATCTGCTTCGCTGAACTTTGGCAACAACTGACTGAAAACATCGAAGGAAGCCTGCTCGAGGGCAAGGCGGCGACCCTGTGCATCTGTGGCATACAGCCAGCCAGTAGGTGAGGCGCTTTGTATGCGTTCGTCATCCCATTCGAGATGTCCAACCAAATAAGTACCGTCTTCAAGCTCAACCGTTTTATCCAGAACCAGGCGAATGCCAAAGAGGGACTGGCTGCTTTGAGCCTCCTCAGGCTTCCATTGGAAGCTCCAATCGCCAGGTACTCGAAAGATAATGCCGCTAATCCTGACGCGAAGTTGTCCGGTGGGCGGGGTCTCAAACTCTAGACCAACCTGAACGTTGCCCTGATTATCCGAGCTACCGAAACCACCGCTTGAGGTTGCTCCCTCGATGGCAAGCTGAATATGTCGCAATGGATCGGTAGCTTTTATCTCAAACTCGTATCCCTGGCCGGTAAAGCGAACTCGCTGCACCTTGAATTGCAACTCACCGAGTTGGATCGTCTGGCTAACTGCCCACTCCTGCCCAGGCTGAGGGTTACTCCCAACATCAACGATAAATTCAGCCGTAAGATCGGTGGTTTCGGCATCAAGGCTCTGAACTCGGATTGTGATAGGCCAGGCAACCTGTTTGCTTCGAATTTCAATGCTCCAGGGAATCGCGCCTGGAACAGCACTGGATAAGTCCAGGTCGCTGGCCGCATAGGCAGGGATTGGGTTGCCAAACGCATCGGTGACAGATGGCCATTCGCCGAAGCCTAACACTCTGGCATGGTACGGCAGGTTCGATAGATGAAACGTGCCGACAAAGATGTACCCTTGCTCAGTCTCGATCACCTTTTCCAATCGCCAACCTTCTGGGGTCTGGCTTTCTGGCTGGGATGGGGTTGGGGGAAGGGGCGTTGCCACCTCCTGCACCGGTAAAACCGTCAACTCGGGCGGAGCAGGGACAAAGCGCAGTTTGAAGAGCCAGTTTTCTGGAGCTTTGCCGAACAAAGCGCCCTGGAGGCAGGGGACAAGAAAATCAGCCTCGTTCACCTGAGGTGGAATCGGCGCATATGTCCAGCGCAATTCCAAGTGTCCTTCGGCGTCTGAACTGGCTCGACCGGCAGTTATGCCAAGCAGTTCACCATTAGGCAGGCTCAACTGTGGCTCGGCATAGCAAACAGACGAGTCTTCCTGGTTCGCAAACGCATGCCAGGGGACATTTTCTATTGTCATGACAATCACAGTGCGTTCGCTGGTCAGGACGGCTTCGTGCACAGACAGTGTGATTCCATCGCGGGTCTGGCTGAGGGGTTCGGCAAGCACGCGCAGCGGCGATCCTTGCTCAATCAATCCCACACCCGGCAGATAGCCCAGGGAGCGGCTGAGGGCGTAGGCAGCTCCAGAGATCAAAGCCAGAGAGATGATGAGAAGCAAGACGATGAAAACCGGCCTGGCTCGCACCCTCTGCATCCATAGCAAAGCCCTTTCTCCCTTGGGAGTGAGCCTTACCTCCCTCTCCCCTTGGGGGAGAGGGATCAAGGGTGAGGGCTTCCTCCCCTCTCCCCTTGTGGGAGAGGAGCCAGGGGTGAGGGAAACAATCCGCGCCGTCAAATCAATTCCCTCCACCTGCTGCTGAGCAGCCAAATCCAACAATTCGCGCCGCGAGCGTGGGCTCATCTTTGCTCTCCTTCCGAACCCAGAATGGAACGCAAACGCATCCGACCTGCATTCAACAACCATTTAATCGTGCCAGGTGCAACACCAAAGTTGCGAGACATTTCCGCCTCACTCATCTCCAGATAGTAACGCTGAACAATTGCCATCCGTTGACGCGGGGCAAGCTGCTGCAAGGCTTCATTCAAGCGGCGACTCAGTTCCAGCGCTTCGACCTCGCTTTCAACCGAACGTCCCTGTTCAAAAATCTCCTCAACGACAACCGGATTGCCATCTAACGAAAGTTGACCTTTGCGAGCCTGAGCGGCTTTCAGAGCTGCATTCGCCACACTGCGCAGCAAATAGGGTTCAAAGGGACGGTTCTGATCAAAATGGTCTAGGTGCGTCGCCAGATAGAGAAAGGTCTCGGCAACCACATCTTCTGCCAAAGGGACATCCTGGGTGATCAGGAAAGCCACCCGTAGGGCTTTGGCCTGATGGAGGCGAACCAGAATCTCCAGACCGCTCCAATCACCCTGTTTGAGCTTCTCAAGTGCAACGCTTTCATCTGCCAATTGATTCATTATGGGTCTTCACTTTGAATTGATCGTCTCTATAAAATATATCCCCCGGCGAGCAAAAGGTTGGGCTGTACAGGTTAATCGGATACCTCGTCAATAAGGCTGCGGTTACGAACGCCCATCCCAGGCTGGCTTAAGAAGACGGCTTCTCACGCTCCCATTGTTTGGGTGTATAACATCTTTGCCCACCCAATCGGCGCAAAAGGCGCGCCCTCCAGCTCTTGCCGGGATAGGGCACGCAAATTTCCATTCCTTCCGGGTAAAACAGGTCGGCGGGCAACCCTTGAGCCTGCCAGGCAAGTTGGAGTTCGGTAAACTGCTCTGGCAATAAATTCAATACCCAACAACACGTATCATCATGATGATCGAATCTGGCAACCCGATCCTGTTTTGACAAGGCTTGATCATCCAGCAGCAAGGTAAACAATTCGGGTGGATTGGAGCTAGTTAAAATCCACGCCACCAGGTCGCCGACAAACTCCTGGCGCGCCTGAAGTTCGGCGGGCAACTGACCGCTTTTCTGGATGGGGGTAATACTTTTCGATGCAGGAGCAATCAGCCTGGCTTCATACCAGGCACACCAGCGGCTCACCGTTACCGCCGTGACTTCAATTGCCCTGGACAGCGGAAAATCTGGCTGGTCTTGAAGGTAATAGAGCTCAGGCAGGTAAAGCATAGATCGGGGATGGTTTGTCCTGGGTTTATGTCAACCAGCGCGCAACGTACTCAGGTATGGGTTAGTATATCAATCCAACCACCCAATGTCAAGAGTGTTTATGTCAACCAGCGCGCAACGTACTCAGGCATGGGAGCAAAAGGAATTTTGCTCCCATGCTGATCGAAAAAGCAATCTCTCAGGCTGCACTGACGCTGCGGATGTCAACGATCCGTTCAACAACCGGAGTCAACGCTTGAGTTAATGTTTCTACGGTAGTGCCTTCCACTTTGATAGTCACCAATCCGGTAGAGGGGTCTTCTCCCATGAACGTTCCAATGGCGATGATGTTGGCGTTCAACTGACGGATGGCATTGGTCACTTCGGAGAGCTTGCCCGGTTCGTCCTTGACCAGGATGGTTGCCCGAATGCCACCTTTGCGCGCCCCGAACAGTTCAAGAAAGATTTTGAACAAGTCGGTCTCGGTGATGATACCCACCAGGCGGTCATCTTCCATGACCGGCAGAGCGCCAATTTTGCGGTCTGCCATCACGCGGGCAGCTTCTTCAATCGGGCAGTCTGCACAGGTGGTGATGACCTCTTTCGTCATAATTTTTTCCACCTTAACTTTGCTCAGCCAGTAATTGACCTCCCAAATGCTCAGCGTGGTGGCATCCGAGGGTGAGGCATTGAGCAAATCCTTCTCAGAGACGATTCCGACCAGCTTGCCATGTTTATCCACAACCGGAAAGCGGCGCACTTTTTCCTTGCGCATCAGCGCCAGAGCTTCTTGCAAAGGGGTGTCGGGGGTAATGGTGATCACGGGCTTGGACATTCGTTCTCCAACTAACATAATGGCGGTCTCCTTTCCACATTGAACAAAATAGGTTCTTCGGCTTATTTTTAATTGTACTTGATGTTTGGAGTGCTGAAGCACGGCCTCAGCACTCCAATTTTAACAACCCGGTTTACTCGACCACTTCGCCTTCGATAACCGGGATAGCCGCCGAGAAGACCAGCCCATCTTCGCCGCGATCGACCCGGATGGTATCCCCTTCCTTAAATTCGCCGGCTAAGATCTTGAGCGCCAGAGGGTCTTGCAATTCCCGCTGGATAGCCCGCTTAAGCGGGCGAGCGCCAAAATCGGGATCGTACCCCACTTCAGCGAGGTACTCGCGGGCAGCCTCGGTGACCTCCAGGACGAAACCCCGTTCCTTCAGCAAGGCAGAGAGCCGCCGCAATTGAATATCCACAATGCCGCTGAGATGCTCTTTGGTGAGCGGATGAAAGAGGACAATTTCATCGATGCGGTTCAGAAACTCCGGGCGGAAATGCATCTGAAGCACGCGGGTGATCTCATCGCGGCTTACACGCCGTCCTCCTTCCCATAATTGATTGCCCAGGTTGCTGGTCATGATCACCAGGGTATTGCGGAAATCTACCGTGCGACCGTGACCATCGGTCAAACGACCGTCATCCAGTAATTGCAGAAGGACATTGAAAACTTCGCTGTGAGCCTTCTCGATTTCATCGAACAGCACCACGCTGTATGGGCGGCGGCGCACCGCTTCGGTGAGTTGACCGCCCTCTTCATAGCCCACATAGCCGGGCGGCGCACCGATTAGGCGGGAAACGGTGTGTTTCTCTTGATATTCGCTCATGTCAATGCGAATCATCGCCCGCTCGTCATCGAACATAAACTCCGCTAAAGCCCGCGCCAGTTCTGTCTTCCCGACGCCAGTCGGACCCAGAAAGATGAACGAACCAATGGGGCGGTGGGGGTCTTGCAAGCCGGCGCGGGCGCGCCGTACAGCGTTGGAAACTACCCGTACAGCATCCTCTTGCCCAACCACGCGCTCGTGCAAGCGTCCTTCCATATGAATCAGCTTTTGCGTTTCGGCTTCCAGCAGCCGCGAGACCGGGATACCGGTCCAGCGCGCCACCACCTGAGCGATCTCTTCGGCGTCCACCTCCTCCTTGAGTAAGGCGCCGTCCTTCTGCAGTTCTTTCAGGCGCGCTTCGCTTGCTGCAAGCTGTTGCTCTAACTCGCGTAAGGTGCCATAGCGCAGGCGGGCAACGGTTTCAAGCTGGTTCTGGCGCTCGGCGCGTTCGATCTCGTAGCGGGTTTGCTCAATCTGCTCTTTGATCGCCTGCAATTGGGTAATCGCTTCTTTCTCTGACTGCCAGCGGGCGTGTAACTGGTTGGATTGTTCGCGCAGGTCGGCAAGCTCTTTCTCGATCCGTTCCAGACGTTCAAGCGAGGCTTTGTCCTTCTCCTTTTTCAGGGCTTCGCGTTCGATTTCCAATTGCAGGATTTGACGATCGACATCGTCTAAGGCTTGCGGTTTGGAGTCGATCTCGGTGCGCAGACGGGCTGCAGCTTCGTCAATCAAGTCAATGGCTTTATCCGGCAAGTGCCGATCGGCAATATAGCGATGGCTAAGCGTAGCAGCCGCGATTACCGCCGGATCGGTAATGCGCACGCCATGATGGATCTCATAGCGCTCTTTCAAACCGCGCAAAATGCTGATGGTCTCCTCAACCGTTGGCTCATCGATCAACACGGGTTGGAAGCGGCGCTCTAAGGCCGGGTCTTTTTCGACGTGCTTGCGGTATTCGTCCAGCGTGGTGGCGCCGATCATGTGCAGTTCACCACGTGCCAGCATGGGTTTGAGCATATTCCCGGCATCCATGGCGCCTTCGGCCGCCCCGGCTCCGACCACCGTGTGCATCTCATCGACAAAGAGAATCACCTCCCCGGCTGCATCGGAGATTTCTTTCAATACCGCTTTCAGCCGTTCCTCGAATTCGCCGCGATACTTTGCGCCGGCGACTAGGGCGCCCATATCCAACTGCACCAGGCGTTTGCGCTTTAAGCCCTCGGGCACATCGCCTTTGACGATCCGCTGAGCCAGACCTTCGACAACCGCAGTCTTCCCAACGCCCGGTTCACCGATTAAGGCCGGGTTGTTCTTGGTGCGTCGGGAAAGGATCTGGATCACACGGCGGATTTCCTCATCCCGCCCAATCACCGGGTCTAGTTTTCCCTGGCGGGCGAGGGCAGTCAGATCGCGCCCATATTTTTCCAATGCCTGATAGGTGGTTTCCGGAGTTGGCGAGGTGACCCGCTGTGTGCCCCGAATGCCGGCCAGGGCTTTCAGGATGGCATCTTTGGTCAAGCCATATTGCGCAAGGCGCTTCCCTTCGATGCTATCGGTCAGACCCAGCAAGAGATGTTCGGTTGAAACATATTCATCCTGCATCCCTTTGGCATAGCGTTCGGCGGCTTCTAAAGCCTCGACGGTTGGGCGCGCCAGCCCAATCTCACCTGCCGCGCCGTAAACCCGGGGGCGTTTCTCTAGCTCGTTTTGGACTTCCTCCCGCAAGGCAAGCACGCTACCGGCAACGCGGGTGACAATGGCCGGCACAACGCTATCTTCCTGGCGCAATAAAGCCAGTAAGAGATGGGCCGGTTCAATTGCCTGATGATTGTAATCGCGCGCAATCGTCTGCGCTTTAAAAATTGCTTCCTGTGATTTTTGGGTGTACTTTTCTAAGTTCATAACTCCTCCTTCTCACCTCCGCAGCGAAACGGTCGGCCGACTTTATCCTGCCTGGCTTTGACCGCCCTCACCGGGAGATTCATCTTCCAAAATAATTTCGTAGGTTGCGGTCTCAAATTTTTGTAACCGTCCAACCAGATCAAAAAACGTTTTTTGCAGTCCATACTTCTGCGAAAACAGCCGATTGATTGTCTCAGCCGTTTGGTTATCGACCCGCCGGGCAGTGCCCTTCACCCACCGCCCGATCACTTCACCCTGGGCTTTACATGGGGCTACCTGCACCTTAGGGAAATTGCGCATGCGTTTTGCCTTACCTGAATTGGCGCCGGTGCGCAGGTAAAGCTTTCCGTCGCGTTCCACGAACCAGACCGGGGTGCGGACACCATTGCCGTTGCGGCGATACGTTTCCAGGTTAAGATATTTCTGATCGAGAAATTGTCCCAATGCAGAACGGGTTTGCATTTCACTTCTCCTTACCTATAAATAATCTCTGTTCGACCAGTATAGAGAGGGAGAATATGAAAAGTGTATGTGGAACGTTAACCCTTTGTTGGATTTTCACCCCCCTTCATCGGCGTCCTGTTATAGCACACGGGTTGGGTCAGAGGCACAGATGGACACGGACTTAACCCGTGTTTATCCCTTCAATCCGTGTACATCCGTGTCCTATCATAGCACACGGATTTTGTTCATTTACTCGATGTGCGCGTCCACCCCCATCTGGCGGAACGTCTCGCGCACTTTGTCCTCAATCTCCGCTTCGCTAATCGAGCCCTCGGTTGCCTCAACAGAGAGGTGGAGTCTGGCAAAACGGTTTTGGAGGAAGTTGAGCAAACCAAGCAAATCAGAAGCCCTTCCCAAGGGCAGGGTGAGCCGCATCCGCAAAGCGCTGCGGGTTGCCATGGGCTGACTGACAGAGCTGGAAAGCGATGGGGTACTACTGGATGGGAAGGTTTGCGGCGAGACGACCAGGGTTGAGCTGGGTTCAGCAGAATTTTTTTGATCTGGCAAAGCACCTGTTGGCGGATAGATGAATTGAGCGGTTTGTTGCATCTGTTGCAGACAAATTTCCTCGCTGAGAATAATTTCTCGCCCCTGTAAACTGGGAGTGACGTCGTTCTTAAAGAAAAGCATTTTAGGTTGTTCGTTTTCGTCCAGTTCGCCCAAGCCAAAAATTCCCATCAAGACGCCCTCGCGTATGCCATCTTCCCAGACCCGCTGATTGGTAGTGAGGAACTCGCCGGGCGTGCGTGGCCCGCTTTCAACCAGTTGATGGGTAAACACATAGGAACGCTGGCTGAGGAAACGTTGTTTGATCACCATTGGGGAAAGTTTGGCGATCAGGCGGTTTTCCTCGTGCAGGCGCAAATGAACGCGCTCGTCCACACTCTGATCGCTACCGTAGGTGGGGATGCCCAAATCAAGCTGGGTGAGACCGCTGCGGTCTGGCAGATAGAGCAAGCGATACAGGTTCTCAATCTGCTCCTGTAAATCTTTGGCAGCCTGATTTTGTTTGGCTTCTAAATCTTTGCGCTGTTCGGTGCTCAGGGCAAGAGTATCGTCATGGACAAGGCTGGTAAGCGCCAGATGGCGACGGAGCAAGCTTTGGAAGGGGATTCTCTGGCTCTCCAGAGGGACAAGGAAAAAGAGCGTATTGCGACAAACCCGCGGCGTCTGTCCTTTTTCGTTAATAAAACGGTGGATCAGGTCTAGATCATCTCTGGGTAAGAGAATCAATTTAGGGAGAGGATCGTCGGGGATGTCAGCAGGGTTTTCCGGCCAGAGATACGTCTTCAGCATCTTGCCGCGCAAGCGTTGGCTCAGGGTTTTGCGTTCAGTGGCCTGCAATTCCTCGGCGGTGACGTTTTCCATGCGGATTGCCAGAGCGCGGTTGAGGTTGGCGGTGGTGGAGAAGTAATAGCGCCCGCCATGTTCGTGCAGATAGAACAGCAGGCGGTTGCTGAGTTTTCCCAGCACTTCCGCAATCAGGCTGGCTGGCACAGCACTGCTGAGAGTATGGCGCTTGATTTCGCCTGGCGTGGCGCCGGCTTCACCTCCCCCGCCCACAAAGGAGTAAAGAAAGATAGTGGTGGCGATCCGCTCGCCCAGCCCCAAGCCCTGATAGGCTTTGCCGATTTCCAGATTGGCTTTGCGGGCGCCAGCCTCAGCGCTGAGCAAATCGGCAGCCAGCACGCTGTCGTATTCGTTACCGATGTGCTTGAGCAACTCGCGGCGGATTTCATCCTGTTGCAGGGGAAAATCCGCTAGGGTCAGATAAGGCGTGGGAGCAGATTTGAGGGCATGAACCACCAACGCCAATAGACGCAGGGTGCCACGCGTGCGCTGAAAATTGGGGAAACTGCCCCAGCGGTGATACAGCACGTCCACCACTTCGGGCAGAAAGGGATAGGTTTGCTTGAAGCGGTTGCGGTAGGCAAGGCTTTCCTCGCCGCGGCTCAGCAGCGATTCCCGCTCGGCCTGGTCAATATAGGCGTTGATTACTTCTGTTGCGGCTTGCTCGTCCACGTGCGCAAAGAGGCGCCGCCGGATGATGGCGCCGATCTCGTCATCCCTCACCGGGGTAAAGACCTTTTCCACCCGCCCGCTGATTCTCTGCAATTGCTCAAACAGGCGGGTTGCCTGCTCGTTATAGTGTTCAAGCGTGCTGGATGGCAAGGTAATCACCAGCGCCACGCGTTCGAGCAGGGCAACAGCTTCGGTCAGTTCCTGCATAAAGGCAAGGGTTTGGGCGGCCAGCGTCGTCTCACCAACCGGCACAGCAGCCGCCTTGACCACATACTCAAGCACCTCGTCCATCAGGATCAGCAAGGGCTGATGGGCTTCCAGCAGACGGCGCAAGCCCTCCCGACCGGGTGCGCTACGCCCCGCAAAGTCAGCCCGTGAACCGCTCAGTTGCTCCGCCAGCAAGCCCCACAGCGGCTCATCGGCAGCCAGCGGCGTGCCGACAATGACCGCCGCCTTCACCCCCCACCGGCGTGCCTTGTGATAGAGAGCAATCAACGAGTGCGTTTTACCACCGCCAAAGGGGGTTTGCATCTGAATCATCGGGTCGCCGCCCCTACCTTGCAAACGCTTTTCAACCACCGTAAACAAGTTCTGGAGGCCTTCGGTTAAATACGTCTTCTGGAAGAACAAATCTGGGTCGTAGTACTCTTCTGGTCCGCGGTGATGAAAGACCTCCCACAAGTCGGCGGCAAACACATCCAGGGTGAGTCGCCCCTCGAGGATGTCATCATGCGGAATGGCAATGGTGTGAAAAGGTTTCATAATGACCTCCTTGCATTGTAGCACTTGCATTGGAGCACAGGATTAATCTGTGCTACTGCTACTACTGTGCTATTGTGCTACATACGTACGTATATGGCCAAGCCCGCCAGTCGGAAACCAGCCCGGCTTTGACGGGATTATTGATAATGTACCATAAAATGCGCTCCAGTTCCGCTCCATTGCGCACAAAGTGATCGTAACTTTCATCCTGCCAGAATTTGCCACTACGACCGAGTTTCTGATTCGCGTAACGCGCTGTGCGCCCTTTGAGCAGGTGCAAGGTCTGGCTGAGGTGAGAGGGGTACCTGGACGGATTACGATCATCAAAACGGGCCAGGTCAACCAATAGGTGCACATGATTGGGCATGATGCAAACTGCAAGCAGGTCATAATGGCTATCGTCCAGGTGGCGAATTTCGTCCATGACCATTTGGGCGATTTCCGCCTGACGCAGCCAGGTGGGACCGTGCGCCATTTTGTCCAGCCATTCATCATAGCGGCCAAATAATTTCTTCGGGATTTTGGAGCGTTCGATTTGCCTTTCTATACCTATCAAGCGATCCGAGAGGCGTTGCTCCTCTTCTTTGAATTCTTTGCGCAAATGTTCAATCACTTCTACCGGCAGCGAGCCCGCCAGGCGAAAAGTGATAAAAAAGATCGCTCCCAAAGGGTGTATATGTGGCAAGTTGCGATGGTAGTAAACAGTCATGAGAACCTCCTGCGCAACACAGGATTATCCTGCTACACACCGTGCCACAGGATTTATCCTGTGCACCGTCCCACAGGATTCATCCTGTGCACCGTCCCACAGGATTCATCCTGTGCACCGTCCCACAGGATTTATCCTGTGCACCGTCCCACAGGATTTATCCTGTGCACCATAGGATGTACCCTGTACACACAGGATGAATCCTGCGCTACTATGCTACACACCGTGCCACAGGATTTATCCTGTGCACCGTCCCACAGGATTCATCCTGTGCACCGTCCCACAGGATTTATCCTGTGCACCATAGGATGTACCCTGTACACACAGGATCATTCCTGTGCTACTGTGCTACAACAACCGTGGCTGGCCGACTTCCTCCTGCAGGCGCGTTC
>Ga0308405_1000594_pt1 | contig 20376 bp, 17 predicted proteins | sample HotsprSampleMS13_FD_203473 | JGI IMG/M metagenome (GOLD analysis project Ga0308405, IMG submission 203473) | Hot spring phototrophic mat microbial communities from Mushroom Spring, Yellowstone National Park, Wyoming, United States - 20060912_MS13 ...
TGTAAGTCCGTGATTCAATCCGCATCGCTATATAAAGACCGGCCAGCTGAACAATCCTCCTCTGGTACTTAGTAGGATTGCCCGAAGCATCCGGGCTCTCCGTTTTTATCAGAGGAACAGCATACCGCGTCATTAGCTGAGTGTTTATAAAATCATCCGAATCCGGAATAAGCTCATCCCATATTATATGCCAATCAATCGTGTTATTTATATCATCATGTGGATCTAAAACGACATTAAAAACTTTCAACCAGGACGACACAGGACGCAGGGCTTCATTAAGCCCATCCTGTGTAACAGGCTTAGTTGATACACCGTGAGTTAAATAATACTGAGCCATTTACCAATAAAAAGTAAGAACTATTAAACCGCCCACGCAATCTTCTGCTGGAGAAAAGTTATTTGAGTCATTAACTAAATTGTTCTTATTCAAAAAGCCATACTTTAAGTTTGACGGCAAACTGGATTGAAAAGAAATTAGAGATGAATCAGAAGGATTTATTATTTTCTCAGCCTGTCTAGGATTTTGAAAGTCTCCTTCGCTAAATTTTATAGCCAGAGGTGCGTTCGTTCTATTATAAATCTCAATGGTGGTGGCCTTTTTGTAGGCAGATAAATCTATAATTCCTACATTTAAATTTACAGATATACAAGCTCCCCCCATTACCTTAGGTATAACATCTGCCGTATTACTTAAATATTGCGGCAGTCTGCTATCACCTGTTACAATCTTTACAAATTCATTACTAGGCATCTCAGAAACCTCTACCTCTCAGATAAGCCCACTGCGTGAAGTTATGAGCACTTATCCTCGGAGGAGCTATAACATCATGTCCCGTAACTCCTCTCGGAGTGGTAAGTGACCATCGGTTCTTCTTAGTTAAAGCCGCTTCAAAAGCCTGCTTCACTCTTTCATAATAATTAATAAGAGCCCCATTCATGTCCTCATCCGAGAAAATAAGCCTTCTCTCTCTGAAGATCGGGGCCATGAAAAGCTGCTCCAGGCACCTGACAAGCGCCCCTGATATAACTATCGACCTCCAGTAATCAGGGAAGTTCCTTATGCTAAAGTTTGTATAGGGAGGTATATAGTTTATATCATTCATTGACATGTTCAAAAAAGACAGGAGCTCCTGATTTGAGAAGTAACCAAAGACATACGAAGCCTCAATTTCAACGTGCCTGGGGACATCGGAGTTCATTAAAACCTTTCCGTTTTTATAATCTACCGTATAATCAGTACCGAATGTTTTTAAAGCTTCCTCACTGCCTGAAAGGGTAAATACGACCGGCTTGTAATTCGTCTGCCAGTTGTCCCAGGTAAAGTCAAAATCTCTTCTAGTTGAAACGCCGCAATCTTTGGAAACTTCAGCGTAAACCGGGATTGCCATAACTGGCCCGAGAGAGACTACAAGCTCATGAAGCACCGCAGAAACTATGTCTAAGGCCACCAGGTCACTATCGGCGGATGCCTGCGGGAGCTGTCTCTGCGGTCCATTTTCTATGTCAACGCTCGGGTAGTAGCGATAACCCGGACCAGAAACAGAGATATTCTCCTCATTGGGAGACCAGACGAAAACCGCAGCGCCACTATCATCTGACTGCTGTGTAGTCTGGTCTACAACGGGATCAGAGTCCGGTTGCCTCGGGGAGGAGGCCGATCTCCGGTGAATTTTTAAAGTAAACTGCTTATTGGGATGTTCCTGGTTGACAACCTGGATCTTCACTTGAAGACCAGGCTCCACCACCTCATAACCATCAACAAGCTCTATACTTGTAGCCATTTTACAAATCTTAAGGGCCGGGACGGGCTCTCACCAAACCTGCAATCCCGGCCCTTCAAGCATTTAAGGCAATTTATGAGTGCAGTATATCACAATATTAGCGGTTAATCTCCATCCTGGCGACACCCCAGGCATTGAGAATCGCAACAGAGATGTACTCGTAGAACAGGAATCCGTAGTTAAGACCACGGAAGTCCGGGGCATCCATAACATCCAAATCGATCAGGATGGGCATGACACCCAGGTAGGAGTCGGCAGCGCGGACGTAACCGGTACCCCTGGGGCAAATCTTAGAGATGAAGATCTCCTGCTCCCAGATTCTCCCCATGCGACCGGTCTCGAGAACCTCACGCTGGGTCTCCGGATCCATCTCGTCGCGGCCCCAGAGCCGGAGGTCCGCATAATCCCGAGGGTTCAGAATGATAGCCTCGGGCACCAGGTCATGAGCAAAGATCTCAGCCGTAGCCGCGTTAAGAAGCTCCTTGGTCAGGCCGTTCTCGCTCCTGTAAACGGTGTTAGGCTGATGACCAAACGCATCATCCCAGACCGCACCGGACGGACCATAGGTTGTACCGTTGATCTCCTCACTCGCAGAGGAAGGGGTGGCAGCCCGGTACACCGAAACACCATTCATAGCGTCAACATTCTGACCACCATAAGTAGTGACAGTGTCCGGAACGGCACTGGGGTTCCCAAAGATAATCCGGTCTTCCTCTTCCGCAAGGTCCGCTCTGGCCTTGGTCTGAACGCGATCCAGGACATCAAAGCGGCGGAGCTTGGTGTCCTGAATCGGAATAAGCGCGTAGGACACCAGGGGGAAGAAATCCAGCATGACGCGCTGGATGTTCACCCTTTCCTGAGGAACCTCACCTCTCTTAGAGAGGATGATAGCACGGGTTTTGACGTCCACATCGTAGTAAGGAAGCTCACCCTGACCGATGGGGTCAATGATGAACCCTTGACGACCGATGGAGACGTAATCCCGCTCCTGCCTGATCGGCTCGAACATGCGCTGAGCGATGAATCTCCGGCCCTCCGGAGTCTGCATCGCGTTAGACAGCATGTAAGCCTGCTGTTCTGTAGTAGGATTGAAAGGCATTTCTTATGCTCTCCTGTATTCTTTAAAATTTTAATAAATCAACCACAAAAACTGATTTTAGGCGTTGTCAACGCCAACCCAGTAATATTCAATCCAATTGCCCATACGCCGTAAAAGGTAAGCCAGCATCACACCCGCTTCGTTGGCATTGTTAGTCCACCTCTTAGAGTTGGCATTCCGGTTGAAATACAGCTTTGCACCGGCAGCTGCGGATGCTTCGATGCTGTGAATGGCATCACTAATCTGACCGACGTGGGGGTTAATAATCCACGTACCAAGACCTGCAGCAGCGCACTCATCCAACTCCGGTTTGTGGGTTTCAAAGGCCACACCGTAAATGTTTCCTTTAGCGACATTCGAATTCGGTCTCCTGAGGATACCCGAAACCACGGTGACCACCTCACCGGCATCATAAGTGTTAGCCGTTTCAGTAACAGGCCCAACCTTCTGCCGCCACCGAACGCTAGTCTCTTCGGAAACCAGACGGAAAGTATTCTGCTGCTTTCCAACAATAGTGTTTGTAGTAGGCATCTTTTAACTATCTCCCTAAATATGAAATGTTAATGAATTCTTTGCTTACGCTTTGCCCTCATGCTGTTATGCTCTCGGGCAATACGCGTTAGATTAGACTCAAACAGGCTATCATCGATATCCTCCGCGCTAACGGAGTTATCATTAGCCATAAATATAGGTAACGATTTGGATCCTGAAGCATCACCATCAACGGATGCTTTCTTCGGCATAAAACCGGACGGCGCGCTGTCATTATTCAGAGGGGGAACTTCCATGACCGTATCATAAAGCGCCTTCCAGGCATTATCATCCAGGAAGATGAGCTCTTCGGCTTTCTTGTATGTCAGTTCCCTCTCCTTCTCTACAGCCGCTTCTTTAGTCATTCCGGTCATTACCAGGTAATCGACGGAGGGCATTAAGGGTTTCCCGTTCGCGCCCCTCGTCTGCATCTCATTTCGTATAAACGAAACGGCAGATGCAATCTTCGCTCTAATCACAGCCTCCTTCTCATACGAGGCCAGCTTTGTTTTCAACTCATTAAGCTCCTCAATAAGCTCGGCTGTTTTCGGGGCCATCCCCTGAGCAGAGCCAACCTGCGGGCCGTTAAACTGGTTAATCCCAGGTTGCTCAGAAACTCCGCTTTCGTCCCCGGCAATATTATCAGCCCGCTCCATTAATGCCCCCATAAACTGAGCAGAAGCCTCTTCGTCGGTAAACGTGGATTTCAACTCTTGAATAACATCCTGCGGAGTGTACACTCCATTGGCCACCTGGACAGCCAGGTTAGTCAAGATGTATTCAATGACACTAACCTTCGGTGCCTTGTTCTTCCCCATCTCAGGATCAGACGGGTTCAGGTTAGTGTCCTCCCCGCCTTCAGAAGGAGTATTCTGCGCGTCTAAGGGAGCAGGCGGGACAGTCGTTCCGGCAGGTTGCCGCTCCTGCATGGCCGTAGGGCCGCCGGTTGTGGGAGAGACCCCTATCTGGCCCTGCTTAACAATCTTACCATTAACGAGTTCGCAAACTTTTTGCAGGCCATCCTGCTCAATACTATTGAGCAACACCCGCCCGTAATCCTCAGACATGAAAGCCTCACCGTAGGAGGAGTACCTTTCAGGATACTCATCCTCCCCCGGCGTGTCATAAAAGCTCTCTCCAAATGCATCCTTCCCGCAAACACGCAGGATGGGTGCATTCCCGGCTTCCTTATCAAAAACAACCCACTCAAGAGTATCAGCCGGTGAAGAGCCATCGTGGTACAGGACGGCAGCCAGTTTTTCGGTCTCAGTAATTCGGAGTCCTGCCTTTTTAGGTGTCCCCTCACCTGAATACTCTTCCTCACCCTCCTCAGATTCGTCCTCTTCGGTCTCCTCATCAGAGGGCTCTTCCTCTTCGGCTTCTTCCTCTTCCTCACCCTCTTCAGATTCGTCCTCTTCGGTCTCCTCATCAGAGGGCTCTTCCTCCTCTTCAGACTCACCTTCCTCGACTACCGGCTCACCTGACTCCTCATCTTCCTCGGCATCATCCACTTCTTCTTCCTCTTCATTTTTCAGCCAGGGCGGAGCCTCAGCGGCATACTGCTTCTCAACAAGCCCCTCTTCAGAGCCGCCAGAGGAGGATTCCTCTTCTTCCTCATCATTATCATCTTTCATATCTTCATCAGAAGTTGAAGAGCTCGTCTCTTCTTCCTCGGCAGCCAGCTGCTCAATTGCAGCATCAAGCTCCTCCTCCGAAGTCCCCGACGCCAGCTCGCTCTCAAAAAAGCCCGAAATAACCTTTTTTAAGCGGTCAAAAACCGTAGAGCCCTCATCGGAGGAGGCTTCATCATCTGAGGAGCTGTAATCCGAAGTGCTGCCTTCCACAGCCTCTGCAAGAGGACCGGCACCACTCATCTCATTAAGCTCCTCAACCTCTTGTTCAACCTTCTCTTCAGCGTCATTCATATCAGAACCCACAGCCTTATCAACGATTTCTTCCAGCCTAGCTTCATCTATAGGTTCAGATGTTTTCTGGGCTGTCTTGGTCTGGCCTGTCTCGGTCGATTCCTCTCTTACTATAGTATCATTTTTTTCATCAACCTGTTGAACCAGACCTTTGATGATATCATAAGCTTCTTTAATGATGCTTGACATAACAAAATCTCCCTTTATGAAGGTAGTACATTATTCAGACACTAACAGATCTTTAGTTTCTTTTAGAATGTTTTTAAAATCCTCGATACTTATGTCAGACCCAAAAGAAATAATCTTCTTCTCATTTCTGGGGCTTTCAGAAGCATCCAACTTTTTTCTGTCGGCAACACCGTAGTTAGAAGAAGGTAAGGCCTGATTTCTATTTTTAAAGGAAATAGGATTACCTCTGGAATCGTAAAGTTGCTTGTTTTCACTGGCAGAAGATTTACTCATTGCCCTCTGCCTAGCTTCATACATAGCAATGGCATACTCTTTATCTTCCTGAGTAATCTCCATAATTCTGTAACCGCCAACAGATTTATCAATCTCTGACGGATCAACCCTTCGGAAAATCCCGTTAAAACGATCTCCCATAGCCTGTTACCACCTTCCTATGACTTTCATAATGGCAAACAGCGCTTCGTGCTCTTCCTTGCTGAGCTCTCCTTTCGACGCCGCTTTTCTGAAAAGATGAGCCATTTTACGCTCGTACGGGTCGCTGGATTTACTCAGTATACGGGACAGCACATCATACTGGGTCGTGGGGGAGAAGTCCAGCTTAGTCTCTGATGGGGAGACAGTTGGGTTCCCCTCAATGTTAGGGTTCAAAACATCCACAGAAACACATCCGGGAAACGCAGGGTTAACCACCCAGGACATCTCCAACCCGGTAGAGTCATGGCAATCTTCACCCACTTTAATCCTGCCTTCTCCAACTTTAGCAACTTCACAATATTTAAGACCCGGATTAATAGGCAAAACACGGCCCTTATGATACCTTAAATGCTCACAATAATCATTTACTGTATAAGCAACTGCCCCGCAATAAGTGCAGTTGCTATATTTAACAGCACAACCCATAGAAACCTTGTTTATTACACCCGACCTGATGCCTTCTGCAAGTCGCGGGTTCAACTCAGAATTTGTGGCCAGAAGCATATAAACGGCCTTCTCATCGTGATTCGGCCACGCATCCAGGACCTTCCCGAAGTGATCCAGGGGGCTTCTATTTTGATGCTGAACACACACGGGTTTCCCAATCCACGTCTGCCACGTATAGATATCCTGATCAGCTCTCTTCTTACAAAGCTCTGACTCCCACTGCCACAAATCGTGGTTTTCGTTAAAAACGTCGCCCTCTATCCCACGGACCACAGAGTAGACCATCTTAGGGTCCACCTTATCCACAACAGAGGAAATTTTAAGCCCGAGCTGCTCATCCAAACCCTTCGTGGCATCAGCCACACTGACAACGGAGCAAGAGTTATACTTTATAATACTCATCTATTAACCAACCCCCGTTCCGCCCTGGTTATCACTTGGAAAATTGAAAGATTCTGGAGGCATCATTCCGCCAGGAGAGCCCTCACCAAACGCGCCCATCTCATTAAAGTTTTCAAGATTTCCTTCAGCTTCACTCGGCATGTTCATGCCTGCACCGGCAGCTACATTCTCCCCTCCAACCCCACCGAGTGCGGAACTTATCTCCTCATTAAATGGAAGAAGCGGCTGCTCCAGAATGGAAGCTGAGTTGCCAACACCGGCAGCCACCTGGAAGAGCTCAGCTTCCTTCTTCAACTCCTTTATCATAGTATCCCGATCCAAATTCAGCATCTCATAAACTATCTTGAAAGGAATTCTGCCATTCTGAGCCAGATTTATAACAGTCTGCAACTTCTGAAAATCATCCCTGAGATTAGCTTTATCCCACAAAATCTTAGGAAGAATCGGCCTTCTTCTGTTTGTTTTAACCCGGTAATATCCATTAATATGCCGCTTTACAGGCTTCCAGTAACCCCTCTCAACAGCAATCCTCTCAAACACATTCCTCAGCATCCACCTCTCGAGTGTCTGCCGGTAAGACATATACCAGGACGCCAGGAAGTCACTCGCAACAGACGCAGATGCATAGGTTGGCCCCTGAGCAGTCAGAATCCCATCATTAACCATCAATCCTATAAACTTCTGCCGGTCAATCCAATCCCACTCAGGCGCCAGCGGCATTGCCGTTCCACTGGCCCCTATAAACTCACCCTTAAGCGTATGATTCCAGATAATAGCCCGCTGCGGGCTCTGCCACATAGACTTTATTGTGGCATCCAGGTTGGCAAGCGCCTCTTCGTCCGCCGGGTTTTCGTCATTGCCGACGGTCCATATTTCGGTCGGAGTGACGTGCCTGTCAGCAATAGCCAGCTGCGCGGCCTGCAGCTTATCCTGATACATCAAAACTTTGAATATCCGGTCAATGATGGAAACACCACGGATATCAAAATAGTTAACTTTTCTAGCTACATGAGAGGCTACCCTGGGGTCTAATTGATACGGCTCGTTGGATTTAATCTTCTCCACAACATCCGCAGCCGTCTCCATCATGTGCCGGAAAATATGCCCCGTCCTGGGATCATCCGGGCCGTTGCGAACCACCTTCCTGAGATAAGGGTTCCAGGTATTTATGCAGATAAAAACATCCTTTGTGCTGAACGGGTTCTTATCAACAGCCAGGTAGTTAGGATCCATAAGCAGGAATGCATCCCACTGAGCATCCTCCTCATTCCAGACCCCGTAAGGGAAAGCCTCCCCGGCAAGCCAGTACTCTTTCCCGACATCCAGAATAACCTGATACAGGTCTATGTCCTCGGCTATCTCCTCATACTCTTCAGCAATTTCCCCGTATTCGTCGTCCTCGCAAATGATACGGAAAGTAGATAGAGGAAACCTCGTATGCAGGTCAATAGCTGTACCGACTATAGGATCGTGGGCGTAATAAAACCTTCTAAATCGGTTTTTCTCCTCAATTGTCTTTGGCAGGACAAAAGAGGAGATTTGCATATCCGGCGCCCACAGGAATGGCGCCATCCTGGATGTCTGGGCAGTTACAGCATACCCTGTAGTCGCCCTTTTTCTTATCTCTTCAGATGAATAAGAAAATATACTCCCCGGTGCCTGGCTGGCAGCCTCGACAGTAGAAATTCCTCTCTGTTCAGCGTATTTTTTTATTTCAGAGAAGAGCTTATTTGCCTCTTCACTCGTTAAAATACGTCTTTGCATAAATACCTATACCGGAACCGGGAATTCACTGAGTTAGGTTATTAAGAACCCTGCTTCTTTCTCTGGCGGGTATCTGATCCAACTCTTGAGCAATAGTTCTCAGAGCTTTATCAATAACAGGCGACCTCACTCCGCAAGTTTTTTCAAGGAACATCCAATTGATTTCCATTTTTCTCAAAGAGCTTTTTATAAGCTGAAGTTGATTATCGACTTTAATAAGATGCTCTCTGATTTTAGGATCCTTAATTTTGCCTGTGTAAGACGACAAGATTTAACAATCCCCCTTCATTATTATTTTAAACATTATATCCTAGCCCAGGGCGGAATGGTCTTGAGCTCATTAGGATTTGGTGAAGACATAGGACTGGTTTCCGCAGAAGATGGAGCATTTAAGCCAGGAGCAGTTTTAGAAACCCCTTTTTCCTTTTCATTTTCGGGCACACGCATGCCGGGGGCCTGATCAGACTCCAGTTTAGCGACACTACCGCCTGGAGGTGGAACCCCTTTCTTCTCTAACTTATCCAGGTATCGATCAATGGCATCGACAGCGTCCGATATGGGGATATCAGCGATACGCGCCGAAATAATCTTCAGGGTCTCTTTTGTCAGCTTCAATGCCTGAGATTCAGTGGTGGTAACCCCGTACAATACCTGAGCCAGGGTCTGGAGGAGCGCTTTCAGTTGAATAATGCTCTCAGACAGGGCTGCGGACATATCGCCATCAGCAGTTTCCGATAACTGTCTGGCATCTAGCGGCGGAGTATCTTCAAAGTCCACAGGGCGATTGACCAGCGACTCGTAGCTCTCCTGCTCATCCCCGTATTGCTGAGCTGTTTTTACGCGGCCCCCGGACAGATAATAGTCCCTGGAGCTTTTCTTAAGAGCATCACTCCTGGTCTTCTTCCCCCCGGAATTACTGACACCGTAGAGTTTCAACAAATCGTCTACTTTAGTCAGTTTGTACCTGGCCGCCGTCGCCGCTAGCCTTATCAGATTCTGTTCCTGGCTTCTCGTTAGCATAGCACACCTTAGTAAAGGACTCTCCATAAAATCATGTATCCCTGCCTGAGATTTATAGTATCGAAAACTCAGGATGCTAACGCCTTCTTTATCGCTTCCCTCACAAAGTTCCTGGCCTCGTCTGAAACTGCAACGGCAGCCCCAGCACTAACCGGTCCTGTTGCGGCGGGGTTGGCAAAAGAAGCGTGAGCACCTGAAAGAATACTCCTGACTATAGCTAATGATTCTTGAGATATCTCTGGTATTTGAATTGCACGCTCGGGTTTTGCCGGTTTTACATAAGCATCGTGAGCTTTAATTAATAACTCCCTCACAATAGCTTTCGACTCTTCAGATAAGTCAGGAATCTTATAATCAACATTCTTAGATTCCCCGGCAGCCCACTGCCTGTGGGCTTTAAGCAGAAAGTTCCGCACAATAGACTTAGATTCTTCAGACAGTTCAGGGAGCTTATAATCAGCACTCTGAGCCGGTTCAACATACTGCCTGTGCGCCTTAAGAAGGAGATCACGGACTAGCTTCAAACTTTCAGGACTGACACTAATACCCTCCGGGGTACCTTCTCTGTCGGCAGGCTCCGATACGGCCTCATCATCTTGTTCAGGCTCAGGGAAGTCTTGAACACCCCCAGGTGGCGTAAATGCAACACCCTCAGGTTTTGACCGTGCTCTGGTACGAGTAGTCTCAGACACCCACGGGGGCAAATCGGCTTGACCGGACGGCGGCGGAGTGCTTTCTGGACCACCCTGAGCCGCGCCCCCACCGGGGCCGCCTCCTCCAGAAAAAGAGCCACCACCCCCGCCAGATGACGGGCCTCCCCGAGACCGGCCACCCCAACCACCTCCATAGAATGGCCCGGTCCTGGCACCTCCTGAAGCGGTTTCCCCACCCGTTACCTCTTCCTCTTCCGCTTCACCGCCAGATATACCCATCCGCTCCTTGATGTTGTCGAGGAGCTGCTCCATCTTGCTCTTTTTACGCTCCTTGTCAGCAACCTCCTCGTCAACAATAGAAATTTTTGGTACGAAGACATTAAACCGGGACGGGTCAAACTTAAATCTAGCAAATTTTATCCGCTTTTCAATAGCAGGCCTATCTTCACTTTCTTCAGCATCCTCTTGCCCATCCACTTTAAAATACTTCCGGTTAAACTCATACTTGTTGGAGAGGTTAACAGGAACGCCGTATAACCTGCCAAGATATTCCGCAAAAGACAGCCGGATGGGGTTGACCAGTATATTACCATAAGGCTCTTTGCTAGGGCTGAAGAAGTTTAAAAAGACTCTTATAAACCAGGATTTATTCTTAGCAGCCTTACCGTATTTTAAAGGAGCCCGGAGAGCCGTAGCCGTCTGCTCAAGGTACTTATTGGCGTAGCCAAGCGCTACCTGATTCCTGCGAAGGTAACCCAGGTATTCCCCAAGTGCTTTCAAGAAGGGATCCGGGTTCTCATATATCTTACTGGCAAGATCTCTCATGTCCATTTTACAATATCTTCAAAGTTTTCAAGGTATAACTTAACCAGCTCATTCTGGCCGCTTAGCGCCCTATCTATTAGAGAAGTAATTGCTTTTACTAACTTTTTGTAGCTGTTTGATTGAACAGGTAGATCATCCGGATCCACTTCCCTATCCCGCTCTTCCATTTCCTCTACAAACTCATCTATTCTCTCTCTTATACTTTCAAGAAGGGTTTCCAGAGCGGATACGTCTCTATCCGAATAATTTGACAAGTCTACGTAGTCTCCCAGGGCCTCAAAAGTATCCTCAAAAACACCATCATCCTCAATATAATTCTTTACAAGACTGTTTACAAGTTTATTACCCTTATCTTTCTGATCTTGCTCTTGCTCAGGCTTCGGCTGGGCCTGCTGGGACTCAGGCTTCGGCTGGGCCTTATGGGGTTCAGGCTTCGGCTGGGCCTGCTGGGGTTCAGGCTTCGGCTGGGCCTGCCCGGGTTCAGGCTTCGGCTGGGCCTGCTGGGACTCAGGCTTCGGCTGGGCCTGCTGGGGTTCAGGCTTCGGCTTCTCCTCAACCCCGAATGACTTACTCTTCAATATCGAATCAACATGCTTCTCAGCAATTTCCCCAAGAGCATCTCTGAAAGGAGCTTTAATAGAAGATAGTAAAAGTCTTACAGCACCAGAATCTAAAATTTTGTCGTAGAACTGTCTACTAAGACTTTTAGCAACGTTTTCAATATTTTGCTCCGCATCCCTCTTCCCCTTACTGCTTTCTATAGCTTTTCTGTATTCACCCAAGAACTGGTCAACCCAGGATTGAATAAACTGGAACCCGTCTTGCATATCACTGTTTCTTTTGAGTGATGGAGCCTTAGCTTTTTCCATGCCGTCTATTCCACCCTCATATTTCAAAAATGCTACATAGCCAAGAGGGTTCTCATCCAGGGCAGAAATGTGATACGCCAGCCTGGTTTTAATCCAGTCCACATTAATATCACTCAGGGACTCTATCTTACCAGGGCCGCCAACCGCCTTAAACAAGCCTTCAGAGGGGGTTGAGGGGACACCTGTAGAAGGCTTCCCAAGAAGCCTCTCCTCAAGAAAAGCCCTTACAGGGTTATCAGCTTTGGATAAACCCAATGAATGAAGAGATACGTTTTTAACAGGCTTACCAAACGCCGTAAAGTTGCTTTGCATTTTGGTAAGGACTTTTTTAGCAGATACAACTTCAGGGCTTTGGGGAGATTTACCACTATCAATCAGCTTGCTGATATAATAGGAAACTTCAGAAATAGCTTTGTCGGGGTTCTGAACAATAGCCTCTAAAAGGTTTCTGGGAGGTCTAACCTTAACCTGCCGATCTTCCTGTTTCACAGATTTAGTGGCGGCAGGCTTCTCTTCTTTTTCTTCCTCTTTTGGAGGCTCAAGAATATCACCCGATTCTACCAGGCTCTTAAAGCTTTCACTCCAGGATTCGGATTCGTCCCAGACAGGAGCCGCCTTAGGTACCTCTGACCTCTGCTCCTCCTCTATCTTTTGATCTTTAACTTCCTGTACTTTTTTCTCCTCAACAGAAGTCGTCGCTTTGGGGGCTTCAGATTTTTGATCCGGTGGCTGGGCTTTAACTTCAACAGACGGAGCGGCCTTCCCCCACTCAGGCAGCTCAGCTTTCTCTTCAGGTTTGCTTTCTTTCTCCTCCGCAAGCGCCTCAGGTTCAGTAGAAGCGTGAAAGCGGATCGAGGAAAAGAAATTAGACAGAGCCTCTTCAGGGGTGGAAGACCATATAAGCGGCTTTTCTTCATCAATCACAGGAACCTGAACAACACTGTCAGATTCTTTTACAGCGAGAACAAACTTTGAGTTCTTCTTATCATAAAGTAAAACTACATATTTGGAGTAATCAAAACCTGGACTTCCAAAACCTTCAATCTCAGGAATTTTAAAACCCGGTAAAGCAGCCCAGCCGCTGGTGCTGCCAATCCCGGTACTCTTAGAGGGAACAAAAACCCACCCCTCCGGCACGGCAACCGCCGGGGTTTCCTCTTCCTGCACTGCCGAAGTTGAAGGCTTTTCCTGGCTGGAGTCCTCTTTTTTGTCCGGACCCTTAGAGCGGAATAACTTTTTTATAGCGTCGGCCACACCGGCAGTTTTAGTAATAGCGCCGGAGTTCTCCGCGCTATTAGACATAAAAGTGGCTAAATCTCTAAAAAACTTCTCAAGGTCCATGTATATATCTACCCGGTCAATTTAAGCAGAAGGCTGAACTATTTTAGTGTGATGTTTCTCTCGAATTCTTTTGATAAACTCCATTAGCTCTGCTCTGTTACCAAGAGGTTGAGCCTGTTCTCTGTCTTTGGGGAAGTCAACTTTAGAATGCCCCACAATTTTCCCTCCCCCATCCTCAAACCCGGGGCGGTTAACCTCAAGGTTGGGAGGAGTTTCTCTATCTCTATTCATATCCACACCATCAACTTCCGGTAGTGGGTGGGCTTTACCCTTTGGATCCGGAACTTTATAGGCCATCCTGCGTATATCCGGAGGAGAAAGCTCTTCAAGCTTCATCAAGAATACTTTGCGTGAAGGGTCGTCCTGACGGTACACAAAAATATCTCCCCCGTCGGTCTTTAAACCGCTAAAGCCGTTCCTGGAGAGTATATTGTCAGCCCTGGAAGCCGCTCTCTTAAACTTCTCTTCCACAGATATATTGGGGTTAGATGCCTCTTGCCTCAAAACATAATTGGCATAGGCTATAGCATCAACCTTACCGGCACCGAAGGCATCCCTGAACCTGAGTAAATCTATTTGAGACATCTTCTCCCCAAGACCCCCCTTGAATTCAGAAGAAGACCGCCTTAAATTCTCTCCCCCGCCCCAGATTCGCCTGGCCTCTTCCCACGCACTCCGCTCATCTGTGAAAACGGCGTCATAGAAGTTCTCAATAGGCTCATAAGACTTACGCCCGTTGAGGATAAAACCAATCATCCGCTCCGGTCTGGGAACATAGCTGAAAAACCTTACCGGCATCTTGCTCGTTTTATTTAAAACCCAAATTTCAGAGCCCTCCTTAGATAGCTTTTTTAGGGTTCTGTAGTTCAAATTCTCATAGGTCGGCCTGGAGGGTACATATCGCGGACCCACGGGAGAAGTCCTGTAGCCGCGAGGGCCGATTCCCCTCAAATCATACCGGTCATCCGCCTCCGGGGTCCGTTTTTTCCCAAACAGATCTTCAATCATCTTCCGAAGCCGCTCTTCCTCCTCTCGCTTTTTCGCCTTCGGGTCATAACCCGTCATCCTGCGCAAAATTTCATCAATTTCACGCTTGCTGTAAGGCTTGCCTCTTTGAATAACATCATCATCTTCATCAGATTGAGAGGACTTATACCTCGGAGGTGTAGTGGTCATGACCGGAACCGGTGCCACAGTCTCCCCGCTTCTGGTTCCAATCAGTTTCTGAGCAAACTGCTTAACCTTCTGCTCAATGGTATCTAGTTCTTTATAAGGGCTGTCACCCTTACCTTCAATATCATCTACAGTCTTAGATATTGTCGATAGCAAAGCCTTGCCAACCCTGGCAGTCCGGCTGCCAGCCACCTTGCCAGCTGCAGTAGATGCTCTAGCCCCAACATTAGCAGCAAGCGGAGCTAACCTGGACAAAACACCCGCCGCTCCGGCTCCTCCAGCGGCACTACCGGCAGCTGTTCCAGCAGCTGTAGCACCGGCCGCTTCTCCTGCCACCGCAGCAGCAGCCGGGACTGCCGCAGCCGCGAAGGACTTTTTACCTATGTTTTGTATGGCGTTGCTCAATTCTTCAGCCTCCGAGCGCTCATTGACCACGTGTCGTAAGTCAGTATAGTGAAGAGTATAAAAAAGGGGCTGCCCATCATCACTGTAACCTAACCACAGGGTAACCATACCAGTAGCGGGAGTTTTATTTACAATAATCCCGTATACACCATTTTTATCGACAGCCCAGTAGGGTTTTTTTACCGGATATCTCCTATTCCAATCGGCCAGGCCCAGGTCTGAAAAACGAACTGGCGGCCTGTTATAGCTGGGGTATATGGAATCGTAAATTTTACTTATACCCGCCCCTTGAGGTTTGCGGGATCTTCTACCCGGTTTAGCGCTAACTTTTTCCCTGAAAAGGTCACCCATAGCTTCGTGCACCTGATTATTAATGGTGCCCCCGTCTCTCAAAAAACGGGGGCACCGCTTTATGTTAAAACGGGTAAGGAAAGTCCTCAACGGAAGAAGTTTTTCTCACGAAAAACTCCGGTCCATTGCTGATGGAGCCGCCAGTGTCGTAGCGCCCCATCTCCAAATCCATAGCCCTGCCCTTACCCGGTTTCTTGTTACCGCCGGAACCGGGGAAGAAATTGCGGACATTTCCGCTCTCCTCCCCCCGGTCACGTGTCATGAACTCCTCCGGCGTTCCCGAGCCCGCCGGGACCGATGAAGCCTTCGGCGGCTCATTAGCCCACATCTTCTGCTCGCCTGCCGGGCCTCTGAATTTAGCTCTGGCTGCAGAAGGCCCCTGATTCTTCGTCGGGGGCGACATCATTGTTTCATTTACAGCCATAGGGTAGTCGCCACGCCCATCACTCTTCCGGGGCATACGAACAGGAGGATCAGACGGACTGTTCTTGTTTATCTTTTGAGGCCCGGCAGGGCCCACCAGTTTAGCTTTCGTAGCCGAAGGTCCCTGATTTCTGGTTGGCGGGTCATTCTGTTTGTCTGAATACGGCACACCGGCAGAAGCAGCGGTTTTGCTATAGTCTTCATCGTCATGACCGGCCAGAAGATCGATAAGCTCCTCATACTGCCCATCAGTTCCTTCATAAAAGGCCCCATCCGGATCTCTAGAGGGTAAAGAGTCATCTAGATATTTACTGTAGATGGACTCAGCTTCCGCCTGTCCGAGCTCGTCTTCAACAACTTTATCCACAGCAGCTTCAATACCTTTAGGAATAGATTTTTCAAGCTGATCAACGCTAACACCGGCGTCAGGTTTAGCAGCAGCGGCGGCAGCCTCCTCATCGATAGCTTCTCTAAGAAGCGCTCTGGCACTTGACCAGTTCTGGTTAACAATCGGCTCTTTGCCAATAAAATAATGGCCTCTTATGATTTGCCCGAGGACTTTATCATTGGGATGGAAGTTGGGGTGTTTTTCTTCAATATACTTCCTGGCATAATCCAAAAGAATGGCGGCCCTGGTACTCAGAGGGGAGTGCATCCAGCGCATCTGATCTTCTTCTTCAGGAGTCAAAGGAGGCTCCCCGTTCTCCCGGCGCATTTCATTGACAAGCTGGATAAAGTATTCGGCTTCGTTAGCGCTCCGCTTCTTTAACGCCTCCTGCGGGGCTGTCACCAGGGCGCCCTGCCCGGAGGGGTCCTTTACAACAGTGATATCCTCATTAGAGCCCGGAGTCTCTTCTTCCAGCTTCTTCGCAACATCCAGTGCTGTCTTTGTATCAGAGGTGACAACCGTAGCCTTCTGTCCAGAAGCCTGCTGGGCGTTTTTAATAGACAGAGCCTTGGCAATCTTGATAACCTTAGACACATCAGATTCATCAAAGATTACAGGCTCTATGGCTCTGTTGAACGAAGCCGTCTTTGTGTAGTTATAAATGACACCGTTCTGCCTGAGCATCGCCTCGAGAGCGGCATCGTCCTCAAATACACCAAGGGACTCGTAGTAACCCTCCGGGAACTTCTGAGAGAACTTCCTGACAATCAAATGGACAGGCTCGGATTTAGCAGCTTCCTTCTGTGCATGCCGAACCATCTGCTCCCAACCCTCTTTATTAACAGGGAACTGAAAGCCGTCCATTGTGAAACCACTTGTAATAACTTTCACGTCCCCGTCACAGGAAACAGACACAGACGCGGTTTTACCCATCAGAGCCGGGTGCGAAATTTTAACCGAAACATCACCGTAGGCCACCCTGGCGCTCTTTTTGAAAAGACCTGTGTACCTGGTCTGAACATTAGAGACTTTAGAGACACTCAGGTCAATGGAAGGAGGGAGACGATCCGCATCAAACTTCTGCTTCAGGAAAGCCACAACCTCCCGCCCCAGCCGGTCGTAAGCCTCGCGGATTATCTGGCTGTCCTCTGAAACACGCGTAGGCTCAAAGCCATCATACCGGCGGATGGCGTTGGATTCCCTGGACTCGGAAATAGCATGGGCCACCTTTGTCCAGACTTCCTTCTCAGCCTCAGGATCGCTTTTGCGAGAAAAATCATCCAGGCGGGAAGCAACCTTCTTGATAGCCTCTTCTCCCTCTTTAAGCCCGGCCTCAAAAGCGGCTTCCATCATCCTGGAAATCCTGGCATCCTTCTTAGTTATTATCTTATTCCTAAACATGTCTCTACCTTCAAACCTCACAATAAGTAGTGACTCATAAATTGCCTTAAATATAACTTTAGTTTATTTCCCATTTAAAATCTTGTCAACAATCTTTTGCTCTGCATCGAATTCCTCATCACGCACCAGAACCTGATTTCCACTGGCGTCTTTCTCTATTCTCCATATACTTTTATTGGTTTTACACGTAAAGACACCCAGGCCTTCATTCTGAAAATTCCCGGACGCCAGAGCCTCATCAAGCCTGATACAATTTCTGGATAAAATAGAAGAATCCGAAGACACCCATTCGATAGGGATGTCCGGCTCGTAGAATCCCGAGATCCCTCCATTTATTTCAGCCTGCTCCAAAGCCTTGCTAATTTTTTCGATTATGCTCGTATTCTTTGGGCTGTTATAATATGATCTGAAAAAAGAAGGTTTCATATAAAATCCCTCAGAATTTCAAATTTATCTTTTTAAGAGGGGGGGCTATCCGCCCTCCCCCTTAAGATTAAAGATTAGAAGTACCACTGGCCGTAGGGCTCAAAAAGTTTGGGCCTCGCGTTATTATCAATGTTATTATTCGAGACGGGGTTACCACTCTGATATTTTATATAAGCCAAAACAATTGCCCCCTCCGGAATTGGATTAGACCTTGACACAATCACAGGGCCAACACTCTGCGAGGTATTTTTCAACTTCTTAAATGTTTTATTACCAGCTGTAATGGTCTCATAATCACCGGAGCCAATAGCAGGCACATAAACCACAAAGTCGCCTGGCGTAAGAGTATGGTTGGTGAGTGCATTAACCCTCCTAACCCAACCATCCTGCCTGACAAAACCCTCAGAAACACTGACCTGATTATCATTAGTTCCCGGGCTGACCCAGGCACCTGAGAGCACGCAGTTGTTGACATAATGCCTTAAGGCATTAATGCCTCGAGCAAAACCAATCGGGACAATTATACGATCACCGTTGGAGTTGGTCCGCTCAATATATCCAGTATTCCTGGAAGGAGAACCGATTTTTGTAGACACTTTTAGAATACCTCCGTCGTTTTCTTACAGCGAATGAAGTGAGTAAGTCTTGCCTGGTTATAAACCAAGACTACTGTAAGAAACAGACAATTCACTTCAATCACTTTATTATAGTATAAGTTTTACCAAAATATTAGTTGACCTCTCCATCATCTTCCAGCATAAAAGAAAAGCCAGAGTACTTACTGTTAGGAGAACCGCACACAGGGCATTCTTTTAAAACAACAGAGTAAGAAGAAGCACAATCATCACAACAAATTTTATCCTCTGCTGTGAAAATCTGGGTTACAGTGCACGAACCAGTTTTATAAATCATTTAATTCCTCCACGAATATAAGGTATCTTTTCCGAATCCAGCCATTTCATAAGAGTCGAAGAAGCTATACAGTAGTTAACCCAATCATTCTCAACGCTGGAACCAAGAGAGCCTCTAGCTACCCCGACAACTCCTCCGAGATCATAAGACAAAACAGGCCCCCCGCTGGAGCCGGGATGAATCTCAATGTTCAAAAAGAATATATCAGCACCTGGCAGGTCTTCAACATTCCTGTAAGTGGAAGAAACAATGCCTTTACTGAGGATAGCCTCTATACCTTCAGGACTTCCAATCGCATACACTGGAAAACCGGGAGTGAGCCTGGAGGAATCAGCAATGGGCAAAACTTCCTTAAAGGGCACCTCACCGGGGCTGTCTAATGACAGGACAACCAGATCAGCGTCCGGGTTGATGGCATATACACCTGCACTAATCTTCTTCGACCTGTTGAAGCTCAACGTAAGGCGATCAAGTTTCGATATTGAAGGATCGCGCAAACCTTCCGTAATTACGTGAGCGCAGCTCACAACAAAACGGTCGGAAATCCTGAATCCGGAACCCGTCCACATATTGCCCTGTGCGGAAATTTCTATGATACAACAAGCATTCATTGCTGAGGACAGAAACTTTAACGCCTCGAGCTTAGATTCATCCACCTGCGCCGATTTGCACAAACCGTTTCTGGAATAAAGAAACGCCTTAAGCCCATCCACACGGCCCCAGTCAGCAGCTACCAGGGAATAACCTCGCTTCTCCAGTATATTAGAACTTTCTGGCTGGAGCTTCTCACCAATTACAACCACACGGTCAGCCTCAACCTTTTTAGCATTGAAGGCGTTGTCCCAGATCATTGTAGATGTTTTTTTACTACCGTTTTTCTGGCTTGCCAGAAGGTAAGGGTAAATGGCCCCGCCGTAAAAAGCCATAAGAGAAGAGCGGTCATAGGGAGCACAGGACTTAATCAAGTTATAGACTGAAGCTGGCATGAACTCAACTGAAGACAGCATCAACAGGCTGGGGTTAAACTTATCGCGGTCAAACCTGGGTATTTTCTCAATCCTTATCCCATGTTCATCTATAGAGCTCCTCCCGTGTGCCGGGATATCAGTGAGCGGTATACCAAGGCGGTAGTCCCCGGCCAGATCAGAGGACAGTACGACATAAACTTCATTATTGTCGCCAACACCAAAATCAACAATCTTTAATTTATCATTAGAGGCTTTTATTTTATCAATATTCTCAGTGAGGAATTTCACCACATTGTTTATAACCGTCTCTGCATCATTTCCAGATGCCCTGACAGCAAGTTGAACCAAAGAGGGCCTTAAGTCTTTTAAATAAGAATAAAAACGGGCCTCGTAACCCAGGTGCGAGGACGGGATGTCTGACCAATTTTGAGTATTAAACGGGTTATCAACGAAACCCATCTGAGTAGCTACAGAATTTTTAGAAAGGCAGAACTTTTTTTGAATCTTTCTGACTTTTTTAGACAGCGGAATGTCCCTGGAAAACCATATTTTATACAGCTCCCTGGCTAACTTAAGATACCTCCACTTTTCCAACCATTTATACTT
>Ga0308405_1000614_pt1 | contig 19809 bp, 23 predicted proteins | sample HotsprSampleMS13_FD_203473 | JGI IMG/M metagenome (GOLD analysis project Ga0308405, IMG submission 203473) | Hot spring phototrophic mat microbial communities from Mushroom Spring, Yellowstone National Park, Wyoming, United States - 20060912_MS13 ...
GGGCCAGCCGGGAGACGTATTCTCCCAGGCTAAAACCCTCCCGGGCGTGGAGAAGGCGGCCCTGGGCCGCTTCCAGGGCCAGGGCAGGGGGCGCCTCGTTCAAAAGGAGAAGGTCCAGGGGTTCGTAGCCGGCCTTCACCAAAGCGCTCAGGACCTCCAGCCGGGGATCGGGCTCAGGAGGGTCCAGAAGGAGGGCGAAGTCCCAGTCGCTCCCAGACCCCGCCTCCCCCCGGGCCCGGGAGCCGAAGAGGAAGGCGGCCTGGACCTGGGGGAAGCGGGCGAAAATCCGGGCTAGGGCCTCGAGGTCCTCGGGCTCCACTAGGGCCAGTATAGGCGCTCCGCCTTGGACCAAGAAGGTGGCCCGGCCTAAGGGTCTTCCCCTTCCCCTCGGCTACCATGGAGGGGATGAGGCGTCCTACCCCCACGGTCTGGGTGGGCCGCGTCCCCCTGGGAAGCGCCCACCCCATCGCCGTCCAGTCCATGACCAACACCCCCACCCAGGATGTGGAGGCCACCACCGCCCAGGTCCTGGCCCTCCACCGGGCGGGGAGCGAGATCGTCCGCCTCACGGTGAACGACGAAAGGGCGGCCCAAGCCGTGCCCGAGATCAAGGCCCGCCTCCTGGACCAGGGGGCGGAGGTGCCCCTGGTGGGGGACTTCCACTTCAACGGCCACCTCCTCCTGCGGAAGTACCCCAAGATGGCCGAGGCCCTGGACAAGTTCCGCATCAACCCCGGGACCATGGGCCGGGGTACCCACAAGGACGAGAACTTCCGCGAGATGGTCCGCATGGCCATGGACCTGGGGAAGCCGGTGCGCATCGGGGCCAACTGGGGGAGCCTGGACCCCGCCCTCCTCACTGAGCTCATGGACCAAAACGCCCGGCGCCCCGAGCCCAAGGAGGCCCACGAGGTGGTCCTCGAGGCCCTGGTGGAAAGCGCCGTCCGCTCCTACGAGGCCGCTTTGGAGATGGGCCTTGGGGAGGACAAGATCGTCCTCTCCGCCAAGGTCTCCAAGGCCCGGGACCTCCTCTGGGTCTACCGGGAGCTGGCCCGAAGGACCAGAGCCCCCCTCCACCTGGGCCTCACCGAGGCCGGCATGGGGGTCAAGGGGATCGTGGCCTCGGCCGCCGCCTTGGCCCCCCTCCTCCTGGAAGGCATCGGCGACACCATCCGGGTCTCCCTCACCCCGGCCCCCCAGGAGCCCCGCACCAAGGAGGTGGAGGTGGCCCAGGAGATCCTCCAGGCCCTGGGCCTTCGCACCTTCGCCCCCGAGGTGACCAGCTGCCCCGGCTGCGGCCGCACCACCAGCACCTTCTTCCAGGAGCTGGCCGAGGAGGTGAACCGTCACCTCAAGGCCAGGCTCCCCGAGTGGCGAAGGCGCTACCCCGGGGTGGAGGGGCTCAAGGTGGCGGTGATGGGGTGCGTGGTGAACGGCCCCGGAGAGAGCAAACACGCCCACATCGGTATCTCCCTGCCCGGAAGCGGCGAGGAGCCCAAGGCCCCCGTCTACGCCGACGGCAAACTCCTCACCATCCTCAAGGGGGAAACCATCGCCGAGGACTTCCTCAGGCTGGTGGAGGAGTACGTTAAGACCCGCTTCGCCCCGCAAGAGGCATGAGCCCCTTTCGGTTCCAGGTCACGGCCCGCGCCGGCCGGGCCCGGGTGGGCCTCCTCGCCACCCCCCACGGGACCGTGGAAACCCCCCTCTTCATGCCCGTGGGCACCCAGGGCTCGGTCAAGGGCCTCCTCCCCCGGGACCTGAAGGAAATCGGGAGCCAGGCCCTCCTGGCCAACACCTACCACCTCCTCCTGCGCCCGGGGCCCGAAAGGGTGCGGGCCTTTGGGGGACTTCACGGCTTCGCCGGCTGGAAGGGTCCCTGGCTCACGGACTCCGGGGGCTTCCAGGTGATGAGCCTGGGCCACCTGCGCCGCATTGACGAGCGGGGCGTGGTCTTCCAAAGCCACCTCAACGGGGACCTGGTGGAGCTTACCCCCGAGCGGAGCATCGCCGTCCAGGAGGCCCTGGGGGCGGACCTCATCATGGCCTTTGACGAGTGCCCTCCCTACCCCTCCCCCAGGGAGTACCTGAAGGCCTCCTTGGAAAGAACCCTGCGCTGGCTGGAAAGGAGCCTGAAGGCCAAGACCAGGCCCGACCAGGCCCTTTTCGGCATCACCCAGGGGGGGACGGACCCAAAGCTCAGGCGGCTTTCCACCCTGGAGACCCTCCGCTTTGACCTGCCGGGGTACGCCATCGGGGGCCTGGCCGTGGGGGAGTCTAAGGAGGAGATGTTCCCCATGGTGGAGCTCTCCACCGCCCTCCTCCCCGAGGAGCGCCCCCGCTACCTCATGGGGGTGGGCCACCCCGAGGACCTGGTGGCGGCCATGGGCCTGGGGGTGGACCTCTTTGACTGCGTCTACCCCACCCGCACGGGCCGCTTCGGCAGCGCCCTGGTGCCCGAGGGGCGCCTCAACCTGAAAAACGCCCGCCACCTCGAGGAGAAGGGACCCCTGGAGGAAGGCTGCGACTGCTACGCCTGCCAGAACTTCAGCCGGGGCTACATCGCCCACCTGGTCCGCTCTGGGGAGATGCTGGGGGCCATCTTGCTTTCCCTCCACAACCTCCGCTTCCTCCACCGCCTCACCGAAGGGGCTAAAGCGGCCATCCGAGAAGGCCGGTACGGGGACTTCGCCCGGGCCTTCGCCGAAAGGCGCTTTGGCCGGGAGGTGCCCCTTTGGTTCCGGGAGGCCTTGGCGGCGGGAGGGCACCGGTAAAATGCCCCTGGTATGAAGCCAAGGTATCTCCTCCTGGGCCTGCAGCACACGGTGGCCATGTTCGGGGCCACGGTCCTGGTCCCCCTCCTCACCGGCCTCAACCCCTCGGTGGCCCTCTTCACCGCCGGGCTCGGCACCCTGGTCTTCCATCTGGTCACGGGAGGGACGGTGCCGGTCTTTCTGGGCTCCAGCTTCGCCTTCATCGCCCCCATCCTGGCCGCCAAGGAGGCGGGCTTCTCCTTGAGCGCCATAGGTGGCGGCCTCGTGGCGGCGGGGCTCGTCTACGGCCTCTTCGCCCTCCTGGTCCTCCTCATCGGTTCCGAAAGGGTGCGCTGGGTCTTCCCCCCGGTGGTCACCGGGCCCGTCATCGTGGTCATCGGCCTCACCCTGGCCCCGGTGGCGGTGCAGATGGCCAGCAAGGACTGGCTTCTGGCCATAGTCACCTTTGCCAGCGCGGTGGTGAGCGCCGTGTTCTTCCGGGGACTCTTCCAGATGATCCCCGTGCTCCTGGGGGTGGGGGCGGGCTACCTCCTGGCCCTCCTCTTGGGCCGGGTGGACCTGAAGCCCCTCCAGGAGGCCGCCTGGTTCGGCGTGCCCCAGTTCACCCTGGCCAGCCTGGAGTGGGGGGCGGTCCTCCTCATCGCCCCGGTGGCCTTCGTCACCGTCATGGAGCACATCGGCGACATCCTCACCAACGGCCGGGTGGTGGGGAAGGACTTCTTCACTAAGCCCGGTCTCCACCGCACCCTTCTGGGGGACGGGCTCGCCACCAGCCTGGCGGGCCTCCTGGGGGGCCCCGCCAACACCACCTACTCGGAGAACACCGGGGTCTTAGCGGTGACCCGGGTCTACGACCCCGCGGTCCTGCGCCTGGCCGCCCTCTTCGCCATCCTCCTCTCCTTCTCGCCCAAGCTGGCCGCCCTCCTGCAGACCCTGCCCCAGGGGGTTCTGGGGGGGATCTCCATGCTCCTCTTCGGCATGATCGCCTCCATCGGCATCCGCACCCTGGCCGAGGCGGAGATTGACTTCACCAAGAGCCGCAACCTGATCGTGGTCTCCGCCATCCTGGTCCTGGGCCTGGGCGGGGCCGTGGCCAACCTGGGCACCATCCAGGTGGCGGGGGCCGCTCTTCCCCTCAAGGTGAGCGGCATGGCCCTGGCGGCTCTGGCAGGGGTAGTACTGAACCTTCTCCTTCCCAGGCAGCTGGAGCCGGAGGAGCTGACTCTAGAAGAGGAGCGGATCCCCTAGCCCTCCCGGTACAGGCGGCTTCGCTGGTAGTAGTCCTCCAGGAGCACCTTGAGAAAAGCCGCCGTGGGCACCCCCAGGAGGGCCCCCCAGAGGCCGAAGAGGCTAGCCCCCACCAGGATGGCGGCGATAGCGGTCACGGGGTGAAGCCGGGTGGCCCGGCCCACGATCAGGGGGCCGAGGAGGTTTCCCTCCAGCTGGTTGGCCAGCCAGAGGACCAGAAGGGCGAGGAGCACCTTCAGCCAGCCCCCCGTGGCCGCCAGGAGCAGGGCGGGCACCCCGGAGACGATCACCCCCACAAAGGGAATGAGATTGAAGACCCCCGCCAGAAAGCCGAGGCTGGCCGCCAGGGGCACACCTACAAGCCAGAGCCCGATTCCCACAATGAGGCCCACCAGGAAAGCCACCAGAAGCTGCCCCCGCACGAACCCCCCCACGCTCCGGTCCAGCTTGCGGGCCAGGTCGGCCACCAGGGGCTGGTAGGGCTCGGGAAAGACCCGCAAGGCGGCCTGGCCCAGGCGCGGGAGGTCGTAGAGGAAGTAGACGGAAACGGTGAGGGCGGCGAGGAGCTGGAAGATGCCGCCCACCAAGGAGGCGAAGAAGCCCAGGAGGTTTCCTCCCTGGCCGAGAAGCCCCTGGACGAAGCGCAGCAGGGTTTCCAGAAAACCTTGCAGGAGACCCTGCATGTTGCGGCTGGCCTCGGCCAGGACCGGCTTCAGGCTTTCCGGCACCGGAACGGCCTGGATGCGGTCGGGAAGGCCCAGGAGCCAGGCCCAAAGGGGGTCCAGGAGACGGGGAAGCTCTTGGGCTAGGCGGGAGAGTTCCACCACGGTTTGTGCCGTAAGGAAAGAGGTCAGGCCTAGGAAAAGGCCAAGCCCCAGGTAAACCAAGACCACCCCCAGGACCCGGGGAAGCCTCCGGGCCTCAAAAAACCTCACCAGGGGATGGGTGAGGTAGGCGAAGGCGAAAGCGGTGAGGAGGACCTGCAAGGCAGGCCAGGCCTTCTGCAACAAGCGAAAGGCCAGGTAAAAGAGGAGGAGGTAGACCAAGACCCGCACGTAGGGGTTGGCCCAGACCTGGCGGAAGGCTTCCCTCATATGGGGGCTATTTTACGGAGAAGAAGGCTTTGGCCTGGCGGAGGAGCTCCTCCCTGGGAAGGCCCTGGAAGAGAAAGGGGCTCCGGCCTGGCTCCCCCTCCCAGACCTCAAAGAGGAGCCTGGGGGCTCCGCCCTGGAGGCCGGTGTTCCCCAGGTAGCCGAGGGCATCGCCCCGGGACACCCTATCCCCCACTTTTAGACCGGGGTAGGGGGCCTGGAGGTGGGCGTAGACCGTGGTGCGCCCGTCGGGGTGGCGGACCCAGACCTCGAGGCCCCGCAGGAGGTCCATGTCCTCCGGGGAAGCCCCCTCCTTCACCCGCTCCAGAAGAGCCCGCCAGGCCTCGGGGCTGGGTTCCTCGTGGGCCGCTTCCACCTTCACCACTTCCCCACCCTGGGCCGCCACCACCCCCATCCCCCGCACCACGGGCACGCAGGCATCCCCGTTCAGGAAGACAAACCCCGCGCTTACCCCTTTGCGGTAGGGGCGGGGGGCATTGGGAAGGTTCTCCGCACGGGAGGGAAGGCAGGCCCCGGGCAGGGGGAGGCGGTAGCCCTCAGGGACCAGGGCCGCCTTCTGCCTCAAAAGGCCCACCTCCTCCCTCAGGGCGTGAAGCTGCCGCCCCCGGAGGGCGAAGCCCAGGGTCACTACCAAGGCGTAAAGGGCGAGGGCGAAGAGGAGGTAGTGCCCCGGCTTCAGGTTCATGCCTCCAGTCTAAAGGGCCCAGGGGTCAGCCCCTGGGCCCTTTGGGCAAGGGAAGCTAGAGAAGCTTGAGAAGCTCCTTCTTGATCTCCTTGGCGGAAAGGCCTTCCAGCCTAAGCCCCTTGGCCCTTTCCAGAAGCTCGTAGACCTTGGGGATGTGGCTCGCCGCCACCCGGAAGGTGATCTCCTGGCCGGCCACCTGGACGCGGACCTTCTGCAGGTTGGGGTACTGGCGGCGCTTGGAGATGCCGGTGGTCTTCTTGCCCACGCCCCCTTCCCGCTTGGCCTTACCCCGCCTCTCTATGCTGTTGGCCACGATGGGCCGCTTGCCACTGATCTCGCACACCTTGGACATGGCACCCTCCTGCCCGAAGGCAAACCCTAAGGAGTATAGCACAGGTTAGACTCTTAGAGATGCCCACGGTGCTCATCCCCCTCTTGATCGCCTTTGACCAGATCCTGAAGCTCTGGGCCCTGGAGAGCCTCTCCCCCATCCCCAGGCCCCTCCTGGGGGACCTCCTCTACCTCACCCTGGTCAAAAACACCGGGGCGGGGTTTGGCCTCCTTAAGGGCCAGGCCCTACTCCTAGGCTGGCTGAGCCTTCTCGTGGGGGGCGTTCTCCTCTACCTCCTGGGCTTCCGCCGCTACCCCCCGGCCTTTACCCTGGGCCTTTCCCTGGTGGCGGCGGGGGCCTTGGGCAACGGGATTGACCGCCTGGGCCGGGGGTGGGTGGTGGACTACCTGGACCTGGGGACCTCCATCCCCCTCATCGCCCAGTTCCCGGTCTTCAACCTGGCGGACGTGTGCGTGACCCTGGGGGCGGCCCTGCTTCTCCTCGCCCCCAGGAAACGAAGGCGCTACTGAAGGGCCTGGGCGAAGCGATCCAGGGCCTTTTCCAGGTTCTCCTCGCTGGTGGCGTAGGAGAGGCGCACGTGGCCAAAGGCGGCAAAGTCCGTCCCCGGGACCACCGCCACCCCCGCCTGGAGGAGCCTCTCCGCCGCCTGGATCTCGTCCGGGGCGAAGGGAGAGGTGTCCATGAGGACGTAGAAGGCCCCGCTGGGGCGCACCGCCTTGAGGCCGATCCGAGAAAGCCCCTCTAGGAGGAGGTCCCGCCTTTTCCTGTAGGCTTCCCTGGCCATGGCGATGAAGGCCATAGAGGCCTCCCGGTTGGTGAGGGCCTCGAGGGTGGCCCACTGGGCGATGGTGTCGGGGCTGGTGGTGGACTGACTGGAGACGTCGGCCATGGCCTTGATGACCGCCTTGGGGCCGCAGGCGTAGCCGATGCGCCAGCCCGTCATGGCGAAGGCCTTGGCGGCGCCGTTCACGGTGATGGTGTGCTCTGGGGCCAGGGCGCCGGGGGAGAAGTGGGCCCCCTCGTAGATGAGGTGCTCGTAGATCTCGTCGCTGACCAGGTAGAAGTCGTGCTCGAGGGCCATCTCGGCCAGGGCCCTAAGGACCTCCTCCGGGTAGACGGCCCCCGTGGGGTTGTTGGGGGAGTTCACCACCAGGGCCTTGGTCCTTCCCGTGATGGCCCGGCGCACCCTCTCCGGGTCGGGGACGAAGCCCTCCTCGGGAAGGGTGGGGACCTCCACCACCACCCCCCCGGCGAAGCGCACCATCTCCGGGTAGCTGACCCAGTAGGGGGCGAGGACGATGACCTCGTCCCCCGGGTCCAGGATGGCCTGGAAGAGGTTGAAGAGGGCCTGCTTCCCCCCCACGGTGACGATGGTCTCCTCGGGGGTCACCTCTAGGCCGTTTTCCCGGCGGAACTTCTCGGCCAAAGCCTCCCGCAGCTCGGGGATGCCCGCCGGGGGGGCGTACTTGGTCTTGCCCTGGGCCATGGCCCGCCTGGCCGCCTCCTTGACGTGCTCGGGGGTGTCAAAATCGGGCTCCCCGGCGGTGAGGGCCACCAGGTCCACCCCCTGGCGCCTGAGTTCCAGGGCGCGGGCGTTCACCGCCACCGTGGCCGAGGGCTTCATGGACTTCACCCTTTGGGAAAGGCCGCGCATGGCCTAAGTATACGGGGCCCCGGGGACCTTCCCGGGACCCCAGGCCCAGGGGGCTAACGCCCCACGCTGGCGTTGTAGCGGGCCAGGGCCTCCCTGGCAGGCCTACCCTGGAGGACCTGCTCCCAGGCGGCGGCCACGTACTGGCGGATCCCCGGGAAGCTCCCCATGAGGCACCCCGCGGAGACCGTGTTCACCTTGGAGGTGGCGAGCTGCTGGATGGCGGTGGTGAGGTTGGGGTTTCTCACCTCCTGGAGGTGAGGGGGGACCCCAGCCCCTTCCTCCGCTGGCTGCAGGGGTTTCTTGACCAAGCCTTGACGGAAGCCCCTTAGCGTGGACCCATGGGACGAAGAATCCTGGTCAGCAACGACGACGGCATCTACAGCCCGGGCCTTTGGGCCCTGGCGGAGGCGGCGAGCCGCTTCGGCGAGGTGGTGGTGAGCGCTCCGGACGCGGAGCAGAGCGGGGCCGGGCACGCCATCTCCATCGCCCATCCCCTAAGGGCCCACCCCCACCCCGCCCCCTTTCCCGCCTACCGGGTGCGAGGCACCCCGGCGGACTGCGTGGCCCTGGGCCTCCACCTCCTGGGCCCCGTGGACCTGGTCCTCTCAGGGGTCAACCTGGGAAGCAACCTGGGGAACGAGATCTGGCACTCGGGGACGGTGGCCGCCGCCAAGCAGGGCTTCCTCCTGGGGACCTCCGCCGCCGCCTTCAGCGTGCCCATGAACGGGGCGGAGCCCGACTTCCCAGCCCTGATCCCCTGGATTGAGGATGTGCTGGAGGTCCTCCTCAGCCTCGAGGCCCCCTTCCTGGTCAACGTGAACCTCCCCCTAAGCCCCAAGGGGATGCTCTGGACCCGGCAGTCCGTCCGCCACTACGAGGGGCTGGTGGTCCCCGAGGAGGACCCCATGGGGCGGAAGGTCTACTGGTTCGCCGCCAGGCCCCTCACCGGCGCCGAGGAGGGCACGGACCGCTGGGCGGTGGAGCGGGGCTTCGTGAGCCTCACCCCCCTGCGCCTGGACCTCACGGACGAGGGCCGGCTTTCCCCCAGCTACCGGGATGTGGCCCACCGTTAGCGTGATCCTCCCCACCCGAGGCCGCCCCCTCTTTCTCAGGGCAGCCCTCCTAAGCCTCCTCCGCCAGACCTACCCGGGGTTTGAGGCTGTGGTGGCCGAGGACGGGGAGGGGGAGGGGCTTAGGGTGGTGGAGGCCCTGGGAGATCCCCGCCTCAAGGGGGTCTGGTCCGGGGGAAGGGGACAGGTGGCGGCCAGGCTACGGGCTCTGGAGGTGGCCCAGGGGGATCTCGTCCTCTTTTTGGACGACGACGACCTCCTCCTGAACCCCGCCTACCTCTACCGGGTGGCCCGGGCCCTCAAGGGGAAAGGGGGCGTGGCCTACTCCGGGGGCCTCTTCTTTACCCCCGAGGAGGCCATCCCCTACGAGCCGGGCCCCGTGGGGCCCTGGCTTTTCAGGGACAACCGCCTCCTGGCCTCGGGCACGGCCCTCCCCCGGAAGGCCCTGGCCGACCTGGGAGGGCTGGACCCCGGCATGGGGCATTACTGGGACTGGGACCTGTGGCTCAGGGCCTACCGGGTGGGGCTTTCCTTCCATTACCTCCCCGGGCCCAACGTGGGGGTGCGGGTCCACGGGGAGAACCAGAGTTACGGGGCCAACCTGGAGGAGCGCAGGCGGGACCTCGAGGCCCTGGTGGCCAAGCACGGCTTGGGGGAGGTGAGGCTCAAGGACCACCTGATCCTGTCGCGGGAGGGTGGTGCCCAAGACCTACCCCTCCCCACGAGGCCATGATCCCCCGGCCCCTTAGGCGGGCGCGGGCTTTGCGGCGGGCCTTTCCTCCCTGGCCAGGGCCCGCCTTCCCACCACCCTAAGCCCCAGGGGCCGCACCTCCGCCCGATAGATGGCGGACTCCGGCAATAGCTCCCCATCCGCATGGGCGGGCACCGGGTGGGCGAACTCCACCACCACCTCCCGCCCAGCCAGGGCCAGGACCTGGGGGTGGCCCAGGTGCCTGCCCAAAAGGAGCCGGGGCAGGATGAGGACCACCCCCAGGCGGGAAAGTTCCCGGGCCAGGACCAGGGAGAGGAGGCCGTCCCTGGGGTCGGCCATGGGGGCGATGGGGATGCCCCCGCCGTAGGCGGGCCCGTTCATGGCGGCGAGGAGGAGCATCTTTCCTCGGTGGACCTCCTTCCCGTCCAGGAGAACCCGGCCTTGGGGCAGGCGCAGGTCCTTGAGGACGCCGAAGAGGGCGTAGAGGTAGCGGGGCATCCCCCGGAGGAAGGGGGGAGCGGAAAAAGCCTTTTTGGCCACCAGGGCGTCAAACCCGATCCCTAGGGAAGCCCCAAAGGCCTCCTCGTTCACCAGACCCAGATCTATGGCCTCCTCAGGGGCCAAGAGGGCGTGCTCCAGAGCCTCCCGCCAGGGAAGATCCCTTAGCCCCAGCATGCGGGCGAAGTCGTTGCCGCTGCCGATGGGCACCACCCCCAGGACCTTCCCCGTCCCGGCAAGCCCCTTTAGGACCTCGTGCACCGTGCCGTCCCCTCCCACGGCCACCACCCGGGCCCCCTCGGGAGCCAGGCGGGCCAGTTCCGTGGCGTGGCCTGGGCCTTCGGTGAGGAAGGCTCTTGCCCCCCTTTCCCGGGCCGCCTGCAGGATGGCCCCGGAGAGCCTGCCCACCTTGCCCCGGCCCGCCGCGGGGTTGACGATGACCCATCTTTCCACCCCCCTATTCTAGGGGTATGGGCCTCCTCGCGCACTTCCTCCAAGGACCCCACCCCAAGACCACCCTCCTCCTCACCCGGGCGGGACCGGTGGAAAACCCCCACCACCTCCTCTACAGCCACCCCGGCCTGCCCTTGGCCCGGGAAGGGAAAGAAGCTCTACTGCGCCTCCTTCCCCTCCTAAGGCGCTACCCCGTGGCCTGGGTCTACGCAGCGGACAGCCTGGCGGAAAGGGAGGCGGCGGGGCTCCTCGCCGAGGCCCTGGGCGTGCCCCACACCCTTCTGCCCGAGCTCAGGGAGCGGAGCTGGGGAGCCTGGGAGGGGAAAAGCTTCGCCCAGGTGGAGGCCCTCTTCCCCGAAAGGGTGGCGGCCTGGCTTCGGGACGAGGCGGGCTTCGCCCCGCCCGGGGGGGAGAGCCTAAAGGAGGCCTGGGAAAGGGGAAAGGAGGCGGTACGGAGGCTCTTGGAGAGGCACCAGGGCCAGGCCTTTCTCGTCATCGGCAACTGCACGGTGAACCGGGCCGCCCTGAGCCTGGCCCTCCCCCTGCCCAAAGAGGAAGGCCTGAGGCTGGAGCAGGACTACGCCCGGCTTTCCGTGGTGGACTTTTATGGGAAGGAGGGGGTGGTCAAGGCCCTGAACCTGGACACCTGTCCCTGGCTAGGGGGGTAAACTGAGGGCATGATTCGGCCCGTGGCCAGGAAAGACCTTCCGGGGCTCCTCAAGCTCCTCCGCCACATGGACGAGAGCCCCGAGCGGGGGGTTCTGGCCCCGGAGGCCCGGGACCTCGAGGGCCTGGCCGAGGAGCTGGAGGACGGCCTGGTCCTGGAGCGGGAGGGGCGGGTGGAGGGGTACGTGGGCCTCTACCCCTTCTGGGATGGGGCGGCCCTGGAGGGGCCCTTGGCCTACCAGAAGGAGGACCTCCCCGCCCTCCTCCAGGCCGCCGAGGCCCGGGCCCTGGAGCTTGGCGTGGAGCGGCTTTACGCCTTTCCCCAGGAGGCCAACCGCCCCCTGCGGGAGGCCCTGGAGGGGACGGGGTACGACCTCCTCCACACCACCTACTTCTTCGTGAAAAACCCCAAGGGCCTGGACTACCCGCCCCCCAAGGGAGTGCGCATCAAGAAGGGCTTCCCCGGGGCAGGGGTCTACCGGGAGCTCTACCGGGAAAGCGAGGAGGCTTGGGCCCTCAGGCTCCGCTGGACGGACGAGGAGCTGGAGGAACACTTCGCCCACCCCAGCGTCCACCTCCTGGTGGCCTACCAGGGGGAGGAGCCCGTGGGCATGGCCGAGGTGGAGCTGGAGGAAGGGGAGGCCAGCGTGGCCTACATCGGGGTCGTTCCCAAGGCCCGGGGCCAGGGCATCGGCCGGGCCCTCCTGGCCGAGGCGGCCAGGCTCGCCGAGAAGAAGGGGGCGCGCCTCCTCCGGGTCCGGGCCCACGACCACGAGACCGGGGCCCTAGAGCTTTACCGCAACCTGGGCTTCAGCCTGGAGGAGGCGGTGGCCACCTACGCCAAGGAGCTCAGGGCCAGGCGGTAGGTGGCGGCGTGGGCCTCCACGGTGAGGCGGGGGTCGCGGTTGTACCCCCCGCCCATGACCACCACCAGGGGCACCCCCAGGGCCTTGGCGAAACGGAAGACCCTCCCGTCCCGCCGCCTCACCCCCTCGAGGGAAAGGGCCAGCCTCCCAAAGCGGTCCCCCTCCAGCACGTCCACCCCGGCGTTGTAGAAGACCAAGGTGGGTCGGAAGTCCCAGGCCTTCTCCAGGGCCATATCTAAGGCCCTCAGGTAGGCCTCGTCCCCCACCCCATCGGGCAGGCCCACGTCCAGGTCGCTCCTTTCCTTCTTCAGGGGATAGTTGCGCTCCCCGTGGAGGGAAAGGGTGTAGACCGTGGGGTCGTTCTGGAAAAAGACGGCGGTGCCGTTCCCCTGGTGGGCGTCCAGGTCCACCACCAGGACCCTTCCGGAAAACCCTCCCTTCCTAAGCCAGGCCACGGCCACGGCCACGTCGTTGAAAAGGCTGTACCCCTCGGCCCGGTCGGGAAAGGCGTGGTGGGTCCCCCCGGCCAGGTTGAGGCCCAGGCCCGTCCTCAGGGCGTCCGCCGCCGCCAAAAGGGTCCCCCCCGCCGCATGCAGGGCCCGCCGGAGAAGGCTTGGGCTATAGGGTAGGCCCAGCCTCAGGGACTCCTGCCGGGAAAGCCCTTCGCGGAAGAGCCTTTCCAGGTAGCGGGCATCGTGAGCCAGGAGGAGGGCCTCCTTGGGCACCTCGGGAGCCGGGAGGACGGGGAGAAGCCCCTTCAGGGCCTCCGCCACCCCCTGGTACTTGTAGAGGGGGAAGGGGTGGCCCGGGGGCAGGTCCAAGACCAGGTGGGCGGTGGAGTAGGCCCGCACCCTTCTATGATGCCCCGTTCCCGAAAGGGAGACTTGGCCTTGCCCCTAGCTGGCGGTAAGCCTCGTAGGCGGCCACCCCCACGGCCACCGCCAGGTTTAGGGAGCGCACGGGCCCGGGCATGGGGATGTGGAGGCTGGGGAAGCGGGCGAGGATTTCTGGGGGAAGCCCCCGGGTCTCGGGACCGAAGAGGAGGTAGTCCCCCTCCTGGAAGCGGAAGTCGTAGAGGCTCCTCTCTCCCCTGGCGCTGAAGGCCAAGACCCGTACCCCCGGGGGAAACCCCGCCAGGAAAGCCTCCCAGGTGTCGTGAATCCGCAGGTCCACGTGGGGCCAGTAGTCCAGGCCCGCCCGCTTCAACCTGGGGTGAGAAAGGCGGAAGCCCAGGGGGCGGATGAGGTGCAAGGGGTAGCCAAGGGCGGCGGCGGTGCGGGCGATGTTGCCCGCGTTCTGGGGAATCTCCGGCTGGTAGAGGGCCAGGTGGACCACCCCTCACCCCCGCCTGCGGTAGCGGGTGGCCGAGCCCCGGCCCACCCGCTCCAGGCGGCCCTCGAGGCGCAAGCGCTTCAGGAGGGCCAAGGCCGACCTGGAGGAAATCCCCAAAAGCGCCTCCACCTCCCGCCGGGAAAGGGGGCGGTCCAGATGGGCAAGAAGTTTGTCCCCCAGAGGGTCCCGCCCCACCAGGCGGTACACCCCCCGTTCCCGGCGCAGGAGCCCCATGCGCTCCATGCGGGAGAGCACCCTTTTGCTGGCCTCCTCGGGGAGCTGGAGGACCCGGGAGAGCTCCCCCAGGCCCGCCTCCCCCACCCGTCGCAGGTGGGCCACGGCGATGAGGTGGTCCAGGCTGAAAGCCCCGAAGCGCTCCTGGGCCTCGGCCAAGTCCCGCACGAAGGCCTCGTCCAGCTCGGGGTTGTAGAGGACCAGGGTGAGGGCCTCGGGGTAGAGGCGGTACTCCGGGGGCTCCTTGCCGTGCTTGAGGAGGAGGCGGTACATCTTGTCCACCCCGCTCCCCGCCCGCTCCACGTAGCCCAGGCGGTAGAGGGCCTCGGCCAGCCGGGGGTTCCGCCTCTTAGGGGGGTGGCGGAGGACGTTCTCCGGGGTGATGCCCGGAGGGAAGCCCCCAGGGTTGGATACCTCCAGGCGGTCCCGGTAGTGGTGCACCTGGATGGCGTCCTGGCTCTGCCAGTCCCGGTGGACCAGGGCGTTCAGGAGGGCCTCCCGGTAGACCTCCTGGTCGTAGTCCCAGACCTCGAGGCGGAATAGCCCCACGGTGAGGTAGCGCACCCGGTTCCGGGCCTGGATCAGGTCCCGAAGCCTTGCCAAGAGGGCGGGGATGGGCCTCAGGATGTCCTCGCGGAAGCGGTACCCCTCCTCGCCCTCGTGGTAGTAGTAGCTCACCTCCGCCTGGGGCAAAAGGCGGCGCAGGGCAAGGGGGGTTCCCGCCAGGAGAAGCCCAGCCACCGTGGGCCGCTCCTCCCCGCCCAGCCGCTCCAGAAGACCCAGGGCAAAGAGGAGTTCCAGGTCGGGCAGGGCTGCCAGGTTGCTTCCCCGTTCCTCCAAAATGCGCCTCAGCCTCAGCACCTCCAGCGGGTCCAGGTCGGAGAGGCTGGCGGTGGGGAGGACCTGGGCGGTGAAGTCGGGCTCGGGCAGGGGCTGGCCCATCCTGAGCTCCGTGAGGCGCCTCCCGTCCCAGAAGGGCACCCGGCCCGCCCCCACGGCGATGGCCGCCGGGCTTTGGGGCACGTGCAGGGCGATGACCCGCCCCTCCGGCCCCTCCACCACCTCCACGTAGGGCAGGAGGAGGCCCTGGGTGAGCCCGAAGAGGGCGTGGGTGATCTGCAGGGGATGAATCTCCGAGGCCCCCAGCACCCGCCCCTCCCGGCTTACCCCCAGGAAGAGAGTCCCCCCCTGGTGGTTGGCCAGGCCCGCGGCGTGGCGGGCCAGTTCCTCGGGGGAAAGGTCTGGGGGCAGGAAGAGGGTGCGCTCATCCTGGCCCCGGGCCAAGCGTTCCTTCAGCTCCTCCCACGTCACGGCCTCCAGTTTACGGAAAGGGAAGGCTCTTGGAGTCGGTGTTCTGGAAGAAGCGACCCAATGTCCGGCTTTTGCTTAACGCTATGCACACTATAGGCCTAATCTGCTGCTATGTGTACGGGTAGACTTTGCCAACCGTCAACGTCATGCTTGACATTTTGCGCACGCTCCTCTACCCTAACCCCCAAGGGGGTGGGTATGCGGAAGAAAACCCTCATAGGCATAGCGGCAGTAGGGCTAGCGGGCGTGGCCTCGGCGGAGGAGATCAACGGGGCGGACACGGCCTGGATGCTCGTATCCACGGTCCTGGTCCTCCTCATGACCCCGGCCCTGGCCTTCTTCTACGGGGGGCTGGTTCGGGGCAAGAACGCCTTGAACGCCATGATGATGAGCTTCTCCGCCCTGGCCTTCGTGGGGGTGGGCTGGGCCCTTTTGGGGTACAGCCTGGCCTTCGCCGAGGGAAGCCCTTGGATAGGGGGGCTCGGCCACGCCCTCCTCCGGGGGGTGGGCCTCGAGGCCAATGGGAGCATCCCCCATCTGCTCTTCATGGCCTTCCAGGGCACCTTTGCCATCCTCACCGCCGCTTTGGTCTCAGGCTCCCTGGTGGAAAGGATGCGCTTTCCCGCCTACCTGGCCTTCCTCACCCTATGGGGGCTCTTGGTCTACGCCCCCATCGCCCACTGGGTCTGGGGCGGGGGGTTCTTGGGCGAGATGGGGGCTTTGGACTTCGCCGGGGGGACGGTGGTCCACATCAACGCCGGCGTCGCGGGGCTGGTGGGGGCCATGGTCCTGGGCGCCCGGAAGGACTACGGCCGCCAGGCCATCCTGCCCCACAGCGTCCCCTTCACCCTCTTAGGGGCCGCCCTCCTCTGGTTTGGCTGGTTCGGCTTCAACGGGGGGAGCGCCCTGGCCGCCGACGAGATCGCCGCCTTGGCCTTTGTGAACACCCTTCTGGCCCCGGCGGCCACCATGGCGGTCTGGATTCTCCTGGACCTCCTGCGCACCGGCAAGGCCACGGCGGTGGGCGCGGCCACGGCCATCATCGTGGGCCTGGTGGCCATCACCCCGGCGGCGGGCTTCGTCTCTCCCCTCTCCGCCCTGGTCCTGGGTGGCCTCAGCGCCCTCCCCAGCTACTTCTTCCTCCTCTACCGCCCTAGGACCCGGCTGGACGACTCCCTAGACGTCTTCGGGGCCCACGGCCTGGCGGGGATCACCGGAGCCCTCCTCACCGGCATCCTGGCGGAAAAGGCCTGGAACGGGGTGGCGGACGGGCTCCTCTTCGGGAACCCGGGGCAGCTCTTCGTCCAGGCGGTGGCGGTGGGCGCGGCCATTCTCTACTCCGCCCTGGGCACCTTCCTCCTCCTCAAACTGGTGGGGCTCTTCACCCCCTTGCGGGCAACCCCCAAGGAGGAGGGCGCGGGGCTGGACGTGGCCCAGCACGGGGAAGAGGCCTACGCCAGCGGGGAAGGGGCCATCCTGGTGCTCTCCGAGGGTCTACCTGCCCCCAAGCCTGCCGGAGGTAAAGCATGAAGCTGGTTGTGGCCATAATCCGTCCAGATAAGCTCAACGAGGTGCTGGAGGCCCTCTTCAAAGCGGAGGTGCGCGGGCTTACCATCAGCCGGGTCCAGGGCCACGGTGGGGAGACGGCGAAGGTGGAGACCTACCGGGGCACCACGGTGAAGATGGAGCTCCACGAGAAGGTGCGCCTGGAGATCGGGGTCTCCGAGCCCTTCGTCAAGCCCACGGTGGAGGCCATCCTGAAGGCGGCCCGCACCGGGGAAGTAGGGGACGGAAAGGTCTTCGTCATCCCCGTAGAGAAGGTCTACCGCATCCGCACCGGCGAGGAGGACGAGGCGGCCGTGACCCCGGTACAATAGGGGTGTGACGGCCAGGCAGCGGCGGATTCTCCACCATCTGGTGGAAGAGCACATAAGGACTAAGGCCCCGGTGCCCTCGGCGAGGCTCGCCGAGGCCTTGGGCCTTAGTCCCGCCCTGGCCCGGTACGAGCTCATCGCCCTCGAGGAGATGGGCTACCTCAGCAAGCCCCACGCCTCCGCCGGTAGGGTGCCCACCCGCCAGGCCTACCGCCAGTACGCCCTCTCCCTCCTCCCCCCCACCCCCCTTCCCGAGGCCACCCAAAGGAGCCTGCAAAGGGCCCTGGTGGGGGCCCGGGAGCCCGAGGCCTTCGTGGTGAAGATGGCCGCCGGGCTTTCCGGCTACCCCGCCCTGCTCCGCCTCCGGCCCAGGAAGACCCCCAGGGTCCTCCAGGCCCACCTCTCCCCCCTGCCCGAGGGCACCCTGGCGGTCCTGGTCCTGGAGGGGGGAAAGGTGCGGGAGGTACGCCTTTCCCAGACCCTCCCCCCGGAAAAGATGCGGGAGGCGGAGGAGGCCCTCTCCCGCCCCTTTGCCGAACTCCCCCCCGCCCCCAAGGGCCTCGAGGACCTCTTCGCCGCCCTTTCCCGGGCCCTCTCCGCTGGGCTTTCCCTCACCTACCGGGAGGGCCTCGCCCAGGTCCTGAAGGAGCCCGAGGCCCAGGACCCAGGCTTCCTGGAGCGCCTGGTGCGCCTCTACGAGCGGGGCGAGGAGGACCTCCTCACCCCCCCGGGCCGGGTGGACGTGCGGGTGGGGGAGGTGGAGGGGCTGGCCCAGGTGCAGGCGGGCCTGGAGCAGGGGGAGTGGCAGGGGGAGCTGGTCCTTTTGGGCCCCATGCGGATGCGCTACCCGGAGGCCCTCTCCGTGGCCCAGAGCCTCTCCCAGGTCTATACTGGTACCCATGCGGGTTGAGGTGCGCCTCTTCGCCCTGTACCGGGAGCAGGCGGGCCAGGACCGCCTCCACCTGGACCTTCCCGAAGGCGCCCGGGTAAAGGACGCCAAAGAGGCCCTGGAAAGGCTTTTCCCCGGCCTCTCCCTCCAGGGGGGCATGGCCGCCGTGAACCAGGCCCTGGCCCAAGGGGAAACCCCCCTAAGGGAGGGCGACGAGGTGGCCTTCCTGCCCCCGGTCTCGGGGGGACAGGACAGCTTCGGCCTCACCCAGGAGCCCCTGGACCTGAAGGCCCTGGTGGACTGGGCCACGGCCCCCGAGTACGGGGCGGTGGTGAGCTTCCTGGGCACCACCCGAAGCCCCAACCGGGGGGAGGAGGTGGCCTATTTGGAGTACGAGGCCTACCCGGGGATGGCGGAAAAGGTCATGGCGGAGATCATCGGGGAGATGCGGGCCAGGTGGCCCCTGGGCCGGGTGGCCCTCTGGCACCGCCTGGGCCGGGTGGACCCGGGGGAGGCCTCCATCGCCATCGTGGTCTCCGCCCGGCACCGCAAGGAAGCCTTCGCCGCCTGCCAGTACGCCATTGACCGGGTGAAGCAGGTCCTCCCCGTCTGGAAGAAGGAGCACCGCAAGGACGGGAGCTTCTGGGTGGAGGGCTTCACCCCCGAGGAAGGGCGGCTTTGACCTCCTTCACCGCCATTGCCGGCCTCCTCCTCCTCACCCTCTGGGCCCTGCTCCTCCTCCTGGGCTTCCTCTCGGGAAGGGCGTACCGGGTGGGGCGGGGCCGGGTGGCCCTGGGCCTCCTCCTCTTCGGGGTCTTCCTGGGCTTTCTGGCCCGCCCCAGGCCCCTTGGGCTTTTCTTCCTCCTCCTGGGCCTGCTTTTGGGCTACGGCCGCCTGCGCTAGAATGGGAAGATGACCGAACGGGCCCTGCGCCCCCTAACCGAGGAAGAGTACCTGGCCCTGGAAAGGGAAAGCCCCCTTCGCCACGAGCTTCTTGAGGGGATCCCCTACGCCATGGCCGGGGCGGGCCTGGACCACAACCTCGTCGTCACCAACCTGGTGGCCCTCCTCAAACCTCTGGCCCGGGCCAAGGGGTGCAGGGTCTACAGCGAAACGGTGAAGCTCAAGCTTTCCGAGGACACCTTTTACTACCCCGATGTGATGGTGGTCTGCGGCCCCAAGGCCCATCCCCTCTACGAAACCGCTCCTTGCTTGGTGGTGGAGGTCCTTTCACCCAGCACCGAGGCCCAGGACCGGCGGGAGAAGCTTTCCCGCTACCTCCGTCTCCCGGGCCTCCTCGGCTACCTGATCCTGGAAAGCGAGCGGCCGGGAGGGCGCCTTTACCGGAGGACCCCGGAGGGCTTCCAGGAGGAGGCCCTGGGAGAGGTCCTCCACCTACCCTGCCTGGAAGGCCCTGTGCCCCTAGACGCCATCTACGAGGGCGTGGCGTGAAACCCATTCTGGAGCTTTTCCCCGAAGAGTTCCCCGGCGAGGGCTACCGCAAGGCCCAGATCGCCCACTGGGTCTTCGCCCGAGGGGTCCTGGACTTCGCCGAGATGACCGACCTCCCCAAGGGCCTGCGGGAGGCTTTGGCCAGGGAGTGGCGCGTGAGCGAGTTCCAACTGGTGGAGGCCTACCCCAGCAAGGACGGGAGCGTCAAGTACCTCTTCACCCTCCTGGACGGGAAGAAGACCGAGGCCGTCTACATGCCCTACCAGAACCGCAAGACGGTCTGCCTCTCCAGCATGGTGGGCTGCCCCGCCGGGTGCACCTTCTGCGCCACCGGGGCCTTGGGCTTTGGGCGGAACCTGACCGCGGCGGAGATCCTTTCCCAGCTTCTCGCCATCGCCCACCACCAGGGCCTCTCCCCCAGGGAGATCCGCAACGTGGTCCTCATGGGCATGGGGGAGCCCCTCCTGAACCTCACGAACGTCCTCAAGGCCATCCGGGTTATGCTCCACCCCAAAGCCCTGGCCATGAGCCCAAGGCGCATCACCCTCTCCACCGTGGGCATCCCCCGGGGCATCCTGCGCCTGGCGGAAGAGGACGTGGGCGTGCGCCTGGCCCTCTCCCTCCACG
>Ga0308405_1000615_pt1 | contig 19803 bp, 20 predicted proteins | sample HotsprSampleMS13_FD_203473 | JGI IMG/M metagenome (GOLD analysis project Ga0308405, IMG submission 203473) | Hot spring phototrophic mat microbial communities from Mushroom Spring, Yellowstone National Park, Wyoming, United States - 20060912_MS13 ...
GGCCGAACTCGTGGCGTCCGAAGAGCGCCTGATCGCCGTCGAGACGGCGCTGCAGGCGCTGCAGGCGCCCTTGCCCGCGCCCACGCCGGCGCCCGCGCCCTTGCCCGCGCCCGCGCCCGCGCCCGCGTCATTGCCTGCGTCTGACCCGGCGCCGGCGCCTGCGCCGGCGCCCGGGCCCTTGCCCGCGCCTGCGTCCGCGCCGGCGTCCGCGCCGGCGCCCACGCCGGCGCCCGGGCCCTTGCCCGCGCCTGCGTCCGCGCCGGCGTCCGCGCCGGCGCCTGCGCCGGCACCCGGGCCCTTGCCCGCGCCTGCGTCCGCGCCGGCGTCCGCGCCGGCGCCCGCGCCTGCGCCGGCGCCCGCGGGGGGAACCTGGGGCGATGCGCGTGCGCCCGCACAGGCGCCGGCGGTCGCGCCGCGCGGTGTCACGCCGGCGCCGGCGGTCGCGCCGCGCGGCGTCACGCCGGCGCCGGCGGTCGCGCCCCCCGCTTCCGAACCACGGACGGCGGCGTGGCCGCCGTTGCGCGTGGTGTATGCGGCGCCCCGCGCCGTCGCCGGACCCGGCGCTGCCGCCGGCGCCGCACCGAAGGCGGCAGCGCGCGATCTGCACCTGGCCTATGCCGCCTACCTGCTGACTCAGGGATTCAGCGCCCGCCGCGCGGCCGCACAGTGTGGCGTGCCGCCGTCGACCCTGGGCGACCGGCTGCGCGCGGCGGGCAATGATGCCGCGCTGCTGTATCAGCGGATGCGGGCGGCGTTGTCGGCGGACGACCAGGCGGCGCTGGATGCGCTGATCACCCGTGGGGAGGAGCGTCATGATGATCCCGTCGGATCATAATCATCGCCGCACGGCGTCGGGCGCCGCGCCGGACGCAGCGCCCTTCATCATCATCATCACCCGCCGGCCCGCGCTCTCTGCGCCCGTTCGACCGGACGTCGCGGGCGGGCGGGCGCCCGGGACGACGGCGCGACGGCGAACCGTCTGGCCGTCGTGGGGGGATGCCCTGCTCCTGGCGGCGACGGCAGCGATTCTGACGTTGGCGCTGCTGAGCCGCCCTGACCTGACGCGCGTCATCGGGGCGCGCATGGCGCCGCTGCGCAGCGTTGGTGCGCCGGATGCGGCGTTTCCGTATCGTCTGCGCCATCCGCCGACGATCACGGCGGCGACGTACCGTGCGGCGCTGGCGGAGGCGAATCACCCGATGGCGTCGGAGGCCGATGCGGTCTATGATCTGCTGGCGGCCGCCGGGATCGATCCGGCGGTGGAGTTGGCGCTGGCGCTGGTCGACGCCGCCATGGACCCCGACGGCGTGCAGCCGCCGCCGGTCGGCGGGCGCAACGTGCATGGCATGCTGCGTCCGGATGGCGCGCCGGCGACGTATGCGACCTATCGGGACGCGGCGGCGGCGTGGGTCGACTGGGTGTATGCGGCGGCGGCGCCGCCGGAATCGCCGGACGCGCCGCTGACGTTGGCGGGAGTCGTGGCGGTGCGCTGCGGTCCGCCGGACTGTCCGGCGGAGGACCTGCTGGCGGCGCTGATGCGGGCGATTGATTCCCGGCGTGCGGCGGATGCGCCGCGCCGCCGCTGAGGAGCGGAGGAGGACGGCATGCCGACGGTCCTGGTGATTGATGACGATCCGGCGACGGCGGACGCGCTCCGGCGCGTCGCGCCGTCGGATTGGACGGTGGCGACGGCGCCCGATGGGGTGGCGGGGCTGGACATGGTGCGGCGGCGGGCGCCCATGCCGGACGTCGTCGTCCTGGACGTGCAGATGCCCCATGACGGGGTGCTGACGGCGCTGCAACTGCGTCGGCAGCATCCGAATCTGCCGATCGTCCCCTGCACGGCGTTTCCGGAGTTTCTCGGCGTGTTGGCCGATCTGGGCTGCGCCCCGCCGCTGCTCAAGCCATGTGCGCCGGACGTGCTGCTGGCGGCCGTCGCGGCGGCGGCGGCGGCGGGGCCCGCGCCGCCGCGCCCGCTGGCGGTGTGGGAGTACCTGCACGCCCGCGCGGTGGACCACGAGGAGGCCCTGCGGCGCGCGCGGCGCACGACGGCGGCGCTGGCGATTCTGGCGTCGTCGGCGATGATGGCGGCAGCGCTGGCGCAGGCGGCGCAGGGCGCCGGCATGACCACGCCGCTGTGCGAGACCGATGCGGCGACGCTGGCGCTGCTGCTGCGCGGACGGGTCGGGCTGGCGGCGCTGCTGGCGGACGATGCATGCGCGGACGCGGCGATGCACCTGGCGCAGCAGCATGGCCTGGCGCCGATCATCATCGCCGTCGCGCCGCATCGCGTCGTGGTCCTTGCGCCGCGTCTGGCGGCGGCGACGCCGCCCGGCGCGGCGCTGGCGCTGCCGTTCACGGCGCCGTTGCTGCACGCTGCCGTCACGGCCGTGCAGCAGGGACAGGCGTTCTCCGATCCGCGGCCGGATGCGGCGCTGAAGGCGGCGGGCTTGTCGGCGACCCACATCGCCATCGCCCGCGCCACCCTCGCCGGCATGACGTCCGACGGCATTGCGCACGAGCTGCAGCTGCTCCCGCAGAGCGTGCGCGTCGCCCGCATGCGCATCTACGAGCGCACCTGCGGCGCCGGCGGCGATATCGCCGCCCTGCGCGACTGGGTGGACGCCCGGGTGCGCGCCATGCTCTGAGCGCCGCTCAACGCGCGTCACGCGCATCCCGCGCAGCTGTTGATTTCCCCTGCCGCCGCCGCATGGTACCCTCAAGCCATGCCGACCGGTTCGCAGGAGCCATCGTCCTCGCTCCGTCCGTTCGTGCGCCGCGCGCGCATGCGCCGCTGGCTGCGGCGCCGGCGGCGCCGGATCATCGTCGGGGCGATCATCCTGATCATCCTGATCATCGCGCTCATTCTCGCGCTCGCGTTCATCGTCACGCATCCTGCGCCCGCGCCGGTCGGCGGACAACTCGTCGCCATGCCGGATGGGAGTCTGCCATGATTCTGCGGTGCGCACGGAGCGCGCATGCGCGTCATGCGGCGCCGGGACAGGCGCTGGCGCTGGTTGCCGCCGTGCTGGGGCTGCTGGTCGCGCTCGCCGTCGGCGGCGTCGATGTGGCGGCGCAGCGGCGGGCGGTGCGGATCGCACAGCACGCGGCCGAGCATGCGGCGCTGGTCGGGCTGCGCGCGGTGCGTCCGGAGTCGCTGGCGGCAGCGACTCCGGCGCTGGACGCCGCCCGCGCCGAAGCGACCGCCCGGCGCGCCCTGGCGATCCGTCTGGAGCCGCTGGCGCCGTGGCTGGTTGATTCACCGGAGGCGACGGCGGCGCGGGCGGAGGTGCGCGCGGCGGCGGCGGGGACGACGGTGTGCGGGCAGGTGGCGACGGGCGGACCGGCGATGTGCGTGCGCGGCGACCTCCGCGTGCGCAGCGTGCTGTGGGGGGAGCGGACGTATGCGTTTGCGACGGTTCAGGTGTATGCGCCGGACCTGTCCCGGCGCCAGTCTGATTGAGTTCGCCGTCGTCATGCCGCTGCTGACGACGCTGATCATCGGCGGCATCTGCCTGCTCATTCGCCTGACGGTGTATGCTGCGCTGGACGATGCGGCGACGCAGGCGGCGTGGGCGGCGGCGCGCGGCGGCGACGCGCCGGACGTGGCGCGGGCGATTGCGGCGTCGTTGCCGTTTGCCCGGGCGGAGGATGTCGCAGCGTGCGTCGCGAGCGGCGGGTACCACGAGGACGTCATCGCGCGCGTCGCCTACGATGGCCCGGTGATCTCCCGCCTGCCGTTCTTCAACGACCCGTTGCCGCCCGCTGTGGCGCTGACGACCAACCAGCAGGAACGGTCGTTCGCGTTCGGTCTGGCGTGTACCATTCCGGGCGCCCGCGACCTGGCGGCGCAGGAGGATGCCGCCGCGCCGTCGGCGCCGCGCCCGCGCGGTCCGGCGGCCTGGCCGCAGGGAGGACGACCATGAGGGAACCGCCGTTTGGTCCGTTCGGCCGGGTCGTGCGCGCGGCGGCGGCGCTGGCGCTGCTGGCGCTGGCGGGATTGATGCTGGCGATCATGATCCAGGCGGCGCCGATCATCCGCGCCGTCGGCGGCGCCGGATCGCCGACGGCGGCGCCGTTGCCGACGGTTCGGGCGCCCATGGCGCCGACGGTCGGGGCGGCGCCGACGGTCGGGGCGGCGCCGACGCCCCCCGCCGGACCGCCGTCGCCGATGCCCCCCGCCGGACCGCCGTCGCCGACGCCCCCCGCCGGACCGCCGCACGACGCAGCGGCGCCGTCCACGGTTGGCGATGCCGCTGCGGTGCGGGACGCGATGATGGCCGCCTGGCAGTGCGACCGCGCCCGGCGCGGCGTGCCGCTGCTCATCCGCGATCCGGCGCTGGACGCGGCGGCAGAGGACCTGCTGCGCACGGTGCAGACGGGAGGGCATGACGCCGCCGTCGCCGCCGCCGCGCGCTATCACGAGGTGATCATCGGCGCGCTGCCCGTGATGCAGGTCGCCGCCATGCGCTGCGATGCGCCGCTGCCCGCCGGCGCGCCGCCGACCGACGCCGCAACCCTCCGCATTGGGCTGGCGGTGATCGTCCCGCCGCATGGCGGCGACTCGCCCTACGTCCCGGCGTCGTTTGCGCTGATTGGAATCCGCGAGGAGGGATCCCCATGACGATTCGCCGCGCGCACGCGACCGGTCTGGCGGCCCTGGCGCTTTTCCTTGCGGTCACGCTTGCATCGTTCCCCCGTCCCGCGCAGGCGTCCTGGAGTGGGGGACCGAACCGGGAGAACTGGCCATGGGTGGGAAATTCCGGGTGGGTCGTTCCTGCCTGCGGCGATGGCTGGTGTCACACGGAGACGATTCCGGTTGCGGGGTTGTTCGAGTACGTCCCGCACCGCGAATCGACGGGCCTCAACGCAGGACCGGCGCCGGAGCATGGCGGCGACCCGACGTTCGTTGCGCGCGTTCCATGCTCCTATCGCGGCATTGTGCGGGGATGGAGCGCCGGCGCATGGCGCCATTACGCCTTCTGGACATGGCGGTCCGTCGGCGGAGTCGGGCGGTGGGAAGGGCCGACCATGCCGCACTGGGCGTTTGCACCGCACGTCATCTGCAGCGAGATAACGGGTCCGACCCGCACGCCGCCGACGCCGACGCCGCCGCCGGACGGCGGCGGAACGGCGACCGTGCACGTCGAGGCCATGATCGTCGGCGAGCTGCCTGCGGGACTGAGCGGCGCGCCGGCGGCGCGCGGCGGCGGGGAGTATCCGGTCGGCGCGTGGGTGGATGCGGCGGTGGAGATTCCCGAATCGTGGACGACCCATGGGCGCTGGGGCGGCGTGACGGTCTCCGGGTGCGGCGTGGGGGCGGTCGGACGGCGCGAGGTCCGGTTTGCGGCGCCGCCGGGCGGCTGCACGCTGCGCTTCCTGATCGCCTTCCGCTCGTGGGCGCCGCCGTGCACGGGGCTGCAGACCCAGGCCCTTCCGCGCCCGGTTCCCATCATCGTGCGCCCGGCGCCCGGCGCATCCGTGCTGAGCGGCGCGCCGACGATGTGGGAGGCGCCGCAGCCGATGCCCTACCTGTCGTATGACGGCAATGCCGACGCGGCGCTGGCGAACACGCGCTGGATGCTGGACGACCCGCTCGTGCAGGCGCGCCCGTTCCGCCTGAGCGGGGGGGAGTACGTGGATATCGTGCTGCCGCTGGGGTCCGTGCGGCGCAATGACGGCAGCGGCGGTCTGTACGGCGCCTTCTACCCGGCAGGCGGCGCGGCATCGCTCACCTTCGCCATCATCGATCTGGGACCGCGGGGAGCGGGGCCGGTTCGGCTTCCGTTCTTTCTCCATGCCGGACGCGATCACGTCGTCACGGGGGAACGGGAAGATGGGACGGAGGTCCTCGGCGTCGGCACGGCGCTGGGGATGCTGTACCTCGACGGGAAGGCGTGGCACGATCTGCCGGACCGCGGTCGTCCGCCGGAGGCATGCCGGAATGACGCGGCATGTGCGCCGACCTACACGCCGTTTCCCGACGCGAGCGCGTTCCTGATCGGTCCGCAGACGTTTGCGGCATGGAACGCCGATCATCGGCGGTGGGAACATCTCCTCTGGCGCGGTCCCAAGGTTCCGACGCCGCCGGAGTTCATCCCCGGCATCCAGCCGAACTTTGCCGTCAATCGCGTGTGGCTGGAGCCGGCGACCGACCTGGGGGTGCGGCTGCGCCTGACGCCGGGGCATCGGTACGGCGTGGTCGTCGGGATCGACGCCAAGGCGTGCAATGCGCCCGGTCGTGGGCCCCATGAGCACTATGCCGCGCATACGGCGGCCATCATCGGCGATGAGGGGCGCCTGATCGGCGGGCAGGTGTGGGACGTGACCGATCCCGATCATCCCACGCCGGCGAACCGCCGGTCGCACGTGGTGACGCTGGAGGCGTCGGTCGGGAATCTGACGCGCATGCTCGGACAGACCGGGACCGACGATCAGGCGCGGTTCACGCTCATGGTGACGCGCTCCGACCTCGACCGGCTGGTGATGGATGCGGGAGGGACCCCGTCGCCGGACGCGCGGGTGCAGCTGCGCCTGCGTCTGACGCCGAACACGACCCCATTTGACAACAACGACTGGCGCTATCTGCCGACACGGCGGCCGGCGCGTCCGCCGGACGGCGTCACCGCGGATTCTGCCGAGCCGCTCGCCGTTGCGTGGACGGCGACGCGGGGGGCGCTGCTGGCGCGCGATTGGGACGGGGCGGCGTTCTTTGTGGCGCGGTACCCGCGGCTGCCCCCGATCGGACCGGATGCGCGGCTGTGTCTGCACATGCGGCATGCCGACCGGGGCGCGGCGTGGCAGACCACCTGCCGGGCGCCGGAGCCGTCGCGCGCGATGTGGCTCTACGGCGCATGGATGGAATGGCGTCCGGACCTGACGCTGGCGCTGCCGCCCGACCTGCCGCCGGAGGCGGCCGCCTACGCGGTGGCGGGGCAGGTGGAGCGCTGGACGTTCCACGGGAGTCCGCCGCTGCTGACGGCGAACGCCACGTATGCTGCGGACCGGGCGACGCGCACGCTGTGGAGCAAGCAGCCGCCGGCGGCGGACGGCGGCTGGACGGTGCGGCTGCGGTCGCTGGAGGACGGCGCGCCGGCGGTGTTGGATGTGACCGTGGCGTATACGTATTGGCTGATCACGCCCGACGGGTTGGAGAGCGTCCCGCTGGAGGCGACGCATCGGGGGACGGCGACGATCACGGTGCTGGCGCCGCAGGGAACGGCGCCGTAGGGGAAGCGCACGGGAGGGAGTATGCGACTGATGATGCTGCGGGGGGCGTTCGGCGCCATCGCGTGGCAGCGCGCGCTGGGCATCGGCATGGCGCTGTTGGCGCTGGCGGCGGCGGCGCTGGCCTGGCTCAGCGCGGCGGCGCTGAGTCTGACCGAGCCGGTGGTGGTGACGACGCGCGATATTGCGCCGGGCGCGCGCCTCACGGCGGCGATGCTGACGACGACGACCGCGCCGCGCAATTTGCCGGAGATGGTGCGCGGGTTCTCCGACCCGCGCATGCTGATCGGGATGTACGCCCGCGCGCCGCTGCGCAGCGGGCAGTTGGTGACGCCGGCGGACGTGCAGGCGACGCCGCCGGACGAGCAGGTGTTTTGGGACAAGGACCGCCCGGCGCCGCAGGTGCTGCGCGGCGTGGTGTTCGAGCTGTCGCCGGAGGGGGTCGGGGCGGCGCGTCCCGGCGGGCGGATCAATGTGGTGGCGCTGGTGGACGCCAAGCGCGGCGCCGACCCCGCCTTTTCCGTCGGCGCGTTTGATGCGCCGGGCAGCGGGGCGCGGGCGGTGCGCGTGGTGCGCAATGCGCCGGTGCTGGAGGTCGACCGGAATGCGGTGCGGATTGAGGTGACGGCGGAGCAAAGCCGGTTCCTCTGGGCGCTGGCGGCGGCGGACGTGCCGTTTGTCGGGGAAGTGACCGCCGACCCGCAGGCGCCGTTGGGACCGCTGCGCCCGCGCGATCTGACGGCGGCGGCGGCGCTGGCGACGCCGGAGACGCCCGCCGCGCCGCCGCCGGCGCCGCCGACGACGCCGGAGACGCCCGCCGCGCCGCCGCCGCCGCCGGATGCATGGCCGGTTTTCGACGATCGTCGCGGAGGGCCGCAATGACGGCGTCGCTGACCCCGCCATGGCGCACCCGTGACGATCCCCGCTTCCGCGCGTCGCCGGCGGACGGCGCGGGCGCGGCGGACCCGCTCCGGCAGGGGGGGCGGGCGGCGCCGTGGGAGGAGGACGGCGGCGCGGCGCGCATGGCGGACGCGGATCGTCCGCCGCCCCTCCCGACCCGGTCGCCGGTGCGGGCGTTGCCGGCGGCGGCGGCGGCGGACGCGGCGGACGGGAGCGCGGGGCTGCCGGCGGACGCGGATCGTCCGCCGCCCCTCCCGACCCGGTCGCCGGCGCCGGCGGGTTATCGTGGTGATCCACGATCAACGGCGGCGGCGGCGGCGGACGCGGCGGACGGGAGCGCGGGGCTGCCGGCGGACGCGGCGGACGGGAGCGCGGGGCTGCTGGACGACCTGCGCGCCATCTGGCGCGCCGGGGGGTGGGACGGTCGGCTGCCGCCGGAATCGACCTGGCTGCGGGTGCATGGCGACCGGGCGTTTCCCGGGGCGGAGGCGTGGGCGCGCATGCCGACCTTTGGCCCGGCGGACCGGTTGCTGGACGATCCGGGCATCACCGACATCCACCTCAACGGTCCCGGCATCGAGACCACGATTCGGCGCAGCGGCGATGCCATCGAAGTCGGCATCGGCGAGACCTGGCATCCGGCATGGCTCGACTGGCTGGCGACGCAGTGCGTGCGGCGCGCGGGGGTGGACGGCGCCGCCGGCATGCCGGTGGAGGGGACGGCGGATGCCACCCGACCGGGGCGGCCGCCGTGTCGGGTACGGTTTGTGATCGTGCCGCCGCCGCTCTGTCCGCATGGGCCGGCCATCACCATGCGCGTGCTGCGTCCCGGCGCGTTGACGCTGGAAACGCTGACGGCGCGGGAGATGCTGACGCCGGCGGCGGCGGAACTGCTGGCGTGCTGCGTGCGCGCCCATCTGGACGTGCTGCTGGTCGGGCTGCCGGGGGTCGGAAAGACGACCCTGGCGCAGGCGTTGATCGGCGCCGTGGCGGATCAGCGCCTGATCGTGCTGGAGGATGTGCCGGAACTGGCGCTGCCGCCCGCGCGGGTGGTGCGCCTGACGACCGGACCGGACGCCGCCGATCTGTATCACCGGCTGCTGCGCCTGGCGCTGCGGATGAACCCGCAGCGGATCGTCATCGGCGAGGTGCGCGGCAGCGAGGCGTATGCGGCGCTGGCGGCGGCCAGCAACGGGTTCCCGGTGCTGACGACGGTGCATGGGGATCACGCCATGCACGGGGTGCAGACCCTGGCCGTCAAGGCGGCGCAGGCGCAGGAGGCGCGCGGCGGGCTGGAGACGGTCTACGCCATGATCAACGCCCGTCCGTCGATTGTCGTCGGGCTGGCGCAGCGCGACGGACGGCGCACGGTGGACGAAATCATCGAGCTGCAACGACAGTTCGGCGCGCAGCGTCCCGTGGGCGAAACGCTCTACGCGCGCATGGACGGAACGCTGCGGCGGCTGGCGTACCCGTCGGCGGCGGTGCGGGCGCGGCTGGAGGCGGCGGGGGCGTGGCCGACGTTGGAGGAGGACGTATGAACATCTTGGCCGGGGCGCGCCTGTCCGGGCTGGCGCGTGCGCTGGACGGCGCCGTGCAGGATGGGCGGCATCAGGTGACGATTGTCAGCGCGGTGGCGGATGTGGCGTGGCGGCTGAACGACGCCCGCCCGCTGGACGTGCTGATTCTGGACGACCGGCTCGACCCGGACGGGGATGAGCCGATTCAGGATTCGCTCTGGCGGCTGATCTACCTGGCGGGGACGCGCAGCCCGCCGACGCGTCCGCTGCTGATTCTGCGCGAGGACGCGTTTCCGTTGGATATCCGCGATGCGCTCATCGGCGCGGTGCAGGAGCGGCGCGGCAGTGCGTATCTGGCGCCGCGCTGGAGCACGCCGGCGGATGACGCGCAGGCGGTGCAGTGGGTGTTGACGCAGGTGCAGTTGGAGACGCGCCCGGCGCAGCACTGGATTATGCCGCTCTCGGCGGCGGGCGGGTGCGGGAAAACCACGCAGTTGGGCAATCTGGCGCTGGCGCTGCAGCGGCGCGGTCTGCGGACGCTGCTGATCGACGCGGATTTCGCCAACGGGTCGCTGACCAAGTGGCTCAAAGCGCCGCCGGGGTCGTTTGAGCCGTTTGTCACGTTGCCGCAGGACGAGCCGAATCCCGGCCCGTCCTATTCGCCCGACGCGGTGCGGCGGCGCATTGCGCCGCACCCGTCGGGGATCGATCTGCTGTCGTCGGGCAGCGGGCTGTCGGAGGTTGCGGACATGGCGATGCCGGCGATGCTGGCGCTGGTGGCGGCGGTGCGGCAGCTGCCCTACGATGTGGTCTGTCTGGATACCGGTCCCGACCTCAAAGCGCGTCCCTACGCGCTGCATGTGCTGCGGGACGGGAGCGTCGGGATGGTGGTGGCGCAACCGGGACGGAAGGAACGCGAGGGGGCGGCGGAGATGCTGCGCATCTTGCGCGATCTGGCGGCGCCGGACCGCAATGCGTCCTTGCTGTCGGCGGCGGCGCTGCTGGGGGTCGAGGCGGAGCGCGGCAGCATTGCGGATATCTACCAGGTCCACGCCGACCTGTTGCGGCTCTACCCGGTCGTCGACCTGGGCGTCGTGCCGCGGGATCCGCGGCTGATCAGCACGGTCGCCGAGTCGACGACCTTCCTGTCGGTCTACGACGTGGCGCCGCGCAGCGCCTATTGTCGCGCGATGGAGCGGGCGGTCGACCGGCTGCTGGCGTGGCGGCGCATTCCGACCGCGGCGACGGCGGCGGCAGGGGAGGCGCGTCCGTGGTGGCGGCGGCTGCTGGGGGCGGGGGCGTCGGTGACGCCGCAGGAGGCGCTGCCATGACGACGCGTCTTTCGTCCGCCGCGCCCCCCTGGACGCAGGGGGGCGGCGCCGGTTCGGTCGACGCCGGCGCCTATCGGCGCACGGTGCAGGCGTTGCAGGCGACGACGTCGGTTGATGCGACGCAGGTGGCGCAGGTGCTGGACCTCATCATGCAGGCGCGGGCGGACGGGCGCGATGTGCGCGCCCTGGAGCCGACCGCGCCGCCGGAGGTGCGCGAACCGGCGTTCGCGGCGCTGCTGCGCCCGGCGATTGCCGCCGGGCGCATCTCCGGCGTCACCATGGCCGACCCGGACACGCTGCGCCGCCTCTATCGCGCGTCGCTGGGATGGGGGGACGTGGTGCAACCGCTGCTCGACGATCCCGAGGTCACCGAGGTCAAGATCATCGGCTGCACCGTGGTGGCGCAGTCGGCGCGCGGACAAATCGTCCAGGAGCGGGCGTTCGCCGACGTCGCCGAACCGCTGAGCCGCGTGCAGGCGCTGGCGCAGTTGCTGGGCGTGGTGTGGGACGCCGCCAATCCGTCGGTGACGTTGCCGCTGGCGTACAAGACGCGCCTGCATGCCACCCGCCCGCCGCTGCTGCCGGAGGGGGATGTGCTGCTGGTGATGCGGCGCGGACGGCGACGCGGGTGGCGGCTGCACGATCTGGCGGAACGGGGCGCGCTGGACGCGCCGTGCGCCGAGCTGCTGACGGCGCTCATCGGCGCCGGCGCCTCGGTCGTCATCGTCGGTCCGCAGGATTCGGGCAAAACGACGCTGCTGGAGGCGCTGCTGCACGCCGTCCCCGCCGACCGCCATATTGTGCTGGTGGAGGACGCGACCGACGAGCTCACGCTCGATCATCCGCTGGTGACGCGCCTGCAGGTGCATGCGCACGCCGACCAGCCCATCGCGTTCGGGTTCACCCTCATTATGCGCGAGGCGCTGCGCATGACGCCGGACGTGCTGGCGCCGACCGAGGTGCGCGGCGCCGAGGCGAGCGCGGTGCTGCAGATCGCCGAGGCCGGTCGTCCGACGCTGACCACCATTCACGCCCGCACGCCGCAGGCCGGGATGCGCCGCCTGGCGCGGCTGGCGACGACGGATGCGCCGGGGAACACGTTTGCCGGGCGGTTCGATGTGGCGTTGCAGACGGCCGGGGAAAGCGTGCACCTCGTCGTGCAGATGGTCGATGCGGCGCGGGTCGGGCGGCGCATGCTGGCGGGGGCGTGGGCGCTCGCCGGCGTGGATGGCGCGACGGGCGAGGTGCGGTTGGCGCCGCTCATCACGTCCGACTTTGACGCCGCCGCGCCCGGCGGCGTGCGCTGGCGCGTGCATGCCCGCATGGACGGCGACCGGCTGGCGTGGGGCGATGGCCCGGACCGCACCCCGCCGCAGCTGGCGGCGCTGCTGGCGGCGAACGGCGGCGGCGGACGCATGCGGGCGGTCACGGACGCGGCGGCGCTGCAGGTCGCCCGGCTGCTGGCGGAGGCGGAGGGGGCGCTGGACCATCCCGGTCAGGCGGCGCGGGCGGTGGAGGCGCTGACGCGCGCGGTGCGGCTGGACCCGGCCAATGCGCTGATCTGGACGCTCACCGAACGGGCGTTGCTGATCGCACCCGACCTGGCGCAGCAGGCGACGGCGCAGGCGCAGCAGCTGTGCGCGCGGTTGCAGGAGGCGCTCGAGCAGCAGGATGCGGACGCGGCGCAGGCGCTGCGCGCGGCGGCGGCGCAGGGCGATGTGGCGACGCAGGCGGCGCTGGCGCGCGATGGCGTGTGGCGCGACCTGACGACCCGGCTGGACGCCATGCAGGCGGCGGATGCGGCGGCGGCGCAGGCGCTGGCGACCGCCTATACGCGCGCGACGACGCAGCGCGATCTGCGCGGTGCGCTGGAGGCGGTGCGCGCCTTTGACACCCGCACGCTGCCGCGTGCGACGGCGCTGGAGGTGGTCAAGGCGCGGATCGGGCTGCTGCAGGCGTTGCTGCGCCGGGACGACGCCGCAGCGGGGGATCGGGCGCTCCTGGAGCGCCAGCTGGCGGCGCTGGGGATGGAGCAGGAACGGTTAGCGCGCCTGGGGGCGGCGCCCGCGCCGCTCTCTCCGTCCCCCCCGTCCCCCCCGTCCCCCCCGCCGGCGGCGGGGACGGCAGGCGGGATGGAGGCCGGCGGCATGGAGCGTCCGCCGCCCCAACCGGCGACCGGGTCGGGAGGGGCGGCGGCGGGAGGACTGGATCTTCCCGACACGGCGGCGTTGGTGGCCCAGGTGGCGCGCCGCGCCGTCGCCGCCGCGTCCGGCGCCGCACTGCCGGCGGCGGAACCGCCCTGCGCCGCACTGCCGGCGGCGGAACCGCCCCGCGCCGCACCGCCGCCGGCGGAACCGCCCCGCGCCGCACTGCCGGCGGCGGAACCGCCCCCGCCCCAGGGGGGGGTTCCCGCAGCGCCCGCTGCGCGGGGCGCGGCGCCCGCGCCGGCGGCGCGGGATGGCGGGCGGGACGATTCGGCGTGGCCGTTCCGCTGCGACTCGGCGCAGGACGTTGGCGCGTGGTCGCAGATCGTGCGGCAATTCCGGCGGAATGTGCAGGAGGAGGGATGATGGACGGAGCATGGAGCGTGCCGGCGCACACGCCGGCGGCGGCGGCCATCGTCGTCGGCCTGGCGGCGCTGGACCTGGTGCGGCGGGGCGGGGAACGCGCCGCGGACGCGCCGCCGCGTCTGCTGGCGCCGGCGCTGCGGAGTGCGCTGGTGATCACGGCGGCGCTGCTGTTGGCGGCGCTCACGGCGCCGCTGGCGCCGCCGCACGCGCTGGCGGCGCTGCTCGGCGGCGCGGCGGCGGTGCAGTGGGGCGTGCAGCGCGTGGCGCTGGCGATCTACCGGCGCCGCATGCGGCAGCAGCTGCAGCCGGCGGTGACGATGCTGGCGCAGCAGTGTTCCGGCGCCACGGCGCTCTTTCCGGCGTTTCGGGCGACGGCGAACGCGCTGCCGTGGCCGTTGGGCGACGAATGGCGCTGGGCGGCGGCGCAGGTCAACCGCCCGGCGGCGGGCGGCGGGAATCGGCGGTATGTCGACCATGCCGGCGCGTTGCGGGCGCTGGCGGCGCGGACGCTGCTGGACGCGCATGCGGCGGTGCTGGACCAGATGGCCGCGTGGTACGAGCACGGCCAGGAAAGCATGGCGGGCGCCCGCCTGCGGCGGCTGGCGGAGACGCTGGAGCGCCGGGAGCGCGCCTATCGCAGCGCGGTGGCGGCGATGGGGCGCGTGCGCGGTGAAGCATGGATCATCAGCGGGGCGATGGCGCTGGTGGCGCTGTGGCTGACGCTGCGGGAGCCGGAGCTGGTCATCAGCGCCTTCCAGGCGCCATGGGGCGGCGCGGCGGCGCTGTGGTTTCTGGCATGGCTGCTGGCGCCGCCGGCGGTCGCCATGCTGCTGGTGCGGCGTCCCGACGGGTGACGCGGGTGAAGGAGGAGGCGCGGGATGGACGATCTGCGCACGACGTTGCTGATCGGGGGGGTCGGGCTGCTCAGCTGCGGCGGGGCGATCCTGGCATGGGCGCTGCCGCCGCTGACCTGGGTGCGCCTGGGACGGACCATGCGCCGCATGGCGCGCACGGTCGGGCTGCTGGTCGGCGCGGCGCTGGCGCTGCCGCCGGCGGCGGCGGCGGCGCTGGGGGTGCTGCCGCCGCTGCTGGGGGGCGGGCTGGCGCTGCTGGCGCTGCTCTTCTTTGGTCTCTACCTGCCGGGGGGCGAGGCGCGCGCGGCGCAGGCGCGCGCGCGCGCGCTGCGGCGGCAGACGCCGGACCTGCTGGAGACGCTGGCGCTGCATCTCGACGACGCGACGCTGGGCGATGTGACGATGCTGCGCCTCTACCTGGCGCGTCCGCGCGCGTCCATCGCCGAGATGCAGCGCGTCATCGCTGCATCGCTGGACGCCCATGCCCGGCAGGGACGGGGCAGCGTCTGGACCTGCCTGCGGGAGGAGACGGCGCCCTATGGCGTCGCCGACCTGACCGAGGCGATCACGGTGCTGGAGCGCAGCGCCGACCATGACCGACGGCAGGCGGCGCCGGCGCTGCGGCTCATTGCCGAGCGGATGACGGCCGCCGAGCTGGATGCGTGGCGGGCGCGGCTGCAGCGGCGCGAGTGGGCGCTGCTCGGCGTGACGGCGGGGGCGTTGTTTTTGGGGATGCTGCCGTTCATTTTGTACGTCCTGACCGACGGGTTGCAGGTGCTGACCGCGCTGGCGCCGACGGGGGGCGATGCGGGAGGGACGCCATGGATGCCATGAACGCCATGAACGGACGAGCGCCGGACGGGTATCCGCCGTGGCGGGCGGCGCCGCCGCCCGCGCCGGCGGCGCCGCCGCCGGCGCCCCCGGACCCGGACGACGCGCTGTTGGCGGCGATTGCCGAGACGGTGCGCGAAGTGCGCACCCTGGATGCGACGATTGCCGCCGCCGACGCCGACCTCGCCCGGCTGCCGACGCTGCTGACATGGCTGGTGCGCGTGCGGCATCCGGTGCTGTGGTTGATCTGCGTCCCGCGCCACGAAGCGGCGGCCGCGTTGACGACGCCGTTCCCGGCGGCGGCGGCGCCGCCGCATGGCCGGCGCCGGATGGCGCTGCGGCCGGCGCTGCGGCCGGCGCTGCCGGCGCTGGCGCTGCTGGCGCTGGCGCTGCTGGGGGCGGCGCTGCTGGGGGCGGCGGGGATGGCGATGCTTGGGGAGGCGGTGCGATGAGCGCAGCGCAGACGCATGATCCGGCGCGCCGCCGGTCCTCCTTGCCCGACCGGCTGCCGCCGCGCTGCCTGGTCGGACCGGACGGCGTGGCGGAGGAGACGGTGCGGATGGCGGTGGAAGCGGCGGATGACGAGGCGCTCGCCGCCTATGCCGACGGCGTGGCGATCGTGCAGGAAATCCGGCGCCTGCTGGCGCTGCAGCGCCGGCGCGCCGATCTGGTGGAGCGGCGCGCCTTTGCGCTGGCGCGGCTGCGCGCCTATGAGCAGAGTCGACCGGACCTGGTGGAGCGGGTGTTGATCCAGGAGGAGTCGGCATGACGCCATGCGTGGTCATCTCCTCCATGGGGGATGCGCCGATCGCCGGTGCAGCGCTGGCGGCGCCGGCGGCGCTGCTGGCGCTGCTGGCGCTGCTGACGGGCGCGGCGTGGGAGCGGCGCCGCGCGCGGCGCCGCGCTGCGGTCGCCGTGCAGGAGGCGGCGCGGCAGGCGGCGACGGCGGCGCGCCAGGATGTGCTGCACGAAGTGCGCATGCTGGAGCATGCGCACCTCAAGAGCGCCGTCGTCGAGGTCGAGCGGCTGCTCGCCCAGGCGCATGCGGCGCCGACGCCCGACCAGATGCGCGCATGGGTGCATGAGGCGCAGCATGCCGCGCGCCGGCTGCATCGCGTCGTGGCGTTGCTGCATCGACGCGGCGCAGCGGTTGCGGCGGACGATGATGTCTATGTGACGCCACTTGATCTGGAACGCACCCTGGTCGAGGTCTGCAAGAGCATGCGCGCGCTCGGCGTGCGCACGCTGGCGGAGCGCGTCGGCGCGCCGCGCGCCGCGATTCCGGATGACGTGCAAAGCGCGTGCGAGATCATTCTCTATAACGCGCTGCTCAATGCCCACCGCCATGGGCGGGCGACGGAGGTGCGCGTGCGCCTGACGTATGACCCGACGGCGCTGACGCTGACGGTCGCCGACAACGGTGCGGGATTCGACCCGGAAGCGACGCGCCGGCGCGCCCAGGGGCGCGGATTGCGCGACATGGAGCGGCTGGCGCAGCGGCTGAACGGTGCGCTTTCGGTCGAAAGCGCACCGGGACGGGGAACGGTCATTCAGGTGCGCTTCCCGCTGCCCGCCCCGGTCCTGGGGTGGGCGACGGCGCCAACCGGCGCCGGCGCCGCGCCGCCGGGGGAGGCGCCGCCGGGGGAGACGCCGCCGGGGGAGGCGCCGCCGTGGGAGGCGCCGCCGTGGGAGGCGCCGCCGGGGGAGACGCCGCCGGGGGAGACGCCGCCGGGGGCGGCGCCGCCGGGGGAGACGCCGCCGGGGGCGGCGCCGCCGTGGGAGGCGCCGCCGGGGGAGGCGCCGCCGGGGGAGGCGCCGCCGTGGAAGAGCGTGACGCAGACGCAGCGGAGGAGGATATGCCGGACTGTGTGATGATCGTCGATGACGCGCCGCTGGTGCGCGACCGCATGGCCGCGCTGTGCATCGCGCAGGGGTGGGATGCGCGGTGCGCCGATTCCGGGGAAGCGGCGCTGGCGCTGGCGGCGGCGCATCCGCCGGGGTTCTTTGCGCTGGCGGTCGTGGACGTGCTGATGCCGCACGCGCAGGTGGAAGGCATTGAGGCGGCGCGGGCGCTGACGCACCGGCACCGCATCCCGTGTCTGATGCTGACGACCGTGCAGGAAGCGGCGACGCGCGCAGCGGCGGCGCTGGCGGGCGCCGTCGGCTATCTGGTGAAGGACGATGTGCGCGGCGACGCGGCCATGATCGCCACGCTTGCGGCGGCGCTGCGCGGCGATCCGCTGCCGGACCCGTTGGAGGGGTTGGATGCGGCGCAGGCGATTGCCGCGCACCAGCGGCGCATGGCGCTGCGGGAAGCGTTTGCGCGGCTGACGCCGCAGCAGCAGCGGGTGGCGCAGTTGATGCAGCAGGGCATGACCAACCAGGAGATCGCGCGCACGCTGGTCGTGTCGGTGGCGACCGTCAATTCCCACGTCCAGGAGGTGCTGGCGCGCCTGGGATTGTCCAGTCGGCGGCAATTGCTGCCGCATCTGCTGTACGACTCGGCGGCGGAGTCGCGGGATGCGGGACGTCGGTGATCGTGCGATGGATGAAGGAGGGGCAGGATGGACGATGGAGCATGGACCAACGGGCTGGCGACGACGCGCAGCGATGGTGCGCTGATCGCCAATGATCCGGCGGAGCTGGACGCGGAAATCGGCGCGGCGCGGGGACAGATCGAGCGGGGGGTCGCCGATCTGGTGGACGGGTCGCTGCGCCTGGCGCAGGCGCTCGTCCGCATGCGGGCGAGCGGCGGCTACCGGTCGCTCGGCTATCCGTCGTTCGAGCGCTACTGTCAGGAACGACACGGCATCACCGCCGAGACCGCCCGGTTCTATATGTTGCCGCTGGAGACGCTGGGGGCGGACGCCTATCGCGCCCTGCTCCACGATTACGGGCGGCGGCGCGCCTACTATCTGGCGCAGGTGTATCGCCTCGACCCGGACATGTTCGCGGTGTTGACCAATGCCGGCGACGCGTCGGCGCTGTCGGCGACGGCATTGGAGCGGTTGGTCGCCGACATGCGGCGGCAGGCGCAGGAGGCGCTGGAGCGGGCGTCCGGTCTGGAGGCGGCGCTGGCGCGGGAACAGATGCTTGGGCGCACCCTGTCCGGTCGGCTGGCGCAGCTGGAGGCGCTGAACCGGGAGTTGCAGCGGGAGCGGGATTCGGCGTCGCCGGACCGCCCCGTGACGCGGGACGCGGACGCGCGCAGCGGGCGGGAGCCGGCGCATCTCCCGGCGCTGCCGGACCGCCCCGTGACGCGGGACGCGGACGCGCGCAGCGGGCGGGAGCCGGCGCATCCCCCGGCGGCGGGGGATGGCGGCGCCTGGGGCGCCGTGGTGCGCGCCTTGACGCAGCACCCGACGCCGGAGACGACGGCGGCGATCTGGACGGCGGCGGCCGTCTTGCTGGAACGGGGCGTGTGGCCGCGTCCGCCGGGCGCGCCGCCGCTGGCGACGATGGCGGCGGCGTTGCGGCGGCTGGCGCACGAGGTCATGCAGTCCGGGCGGGATGGCGCGGATCGCCGACCGGTGCGGGACGAGGCATGAGCCATGCGCGCCGCCGATCGGGAGCCGGACGCACCGACGCTGCGCCGGCTGTATGAGGAGGGATACAGTTTGCGCGCCATTGCGCAGCGGTTCGGCTGGTCGTATCGGACGACGCGCCGGAACGTGCAGGCGGCGGGCGTCGCGCTGCGGCGGCGCGGTCCGCCGCCGGCGACGCTCCTCCTGACGTCCGACGATGTCGCCGTCCTCCGCCGGATGCACGCCGCCGTCGGCGCCCGCCGTCTGGCGCGCCTGCTGCACCTGGATGCGGATATCCTGCAGGCGCTGGCGGCGCCGCCCACGCCGCCGTCGGCGCCGGCGGCGGCGCCGGAGCGGTTCGCGGCGGGCATGACGTTGGACGAGCTGGCCCGGCAGTTGGGATGTTCCCGCCGCACCGTGCAACGCATCCTGCGCCGGGCGCGCATCCGGCTGTCGGATGCGTCGGGATGACGATCCATCCGGCGCCGCACTCCCTCCGAGCCCCCTGCGTGCGCGTCCCCCCGAACCCCCCCGCCGGCGGGGGTTGAAAGGGGGGGGGATTCGCAGGCAGATGGTCAACCGTTTCCGTTCCACCGAACGCACGGGCCGATCCGTCGGTATCATGATCATGGAAGGATCGCGAGACACGGAGGATGGAGATGGCGCGCAGGGGCTTCCCAAAAAACCTGCACCTGTCAGGTCTCCGCCCCCGCCCCGCACCGGTACGTTGACCGCAATTATGGAGATTGGAGAATTTAACCCGGTATGCGCCCTTTGCCGTCGGGCTGAAGCCCCCGGCGATGCAAGGCGAAGCCCGCCGGCGCGGGCTGTAGCGGATTATTTATTAAGCCCCCGGCGATGCAAGGCGAAGCCCGCCGGCGCGTTACGCGAACTCCAACGGCGACCCTCTCGACCATCGGTTATCGGCTATCGGCTATCAGTTATCGGCTATCAGTTATCGGCTATCCAGGGCGAAGCCCGCCTGCACGGGCTACATCAGCACGAACATTTCACCGCTCTGCCGCCACTCGATAACGCGCTAACTG
>Ga0308405_1000617_pt1 | contig 19785 bp, 24 predicted proteins | sample HotsprSampleMS13_FD_203473 | JGI IMG/M metagenome (GOLD analysis project Ga0308405, IMG submission 203473) | Hot spring phototrophic mat microbial communities from Mushroom Spring, Yellowstone National Park, Wyoming, United States - 20060912_MS13 ...
AAAATGACAGAAAAAATTAATAACAAAGATTGGTCATGGGAGCAATGGATTAGAAAACACAACCATCAACAACTAATTGGATTAGGACATGGAATATTTTTGGCAATTCGTTTATTAAAACACAATCGGAATGCGGAAGCTGTTATTAAAAAATTAAAAGAATATAAATCAGTTGTTGCAGATGAATGCAACATTAAAGCTAAAAAAATAAAAGAGGAGGAAGAAAGATGAATGAATTAGTAGAAAAAAAAGAAATTTTAGTAGATGTAGTAACTCCACCAGAAATCGTTCTTAGCGAAGCACAAAAGGCGGCTCAGGCTCTTACAGAAGTTATTAAATCAAAACCAAAACCTGTAATTATCAGAGGAGAACAATATCTTGAGTTTGAAGACTGGCAAACTGTGGGTAGATTTTATGGGCTTGTTCCTAAGGTAACGGAAACTCAATATATCCAAATTGGAAAAGCAGAGGGATTTTCTGCAAAAGCTGTTGTTGTAAGGACAAAAGACGGCATGGAAATTTCTGGAGCAGAAGCTATGTGTTTAAATGATGAACCAAACTGGAAAGATAAACCAATGTTTATGCTAAAATCTATGGCTCAAACAAGAGCTTGCGCAAAAGCTTTAAGAAATGTCCTCGCTTGGGTTGTAGTTCTTGCAGGATACAAACCTACTCCAGCCGAAGAGATTATAGAAGTTGAAAATATTTCTCAGAATCCACCAGAATTGCACGAAAGAAGGGAACCTATATCTGAATATAGGTCAGAGACAAAAACTCAACCTGAAGCTTCCAGCAAAACGAAAAAGGCAAATTCCACCTCTGAACTCATTTCAGATGCTCAAAAAGGATATATTTTGGGAATAATTAAAAAAAGAGAATGGTCTTATGAAGATGCTATGAAGATTATTAGCGGTATAGCAGGTAGAGAAGTCGAAAAAGTAAACGATTTAACCAAAGAAGAGGCAAGCAAAATAATAACCAAGCTAAAAGGAGAACCATTTTAAAGGAGGTAAATAATGTGGACTTTAACAGAGTTAGAGCTTTTGAGAAAAATAAAAGAACTCGCTGAAACAATAAATCTTGAAGAAATTTTAAAGTTAGTTAACATTAGAATTGCTGAAATTGAACTTGAAATGCAGAAAGAAGCCGAAGTTTATAAACAGACAGGAAATCTTGAAAAAGTTAACCCATTGGGTATTAATCTGAAAAATTAAAAATTAGTGGAATAGATTAAGGAGAAAAGAAAATGAACAAAAAAGAAAAACAATATATAATTGACCAAATTTATGCTTTTTTAGCAGTAATAGAAGAGGAGTTTAAAAAAGATAAAAAAACAAATAATAATGAAAACAAATTGTCAAGAATTTACAAGAAAATTGAAGAGTTGGAAAGCACAATAAGACAAGATGCTTTAAATTTGGAGGAGTGGGCAAATACAGCTGAAAATGATGTATCAATTGCGGCTAAGACATACAATGAAATGATACCTATTATTAATGCCCAGTTAAAAATTATCGAAGAAATTAAAAAATTTTTTAAGGAGGAATAAAATGGAAAATTGGAGCTTTAGTAAGATAGAAGCAACAAAAGGTTGCAGGATATTGTATGAAAAAAAATATATTCAGAAACTGCCACCAGATACAACGGTTCCAGAATATGAGGAAGCAAAGAAAATCCACGAAGAAATACAGACAAATTTTATTAAAAGGCAAGTTGATTATCCAATACTTAATCCATATATGTCTAATATCATTGCAGTTGAAAAAGCATACAGACACTACTTTAAGGAACAAGATATTGAATTTGTTGCATATGCTGATGTAGTGTTGGAAACAGAAGTTAGCAGAGTAATACTTGATATTAAGTGTCGCTACAACTCAAATATCAATGAGAAAGATAGATTACAACTGTTAACATATCTTGCACTGGCTAACCAAGAAAGACCTGTTGCACAAAACAAAATAGGAATAATAGTCCCATATAATCAGTTTATGCCAGTTACATTAATAGACATAGAAGAACCACCGCCAGTTGATTTAATATTAGAAGAAATAGAAAAAGCTAAAAGAAGAATACCAAGAATGACTGTTAAGACTTCTGAATGCGCTTATTGTGAATACAAGCGTAGCTGTGATTATGGGTTAAAAGAAATAGATAATAATGATATGCAAGCTATTGCTGAAAAATATCTTTACTTAAAAGCGCAAGTTGATTTATATGAGGAAATATTGAGAAAGCATATAGAATTAACAAACCAGAAAATCAGAGTTGGTGATAAAGAAATAGGTTTCTTTGAGAGAGCTTACACTAAAGTTGATGTGCCAGAGTTCATCATGCTATGTCAGGATAATGATGTTCCATATCTTGATGCTGTTAAGATTGACACGGTTAAAGCTAAACAACTTGCCAAAAAATATGATATTCTTACGCAAGCAATGGATAAAGAAATTAAATATGTATTTACTACAAAGAAAATAGGGGAGGATTAAAGATGAAAATTTTAAAATGGATAATCTTAGTATGGACATCGCTTGCTATTGTTCTTTCACCTCTTTTTGGTTTGTCAACAATAACAGATGTGTTTGGACTTTTGTATCTTTTTCTTGTTGCAGCAGTTATTGGATATGATTTACTTGTAGAAAAAGAAGACAAAAAAGGAGGCGATAAAGAATGAAGAAACTATTTAATTGGTTATTAGTAGGTATAGCAATAGGAGTAATACTTGGTTACGCATGGCATTATTTTGCGGTAAAAGATAAGTTAGAAGCATATAAAAACTACGAGCAAATATTGAAACAGAAGGATGCACAGATATTGAATTATCAATTCAGAAGTGAATTGTGTTGTGGATATATAAAATATACCATAAAAAAAGGAGGCTTAAATGAAAAACATTAAAGAATTAGCTGATGAATATATTAGGTTATGCAAATATACAGAAAAAATAGCAAATCAAATTGCTCAAAAGATTGTTGAAGTATGTAAACCTATAATTAAAGATATGAATTATTCAATCGGGTGGCAAGAAGCAGGAATAGATACAATATGTTTTTATTCAGAAACTCATATTATTAAGCCATCGGAAATTAGGAGCATTGAGGAAAAGATTAGGTTTACAGAAGTAGTTGAAGAAACATTTCCTGAATTATCTGAATTATGGGCACACATAGATACTCCGTGGGGGTTTTGGCTTTCTAAAGAGGAGGCAGAACAAATAAAACAATTATTGTTAAAAGAAATTAAGCTAAAAGAGGGTAAAGATGAATGCAAATAAAAACAGACAAAGAGGCAAGAGAATAGAAAGAGCCATAGCTAAAAGGGTAGGAGGGAAAAGAATAGGAATATTAGGCAAATCAGATGTGGAACATCCTTTGTTTTCATTTGAAATCAAATCACGGATGAGATTTGTTGGTGAAAAATGGTTTTTGCAAGCCATAAAGAATTGTGAAGAAGGGAAAATACCTGCAGTAATAGTGCATATAACAGGTCAACATCATAAAAACGATTATGTAATATTAAAACTAAAAGACTTTGAAGACTTATTGGGGAGGGTAAAATGGTAACAGCAAACGATGTTTTAAATAAATTGTTTCAAAAAGCAGACAAAGATAGTTGTTTATATTGTAGCAATCTTAGGATTCATAAAAACGAAGTATGGTGCAAACATGGACTTATAGACAGGTTCAACATTCTTGATATTCAATTTGTTAGAAAGGTATCAAACAAGATTAAAAAACATAATGATTGCTCATTTAATGATAGTGTTTATGAGCATTTAAACAAATAAAAAAGGAGGTAAGCTATGCAATCAATAGCATTAAGAGGAATTTATGACACATTTGAGGCTATTCAAAAAATGAGAATAGCCGCAGAAAACAGATTAAGAGCAATAATCCAAAACTATGACGAAAACCACAAAGAAAGACAAATTGCAATGGAGCATGTTAAAAGAATTAAAGAATTTGAAAAAATTATTGAAAAGCAAGCAGAAGAAGTATTGGAAGGAGATATTATTTATAATGAATTTTTATTAAAAGTAAACGGCATCAATATTAGAACTTCCTTAAGACTGCTATCATTAGGGCTTGACATTGAAAGAGAGCTTTCTGATTGGTATGCATACTTTGGCTTAGTCCCAATTTATTGGGCTTGTGAATGTGAGTATGGGCATAAAATATTATTGCCATCTGACCCATTTAAAACGGGAGCTACTTGTATAATGTCAAAAAAAGCACATGAAGAAGAGGACTTATCGGAAGATATAGATGGCGATTTAACAGTGATTAAAAGAGTAACAATGGAGCGTTGTGGTGGTAAAATTGTAAAAGCAGAACCTATGCCGCCAAAAAGAATAAAAGGTTACTTTTGTTTCTGGAATAAAAAAGCAAAGAAAACAGCTTATATTGTTACAGATTATTGGGTTAAAAATTCTAACAAAAGTTTTTATGGTAAGATTTTTAAAGAAGAAAGAGAAAAATTAATGAATAGACCTGATGCAAAAGATAAATACTACAAGATTATGAAAAAGAATGGTAAAGAAACAAAAGTAGCAACAAGAAGAGCAACTCTGTCAGCAAGAAGAAAAGCGTTTAAAATCTTTCTTGCACATATGTATCAAGCATGGAGAGAGTTGCTTGGCATGGGATATAGAATGCCGTATGCTTTTGAATATCTTAAACATGATGATTTTATAGATTGGAAGGATGTATTAAAAATAGAAGAAGCATTAAGAAGTAAGAAAAGTAAAAAAGTAGCATAGTTACGATTTACAAGCAACAAATACAATGAATGAGTTAGTCTACTAAAGTAACATGAAAAAAAACGAGCTATGAACAATAAGCAACAGATAATTGAAATGGGATATTTGTATCATGCAACAATGTGAGTTAATGAGTTAGTTTATTAGAGCAACATGAGAACCAAATGAGTTAAAAATTTTGAGTAACAAGGATTTTAAATGAGTTAAACCTCTGGAGCAACAACCCACTCAAATAAATTAAGCATGCTGAGCAACGGAAAAGACAAATGAGTTAAACTCAAAAAGCAACAAAAGGAAATGAATGAATTACAAACAAAAAGCAACATAACAAGTGAATGGGTTAGGAGTTAAAAGAAACAGGCGATAAAAAAGAGTTAGTCTATGTTAGCAACAGCAGAAAAGAACAAATTAGTTAAATTTTTAAAGTGTCAATGTTTATGAATGAGTTGATAGGGAAAAGTGACACTTCATTTTAATGAATTAAAAAAGTTAAGCAACAGGAAAAGCAAAACGAGTTGGAAATGTAAAGCAACAAGAAATAAAAATGAGTTGGTGAAACCAAGAAACAAGAAAGGAGAATGAGTTGAGGGAGAAAAGCAACAGTCTGGAGGAATGAGTTATACGGATTGAGCAACTTGTTACCCAATGAGTTATACAAAAAGAGCAACATCTTTTATAAATGAATTAAAAAGGCTAAGTATCATAATTAAATAATGAGTTAAGGAAAGCAAGTAATAATTCTTGAGAATGAGTTAATAGTTACAAGCATCATAAAAACTGAATGAGTTACTTTCAACTAGCAACATTGAGAGGGAATGAATTAGAAAATGCAAGTAACATTTTTGCCGAATGAATTAAACAATATAAGCAACAAGAAATGTTAATGAGTTATACTTTTAAAGTAACTTAGATATTTAATGAGTTGAGGTGTCAAGTATCAAATTGTAATAATGAGTTATTAGGGATAAGCAACAAGATTGAAGAATGAGTTGTTTTTATTTAGCAACATAACATAAATCTTGAATGAATTAAGAAAAGAAAGTAACAAAGTAGCTAAATGCTAAACAAAGATTAACTCATTTTTAGTAATAGTTAACATTGTATAAGCAAGCTTGCTCTTTTCTTCTGGCAGGCTTGCTATACACAAAGAGATATCAGGATTTAAATATTTCATACTGGTTACAATTCCACAGTATATATTTGGTGAATACCATCTCTTATTTAATTTACCTTTCCACATTATCCATTTTCTTGCTAAATCTTCTTGTAAACAAAAATTAAAATTACTGCTTATCCAAACCTTGATTAAATACTTAAAAAATGTTGTTTTATGTAAAGTAGCCCCTGAAATAGTAGGCAATGAATACATTTTCAATAATTGTTTTTTACCACCAAATTTATCTGTGATTTCTCCTTTTATGCTGTCTATTAGAGTTTTAATTTCTTTATAAGTAATTATACCTTTGTTGTTACAAACATTTTCCATAACATTAAAAATAACATATAATTCAAAAGGAAATTTATATTTTTCTGTAACTCCTTTAAATGGTATATTTTTGTTAAATAGTAATGTTTCTATATAATCAGCATACATTGGAGTTTCATAAACAATACAAGCCAAATCAAATTGTTTTGCATATAAATAGTTTAAAGCCCTATCTAAACTATTAAAGTTAGATACTTTTCCAAATGCATTATTTGGCTTAATATTATAAGGAACTTTAAGCAAATCTTTAACTTGTGTAAAATAATTATACATATTAGCTGGTATTTGTAGCGATGCATTTAATTCTATTGTTTCATTTGAACTTATATCATTGCAATTAGAATATAAAGTAGAGTATTTATACGGGTCTCCTATATAATATATCTTTTCTGGAATAATACATTTGTCAATAGCTTTATACAATAATTTATATCCATCTTCATATCCAAGTATAAATAAATTTTTAACAGTAGTTTTTATATTTCTGTCTATGCATTCTTTTATAACATCAAATCCTGTTGTTATGTTTAATTTGGTAAAAGCATTTTTGAATGTTTCATATTGTTCTGGCGTTATATAATTCCATAATGGGTTTTCTTTATACATATTATCATTCATATTAGCTTTTTCTGTAAGTATAGTTCTTACACATCTCCATATAATTAAATCTCTTTCAAAACCTTTCTTATCATTAAACAAATATGGTTGTTTTTTTAATTGATTACAAATATCATGAGATTGGCAATATTGTTTTTTTATAAGGCTTGCAAAAAACTTCTCTGGAAAATCAACAGGTATATTTTTAATTCCGTATCTAATAAGATTTAACAACATTAAATGTTTGGCAATTTTGCTGAATACAAATATTGCAGATTTAGGTTCATCTTTACATTTTTCTGCAATCCATGAAAAACTTGCATTATGACTATCAATAACTTTTATTCTTACCATTTATCCTCCTTGTAGCTTGTATTGAGCGTATTTTAGGTAAACAAACTTGACAATATTTTGCATATTTAAATTTAGCATAAAAAACTTTATTGCAATATTCACAAACTTTTTTATAATATCTTTTTCCTTTTTTACTACACTCAGAACAGAGATACTGGTCAGATTTGTATTTAATATATGTTTTACCACATGTTAAACATTTGCCTTCTTCTATATACTTTCTTATTTTTTTCTTTTTCTTTATTTGTTCATCTGGAATAAATACTATATTGCCACATATTATACAATGCCAGTATAAAAGATAGCCATATCCATCAAGAAACATAGAAGAACTACACCTTTTACAAATTACAGGAGTGGGTTGTATGGTTTTAGCTCTATTTTGCATATATCCTCTAATATATAATTCAGTAATTTTAAATCCTGACTACTCATAAAAGTTTCTGGTGGAAAATCATAACCTTGTTGTTTACATATCATTGATAGATAAACAGATTTTTTTATTCCATAGCCTTTTTTGCCTGATAATATTTCAATTAACAATGATGGTGGAATTCCTGTTATATAAGATAACTGATGTAATTGAATAGTTTTGCCCTGCTTATCTTTCAATAAAGGGTTTAATTGCGTCATATATCCCTATTGCTTTTAACAGTTGATTGTTTTTTTCTACATTAACAGGAATATCAGAACTCTTTGGTAGTTTATGGTAGGCAAATCTTCTCCAGCATTCAACTGCTATGGCGGAGGCAATAACTCTATCGTCATGTTTTCCGCTTTCAGCTCCAAGATAAGAACCGTCTCTAATAAAGAAACTCATTTCTTCAACTAAATCTTTACTTTTTATATCCAGAATATTCATTTCAAATAAACTTTTGAATTGTCCCATAACAGCTTCTTTTGTATCAGCAGTTGTTTGCCAATGCCTTACATAGGTTCTATTTAAACTATCAGCTCTGTAATATAGATATTCTTTTATATTTCTTATATTGGATTTTATCTGCTCTATGTTTATATCTTTGCTATCAAAGTTCCATACAATTTCACCTATATCATAAGCATTTCTTTTTAAATTATCCATTTCTTTTATTACCATTCTTCCTGGTCCTTGAACTTCTATGTTTACATATGCATTTTTATAAAAACATGCAAAGAATAAAATAAGCTTAGCAAATTCTATAACGCCAAGAGAATTATCAGAATATTCTGCAACTTGAATTACTTTATCTCTATATCCTTTCCATATAGATATAACAGCATTATCGCTTTGTGCAGATGAACCATAACTTGGGTCTGCACCAATAAAATAATTTTCATTTTCTTTTGGATATTCAAATATTTTTAAGTTATGGTCAAATTCAGTCCCTTTGTCTATATATATTCCATTAGCATTGGCAAATACATTAAAATAATGTGCAGATAATTTCTTTTTCATTAATTCAGTTAGCTTTTCAGAACTGAAATATCTGTATCCTGATAACCTGAATGCCTCATCTTCCCAGAATGGTAATTCCTGTAAAGCATAATTTAAATCTCCTGCAAACGTAGTAGCAACTTCTTTTCTAAACCATGCAAGTTGTTCTATGCTAATGTCAAAATTATATAACTCTTTCACCAATTTAATTTTATTTTTTTCTTCTCTTGTTAGAGGATAACCGTATTCTTGAAACAATGGGTTGTCTTTTTTAATTCTATAATCATCTCTCATATACCAGCCTGTAAATATTGTTTTCTGTGAAGGGTTTTTTTTAGCTTCTCTCCATCTATCATAAAAAGAATTAAACCCATTAGCTGTGCTTTCAAGTATGCACCATCTTGCTGGATTAATTTTGCTTAATGAAACCATAAGAGATTTTAATACCTCATCATTAGGGTCATTGACAGAATAAAACGCAGCCTCTGTTGCATGTAAGCATGTAAGAGCTTGTGAACGTGCAACTGTTTGTCTTGAGCTTTCACGGGAAGATACATGCATAAACTGTATTTCTGAACCATTAGCAAAATGCATCATTTCTCTGTTATCAATAATGCAATTTACTTTCATATTTCTCGGAAGAGTTAAATACATGCTTCTAATTATTTCTCTTAGTTTTGGTCTTGCTTCATAACTATGGCATAAAAAACCAAGTTTAATACCTTTAATTCCCATTACCCAGAATAAATCAAGAGCATGTAATACGGTAGTTATTCCAAGTTGTCTGCCTTTAAGAATAAGGAATTCTCTTATTTCTGAATTCTTTTCTATTTCTGTAAAGATTTGGTTGATAACATATTTTTGGCTATTAAACCAAGTAGATGGAGAAAAAGAAGTTAATCCTTTTTCTTTTGATACAATTTTAAGAAATTCAGCCCATTTATAAAAGTTAGATAAAACCGATGGCACCTTTATCTTTCCTTTCAATTTTTACTTCTCTATTATTAAATAACAGTTTTGCTAATTTCCTGATAACTGGTAAATCTTCGCATACATTAATTAGAGCATAAAGAAGAATAAATTTTGCATTTTCTGACATATTAAGAAAGTGAATTACCCATTCATGTTTAAACTTTTCAACTGGTGCAGTATGTGGTATTCTTACATTCTGAAGGATAAAATCAAATAGCTTTAGTATTATACCATTACCTTTAAGGCATAGCAACATATAAAAGAATTCTTTAAATGCCTGTTTATCAAAATAGTGGAGTTTTAGGTATACAAACTGCCCCCATAGCTCTTCAGCCATTGCATCAGAAACATTACATAATTGAGTTATACCATATACATACTCTGGAATTTTCATTTTTTATTAAGAAATAGTATTTGCCCTACAATACTAATTCCAAAAAAAATAAGTGAGTATAAAAGGCTTTTTTCTGAATAAAAGAGAGTTACTATAAATACAAACAAATTGCAAGTAAGGGTTATTATCCATGCTAACAATCCACTTACCAGTAAAAAGTTAATAAATCCAATCTTTGCTGGTGATGCTTTTACTTCAGGTAATGTTTCAACCTTCTTCTTCATTTAAAACCTCCTCTAATGTTGTTACATTGCTCAAATCTTCAATGTCAAAATTAAGCAAATCGCTTGTTTCATTGTTTTTAATTTTATCATTTATTTTAACCAAATCTTTTATTTCTTTAATAGCTAATAATGGAGCTTTTAATTCTTCAAAATCTACAGATTTTTTCTTTATTCTTGCATCGTATATTTCATCAAGCACATTTAAAGCAAGTGAGTTTAATTTAGTTAGTAACTCTTTAAAAACATCTTTATCTTTATTCTTCGCCCGCATGTCTCCTCCTGTATTCTCTGTAACCTTTGTTTATAATGTTATTTAATGCAGAATTAACATATTTTCTGAACTTTGGTGAATAACTAATAGCAGTGCCATTAAAGTCTTGTAAAATCTTTTTTTCTAATTCACTTCTTTTTAATTTTCCATTTACTATTTTTTCTATGTCTGATTTATAATTGTTTTTTAAGTCTTCCATTATAACAGAAATCATCATTGTATCAAACCATGTCTTTGGATTATCTGATTGTAATTTTATAGGAACTTTAACTGCTTTAACTTTATCAGTAACAGCTTTTATTTCTTTATAAGCTTTATCAAGTATTACTTTAGCTTCTTCAGGTGTAACTTTTTTTCTCATTTCCATTCTGTAATATTTTGACAGTTCCATACTAGCCTGATACTTCATACCAGTTTGATACAACGTGGCTATTAACTCAACTGGCACTTTTTCTCCAGCTTCTGTAAATGTAACATTTCTGTTAAATATAAATGATACAGAAGATGCTACTATTGGCATAGGTAAAGCACCAATTATATCCAGTCCTTCTCCTCTTTCCATTGCTTTATACATTTCAAAAAGAGAGTTTATTATAGGACCTTTTTTGTGTGATAAATGTTTTTCCCATTTGCCAGTAGCATCATTTATAGCTTCTTTGAGAGATTTATTGGTTGTGTAATATTCATATAGAAAATCATGTAAAGCAACAAATCCCAAAAATTCCAGACCTTCTATCTCAAATCCAAGCAAATTAATATAACTTCTTTTATATTTTCCTGTTACAGGGTCTATTGCAACAAATGGAACTTTAAATAAATCTAACCAATTTTTGCTTTCTTTAAATCTTTCCCACGTTGTTTTGCCTGTTAATTGCCATGATATTTCGTTTGATAAAGCATAATGCAACAAGAATATTCTTCTAAAGAACTCTGAAAATAATTCATGTCCAGCAACAGAACCAGTTAAATGTCTAATCATTGTTAAATACCAATCTGGCGCAAATAATAAAAATCTTATTGCCTCTCTTGCACTGTGTCTCATAAATAACCATTCATAATTTCCACCAAAAGCACTCCCAAGTTTATCCAAAAAACTTTCTGCAACTTCTTTTGTAATTTTTCCTTTTTCTAATTCTGATAATATATTTCTTGCAGACATGCACTTAAGTGTATAAAACAATCTATCCCATAGTCTTTTATCAAATTCTGAACTTAATTTTATAAATCCAATCTTTTGTGTAAGTTTAAGTATTGGATTAAGTTTTTCTTGCAACAATAGTCTTTGTATTTGTTCTCTAATATCATCAAAACTTGCAACAAAAAAAGTAGATTTAATGTTGTATTTTTTTGTTAATTCTATAATTTCTTTTTGCATTGGCAATACATGTTCTTTAAACCAAGCATCAGACCTAAACACACTTTCCCATGCTTTGGCTAATTCTTTATATCTGCCTGTTCCTATTGCCGCTGTTGTTAACGCTTTATAGTGAATAATTCCAAACAACATTTGTATTCTTTTTAAAATAGTGTTAGCGGAAGATAATCTACCAAAAATATTTTTAGATGGGTCAAATATCATTATTTTTCCAGCAAATAATGGTTTAATAGAATGACCTATTAGTTCGTATATATCTTTATGAACATAAACCCCCAATTCAGGAAAATGTCCAATTAATTTCTGAGAATGTAAAGATTTAAATAATTGTTGCGCATTTTCTTCGGTTAATCCATTAAGTCTTGCAAGTTCTTTAATCATATCTTTTTCAGAATTTGCCGCATAAGGAACTAAATATTTTCTTGGTAATCCAGTTTTCTCACTGACAAATCCTTTTAATTCTGTTTCAATTGTTTTGCCTTCTGATATCCATTTAGTAAATAATTTTTTTAATTTATCAATTGCAATTGGGATAGTATAAGCATTAGTAACAATATCTGCAAAATCTCTATGAGACTTATAAACAATTTTAAAACCTTCTTCACTAGTTTTAAACAATATATCATCAGCATATTTAGATAGCAATGTGGAATATCTTCTTTCTTTTAAATATTTTGCTATATTTTCTATATGGTTGGTAAATGAGCTTAATGCTTCTGATGTAATTCTTTCAATTTGATATTCAAATGGTGAAGTAATTGTATCAGCTTCTTTTAGCCCAATCTTTGCTGGTAATCCAATTCTTGGGTAATACATATTATGTAATGCATCAATATTAGCTTTTATGTTTTTAGGCATTATTTTAGGCAAAAGATTTCTTATTTTATCAAGATTTCTTAATGTTAAATCTTTTTCTTGTTGCTTAAGTAATCCTTTTTTAACTATATTAAACTTACTTATAGTTTTTACAGCTTTACTAATTTCTCTTTTTAATGCCATTAAATGTTTCTGTAATGGTAATAGTTCTTTAACTTTTTCTTTTTCTGCTTTAATTAAATCTTTTAATTGTTTCTTTAAAAAGTTTGCCCTTTCTTTTCCTGCTTTTGATACATCTTTTAGAGCTTCTTTTAACTGGTTTCTTGCTTTAACGATATTTGCAGACTTGTATACAGCTTTTGTTGGCATATAAAGCTCAAAATATGTATCTATTTGTTTTATAGCATTTTTTAAATGAGAAATAACAACTTTTTTTTCTGCCGTTTCGGTAATAATCCCTATTTTTGAAATTGCTTGTTTAATTTCTTCTGCTATTGGTGTTACTCTTATTTTATCTGGAAATTCCATTGCAATTTTTTGAAAGTCTAATATAGTTTTATTTAAAATTTCACTTATCTTTTGAGACTCTTTTATTTCAGAAATTCTAACTCTTTCAAGTTGTTTTAATGTTTTTTTGAGTTCTAAAATAATTGTTTTAACTTCTTTTGTGTTGTCTAATAATTTTTTATCTTTTAATTCTTCTAATGCTTTAATTAATTGCCTTGTATCTTTTAATTCTTCTTTAAAGGCATCTGCTGTAATCTTTTCTCCTTTTGCAATTGCAGTAGTTATTGTTTCAAGAGATTTAATTTTGTTTGAAATTCTATATTGTATTTCTGCTACATTTCTATTTAGTTGCTCTAAAAATCTTGGGTCTATTTTATCTGCAATTAAGTTATAGTATGCTTCAGTGCTATATTTATACAAATCATCATATTTACTTAATGTTGGATATTTCTCAAGTATTGATTTAGCTAATAGCTCTATTTCTGGTATTTTTGCCAACTCAAATAAAAAATGAGGTTCTGTGCTGTATTCATTAAATGGAGTAGTTTTTATTTTTTTTAAAACTGCTAATGCCTTGTCTGCTGGTAAATCTGGTATGAGATTTGGATTTTTGATTATTTCTTGCTCTATTACGGTAATTAGCTTTCTAATATCGTCAGGATTTTTAACAAATTTTTTTAATTCTTCTTCTGCATTTCTTCTTACATAAGTGCTAATATTTGCAACGCTTAATAACTCTTTATGAACATCTTTTATATCAGATGGTTTTGCATTGCCTCCATGGAAAAGCCAATTATAAACTTTTATAGATTTATCTGCAATTTTTTGTTTTACTGCTTCTGGAGTAACAGTTTTAACAGTTTTAACAGCATATTTACCACCCTTTACTATACCATAACCTAATGCTTGTGCAGCTATAGCCCCTTTAATAGCTTCTTCTGTATTTTCTCCTTGTATTAAAGAACTTGTAGCTAATCCTAATGTTTCACCAGTCACTCTTGAACCTTTAACAATTAAGTTTGCAAGTTTTGTAGCATTCTGGAGCATTTTAGCTCCTCTGGCAGCGGTAACAACTGCTCCACCAAGACCACCAAAAATAAAACTTCCACCAGCCATTGAAAGCAAATCTAATCCTACTGATAAAGCTAAACGCCCAACGGAGAATTCATGTTTAGTTTCTTTTTCTTTTATTGGGGTAGCATATTTTTCTGGCTTAAACCATTCAGGTCTGTTAGCAATTTTTTCATCACTCTTTTTTGCGCTAAATACATCAATTTGTTTTGGTGAAAATATGTCAGCCATTTATATACCTAAAATGAAATAATTTATTTGCTTTTTTGTTTAGTTTCTTTTTCACCTTCTTTTTTTGAAATTAAGCCTTCAGATAACTCTTCGTATAGTTCTTCAAACCTATCTTCACTTGGTTTAACTCCGCTTGACATAAAAGCTGACATTAGCAAGTGTGCTAATTGTTCTCTGGTCAGACTAGAAATATCAACTTTTGATAATAGCTTAAAAAATGTGTCTTTAACTTCTTTTCTTAACTTATCTTTATAACTATCTTCTTTAGATAATCTTGCTCTTTGTATTTCTTCTTTTGCTCTATTATGTCTAACTTCTTCAGCAAACTTTAATTCTTCAAGTCTTAATTTTCCAAATTTATACAAAAAATCTATTGTTTTGTTAAAAGTTTTATCTATTTCTTGCAACATTTTTTCTTCCTGATTAATTCTATCGCTATATATTTTAATTTGTTTTTCAATTTGTGTTGAAGTTATTTTAGCAGAATTTTCAATTTTTTGCAATTCTATTTTAGCTATTTCCAATTCATTTTGTTTTTTTTCTTTAGCATACTCATAATCAATTTTCCATTGGTTTAATAATTGTTGATAAGTTTCTAAATCATTTTTTTTGATAGCATCCATCATTGAGTTAAAATAAAAGTAGTTATATCCTGCAAGCTTATCTTTTCTAAATACAGTTGCAATACCAACAATAGCTGGAACAAGTATTTTTGTAATAGCTTGAGCAAGATTTTTAGGTTTTTCAACATCTTCAAACTTTGGTGGAGTTGGCAATTCTTTTTTAGTTATTTCTTGTATTCCAGATATTGCTTTTTCAACATCTTTTTTATAACTTTCTAAAAATTCATCTTGTTTTTTAATTGTTTCATTTAGTGCTTTTTGAATTTCTTCAATCATTTTCAGGTGAGGTTCTTTTGCTTTTTCTTTTTCTTCTTTTACTTTTTTAAATTCTTCAGCAAAATGCTCTGCTACAGATGCAGGTTGTTTTATTTTTTTTCTACCTTTCTCAAAAAAAGGAGATTCGCCTCGAGATATTCTCATTTTTGCATACTCAATAGCTTTATCTATAATTTCCTTTGTTGGTGTATTTCCTGTAGCAAGATAATATACTTCTTCTTCTGTTAAGGTTGGAACAAGCAACGGAATAGGAGTTTCCACCCCATTAATATTTACTGTAATAGAAAGCTCTGTTATTGCTCTTTCTCTTCCATCTTTTATTTTTATTGGATCTAAAACCCCTCTGGATTTCAAAGTCCCGTCTGGTCTATATCCATAAGGAAATTCATCCTCTGGTTTAACTTTTTTTATTTTTTGTGGTTTTTGATCTTCTTCTGTTTTTATTTTTTTGCCTTTTCTTTCTGCTAACCATTCATTATAATTTATCCAGCCAGAATATGGTGATGGAGTTACTCCTTTTATACCCGCAGTCCCTGTCAAATAATTTCTTATACTCTGGTCTATTAATTTAGATTTTTTTTGTCTTTCTATATCAGAAATAGTTACTCCCTGCCCAGTTGCAGGATCATATGTTTCATATTTCACAACAGACTGTTTAGAAGTTCCCATTATAAATACCTCCCTGCTAACTCATACCCTTCTTGCATCAAAGAAGTATATGGTTTTATAACATTTTCTATTTCCGTATCTTGATAACCAAGTCCTTTTAAGAAGTCTTTTGTCTGTTGTATAAATTGCATTCCACTTTCATAGCTTGGTTGATAATGTTGTAAAATATCACTTGCGCCTCTTCCTGATGGCGATTCTTTTGCCCACTTGTAAGCACCAGCCATTCTTAATGCTTGAGATACTTCTGGGGTTATTGCAGAATACTGAGATATAGCTTTTGATTTAGACTGTTCTATTGGTTGCAATTTTTGTTGTCTTAATTGTTCAAAGGCTTGTTTTGTTTTTTCTGCATATGGATTATACTGCAAACTCCCAATAGCATTCATAAGAGCAGTTTGTAATGATTGTAATCTTTTTGCCTGTTCTGTTTCTATATTAGAGCTAACTTGTTTTTCATATTCACCAAATTTGGATTGCAATGATAATAAAAATGGAGTTATATCAGCTGGAGGTCTTTGCTGAATTTCTCTTGTAATTTTGTTTATCCATGGTTCTTCTATTTTTTTCTTTTTTCCACCCATAATCCCTCCTGTATTATACAAATCCAATAGTATTATCTTTTAAAGCTGGTGTGCCTAAATCTCCTTTTTCTGTTTGAAAAGTATCAACAACAGTTGGAGTTTGAGTAGGGCTTTTACCTAATTCTCCTAATTTACCAAAAGCTGTTGACAAATTACCGAAAGCTTGACCTTGAGCCTGTCCCATCATTGCTGAAAAAGATTGAGCTTGAACATAAGCATTAGCTTCTGTAATCTTGCCTTGTAACTCTAGTTGAGCTTTTTGCATTAAACTGGTTCTATAACTATCTGCTAATCCTGTCATTGATAAAGCATCTGAAAGTTGTTTTTGCAATAAATTCCCCATATTAGTTAAATAAGCTGTTTGCAACTCTCTAAATGCTGATTGAGCCAATGTAGAATTAGACAATCCCATGCTGGATAATCTTTGCTGTAATGCAGTTGATTGCTTATTCCACCATTCGTCTAACATAGCCTGATATTGTGGAGTTAGTCTTCCTTGTTGATACAAAGTTAATGCTTGTTGAATGTTAGCTCTTGCTGTATCAGATAATTCCTTATTAGCTTCAATCGCTTGATTAATCTTATTTAAATCTTCTTTTGGTAATTCAACCTTTGGAATACTAATTTTTGGTGGTGAAAAAGCTTTAATAGCACTTGCAGCGCTACCTACTAAAGAACCTATTGCCGCTATTGCTTGCCATGTTGCCGCCCCCCATCCCATAATTACACCTCCATCATATAAAATTTTTTCTGTTTTGTTTTGTAATATATCATTGCTTTAGCTCCTAATGCTTTAGCATGTTTTTTAAAGAAGTCTTTATAAATCATATCTATTTTACCACATACAAGGAATGGAAAAATAACATCTCCTCTTATTTGTTTTCTCATTAAAATTAATGCACCATTAAAAAAATCATTAGTTTCTATAAGTTTTTTTGCATCTTTAAAATTACAAAATGTATAAAAGCATGCAGCCCATTCACCATTTCTTGATACAATTAAATAATTACCTTTTTCATAAGCCCATGCTATCATACTGCATTGTTCAGATACTTGCCAATAATTTTCCTGCCCGCAAAGAGAAAAACATAAATCAAAGATTTGACTTAATAACATCTATTGCTCTCCATAAAGTATTATGTATATCTTTTTCTAATTTTAAAAAAATTTCTACATCTAAATCATATACAAAACTTGGATAATTTTTTGGAAAAGTAAATATAGGAACAGTTAATGCACTACCTATTTTATTTAAGAAATCAAAAAACAACTGGTGTTGTTTCCAGTTGACTGTGAAAAAATCTATAACTGATTTTTTGTTATTTGGGTCAAAAGGAGGTAATTGATAATAAGTAACAGTAAAATCAATATTTTTAGCTTTTGCAAGTGCACTAATCCAGTTTGCTATATCTTGATGTTCATTTGAGTGATTTTTATTGTATACATACCAGAATTTGTCATCAAGTTTGTCTTCTATAATAGGCAATGAACTATACATATCTTGCTCCTTGACTACCTTTAATTCTTACGCTTATTATTTCTGAATAGCTTTTATTAGATTGAACCAGTTCAATTTGAAATTGTTTTACTCTCATCGCATAAGGTAAAGTTGCAGATGGTTTTAGCACTGCTAACCAGAAATCTTGTTGCTGTGCAATTTGTATTAAATCGTTTCCAGATGTTTGAAATATAATATTATTTTGTTGCCCCGCAAATACCAATACTATAAATTCCTGTAAATAGTTAAAGTTGCCTCTGCCATAGAGAATTATATTTTTAATATTGTAATAAATGTTTTCAAGATTAAAAAAGATTTTTGATTTTACATGCAATGGTAAATAATCATTGCTTGCAAACATTTTATATATTTTTGTTCCATTAATAAACCATGCATCGCCAAGATTGTTAGACATAACTTTAGCATCAATATTTAATGCATACCATTTATTAGTAAGAAAATTATAGCAGTAAATAGCATTGACATTATTGTTAATATAAGATTTGCAGGAAACAGCTATATAAGGAATTTGATTATAGGAAAAGAAACATATTCCAGATATTGTATCGGTTACATTTGTTATAGCATCATCAATCTTTTGTGGTGCAGTTGCAGTAATTTCATATATTCCGAATGGAGAATGAAAATAAACAGTATGCTCATTTACTACATAATTTCTTATTCCTGTTATGCCTACATCTTTAACTATTTCTGTGATATACCAATTCATAGGGTCGTTAGAAATTGTTGTTCCAATTAAAGATACTATACTTTTATCAGTAAAAATATAAATACTATCTTCTTTAGGAATGAGTGCTAAAATTTGAGAAAACACAGAAACAGTTAAAGTTATAGCACCTGCTCCATTAGCAGTATTAAAAGGATTGATATTTCCTGTTGCATCTGGATTTGGAACAGAAAAAGTAATTATTCTATTTTTTCCTATAAATATTCTACCTTTCCAGTAACAAATAGCATCACCAGTTACTCCATTAGAAGTTAAGTTATAAATAGTTGTTCCGTTAAAAGTAATAAGAAAATTATTTTTTGCAGTTATCCAAATATATTGATTATCTTGAATAGCATAATCAACTTTAGTAACAGTGGTAGCAAAGTTAGCAATTTCAGTAAAACTTGATGAATACATTCTTAAATAACTACCATCAAGAATACAGAAATACTGGTTGCTACCAAGAACAAATGTAAAGAAATTAACTATATTTGCAGTATGAGTGTAAACAACATTTGCATCAGGAACATTTTCAATAGCACCAGTTAGTTTTGGTAATCCACTTATCCATGTTGCGGTATCTTCTGGTATAGTATAAGCATCTTGAGAAGTAATTATTCCGTTCCATGGAGCCAAATCTATACTAAAAGATTTAGCTATGTCTTTAGGTTGTTTCTTTTTTTTTGTTTTTGTCGCCATTTATACTTTCATTACTTTTAAATGATTGTAAAACTCCTGCAAAAATAATCCTGCAAGCTCATAGTTTTGGTCATACATAGCTATTCTTCTTGCAACTTCAAACGATATTGCGTCAAGAAAGTTATCAGGAATAACATCTGTATTATTTAAATTAGAAACAGTATAATTAAATTCAAGCATAGTATTTCCATATAAATATACTGGATAAAATTTATCAGGGCAGGGATATAAAGTTATT
>Ga0308405_1000627_pt1 | contig 19687 bp, 17 predicted proteins | sample HotsprSampleMS13_FD_203473 | JGI IMG/M metagenome (GOLD analysis project Ga0308405, IMG submission 203473) | Hot spring phototrophic mat microbial communities from Mushroom Spring, Yellowstone National Park, Wyoming, United States - 20060912_MS13 ...
GGCAGGGTCCACCGCCTTTCGGACTACCGGGGGCGGTGGGTGGTCCTCTACTTCTACCCCAAGGACGACACCCCCGGTTGCACCAAGGAGGCCTGCGGCTTCCGGGACCGCATGGGGGACCTGCAGGCTCTGGGGGCCGTGGTCCTTGGGGTTTCCGCTGACGACGTGGCGAGCCACAAGCGCTTCGCTGAGAAGTACGGCCTCAACTTTCCCCTCCTCGCCGACCCCGAGCGCCAGGCCATCCTGGCCTACGGGGCCTGGGGGAAGAAGAACCTCTACGGGAAGGAGTACGAGGGGGTGTTGCGGCAGACCTTCCTCATAGACCCCGAGGGGAGAATCGCGAAGGTGTGGCGCAAGGTGTCCCCGGAGGAGCACCCGGAGGAGGTGGCCGAGGCCCTAAGGCGGGAAAGGGGGGCGTGAGGTGGAGAGGCCCCTCGAGGCCTACAAGAAGGAGGCCGCCCACGCCGCCGTGGCCTACGTGCAAGACGGCATGGTGGTGGGCCTGGGCACCGGCTCCACCGCCCGCTACGCCGTCCTGGAGCTGGCCCGCCGCCTGCGGGAAGGGGAGCTTAGGGGGGTTAGGGGCGTCCCCACCTCCGAGGCCACCCGGGACCTGGCCCTGAAGGAGGGGATTCCCCTCATAGACCTCCCCCCAGAAGGGGTGGACCTGGCCATTGACGGGGCCGACGAGATCGCCCCCGACCTCTCCCTCATCAAGGGCCTGGGCGGGGCCCTTCTCCGGGAGAAGATCGTGGAGGCCACGGCGGGGGAGTTCATCGTCATCGCCGACCACACCAAGAAAGTCCCCGTCCTGGGCCGGGGCGTGGTCCCCGTGGAGATCATCCCCTTTGGCCACCACGCCACCCTCAGGGCCATCGCCCGTTTGGGAGGGGAGCCCGCCTTGCGCATGGATGGGGACGAGTTCTACTTCACCGATAACGGCCACCTCATCGCCGACTGCCGCTTTGGTCCCATTGGGGACCCCCTGGGCCTGCACAAGGCCCTGGTGCAGATCCCCGGCGTGGTGGAGACCGGCCTCTTCGTGGGCCTGGCCACCCGGGCCCTGATCGGGGGGCCCATGGGGGTGGAGGAGCTCTTGCCGTGAAGCGGGAGGAGGTTCTTCTTCGGCTTCGGGAAGCATGGCCTGCGCTGTCGGCCCTAGGCGTGCGGTCTTTGCTCCTCTTTGGTTCCGTGGCTCGGGGGGAGGCTATGGAGGAAAGTGATGTGGATCTGGCGGTGGACCTCGAGGGTCCCATCACCTTTGACCGTTTCATGGCGCTGAAGCTTTACCTGGAGGAGGTCCTTGGTAGACCCGTGGACCTGGTGCGCCTTCAGGCTCTCAAGCCCCCCTTGAGGCGTCTCGTTGAGGAGGAAGGCTTGCGTGTCGCGTGACCCCAGGCTTTTGCTGGAAGACATTTTGTTAGCATGCGATCGGATCATGGCTTACACCCAGGGCATGGATAGGGAAGCATTTGGCAACGACCCTCGCACCGTAGATGCGGTTCTGCGCAATCTGACGGTGATCGGCGAGGCGGTAAAACGGTTACCTATGGCGTTTAGGGAATCCCATCCGCAAATCGCTTGGCGCAAAATAGCAGGCTTTCGGGACGTGGTGGTTCACGATTATTTTGGAGTGGATATAGAGTTGGTTTGGGACGTCGTTCGGAGCCAGGTCCCCCATTTGAAGGCGCAGGTGGAGAAAATTTTGCGGCAGGAATAGCTGAAGTGGACCATGGGGGGTGTAGGAGCTTCTTCGTGTACAATGCCTCTCATGAAGGGTATGCCCCCGGGCTAGGGCGGGGGAGCCTCCCCGCCCGGGGCGCGTGCCCCGGTTTTTTTTGAGGAGGGCGCATGGACAAGGTCTTTTACGTGACCACCCCCATCTACTACGTGAACGCCGAGCCCCACCTGGGCCACGCCTACACCACGGTGGTGGCGGACTTCCTGGCCCGCTGGCACCGCTTGGACGGCTACAGGACCTTCTTTCTCACCGGCACCGACGAGCACGGGGAGACGGTCTACCGGGCCGCCGAGAGGGCGGGGGAGGACCCCAAGGCCTTTGTGGACCGGGTCTCTGAGCGCTTTAAAAAGGCCTGGGAGCTTCTCGGCATCGCCTACGACGACTTCATCCGCACTACGGAGGCGCGCCACCAGGAGGTGGTGCGCCACGTCCTAAAGAAGGTCCACGAGGCGGGGGACATCTACTACGGGGAGTACGAGGGACTTTACTGCGTTTCCTGCGAGCGCTTCTACACGGAGAAGGAGCTTTCCGAAGGGCTTTGCCCCATCCACGGCCGCCCCGTGGAAAGGAGGCGGGAGGGGAACTACTTCTTCCGCATGGAAAAGTACCGGGAGTGGCTTGTGGACTACCTCCAGGTCCACCCTGACCTCGTCCGCCCCGAGGGGTATCGGAATGAGGTCCTCGGCATGCTCTCTGAGCCCATCGGAGACCTCTCCATCTCCCGGCCCAAGTCCCGGGTTCCCTGGGGCATTCCTCTCCCCTGGGACGAGGAGCACGTAACCTACGTGTGGTTTGACGCCCTTCTCAACTACGTCTCCGCCCTGGACTACCCCGACGGGGAGAAGTACCAGGCCTTCTGGCCCCACGCCTGGCACCTCATCGGCAAGGACATCCTGAAGCCCCACGCCGTCTTCTGGCCCACCATGCTGAAGGCGGCGGGCATCCCCATGTACCGCCACCTGAACGTGGGGGGGTTCCTCCTGGGGCCGGACGGGCGCAAGATGTCCAAGACCCTGGGGAACGTGGTGGACCCCTTCTCCCTGGCGGAGCGCTACGGACGGGACGCCCTCCGCTACTACCTCCTTAGGGAGATCCCCTACGGCCAGGACACCCCGGTGAGCGAGGAGGCCCTAAGGGCCCGGTACGAGGCGGACCTGGCCGACGACCTGGGGAACCTGGTCCAGCGCACCCGGGCCATGCTCTTCCGCTTCGCCGAAGGGCGCGTTCCCGAGCCCGTTCCCGGGGAGGAGCTTGAGGAGGGGGTTGGGCTTCCCGGGCGGCTCCGCTCTTTGGTGCGGGAGCTTAAGTTCCACGTGGCCCTCGAGGAGGCCATGGCCTACGTGAAGGCCCTAAACCGTTACATCAACGAGAAGCGGCCCTGGGAGCTTCACAAGAAAGACCCAAAGGAGGCCCAGGCGGTTCTCTACCGGGTGGTGGAGGGGCTTAGGATCGCCTCCATCCTCCTCACCCCCGCCATGCCGGGCAAGATGGCGGAGCTGAGGGGGGCTTTGGGCCTGAAGGAGGAGGTGCGCCTGGAGGAGGCCGAGCGCTGGGGCCTTTCCGGGCCCGGGCCCATCCCCGGGGAGGCCCCGGTGCTTTTCCCCAAGGAGCGGAAGGAGGAGAGGGTGGAAACGACGCGAGCCGAGCCCATCAGCGTGGAGGACTTTGCCAAGGTGGAGCTCCGGGTGGCCCAGGTGGTGGCCGCGGAGAAGCACCCCAACGCCGACAAGCTCCTAGTCCTCAGGCTTTCCCTAGGGAACGAGGAGCGGACCGTGGTCTCGGGGATCGCCAAGTGGTACCGCCCCGAGGACCTGGTGGGGAAGAAGGTGGTCCTGGTGGCCAACCTCAAGCCCGCCAGGCTTCGGGGCGTGGAGAGCCAGGGCATGATCCTGGCGGCCCAGGAGGGGGAGGACCTGGTCCTGGTCACCGTGGACGGGGAGATCCCCGCTGGCGCGGTGGTCAAGTAAAGGAAGGGGCCGGGCAAGCCCGGCCCCTAAGCTTTTTCCCCTACTTCCCCAGGACCTCGAGGGCCTTCTTCAGGATGGCGTCCTTCTCCAGGTCCAGGACCGCCTGGCCCCGATCCTCGGGCAGGGGGCGCTGGCGCTGGGGCTCAGCGTAGGTGAATTTGCCCTCTTGATCGGCCTTCAGCTTCACGGTCCTGCCGTTCAGGGTCACGGTCACCTCGGCCCCGGGCGGGGCCCCGGCCCCTTGAAGGGAGAAGGGGGTGGGGAAGCGGGTGTCCTTGACCTCTATGTCGGGCTTCAGCCCCTCCTTGTTGATGGCCCGGCGCTTGGGGGTGAGCCACTCAAAGGTGACCAGGGTGAGCTCCCCCCCGTTGGCCAGGGTGTAGGGGGTCTGGCCCACGCCCTTGCCGAAGGTCTTCTCCCCGATCACCTGGGCCCGGCCGTAGTCCTGCAGGGCCCCAGCCACGATCTCGCTGGCGGAGGCAGAGTTTCCGTTCACCAGGACCACCATGGGGCCGTCCCAGAGGGGCCTGCCCGAGGCCTCGCACCAGACCCGGGTCAGGTTCTTGGTGCGGGTATAGACGATGGGACCCTCCTTGAGGAAGGCGCTGGCCACGGCGCATCCCTGGTCCAGGAGGCCGCCCCCGTTGTCCCGGAGGTCAAAGATGAGCTTCTTGACCCCTTGGTCCTTCAGTTCCTGGATGGCCTTTCTGACCTGGTCCTCTACCTTGAAGGTGCCGAAGGTCTCCAGGGCGATGTAGCCCACCTCCCCGATCCTTCCCGTGGAGACGGCGATGATCTCCACCTTCTCCCGGATGAGCTCAAAGACCAGGGGGGTGGGCACCCCTTCCCGCCGCACCTTGATGGTGACCTTGGTACCCTCGCGCCCCCGGATGCGGGCCACCACCTCCTGCAGGGAAAGGCCCGTCACGTCCACCCCGTCCACCTCCAGGATCACGTCCCCCGCCCGCATCCCGGCCCGTTGCGCGGGCAGGCCCTTCATCACCCCCTCAATCCGGGCCCCGGTGCCATCGGGGTTGGCGGGGGTGAGGGTGGCCCCGATGCCGAAGAACTCGCCCCGGAGGTCCTCCTGCCTCAGGCTTGCCCTCTGGGGCGGGGAGTAGCTCACGAAAGGATCCTTGAGGGCGGAGATCATCCCGCCGATGGCCCCTTCCAGAAGGGCGTTGAGCCTTTCCCTGGGCAGGGACTCCAGGTAGTCCTGCTGGATCCTCTGGTAGACCTCCAAGAGGGCCTGGCCGTTAGGGTTTTGCAGAAGGTTTTCTGCCTGGGGGCGGGGAAGCTGGGCGTACACTAGGGCCAAAAGCACCCCAAGCCCTACCAAAAACCATGCGCTTCGTTTCATCCTCTCCCTCACTCGCCTTCACTATAGCGCGTCTCCATGAGAAGAGAACGTGGTCCGCCTTATAGTGGGGGCATGATCGCCTTCCACCGGGTGAGCCTGGCGTACCCGCGGACGGGGACCAAGGCCCTTTACAACGTGAGCCTCGAGGTCAAGAAGGGGGAGTTCGTCTACGTGGTGGGCCACTCGGGGGCGGGGAAGTCCACCCTCCTGGCCCTCATCCTCAGGCGGCTTCTGCCCACCCAGGGGGCGGTTTACGTCGCCGGGCAGAACTTGAAGGCCCTAAAGGGGGACGCCATCGCCCTCCACCGCCGCCGCATCGGCATGGTCTTCCAGGACCACCGCCTGCTTTCCGACATGACCGTGGAGGAGAACCTGGCCTTTGTCCTCCAGGTGCAGGGGGTGCCCGCCAGGGAGTGGCCGGAAAGGGTGGCCACGGCCCTGCGCCGGGTGGGGCTATTCCACAAGAAGCGGGCCTTTCCCGAGGAGCTTTCCGTGGGGGAGGCCCAGCGGGTGGCCTTGGCCCGGGCCCTTCTCCTGGACCCCCCGGTGATCCTGGCCGATGAGCCCACGGGCAACCTGGACCCCGAGAACGCCCTCCAGGTTTTGGAAATCCTCAAATCGGTCCACCAAAGGGGGGCCACGGTGGTGGTGGCCACCCACAGCCGGGAGCTCCTGGAGGCCTACCCGGCCCGGGTGGTGGTGCTGAAGGCGGGCCAGGTGGTGCGGGACGAGCGTCCCGGGGAAGGTGGTAGCATAAGGGTAAGGGAAAGCCCTGACCGGGGCGGAAAGGAGGAAGAATGAACGTCTACAAGCTCATCGGCCGCAACCTGGAGATCACCGACGCCATCCGGGAGTACGTGGAGAAGAAGCTTTCCCGCCTGGACCGCTACCAAAACGGCGAGCTCATGGCCAAGGTGGTTCTCTCCCTGGCAGGTAGCGCCCACGTGGAGAGGAAGGCCAAGGCCGAGGTCCAGCTTGACCTCCCCGGGGGGCTTCTAAGGGTGGAGGAGGAGGACCAGGACCTCTACGCCGCCATTGACCGCATGGTGGACCGGCTGGAAGTCCAGCTGAAGCGCTACCGGGAGCGCCGCTTCGTGGGCAAGCGCCACTCCTACCAGGGCCCCCCGCCGCCCGAGGTTCGGGACATGGAAGCCCTGCGCAAGCCCGAGGAGGAGGAGGGCCCCAGGATCGTCCGGGTCAAGCGCTTTGAGATGAGACCCATGGACCCCGAGGAGGCCGTCTTCCAGATGGAGGCCCTGGGGCACGACTTCTTCGTCTTCCGCAACGCCAAGACGGAGGAGATCAGCGTGGTCTACCGCCGCAAGGACGGGAACTACGGCCTCATTGAGCCCGCTTAGAATGGGGCTAAGTTGAAAAGGGAAGGCCTTCATAGGTCTTCCCTTTCTTTTTTGGATGGATTTAGTAATAGGCCGAGGGGTCCACGAAGCGGGTTTCCTCGCCCACCCGCACCGCCACCCGGAACTCCAGCTCCTCGGGGCGGATGAGGAGACCGCCCCCGGTGTAGCCCAGAAGCTGGCCCCGGCTCACCCTCTGGCCCTCGGCCACCAGGGGCTCCTGCAGGTTGGTGTAGACGGTGGATAAGGTCTCCGTGTGCACCAGCATCACCGTGTAGCCCAGGTTGGGCAGGTAGAGGATGCCGGCCACGTACCCCTCCGCCGCCGCCTGCACCGGGCTTCCCGGGCTGGGCCCGGAGATCACCTGGAAGGGCCCCTCTTGCCCGTAGGCCACGGCCACCCTGCCCCCGGGCACGGGGAAGGCCAGGCGGCCTATGGTGGCGGGAAGGGGGGGTGGGGGGACCACCACCTGGAGGGCGGTCTGCCGCCGCCGCGCCTCCTCTTGGCGTCTTCTTTCCTCCTCCTGGCGCTTTAGCTCCAGAAGCCGCCTTCTTTCCGCCAGGACCCGGGCCTGGAGCTGGGCCAGGGCGCTTTGCAGGCGCTGGCGCTCGGTGAGGGCGTCCCGCAGGAGGGCTTTCTTGCCTTCTTCTTCCTGTCTAAGGGAGGCCAGGGTAGCAAGGAGGTTTCTCCGCTCCCCTTCCAGCCGGGTCTGGGTTTCCGCCAGGGCCCTTTCCTTGGCCGAGAGGTCGGTGAGGAGGAGCTTAAGGCGCTCCCTCTCCTCCGTCAGGGCCTTCAGGGTGGCCTGGAGGCGGCGCACCAGGTCGGCGTCCTTCTGGGAAATGTACCCCACCCAGCGGGCCCTAACGGCCAGGTCGGTGAAGGACTCTGCCCGAAGAAGGGGTAGGTAGCGCCCCGCCCGCTCCCGGTGGAGGCTTCGCATAAGGGCCTGGAGGCGCTCCCTTAGGGCGGCCAGGTCCCTTTCCAGCTTCTGGATGCGGGCTTCCGCCTCGCCTATGGCCTGCTGCAGGCGGGCGATCTCCTGGCGGAGGCCTTTCCGCTCCCTTTCCAAGCGGGCGATCTCCCCCTCGAGGCGGCCCTTTTCCGAAAGGAGGTTCTGCACCCTCTGGGAGAGGCGGGAAAGCTCCTGGTTGAGCCTCTGGATCCGGGCCTGGGCTTCCCTTTCCAGCCTTTGGGCCTGGGCGGCCTCGGCCTCGAGGCTCCTCACCCGCTTCTCCTGGGTGGCCACGTCCTGGGCCAGGGCCAGGAGGGCGAGAAGGGAAAGGAGCCAGGCCAAAAGCCGCATCCTAGGCCTCCTTCAGGTGGGCCCGGCTGGCCATGTAGGCCCCGCCTGCCCCCAGGAGAGCGGCCAGCAGGAGGACCAGAAGGGCGGTGCGGGCGAGGTCCTCCTGGCCCAGCACGGGCAGGAAGGGGAGAAGCCCCTGGAGGGCCCGGGCCAGGCCCAGGTAAAGCCCTCCTCCCGCCAGCACCGAAAGCACCCCGGCGCCCAGGGTGAGGAGGATCCCTTCCAGGACGAAGGGGGCTTGGATGAAGCGCCGGGTGGCCCCCACCAGGAGCATGATCCCCAAGGCTTCCTTGCGGCTTTCCATGGAGAGGCGGATGGCCCCCATGACGCTGAAAAAAGTGTTGAGGAGGAGAAGCCCCACCAGGAGGGCCATGGCCAGGCGGCTCCCCGAGAGCACCTGTACCAGGCGCTCGGTGAGCTCGCCCCCGTACTCCACCCCCTCCACCCCGGGAAGCCCCTTGAGGCGCTGGGCCACGGCCCGCACCGCCTCGGGGGTCTTCAGGCGGAGGCGCAGGGTGTCGGGCAGGGGGTTTTCCACCAGGTCCTTGGCCTGAGCCAGGTAGGGGTAGTCCAAGACCAGCTGGGCCAGGGCCTCTTCCTTGCCCTGGAGGCGTACCTCTCCCACCTCGGGCCAGGCCTGGATCTCGGTGAGGATGGCCTCCACGTTGGCATTTCCTTGTAAAAAAGCGGCCACTTCCAGCTCCCGCTCCAGGCTCTGCACCACCTTTTCCAGGTTCCAAAGGAGGAGGCCCAGGAAGTAGAGGAGGGCGAAGGAGACCAAGGCGGTGAAGAAGGTGGCCAGGCTGGCCGTGGGGTGGCGGAGGACCTGCCTGAAGGCCTCGCGGAGGGCGTACACGCCCTCCATCTTACGGCCTTGGGATGAGAACCGCCTTTAGCGGGCCTTGCCCCTCAAATAGGCCAGGACGGTGTCCGCGTCCTGGAAGGGGTTGACGCTCCGCCAGATGCGCTCAACCCGGCCTTCCGGGTTTAAGAGGATGGTGTCCCGGCTGTAAAAGCCGAAGAGGCTCCGCACGCCGAAGGCCCGGGCCAGGCGGCCCTCGGGGTCGGGGATCATCCCCCCTTTGAGGGCCAGTTTCTCCACGAAGTCGCACTGCTCCTGGGCGGGGTCGTGGCTTACCCCGTAGACCCGGGCTCCTAAGCGGGTGAACTCCGGGTCAAGCTCCGAGTAGCGCTTGGCCTGGGCGGTGCACCCGGGGCTTTTGGCCTTGGGGTAGAACCAGAGGACCACGTAGCTCCCTCGGAAGTCCACGGGGCGGCCGTAGCTATCCTTGGCCTCGAGGACCGGAGCCTTGTCCCCGGGGGAGAGGGCGGCGGCCCGGAGGAAGCCCAGGAAGAGGAGGAGGGTTGCGAGGCGCATAAGGTGAGCTTAGGGGGAAAGCCCTGGAGAGAAAGTGGCCTAGGGTCGGAAGAGGGCCTTCCCCCTGGCGCTAAGGGCCTTCGGCCAGGCCTCCAGGGGGAAGACCCCGCCCACCAGGCCCTCGAGGGCCCCAAGCTCCGGAAGGAGGGCCACGGCCTCGCCGAACTCCTCCCGGGTGTAGGTGTAGCTCCCCACGAGGGCCACCTCCTTGAACCAGAAGGGGGAAAGATCGGCCCACTCCAGGCCCGGGGCCCCCAGGAGGAGGACCTTTCCCCCCTCCTCGGCCAAGGCGAGGGCCTCCCGGAAGCCCTTCCCGCTCCCCGAGGCCTCCACCACCCAGGGAAAGCCCCCCCGGTGGCCCGCGAAGAGGAGGTAGCGGTAGCGCCTGGCCCTTTCCTGGAGGGCCTCCTTGGCGCTCCCGTAGACCAGGTCCGCCCCGAAGGCCCTGGCCCTCTCCGCCTGGTGGGGGTATTTGGCCACGGCGTAGACCTTGCCCGAATACCCCAAGGCCCTTAGGAGGCGCACCGCCATGAGGCCGATGGTCCCCATGCCCAGGATGAGGACCTCCTCCGGCCAGGGCCAAAGCCTCTTGAGCCCCCGCAGGACCACGGCCAGGGGCTCGGCCAGGACCGCCCGCTCGTCCGGGACCCCCTGGGGGATGGGGTAGAGGCGCTCCTCCCGGGCCAGGACCCACTCCCCCCAGCCCCCGGGGAGGTCCTGGTTGTAGCCCAGCATCCCCGGGGCCAGGACCCCTTCCGCCACGTTCTGGCAAAGCCCCTCCTCCCCCCGCTGGCACATGGGGCAGGGAGGAAGGCCCCGGTCGGCGCAGGCGAGGAGGGGGTTCACCGCCACCCTCTCCCCCTCCACCTCCCCTAGGACCTCGTGGCCCAAAACGGCGGGAAAGGAGAAGAAGGGGCTGATGGTGGGGGGGCTTTTCCCGTAGAGGAGGGCCAGGTCCGAGCCGCAGACCCCGGAGAGCAGGACCCTGACCTTGAGGAAGCCCGCCCTCTCGGGAAGGGGGACCTCCTCCAGCCTCAGGGGGAAAAGCCCCTTGGGAAAGCGCTTTCCCAAAAGCCTGGCCCCGAAGAAGCGGGGGAGGGAGGGGGTGTAGCGGAGGGCCTTCATGTCATGGGCACGGTGCGGATGAGCCTGCCATCAATCCTTTCCAGGATCTCCTCCAGGCTCCGGCCGGTGATGGTGAGGCCGTGGTTTTTGAGGCCCACCACCGCCCGGGTGGGGTCAGGGGCCTCCCGCACCTTCTCCGCCACCGCCTGGGCGAGCTCATACGTGCCGCAGGGGTAGTTGAAGGGGGTGGCGGGCACCCCCTCCATCCAGGCGTGGACGTGGAGGATGGCTCCCACCCCGGGGTGCTCCCGGTAGATCATCCAATGCTCAATGGCGTCCACGCTGACCCGCCGGGGCTCCACGTGGGGCGGCACCGAGAGGAGGATGGCGTTCTTCTCAGGGTCGTAGTCCTTCACCATGAGGATGTCCCGGCCGATCTCCTTGAGGCTCGCCTTGTCCACCCCGCTCGCCGACATCCAGAAGCGCCTTGCGTCCTTGCGCACGGAGAGGTTTCCGTAGGAAAGCCCGCCGATGCCGTAGAGCCTTTTCACGTGGCGGAGGTCCTCGGGAGGGAGGATCTCCTCAATGGGGAAGGGCGCGGGCAGAAGGTCCCACTCCTTGAGCTTCCTGCCCGCCCGGTACATGCTTTCGGTTAGCTCGTCCCCTTCCCAGAGCTCCGGCTCCAGGTCGGGGTCAAAGACGTTGGTGATGACCAGGCGGCTGCAGGCGATGGGCCTGAGGCGGCTCGCCACCCGCTCATGGAAGCCTTCCCCCTCCATCTCCCGGTAGTGACCCAGCTCCAGGGTGAGGAAGGCCACCCCTTCCCCAGGCACGTAGGCCAGGAGGACGTTGGAGAGGGATCGGACCAGGTAGGGGTAGAGCTCCTTGATGGGCTCCTCGGGGAAGCGGGGAAGCTCCAGGACCGAGGCCACGAAGGTGGCCTGGGCCTTGCGGCGGTAGGGCTTGGGGTTCTCCTCTGTGATGGCGTTCAGGACCAGGTTGGGGGCCTCGGCATTGGGGTCATGGCGGAACCCCTGGGCCTCCAAGGCCCGCCCCACCCCCTCCAGGAGGCTTTGAACCCTGGGTGTCGGCTCGCCGTTAATGAGGTATTCCCACATGCTCCCCTCCTTGTCTTGCCCTTAAGGCTACCGCATACTGGGCCTGTGGCGGAAGTCCTGCGGGTGCCCTTTGCGGGTCTTAGGGTGGGGCACTTCACCGACCTCGAGGCCCTCACCGGGTGCACGGTCCTCCTCCTGGAGGAGGGGGCCATCGGGGCGGTGGACGTGCGGGGGGCGGCCCCGGGGACCCGGGAGACGGACCTCCTCTCCCCTGAGAACACCGTGGAAAGGGTCCAGGCCCTTCTCCTCACCGGGGGAAGCGCCTTCGGCCTGGGGGCGGCGGAGGGGGTGGTGCGCTACCTGAGGGAGCGGGGCCTGGGCTTTCCCACCCCGGCCGGGCCGGTTCCCATCGTCCCCGCTGCCGTCCTTTACGACCTGGGCCGGGGAGGGGCCTTCCGCCCTCCAGACCCGGAGGCCGGCTACCTGGCGGCAGAGGCCGCCCGGGAGGAGGTGGCCGAGGGGAGCGTGGGGGCGGGGACCGGGGCCTTAGCGGGCGGGGTCAAGGGAGGGGTGGGGGCGGCGGGTTACCGCCTGGAGGAGGGGTACGCCGTCTACGCCCTGGTGGCCGTCAACAGCCTGGGCCGCCCCTTTGACCCCCGGACGGGAAGGCTCTACGCCGAGGCCTTCCTCACCGAGGAGGAGAGGGCCCTCCTCCCCGACCTCACCCGCTACCGGGGGGAAGAGGAGGCCTACCGCTACCCCTTCCTCCCGGGGCAGAGCACCACCCTGGCGGCGGTCGTCACCGACGCCCCTCTCACCAAGGCCCAGGCCAGGCGCCTGGCCATCATGGCCCAGGACGGGATCGCCCGGGCCATCCGCCCCGCCCACACCCCCCTGGACGGGGACCTGGTCTTCGCCCTGGCCCTGGGGGAGGGCAGGGGGGTGGACCCCTACCTCCTCCTCCGCCTCGGGGCCTACGCCGCCGACGCCCTCGCGCGGGCCATCGCCCGGGCAGTGCTGTTGGCGGAGGGCCTGGGCCTGCCCACCTACCGGGAGTTAGCGGCCGGGGAAGGGGCTTAGGGTGACCTCCAGCTGGAAGACCTGGCCCCCCCGGCGTACGGTGAGGGCGATCCGGTCCCCCACCTGGTGGCGGCGCACCTCGCGGAGGAGGTCCTCAAAGGAGTTCACCGGCACCCCGTTCACCTCCAGGATCACGTCGGGCACGCCTCCCGCCTCGAGGCCCCTAAGCCCCGCCCAGTGGGCCGCCCCGCCCGGCACCACCTCCCCCACCAGGACCCCGCCCGGCGGGAGGCCCAGCTCCCGGGCGAGCTCTGGGGTCAAGGCCCGGGGGCCCCGGAGGCCCAGGTAGGGCCAGTAGCGCCTCTCGCCCCGCTCCAGGGCCACAAGGACCTGGCCCCGGCCAAAGAGGGGGGTGAAGTAGCTCCGGAAGCCCGCCTCCGTCTGGCCGATGGCCACGGCCACCCCCAGGACCTTCCCCCGGGCGTCCAACACCGGCCCCCCGGAGTCCCCCGGGGCGAGGGGGAGGGAGGTCTCCACCAGGCCCTGGGGGAGGAAGGCGGAGGGGCTGGCCTCGAGGCGGGTCACCCGGCCGTAGCGGGGAGCGATGAACTGACCCCGGCCGTTGCCGATGTGGAGCACCGCCTCGCCCGCCTGAGGCCGCCTCTCGGTCTCCAGGGGAAGGGGCGGGGCGGGCGGGGTGGCCTCCGTGGCCAGGACCGCCAGGTCCAGGGGCTCGGCGAAGCCCAGGAGGCGGGCCTGGGCCCGGGTGCGGTCCGCCAGGAGGAGGGTGAAGGGCCCCCCCTCGGCCACCACGTGGTAGGCGGTGAGGACCAGGCCCGGGGCGTAGAAGAAGCCCGTGCCCCGGGTTCCCTCGGGGCCCTCTACCCCCAAGACGGCGGGGTGGGCCCGGGTGTAGACCTCCTGCAGGGTTTCCGGGCCCGCCTGGATGGGCTCGGTCCAGAGGACCGGGGGTCCTTTGGTGAGGAGTAGATTCAGGGCGAGGAGAAGGGGCAGAAGGAGGAGGAGGCCGCCCAACTTCCGCATGCCCTCATTCTGGCCCCAGGTTCTGGAAAGAGGGTGGCCCCGGGCACCTTCGGGACCTAAAGGCCCTCTTCCTCCACCAGGCGCAGGAAGGTCGCCACCACCTGGGGGTCAAACTGCCGGCTTGCCTGCTCCTGAAGGTAGGCCAGGGCCTTCTCCTTAGGCCAGGCCTTGCGGTAGGGGCGGTCGGAAGTCAGGGCATCGTAGACGTCCACCACGGCGAAGATGCGGGCGGAAAGGGGAATGGCCTCCCCTTTCAGGCCCCGGGGGTAGCCGGAGCCGTCCCAGCGCTCGTGGTGGGCGTAGGGGATGTCCAGGGCCTTCCTGAGGAAGGGGATGCCGGAAAGCCACTCGTAGGCGTAGACGGGGTGCCTTTTCATAACCGCCCACTCCTCCTCGGTGAGGGGGCCCGGCTTGAGGAGGATGTGGTCGGGGATGGCCAGCTTGCCCACGTCGTGGAGGATGGCTCCCCGCCGGATGTGCTCCAGGTCCTCCTCGGGTACCCCCAGGGCCCGGGCCAGGCGCAGGGTGAGCGCCGTGACCCGCTCCGTGTGGCCGGCGGTCTCCTGGTCCCGCAGTTCCACCGCCTTGGCCCAGCCCCATAGGGTGAGGTCGTAGGCGGCCTCCAGCTCCCGCTGGGTCTTCTGCAGGGCTTGGAAGGTGAGGGCGTTGTCCAGGGCGATGGTCCCCTGGGCCACTAGGACCTCCAGGAACTCCTCCTCCTCGGGGGCCAGGTCCCAGGGCTTGCGGGTGAAGGCCGCCAGGACCCCCAGGAGCCTGCCCTTGGCGAAGAGGGGATAGGCCCGCTCGGAGACCAGGCCTTCACTGAGAGTGAACTCCGGGTGGGTGCCCGGGTTTTGGGCCAGGTTCTGGACGTGGACCACCTGCCCCTCCAGGGCCGCCTGGCCCACGTGGCCCACGCCCAGGGGGATGCGCTTCGGCAGGGCTCCCTTGGGGGAGAGGAACCCCTTGGCCGCCTCCAGGACCAGTCCTCCCTCCTCCTTGCGGTAGAGGAAGAAGGCCGCCGCGTCCAGGGGCAGGCGGAGGACCTGGGCCAGAAGGATCTCCAGGGTGGGCCCCAGGTCCAAGGAGGCGGCGATGGCCTGGTCTACGGCCCGGAGGGCCTCCAGCTGGGCCACCCGCTGGGCCAGCTTTGCCCGCAGGCTACCCCGGCGCAGGGCGTTGCCCAGGACCTCGCCCAGGATCAGGGCCCGCTCCACCTCCTTGGGGCCGGGAAGCTGGGCCCGGGGCCAGGAAAGGAAGAGGACGCCCACCGCCTCCCGGCCCGCCAGGAGCGGGAGGGCCAGGACCCCCCAGCCCTCGGGGATAAAGGGGCGGGCCGCTTCCCGGACCCGGGGATCGGTCTTGGGGTCAGGGGAGAGGATGACCTCCCCCGCCAGGGCCCGGGCCGCCAGGCTCTGCGCCTCCAGGGGGTTGGAGGGAGGGGGGAGGTGGGCTATCCACCCCCGGTCCGCGGATACCCGGATCCGGGGAGGGGTGCCTTCGTAGATGAGGACGCTTCCCGCCCCGGCCCCCAGGAGGTCCATCACGGTGTCCAGTCCCTTTTGCATCATCTCCCGGAGGTCTTCGCTCTCCCTCAAGGCCAGGCTGAGGCGCGCGAAGGCCTCCAGGGTCCGCTCCCGCTCCTTGGCCTCGGTGATGTCCAGGCCCACGCCCAAGACGGTGGGTTTCCCCCCAAGCTCCACCCGGGTGGCGGAGTAGTCCAGCCACAGGACCTCCCCTCCCTTGGTCAGGATGCGGAAGGCGTAGGGGCTCGGGGGGGCTTGCCCCCTAAGCCGGGCCAGCCCGCGGCTTCGCACCAGCTCCCGGTCCTGGGGGTGGGCGAACTCCCAGATGGGCCGGGCCTGGAGTTCTTCCAGGGTGTACCCGGTGAGGCGCAGGGCCTCGGGGTTGGCGTAGACCAGCCTGGCGGACTCGGGCCGGGTGGGGTCTTCCGCCTGCCACATGAGGATGAGGGCCGGGGCGGTCTCCGCCAGGGCGCGAAAGCGGCGCTCCGACTCCACCTCTTCCGTGACCTCGTAGGTGTACCCGGTGAGAAGGCGGGTTTCGGGGTGGTAGACGAGGGTGTCCCGGAGCCAGACCCAGGCCTCCTTTTTCCCGTGCCAGAAGCGGTAGGTGTGGACCTGCACTTCACCTGGCTCCGCTACCGCCCGGCGCAGGGTGGCCTCGAGCCCGGCCCGGTCCTCGGGATGGACCTGGGAAAAATAGAAGGCGGGGTCGGCGAGGAGGGCTTCCGCCGGGTAGCCCAGGACGGCTTCCGTCTGGGCCGGGGCGGCGTAGACGAGGGGGGCGTAGGCGGGGTCCTGGCCATCCTCCACTTGGGCCTGGTAGACCGTCCCAGGAAGGGAGGCCAGCACCCTCTCCAGCCTGGTCCGCTCCGCCTCCAGCTCGCTGATGTCCTGGACGTTGAGGACGATGGCCCCCACCGCCTCGTCCTGGAGGAGGTTCCTGCCCGACACCCGCACCGCCCGCACCCCGCCCTCCTTGTCCAGGAGGCGCAGGCGGTACTCCAGGGTGATACCCGGGTGGCGGAGGAGGTCCTGCAGGGCCGCCTCGGCGAGAAGCCTGTCTTCGGGGTGAACGTAGTCCAAAATAGGCGGCCCCGGCCCCGGGTCCTCCCAGGGCAGGTAGCCCAGCACCTCCCGCACGTTAGGGGAGGCGTAGCGGATCCGCCCCTTTTCGTCCAGGAGGTAGACGAGCTCCCTGCCGCTTTCCAGAAGGGCCTGGAGGCGGCGGGCGGAGGCCCTTTCGGCTCTGGCTTTGGCCTCTTCCGCCCGGGTTTCCCTGAGGGCCAGGAGGTAGACCAGGAGCCCGGAGAGGGCCACGAAGAGGAACCCTTTGGCCGTTTGCCAGAGGGTGAGGGTTTCGGCCTTAGGAAAGAGGGCCAGAAGGAGCCGATCGCTTCCCAGGATCCAGAGGAGGGAAAAGAGGGCGTAGGTTAGGGTGACCTTCCCTGCGGCGCTGAGGCGCATTCTCCCACCCCACTATAGGGCCCTGAGGGCCTCGGGAAGCCCCTGAAGGCCATGCCGCAGGAGGGGCAGGATGGGCGAGGACCGTGAGGGGGTTCGGGTCCGGTCCATGGCCGAATCCCCTCTAGTTTATACCCAAGGGGGCGTGGTTTCTAAGAAATCCCCGGCAGGGCCACCTTGAGGCGCACCCGGCTCCCCGGGGGCACCTCCAGGGTGAGGGTCAGCCTGCCCCGGCCCGAGAGGACGTGGGTGCCCGCCTGGAGGGGCAGGTTGGCCAGAAGGGCCTGGCCCTCCACCTCCACCCTAAGCTCCCACTGGGTGTTGGCCACGAGCCTGAGGGTGTGGACCCAGGGCCCAAGCTCCAGTGCGGACACCATAGGCCCTTCCACCTCCGCCAGGCGGAGCCCCACCACGACGGGGATGTGGATGCCCACGCCGACGCTGGCGGCGCTCTGGGCCAGGGCCACGCCCCCTACGAGGATCAAGAGGGCTAGGATCCACGTCCGCATGCCCACCTCCTTGGGGGAGGTGGCGCAAGGGTCGGCGGTATAGCCGTGCTATAGCGTCCGGCCGGTTGCGCCACTGGCTCCCCGTGTCCCTTGGCGTCCATCTTGGGTATCACGGTTCCTCGCCTCCGAACGCCCTAGAAAGCCTTAGGGCCAGGCTGGGCGCCTGGCCGACAGAGGGAAAGCAAGGGAAAGGTTTGGCTTTGCTCGCCCTCGGCCGGTTGCGCCACTGGCTCCACCTGTCCCAGGCGCCCAGATTGCAGGACAGGCTTCGTCGCCTCCGAGGTGCCTTTGGGGGCTACTGCCCCTAATACCAGGGTACATCTTGGGAGGACTTTTGGCAAGGGGCGTTTAGGCCAAGACAGAAAGCCCCCGGGCCTTGGCCTGGTACATGCGGGTGTCGGCGGCGGATAGGAGCTCGTCCGTGGTCGTCCCGTCCTCGGGATAGGTGGCGAGGCCGATGTTGACCCCCAGGCAGAGGCCTTCCAGACAGATGCCCTCAATGGCCCGGGCGTAGCGGGAGGCGGCCCTTACGGCCCCCTCCTTGCCCGTGTGGGGGAAGAGGGCGGCGAACTCGTCCCCGCCCCAGCGGAAGACCCGGTCCCCGTTGCGCCGCTCCTTGGAAAGGGCCTGGGCCACGCGGATGAGGGCCAGGTCCCCGGCGGCGTGGCCTAGCCGGTCGTTGATGGCCTTGAACCCCTTCAGGTCCAAGACGGCCAGGGAGAGGGGGTAGCCGTAGCGCTCGGCCCGCTTCAGCTCCTCCAAAAAGAGCCGTTCAAAGGCCCGGCGGTTGGGAAGGCCCGTGAGGGGATCGGTGAGGGCGGCCTCCTCCAGAAGCCTCCGGGTCCTGGCCTCGTGGAGGAGGGCGGCCAGGGGGGTGGCGAAGAAGCGGGCGGCCTCGAGGCTGTCCTCGCCAAAGGCCCGGGGGTCGTGGAGGTTGTCCAGGTTCAGGTAGGCCAGCACCTGGCCCTGGTAGGGGATGGGGAGGCAGAGGTTGGCCTGGATCTCCGTGGCCCTGCCCGCGCGGTCCATGACCTCCGGGGGGGCGGTCTCGTGGCTGATCTCGGCGATGGGGCGGGCCTCGGCGCTGAGGATCCGGGGCTCGCCCCTCAGGGCCTCCTCCTCTCCCAGGCCGTACCAGAGGAGCTGGTCCTCCGGCCGGAAGGCCACCTCCTTAAGCCCTTCCAGGTCGTACCCCACCGCCGCCCGGAAGCGGTAGACCCCCTCCTCCAGCACGAGGAGGCTCCCCGCCTCCGCCCCCGGCACCTGCCGGACGGCTTCCTCCAGGACCTCCTGGTAAAGGGCCTCCAGAGGCTTTTCCAAAAGCTCCTGGAAGAGGCGGTTCACCGCCTGGTGCCGCGCCTTCTCGGCCAGGCGTTCCAGGGCCAGGGCCAGGGTGCGGCTACAAAGGAGGAGGCTCTCCACCTCGGCCCTGCGCCAGGGCCGGGCCTCCGGCGTGCCCAGGACCAGGACCCGGCGGCTCCTGGGGCTTCCCGGGGAGGGCAGGGGGAGGGCGGCGAAGGTGCGCCAGCCCAGGGCGGCGAGGTCGGGCAGGGTGCCCGCTTCCTCAGCGTACCGGGTGGTGAAAAGGGGGCTTTGCGTCTCGTACACCCGCCAGGCCAGGCCCACGCCGTAGGGGAGACCCTGCTCTAGGACCCGCTTCAGGCTCTCCTCCTGCACCCCATGGTGGGCGAGGGCCTGCATCCGCGCTCCCCGGGCTTCCCAGAGGGCCCCGGCCTGGAGGCCCAAGGCGGGCACCAGGAAGGCCAGGGCCCTCCCCGCCGCCTCTTCCTTGGTCCTGGCGCTTTGGAGCCTTTCGGAAAGCCCAGAAAGGAGGGTCCTTTCCTCCAGGTCCGCCAGGCGGTCCAGGTGGAGGCCCACCGCCTGGGCGAAGCGGGTGAGGCCCTCCACCTCCTCGGGGAGGAAGGGCTTTGGGCGCTCCAGGTTCAGCACCGCCACCACCTCGCCCCTTTCCCAAAGGGGCAGGGCCAGCTCGGCCAGGGTGGGGATGGAGGGGTCCGGGATGTAGCCGGGCTCCCGCCGCACATCGGGGATGTGGAGGGGCTTGCCCTCCCGGAAGGCCCGGCCCACCACGCCGCTATCCGGGATCCAGGCCAGGCTCATGGGCGGGTGGGCGGCGAGAAGGCTAAACCCCCCTTCGGGGACGGGCACCCAGACCCCCACGTGCCCCCCCTCCCCCAGGGCAAGGAGGCGCTCGGGGAGGCTCTTGAGGAGGGCCTCCCGGTTTGGGGCCTGGGGGAGGGCCTCGAGGGCCTCGGCGATCAACCGCTGGCTCCTGGCGAGGGCTCGGGCCCGGCGGTGGGCCCGCCGCAGGCTTTCCCCCACCTGGTGGGCCAGCAGGGCGGAGAGGAGGAGGATGGCCAGGGCCACCAGGTCAAAGCCGGGGAAGAGGAGGAGGACCAGGGTGGAGAGGAGGGCAGCCAGAAGCCCCCAGGAGAGGCCGTAGGCGCTGGCCACCACGGCCACGGCGATCATGAACCAGGGGAGGATGTAGGGGTCGCTGTAGCCCAAAAAGCCCGCCAAAAGCCCCATCAGGAAGGAGGCCAGGGCTATGGCAGGATAGGGCAGGGCCATGTTTGGCCCATGCTAACCCAAACCCTCTGGGGGCGCTAGGGGGTGGGGGCCAGGGCCAGGTGGGCCAGGGCGCGGCCCGCCGCCCTCCTGCCGGAGCGCACCACCTCGGGAAGGCCCACGCCCTCCAGGTAGTTCCCCGCCAGGAAGAGCCCGGGGGCCTTGAGGAGGGCCATCTCCAGGCGGCCAAGCCGCTCCAGGTGCCCCACCCGGTAGCTGGGCATCCCCTCGGGGAAGCGGAAGACGAAGGTGTGGCTCGGGCGCACCTCCTTCCTGAGGAAGCGGCGGAGGTCCTCCAGGGCGATTTTGGC
>Ga0308405_1000630_pt1 | contig 19640 bp, 20 predicted proteins | sample HotsprSampleMS13_FD_203473 | JGI IMG/M metagenome (GOLD analysis project Ga0308405, IMG submission 203473) | Hot spring phototrophic mat microbial communities from Mushroom Spring, Yellowstone National Park, Wyoming, United States - 20060912_MS13 ...
CGGGCGGGAGAGCAAAAAGCCCACGAAGGCTCCTTCCGGCGGGGGCCAGGGGGCCTCTTCCAGGGCCTTGGGGCTTTCCAGGAGGCCGAACTCGTGGAGGAGGCTCCCAAACTCAAGCCTCTCCAAGAAGGCCTTGAGCCTTTCCCTATCGGGCTCCCGCCGCTTGGCGAAGTCCAAAAGAAGGGGCAGGTCCGCGCGCACCCGGGAAAGGTCCCAGGCAAGCTTTAGGTTCTCCATGTGTTCCAGAATCTTCTCCCGCACGGAGGGCTTCAGCCGGTCCAGATTTTGGAGGAGGTTTTCCAGGCTTCCCCACTCCTGGAGGAGCTTCCTGGCCGTTTTCTCCCCGATGCCCTTGACCCCCTCGAGGTTGTCCGAAGGGTCCCCAGCAAGTGCCCGGTAGTCCGGCCACTGCTCGGGCCTCAAGCCGTACTTCTCCCAGAGCCAGGCCGGGGTAAGGAGGTGCCCCTCGGGGTGGAGGATGGCGATGCGGTCGGATAGGAGCTGGTAAAGGTCTTTGTCGGCGGTGAGGATGCGCACCTCGTAGCCTTCCCGCTCCGCCCTCTTGGCTAGGGTGGCCAGGACATCATCGGCCTCGTAGCCCGGGACCTCGAGGCGCTGCAAACCCAAGAGGTCCACCAGCTCCTTGATGAGGGCGAGTTGCCGGGGAAAGTTCTCCGGCGTGGGGGCCCGGCCCGCCTTGTACCCCTCGTAGGCCTCGTGGCGGAAGGAGGGGGCCTTGGCGTCAAAGACCACGATCACCGAGTCCCCGTCCTCCTTGAGGGCCTTGAGGAGGCTCTTGGCGAAGCCGTAGACCGCCTGCACCGGCTCCCCCCGGCTGGTGGTGAGGCCCTTCAGGGCGTGGAAGGTGCGGTAGGCCAGGTGGTGGCCGTCCACCAGGAGGACCCGGCCCTTGGGCTCAAAGAGGGGCAGCATCCCCTCCATGTTACCGTTCCACCACCCGCCCCCGGGTAGCGTCCTGAAGGGCTTTTAGAAACGCCTCCCTCTCCCCCTCGGGAAGGGCCAGCTGGAACCGGACTCCCTCAGGCAGGTAGACCTCCTCCGCCCCATGCCCCCACTTCTGCAAGAGGGCGTGCACCCGGCCCACTTCGGCGAAGGGCACCACGAAGGCCAGGGGCACCTTGTTCACCAGGGGCGCCTTCCGCCCCCGGCGCAACGCCTCCGCCGCCACGCCCCCGTAGGCCCGCACCAGTCCCCCCGCTCCCAGCTTGACCCCGCCGAAGTAGCGGACCACCAGCACCGCCACCCGGTCCAGGCCCTGGGCCTCTATGGCGTGGAGGATGGGCTTCCCGGCCGTTCCCGCGGGCTCGCCGTCATCAAAGAAGCGGTAGAGGGAGCCCACCTTGTAGGCGTAGCCGTTGTGGGTGGCCTCGGGCTCCCGGTGGGCCTCCAAAAAGGCCAAGGCCTCCTCCTCCGAGGCCACGGGGACCGCCTTGGCGATGAAGCGGCTTTTCTGGATGACCTCCTCGTGGACCACGGGTTCAGCCAGGGTCAGGCTCACAAGACCTCCGGGCGAGACCGCCCCCTCCAGCCTACCCGCCCAAGGCCCTCAGGGCCGCCTCCTCCATCCCCTTGGGGTCCGGCAAAAGCCCCGTCCAGATTTGGAAGGCCAACGCCCCCTGCCAGGCCAGCATGGGAAGCCCCGTCTGCACCAGAAGCCCCCGGGCCCGGGCCTCCTTCAGGAACCGGGTCCAGAGGGGGCGGTAGACCAGGTCCACCGCCGCCCCCGCCTTGGGGAAGAGCTCGGCGGGAAGGGGGGTTTCCTCGGGGGCGTTGAGCCCCACGCTGGTGGCGTTGACGAGAAGCCTGGCCTCCCTGGCCCTCTCTAGGGAAACGGCCTCCAGGCCCAGTTCCTCGGCCAGCACCTCCGCCCGCCTTGGGGTGCGGTTCCAGACCCAGACCTCGAGGCCCACCCCCTTCAGGGCAAAGGCCACCGCCCGCCCCGCCCCCCCAGCCCCCAGGACCAAGGCGGGGCCTTGCAGGGGAATCCCCCCCGCCCGGAGGGCCTCCAGAAACCCCGGAGCATCGGTGTTGAAGCCGAAAAGCCCCCCCTCCACGGAAAGCACCGTGTTCACCGCCCCCATGGCCTTAGCCTCGGGAGCCACCCAGTCCATAAGCTCCAGGGCCTTCTCCTTCAAGGGGATGGTGAGGTTCACCCCCCGGTAGGCCCGGCGCACCTCCGCCAAGCGCTCAGGAAGCCCTGATAAGGGGGTTTCCAGGGCCTCATAGGTGCCCCTCAGGCCCAGATCCTCCAGGGCCCGGCGGTGCATGGCCGGGGAGAGGGAGTGGGCCACGGGGTGGCCCAAGACGGCAAAGCGCAGCATCCCCTACAAGGATAACGTGGTCCAGCCCCCACCTCCCCGGGCGAAGCGTATAGAATGGAGGCGGTGAAAAGGCTCTTGGCCCTTGCCCTTCTCCTCTCCCTGGCCCTGGGAAAGACCTACCTCATCCCCATCCAGGGGGAGATTGACCCTGCCTTGGCGGTGTTCGTGGACCAGGCCCTCTCCCGGGCCGAGCGGGAAGGGGCGAGCGGAGTGGCCTTCCTCATTGACACCCCTGGGGGAAGAGTGGACGCCGCCATCCGCATCTCCGACCGCCTCCTGCAAACCCCCCTCCCCACCCTGGCCGTGGTGCAGAACGCCTTCTCCGCTGGGGCCCTCATCGCCCTCTCCTGCCGCCAGATCGCCATGCTCCCCGGCTCGGAGATCGGGGCCGCCCTGCCCGTGATGGCCCTACCCCTAAGCCAGCCCCAGGCGGCAGATGCCAAGGTGATCTCCGCCCTGAAGGGCAAGTTCCGCGCCGTGGCCGAGGCCCGGGGGAGGCCGGTGAACCTGGCGGAGGCCATGGTGGACCCCGCCATAGAGATCCCCGGCCTCACCGCCAAGGGGGAGCCCCTGACCCTCTCGGCGGAGAAGGCGGTGGAGCTCAAGGTGGCGGACTTCCGGGCAGGAAGCCTGCCCGAGGCCCTGAGGCAGGCGGGCTTCAGCCCGGAAACGGAAAGGCTCACCCCAGGCCCCCGGGTCCAGGTGGCCCGCTTCCTGACCAGCTCCGCCGTGGCCGGCCTCCTCCTGGCCCTGGGACTCCTTTTCCTGCTCTTGGAGCTTTTCACCCCCGGGTTCGGGTTCATGGGGGCGCTGGGGCTCGCCCTTTTGGCCCTCTACTTCGCCGGGGGATGGCTGGCGGGGCTTTCCGGGGCCTTTGAGCTCGTCCTCTTCTTCCTGGGGGTGGCCCTCCTCCTCATGGAGGCTTTCCTCTTCCCCGGCTTCGGAGTGGCGGGGGCCCTGGGGGTGGGGGCGATCCTGGCCTCCGTCTACTTCACCTTCGGGGAAAACGCTCTCCTGGTAATCGCCATCGCCATCATCGCCTTGGGGCTCGGGCTTCTCCTGGTGTTCCGCTACCTGCCCAGGACCCGCCCCGCCAGGGCCCTGGTCCTGGAGAGCGCCATTGAGGCCCACGCCACGGGGGAGGAGGTGGAGGTGGGCATGGTGGGTACGGCCCTCACGGACCTGAGGCCGGGGGGCGTGGCCCGGTTTGGGGCCAAGCGCATGGACGTGGTGGCCAACCGTGGGTTCATCCCCAAGGGCACCGCCATCCGGGTGGTGGAGGTGCGGGGGCCCACGGTGGTGGTGGAGGCTTTGGAGGAATAGCTATGGAAGGAATCGGCGTGCTCTTTTTGGCCTTTGTTGTCCTCGTTCTGGTCTTTCTCTTCTTCAGCTTCATCCCGGTGGGCCTCTGGATCTCGGCCTGGGCGGCCGGGGTGCGGGTCCCCCTGCTGACCCTGGTGGCCATGCGCCTAAGGCGCGTGCCCCCGGCCAAGATCATCTACCCCCTCATCAAGGCCACCAAGGCGGGGCTGGACGTGCGGCTGGACCGCCTCGAGGCCCACTACCTGGCGGGGGGCAACGTGGACCGGGTGGTGGACGCCCTCATCGCCGCCGACAAGGCCGGCATCAAGCTCACCTTTGACCGGGCGGCGGCCATTGACCTGGCGGGCCGGGACGTGCTGGAGGCGGTGCGGGTCTCCGTGAACCCCAAGGTCATCCAGACCCCCATGGTGGCGGCCGTGGCCAAGGACGGCATCCAGCTTCTGGCCACCGCCCGGGTCACGGTGCGGGCCAACATTGACCGCCTGGTGGGCGGGGCCGGGGAGGAGACCATCATCGCCCGCGTGGGGGAAGGCATCGTGACCACCATCGGCTCCGCCAACTCCCACAAGGAGGTCTTGGAGAACCCCGACCGCATCTCCAAGACCGTTTTGGAGAAGGGCCTGGATGCCGGCACCGCCTTTGAGATCCTCTCGGTGGACATCGCCGACGTGGACGTGGGCAAGAACATCGGGGCCCAGCTCCAGATTGACCAGGCCGAGGCCGACAAGAAGATCGCCCAGGCCAAGGCGGAGGAGCGCCGGGCCATGGCCGTGGCCGCCGAGCAGGAGAACCGGGCCCTGGTGGAGGCCATGCGGGCCAAGCTGGTGGAGGCCCAGGCCCAGGTACCCCTGGCCCTGGCCGAGGCCCTGAAGCAGGGAAACCTTGGGGTCATGGACTACTACCGCCTGAAGAACATTGAGGCGGACACCGACATGCGGGAGTCCATCAGCCGGGCGGCCAAGCCCGAGGGTGAGGAATGAGCCTGGGCGACCTTCTGGGCCTCCTCTTCCTCCTCCTCTTCGTCATCCTTCCCGCGCTTCAGGGCCTGCGCCGTGCGCCCCCCACGCCCCCCGGCTTTCCCGAGGACCTGCCTCCCCTCGAGCCCCCCCCCAAGCCCAGGGCCAGGCCTAAGCCCAGGCCCAAGACCCTCCCCACCCCACCCCCCGAACCCCGGCGGCCCGAGGGGGAAAGCCTGGAACGCTTCCCCTCCCTGGAGAGGACCCCCTTGGAGGTGCGCTTCCGCGAGGAAACCCCCGAGGAAATCCCTAAGGCGAAGAAAAGGCCGCGGCTCGTCACCACCGACCCCGAGAGCCTGCTGAAAGGGGTGATATGGCACGAAATCCTGAAGAGGCGCAGAGGCTTTTGATCCCCCTCAAGCCCGAGGAGACCCTGGCCTTTTTGGGCCAGGCGGACAAAAACCTGAAAAGGCTCCGCACCCTCTTCAAGGAGGCCTTTGGGGAGCGCCTAAGGCTCGTGGTCCGGGGGGACCAGGTGGAGCTTTCCGGGGAGGCGGAGGCGGTGGGGGTGGCGGAGCGGGTGGTGCGGGACCTCCTGGCCCTCCTCCGCCAGGGAGCCGAACTGGACGAGCCCACCCTGGAGCAGGCGGTGGCCCTGGCCCAGGAGGGACAGGGCCTCTACCAGGCCACCACCCCGGAGACGGAGCTCTCTCTCCCCGGCCGCCTCCGCCCCAAGACCCCGGGGCAGAGGCGGTATGTGGAGGCCATCGCCCAACACGACATCACCTTTGGCATCGGCCCCGCGGGGACGGGCAAGACCTACCTGGCGGTGGCCATGGCCGTGAGCCACCTCCGCGCCCGCAAGGTGAAGCGCATCGTCCTCACCCGGCCCGCGGTGGAGGCGGGGGAGAAGCTGGGGTTTTTGCCGGGGGATATCCAGGCCAAGGTGGACCCCTACCTGAGACCCCTCTACGACGCCCTCTTTGACATGATTGACGCCGAGCGCTTTGAGCAGTACCTGCAGTCGGGGATCATTGAGGTGGCGCCCCTGGCCTTTATGAGGGGAAGGGCCCAGCCCGTGGACACACCGGTGCTGACCCCCGAGGGCTTCCGTCCCATCGGCAGCCTAGAACCGGGGGACTGGGTGGTGGGGGCCTACGGCGTGCCGGTGATGGTAGTGGCCGTCCATCCTCAGGGGAAGCAGCCCATCTACCGGGTCCGCTTCAGCGACGGCGTGGAAACCCGGGCCACGGGGGACCACCTTTGGGCCGTACGCACGCCCTGGGACCGGAGGCGAGAGCGCCCCCCTCGCCTGGTCACCACCGAAGAGATGCGGGGGAACCTCCGCCTGCACCACCAGCACCGCTATGAAGCTCCCCTGCTCCAAGCGCCTGTGGAGTTTCCAAAGCGCCCCGTCCCCTTGGACCCCTACGCTCTGGGCCTCCTCCTGGGAGATGGATGCCTCACGGGCAGCACCACGCCCAGCTTCTCCACCGGCGACCCCGAGCTTAAAAAGGCCCTTGCCGAAAGGCTCCAAGGGGTGCAGGTGATCCCGAAAGGCGGCGTGGACCACGCCCTGACCCTGGGCTTCAAGGGAGGGAAAAACCGCAACCCGGTCAGCGAGGCCCTCCGGGCCCTAGGCCTCTGGGGAACCCGCTCCAGCGAGCGCTCTGTGCCCGAAGACTATCTGTGGAACACCTCGGAGGTTCGTTTGGGCGTTCTCCAAGGCCTGCTGGACAGCGACGGCAGCGTGCACGTGCAGGAAGGGCGGAAGGCGCGCGTCCAGTTCTCCACCTCCTCTCCCCGTCTCGCTCGGGACGTGGCCTTCCTGGTCCGCTCCCTGGGCGGCGTGGTCTACCATCGGGTGCGGCCCCAAGACCGCCTGCGCCCGGGCCTGGCCCGGGGCCGGCCCGTCTACCACCAGGCCGAAAGCCACGTGCTGGATATCCGCCTGCCCCCGGGGCTTCCGCCCTTCCGCCTGGCGCGAAAGGCCAAGGTCTATGCCCAAACCGGAGGGATTCGTCCCATGCGTTTCGTGGAAGCCATTGAACCCGCCGGGGAGGCAGAGGCGGTGTGCATCACGGTGGCCAGTCCCGACGGCCTCTACGTAACCGAGGACTTCATCCTCACCCACAACACCCTGAACGACGCCTTCATCATCCTGGACGAGGCCCAGAACACCACCCCGGAGCAGATGAAGATGTTCCTCACCCGCATGGGCTTCAGCTCCAAGATGGTCATCACCGGGGACGTGACCCAGATTGACCTGCCCAAGCACCAAAAATCCGGCCTCATTGAGGCCACCCGCATCCTCAGGGGGATTGAGGGCATCGCCTTCGTCTACTTCAAGGAGTCGGACGTGGTCCGCCATCCCCTGGTGGCCCGCATCATCAAGGCCTACGAGGAGGCCGAGCGTGGTGGCGGTCCTGGCCAATAAGCGCCCTCCCAAAGGCCTCGTGCCCCGGCTCCGGCGGGCCCTCTCCGCCCTCATGGCGGAGCTGGGGGTGGGGGACAAGGCGGTCACGGTGATCCTCACCGGGGACCGGCGCATAAGGGCCCTCAAACGGGCGTGGTGGGGGGAGGACGAGGCCACCGACGTCCTCTCCTTCCCCCACTACGAGCCCGGGGACCCCTTCCTTCCCCCCCACCTGGGGGACATCTGGATCAGCCTGGACACGGCCCAGCGCCAGGCGGAGGCCCGGAGGGTTCCCCTCGAGGCGGAGGTCCTGGAGCTGGCGGCCCACGGGCTTTGGCACCTTTTAGGCCACGACCACCAAAAGGAGGAGGATTGGGAAGGGTTCCGCCGCGTCCAAGAGAGGATCCTCACCCTGTAAAGGGGGTGGCCCGGTCCTTCCTTTACGCCCTCGAGGGCCTGGCCTACGCCTGGCGGGTGCAACGGAACTTCCGCCTCCAGGCCTACCTGGGCCTTTTAGCCCTCCTCCTCGCCCTCTGGCTTGGGGTGGACCCGGTGCCCGTCCTCCTCCTCATCGCCCTGGTCCTCTCCTTGGAGCTCCTGAACACCGCCTTGGAGGCCCTCACCGACCTGGCGAGCCCCGTCTACCACCCCCTGGCCAAGCGGGCCAAGGACACCGCCGCCGCCGCCGTGCTCCTGGCCAGCCTCCTCGCCCTCTTGGTGGGTCTGTACCTTCTCCTGCCTCCCCTTCTCTCCCGGCTTGGGCTAAGCTAGGGGCATGGACCACGAAGAGCGGGAGATGATCCTGGAGCTCTTTCCAGGCACCTCCCCTGACCTCCTCCCCATGGGGGAGATCCTCTACTACCGGGACGAGGAGGAGCGGGTGGTGATCGTGGAAAAAGGCCCCCCCGAACTCCGCCTGGCCCTCGAGCCCCTCCCCGGCCACGTGACCGGCCCCCAGGTGTGCGAGGCCTGCCGCCGCCACCTCTCGGGAAACGCCCTGGGCTTCTTCCGCCACCCGGTGGGGGGCAGGGAGACCCACCTCCGCTACCTGGTGCTCTGCCACGACACCGAGGCCTGCGCAGGCCATGCTGAGCCGGAGCGTTTGAGGGAAATCCTCCTTCGGGGTATACTCACCTGAGAAGGGGGCCCTTGGGCCAAGGAGGTCGGCTTTAGCCGGCCTCCATGACTTACGAGGTGAGCTATGGCGCGCGAGGTGAAGCTAACCAAGGCCGGCTACGAGCGGCTCATGAGGCAGCTGGAGCAGGAAAGGGAGCGCCTCCAGGAGGCCACCCGGATCCTGCAGGAGCTCATGGAGTCCAGCGACGATTACGACGACTCGGGGCTGGAAGCGGCCAAGCAGGAGAAGGCCCGCATTGAGGCCCGGATTGACAGCCTGGAGGACGTCCTCTCCCGGGCGGTGATCCTGGAGGAGGGCTCGGGCGAGGTCATCGGCCTGGGCTCCGTGGTGGAGCTGGAGGACCCCGCCACCGGGGAGCATCTTTCGGTGCAGGTGGTCTCCCCCGCCGAGGCCAGCGTCCTGGAAACCCCCATGAAGATCTCCGACGCCTCCCCCATGGGCAAGGCCCTCCTGGGCCACCGGGTGGGGGACGTCCTCTCTCTGGAAACCCCTAGGGGCAGGAAGGAGTTCCGGGTGGTGGCGGTCCACGGATGAACGAGCAGACACGCCAACGCCTCTTGAACCTGGAAGCCCTGGTGGAGGCGGGGTTTGAGCCCCACCCCTACCGCTTCCCCAAGACCCATAGCGCCAGGGCCATCCTCGAGGCCAAGGCTGGGGCCCCTCCGGAGACCGAGTGGCCGGAGGAGGTGGCCCTGGCGGGGCGGGTGGTGGCCATCCGGCGCATGGGCAAGGTCACCTTCGCCCACCTCCTGGACGAGAGCGGCAAGATCCAGCTCTACTTCCAAAAGGACCTGACCCCCCGCTACGAGCTTCTGAAGAAGCTGGACGTGGGGGACATCCTGGGGGTGAAGGGTACCCCCTTCACCACCAAGACGGGGGAGGTCACGGTCAAGGTCCTCTCCTGGACCCCCCTGGTGAAGAGCCTCCACCCCCTCCCCGACAAGTGGCACGGGATCAGGGACAAGGAGGTGCGCTACCGTCAGCGCTACCTGGACCTGATCGTGAACCCCGAGGTCCGGGAGGTCTTCAGGAGGCGCTCGGAGATGGTGCGCTACATCCGCCGCTTCTTTGAGGACCGGGGCTTCTTGGAGGTGGAAACCCCCATCCTCCAGGCCACCACCGGCGGGGCCGAGGCCAGGCCCTTCAAGACCTACCACCACGCCCTGGACCACGAGTTTTACCTGCGCATCTCCCTGGAGCTTCACCTGAAGCGCCTTCTGGTGGGCGGCTACGAGAAGGTCTTTGAGATGGGCCGGGTCTTCCGCAACGAGGGGATAGACCACAACCACAACCCCGAGTTCACCATGCTGGAGGCCTACTGGGCCTACGCCGACTATCAGGACATGGCCCTCTTGGTGGAAGAGCTCCTTTCCGGCCTCGTCCTCCACCTCTTCGGCACCTACGAGGTCCCCTACCAAGGCCGCATCCTGAACTTCAAGCCCCCCTTCCGCCGCATCGCCTTCGTGGAGGCCTTGAGGGAGAAGGCGGGCCTTCCCTTTGATCCTTTGGACCTGGAGAGGCTTCGCCTCTGGGCCGACGCCCACCACCCGGAGCTGGCCCACGTCCCCAGCTACAAGCTATTGGACAAGCTCTTCGGCCTCTACGTGGAACATGAGCTTCAGGACCCCACCTTCGTCTTTGACTTCCCCCTGGCCATCAGCCCCCTGGCCAAAAGGCACCGGGAAAAGCCCGGCCTCACGGAGCGCTGGGACCTTTTCGCTGGGGGCATGGAGCTGGCCCCCGCCTACTCGGAGCTCAACGACCCTTTGGACCAGCGGGAGCGCTTTTTGGAGCAGGCCAGGCGCCGCAAGGAGGGGGACGAGGAGGCCCCCGAGCCCGACGAGGACTTCCTCCTGGCCCTGGAGTACGGCATGCCCCCGGCGGCGGGCCTGGGCCTGGGGATAGACCGCCTGGCCATGCTTCTCACCGACCAGCCCTCCTTAAGGGATGTCCTCCTCTTCCCCCTGATGAAGCCCAGGAGGGAGGCTTTGGAAGAGGCTTAGGTGGCGGAACGGGCCGCTTGGACCAGCCTTTTGGTGGCCCTCGTGGTCTTGGGGCTCAAAGGGCTCGCCTACCTTCTCACGGGCTCGGTGGCCCTCCTCTCCGACGCCCTCGAGTCCACCGTGAACGTGGCCGCGGCCCTCATGGCCCTCTTCGCCATCCGCTTTGCCAGGCGCCCCCCCGACGCCACCCACCCCTTCGGCCACACCAAGGCGGAGTACCTTTCCGCGGTGCTGGAGGGGGTTCTGGTGGTCCTGGCCGCCTTCTTCATCGTGCGGGAGGCCCTGCCCCGCCTCCTCCACCCCACGCCCCTGGAGGGGTTGGGTCCGGGGCTTCTTGTGAGCCTCCTGGCCTCCGGCCTAAACGGCCTGTTGGCCTACCACCTCATCGCCCAAGGCCGAAAGCTCCGCTCTCCCGCCCTCACCGCCGATGGGTACCACGTCCTAAGCGATGTCCTCACCTCCTTGGGGGTCCTCCTGGGGGTGGGCCTGGCCTGGGCCACGGGCTTTTGGGTTTTGGACCCCCTACTTGCCCTCCTGGTGGCGGGGAACATCCTCCTCATAGGCTTCCGCCTGGTGCGGGAGTCTTTGGGGGGCCTTCTGGACGAGGGGCTTTCCCAAGAGCAGGTGGCCCGCATCCAGGCCGTCATCGCCCGGGAGCTAAAGGGGAAGGCCCTCGAGGTCCACGACCTAAAGACCCGCAAGGCGGGGCACCGGGCCTTTTTGGAGTTCCACCTGGTGGTGCCGGGAAGCCTTTCCGTGGCCGAGGCCCACGCCCTCTGCGACCGCCTGGAAAGGGCCTTGGAAACCGAGATCCCCGGGCTTAGCGTCACCATCCACGTGGAGCCGGAAAGCGAGCGCAAAACCTAACGCCCTTTTCCCACTCGGCAAAAAAGCGTAAACTGGAGGGCAAAGGAGGGCCCATGCGCAGGAAGCACGACTGGCTCAGGGAAACCTACCAAAAGAGCCTGGAAAAGATGCCGGAGAGGCCCGTGGCCCACCGCACCCTCTCGGACATCGCCCCCGAACCCCTCTACACCCCCGAGGACATCGGGGTCTTGGACCCGGAGTACGGGGAGAAACGGGGCTTCCCCGGGGAGTACCCCTACACCCGGGGGGTCTACGGCTCCATGTACCGTTCCAAGCTCTGGACCATGCGCATGTTCGCCGGCTTCGGCACCGCCGAGCAGACCAACGAGCGCTTCAAGAAGCTCCTTGGGGCGGGGCAGACGGGGCTAAGTGTGGCCTTTGACCTCCCCACCCTCATGGGCTATGACTCCGACCACCCCCTCGCCAAAGGGGAGGTGGGGAAGTGCGGGGTGGCCGTGAGCAGCCTGGCGGACATGGAGATCCTCTTTGAGGGGATCAACCTGGAGGAGGTCACCACCTCCATGACCATCAACTCCCCCGCGAACGCCATCTGGGCCATGTACCTGGCGGTGGCCAAGAAAAAGGGCTACGACTGGAAGAAGCTCGGGGGCACCATCCAGAACGACATCCTCAAGGAGTTCATCGCCCAAAAGGAGTTCATCTTCCCCCCGGAGCCCAGCGTGAAGCTGGTGATAGACACCTTTGAGTGGGGACCCAAGAACGTCCCCAAGTGGAACTTCATCTCCGTCTCGGGCTACCACATCCGGGAGGCGGGTTCCACCGCGGTGCAGGAGCTGGCCTGGACCCTGGCCGACGGCTTTGCGTACGTGGAAGCCGCCCTCAAGCGGGGCCTGGACGTAGACGAGTTCGCTCCCCGCATCAGCTTCTTCTTTGACGTCCACAACGACTTCTTTGAAGAGATCGCCAAGTTCCGGGCGGCCCGGCGCATCTGGGCCAAGGAGATGCGCCACCGCTATCACGCCAAGAACCCCCAGAGCTGGATGCTCCGCACCCACGCCCAGACCGCTGGCGTCTCCCTCACCGCCCAGCAACCCCTGAACAACATCGCCCGGGTGGCCATCCAGGCCCTGGCCGCCGTCCTTGGGGGCACCAACAGCCTCCACACCGACGCCTACGACGAGGCCCTGGCCCTGCCCACGGAGGAGTCGGCCACCATCGCCCTAAGGACCCAGCAGATCATCGCCTACGAAACCGGGGTCACCCACACCATTGACCCCCTGGCGGGGAGCTACTACGTGGAGTGGCTCACCGACGAGATGGAGCGCCAGGCCATGGCCATCATCGGGGAGATCCGCCGCATGGGGGGCGTGGTGCGGGCCATTGAGGAGGGGTACTTCCTAAGGGAGCTGGCCGAGGCCAGCTACCGCTACCAGCAGGAGGTGGAGCGCAAGGAGCGGATCATCGTGGGGGTGAACGCCTTCACCGACGAGATCCCCCTCAAGGTCCCCATCCAGCTGGTGGACCCCGAGGTGGAGCGGGTGCAGGCGGAGAGGCTCGCCCGGGTGCGCCGGGAGCGGGACCCGAAGCGGGTAGCGGAGGCCCTGGAGGGGCTTCGCCGGGCGGCCAAAGAAGGCCAGAACACCATGCCCCACTTCGTGGAGTGCGCCCTGGCCTACTGCACCCTGGGGGAGATGATGGACGTCCTCCGGGAGGTCTACGGCATCTACCAGGAGCCCGCTTACGTCTAAGAGGGGTAACATGGCGCATGTGGACAGGCGCATACGGGTTCTCATCGCCAAGCCGGGGTTAGACGGCCACGACCGGGGAGCTAAGGTGGTGGCCCGGGCCCTAAGGGATGCGGGGATGGAGGTCATCTACACCGGCCTCAGGCAGACCCCGGAGATGATCGTCTCCGCCGCCATCCAGGAGGACGTGGACGCGATAGGGCTTTCCATCCTCTCCGGGGCTCACATGCACTACTTCCGCGAGGTGAAGCGGCTTTTAGAGGAGCAAGGGGCCTCGGACATCCTCCTCTTCGGCGGCGGCATCATCCCCGACGAGGACGTGCCCAAGCTTAGGGAGCTGGGGGTGGCCGCCGTCTTCGGCCCCGGCACCAGCACCCAGGAGATCGTGGACTTCCTGAGGCGGGCTGCGCCCGAGCGCTGGAGAGCCCAGGGGCTTTCATGAAGGCCATCCAGCTCCACTACCCCCCGGAGTGGGCCCACTGCTACGGGTGCGGCTACCTCAACCCCATGGGCCTCCACCTCAAGACCTACTGGAAACCGGAAAAGGGGGAGAGCGAGACCCGCTTCACCCCAAGCCCCCACCACACCGCCATCCCGGGGTTCGTCTATGGGGGGCTTCTCGCCTCCTTGGTGGACTGCCACTCCACCGCCACCGCCGCTGCGGCCAAGGCTCAGGCTGAGGGGCTTTCCCTGGAGGAAACCCCTCTTCGCTTCGTCACCGCTAGCCTGAAGGTGGACTACCTGAAGCCCACCCCCTTGGGGCCGGAACTCCTCCTCCTGGGGCGGCCCAAGGAGGTCAGGGGGAAAAAGGTGGTGGTGGAAAGTGAGCTTTATGCGGAAGGGGTTCTCACCGTGTGGGGGGAGGCGGTCCTGGTGCAGATCACCGAGGGCTTTGCCAGGCCATGAGGTCCTCCACCGCCCGGATGAGGGCTCCCAGGGGTTCCGCCTTGGGGGAGGCTTGAAGGACCAGCTCCAACCAAGCCTCCTCCAAGACCCGCTTGACCTCGCTCAACCCCTCCCCACCCCAGGCCTGACCCAAGGCCGCCGCCCTTAGCATCTCCTGAAGGCGGCGGTTGTCCTCCTCCATCCGCCGGAGGCACCACTTCAGGCGGAGGTTTTCCAACTCAGTTTGGGAAAGCTTTTCCTCCAGCTCATTTATCTTGCGGTTTTCGGCCTCCTTCTTGGCCCTTAGCTGGGCGATCTGCCGGTCCAGCTCGTCGTCCCAATGGAGCATGACTGCAGCATTTCCCAGCCCACTCCCCTTGGCTGTGATCTTTGCACATGAGAACCTTCAACGCCTCCGCCGGGCGGCCTGGGCCTCGAGGGCCCGCTCCAGGAGGAAGAGGAGGAGGGCCAGGAGGAGGAGGTAAGGCCTTAGGGATAGGGAGGCGGGGGCCCAGGCGGGAAGCTTGTCCAAGGTGAGGCGCCTTCCCCCACTCCCCTCGGCCAAGGCCCGGAGGATGGCCTCCCCGTCCCGGGGGCTCCACTCCCCGGGGAGGGGAAGGGAGAGGGGGATGCGCCGCTTCCCGAAGAGGAGCACCCCCTCCTCCCTCAGGAAGACCTCGTGGCGCAGGGGCCCGGTGGGCACCAGGGGGACCTCCTTCCCCCCCACCAGGGCCAGGGGAGCCTCGAGGCGGCCCAGGACCACCGCCCGCACCCCCTCCCCCTCGGGGTAGGCGTAGAGGGCCAGGGCCCTCTGCCCCCCGGCCAGGTACCGGGCGAGCCCCCCCAGGAACGGAGCCGCCCCCTCCCAGCCCTTCCAGGAGCGGGAGAGGTCGGTGGCCAGGGCGGCCACCCTCCCCTCCCCCCGCTCCCCCAGGGCCAGGAGCGCCCGCTCCCCGCTCCTTAAGAGCACCTCGGCCCAGGCCTCCCCCTTGGCGGGGAGGAGGACGGCGAGGGGGGGGATGGCGAACCCCTCGGTGAGGGGGTGGGGCAGGACCTCCACGGGAAAGCGCCCTTCCAGCCCTTCCCCCTGGAAGACCTCCTGCCCCTCCTTGAGGAAGAGGCGGGGAAGCTCCTTGGCCGTGGCCGCCCGGTAGAACCGCCCCCCGCCCCTTTGGGCCAGGGCCTCGAGGAAGGCGGCGTCGGCGTCCGGGCCCAGGGCCAGGGCGCTCACCTCCACCCCGGCGGTGGCGGCCAGGGCCAGGATGGGCTCCTTGGGGTCGAAGATGATCCCGTCGGAGAGGACTAAAAGGGCCTTCCGCTCCACGAGCACCCCTTCCAGGAGGCGGAGGGCCTCGCGGAAGGCCCCGCCTAAGACCGTCCCCCCACCCGCCCGCAGGGAGAGGAGGAGGCTTTCCGCCTCCTTCTTGCCCTGGGCGGTCATGGGCCTAGGGGGGAAGAGGACCCTGGGGCTGGAGCTAAAGAGGACCACCCCCAGGTAGTCCTCAGGGGCGGCGCTCCTGACGAGCTCCAAAGCCCCCGCCACCGCCATGGCCAGCTTCTCCCCCTCCATGCTCCCCGAGACGTCCAGCACCAGGACCAAGGCCGCCCCCTTCCTTCCCAGGGGCTTCAGGGGCAAATCCTCCGGCAGGGCCCGGTCCCAGCCGCCAAAGAAGAGGCCCTTGGGGGTGGCGGTGAAGAGGAGACCCCCTCCCTGGCGCAGGTAGTCCCTGAGGGCCTCCGGGGCCCCCGGGGGCAGGTCCAGGACCCCCAGGCCCACGGCCACCAGGTCCGCCTCCAGGGGAAGCCGGAAGGCCTCCTCCACCAAAAAGCCCTGGGCCTCCAGGTACCGGGCGAGGGCGGGGTCCCCCAGGACCAGGGCCCTGGCGCGGTCGGCGGGGAGGAGGCGGGCTTTGGCCTCGCTCCTTCCCCAGGGACCTTCCGCCACCGCCCGCACCTCTACCTCCTCCAGGAGGGGGAAGGCGTAGGTGAGGACCTTCCGCCCCTCCACCAAAAGCCGCCTCTCCAGGACTCCTCCCGGGCCCTCCACCCGGAGGTGCGCCTCGGCGGGCCGGGGGGCCTCGAGGACCACCCCCACGCCCACGGTCTCCCCCAAAAAGGGGTAAAGGGGCGGGACCAGGCGCAGGTCCACGTGGGCCTTGGGGGGGACGTAGAGGGCGTCCAAAGGAAAGGGCGGGGGGACAGGGGAAAAGAGGCCGTCGGAGACCAGGACCACCCGGCTTGGCCTGAGCCTCAGGGCCTCCTGGAAGGCCACCCTCAGGTCCGTCCCTTCCCCCAGGTCCAGCCTGCGGGCCGTGGGGGACGGGAGACGGGCCGCTCTCTCCGCGAAGGCCACGTAGGTGGCCCCCCGGGGAAGGCTTTCCCCTAGGGCGAAGACGCTCTCCCTAGCCGAGGGGGAAAAGTCCAGGAGGTAGACCACCCGCCCCCTAAGGGGGAAACGGGGGTCAAAGAACGCCAGGAGCAGGGCCAGGAGGACCAGACCTCGGAGGAGCCAGACCCCCTTCACACCCCCATCCTACGCTGGGCTTTAGTCCATCCAGTGGCCCAGCTTCTCCTTCTTGGCCAGAATGTAGCGCTCGTTGTGGGGATTGTCCCCCGCCCTGAGGGGAATCCGCTCCACGATCTCTATGCCGAAGCCGGAGAGGGCCTTCACCTTTCTCGGGTTGTTGGTGAGAAGGCGCATCTTCCGCACCCCCAGGTCGTAGAGGATCTGGGCCCCCACCCCGTAGTCCCTTAGGTCCGGGGGAAAGCCCAGGGCCAGGTTGGCCTCCACCGTGTCCAGGCCCTGGTCCTGGAGGTGGTAAGCCCGGATCTTGTTGACGAGGCCAATCCCCCGCCCCTCCTGCCTCAGGTAGACCAGGACCCCCTTCCCCTCCTGGGCGATGCGCTCCAGGGCCAGGTCCCTCTGGAAGCCGCAGTCGCACCTCAGGGAGTGGAGGGCGTCCCCGGTGAGGCACTCGGAGTGCATCCGCACCAGGACGGGCTCCTCGGGGTCCCAGCTTCCCATGACCAGGGCGGCGTGCTCCTCTTTGGTGAGGGTGTCGCGGAAGGCCAGGATGCGGAACTCCCCGAAGCGGGTGGGAAGACTCGCCTCCGCCTCGCGGCGCACGTAGAGGTCCCCCTTCAGAAGCCGATAGCGGATGAGGTCGGCGATGGTGCCCACCTTGAGGCCGTGCCTCCCGGCGAACTCCAGGAGGTCGGGCAGGCGGGCCATGCTCCCGTCCTCCTTGAGGATCTCAATGAGGCTCCCCACCGGAGTGAGGCCCGCCAGGCGCAGAAGGTCCACCGTGGCCTCGGTGTGCCCCGCCCGGCGCAAGACCCCTCCCGGCCTCGCCACCAGGGGGAAGATGTGCCCCGGGCGGCGGAAGTCCTGGGGCCTGGCCTCGGGATCGGCCAGAAGCCGGATGGTGGCCGCCCGCTCAAAGGCGGAGATCCCCGTGGTGGTGCCCCTGGCGTCCACGCTCACGGTGAAGCGGGTGCCCTGGGGGTCCTGGTTCCTCTCCACCATGAGGGGCAGGTCCAGGGCCTTGGCCCGCTCCTCCGTGAGGGCCACGCAGAGGAGGCCCCGGCACTCCTTCAGCATGAAGTTCACCCAGTCCGGGGTGGCGTGCTCCGCCGCCAGGATCAGGTCCCCCTCGTTCTCCCGGTCCTCGTCGTCCACCAGGATCACCGGGCGGCCCTGGCGGAGTTCTTCCAAGAGTTCCTTGATGCTGGCAAGCCCTTCCATCACGCCCTCCCCAAAAGCCTCTCCAGATAGCGGGCGATGAGGTCCACCTCGAGGTTCACCCCGTCCCCCACCCTCAGCCTCCCCAGGTTGGTCACCGCCAGAGTGTGGGGGATGAGGGTCACGAAGAAGACCTCCCCTTCAAGCCCGGCGACCGTGAGGGAGACGCCGTTCAGGGCCACGCTCCCCTTTTCCGCGATGTAGCGGGCGTATTCCGTGGGAGGCCTAAAGAAGTAGTCCTTGGCCCCCGGGGCCTCCCGGATGGCCAATAGCTCCGCCACCCCGTCCACGTGCCCGGTGACGAAGTGCCCTCCCAGGCGGTCCCCCACCTTGAGGGCCCGTTCCAGGTTGGGCCGGTGGCCCACCCGCCAGGTGGGGGCGGTGCGCCTTAAGGTCTCCTGGGCCAGCTCCACCCAGAATCCTTCCCCGTCCACTGCCACCGCGGTGAGGCAGGCCCCATCCACGGCCACGGAGTCCCCCACCTTCAGGCCCTCTAAGACCTTTCCAGCCCCGACGCGCACCCTCAGGAAGGGGCCTTCCTGTACCTCAAGAATCTCTCCCGTTTCCTCTATGAGTCCGGTAAACATCACCCCTCCACGTAAGCCTCAAGCCACAGATCATCCCCCAGCCACTCCCGGCGGTGGAGGCGAAGCCTAAGGGCCTCGGCCATGCGCTCCACCCGAAAGCCCTCCAAAAGCCCCCTCCCCTCCCCCAGGAGCTTGGGGGCCAGGAAGAGGGCCAGCTTGTCCACCAGGCCCCGCTCCAGGAAGGCGGCGGCGAGCCTCGGCCCCCCTTCCAGAAGGACCCCGTCCACCCCTTCCTCCCAAAGGAGCGCCATGGCCTTTACCAGGCTCACCCGCCCCCCCTCCCGGGGAAGCTCCTCCACCCGGGCCCCGGCGGCCTCCAGGGCCTTGAGCCGCTCCTTGGGGGCCCCTTGCCCCGCCAGGATGAGGACCCGGGCTGCCTCCCCCCGGGGGCCTTCCTGGAAGAGGCGGGCCGTGGGGGGCGTGCGGGCCTCGGTGTCCAGGACCACCTTGAGGGGGTCCCGTAGGGGTGGGGGCTCCAGCATCAGGGGAAAGGGGCGGAAGTCCGGGTCCCGCACGGTGAGGGCGGGGTCGTCCTTGAGCACCGTTCCCACCCCCACCATGACCGCAGGGAGCCACTGCCGGTAGGCCTGGGCCACCCGGCGGCTCGCCTCCGAGGACACGTAGCGGGCATCCCCCAGGCGCGTGGCCACCCGCCCGTCCAGGGTGAGGGCCGCCTTGAGGAGGACGAAGGGGCGGCCCCTCCTTACGGCGGTGAAAAAGGCCTCGTTCTGCTCCCAGGCCTCCCTCTCCAAAAGCCCCGCCACCACCGCCACCCCGGCCGCAAGGAGCCTGGCCATGCCCCCCTGGGCCAGGGGGTTGGGGTCCCGGGCCGCCAGGACCACCCGGGCCACCCCGGCCCCGATCAGGGCCAGGGAGCAGGGGGGGGTGCGGCCAAAGTGGTCGCAGGGCTCGAGGCTCACGTAGACCGTAGCCCCGCGGGCCCGCTCCCCGGCGGCCTCGAGGGCCAGCGCCTCGGCGTGGGGGGCCCCCGCCCTGGGGTGGTACCCCTCCCCCACGATCTCCCCGTCCCGCACCACCACCGCCCCCACCAGGGGGTTGGGGTGGGTGTGGCCCCGGGCCCGTTCCGCCAGCTGCAGAGCCCTTCGCAGAAAACGCTCGTCCAGGTCCAAACGCCCTCCTTCTCCCATCCGGACTTTTACCGTCGGCCCCGGAGTTCCACCGGGTCGGGCCCCAGGGGGGCTTCGCGGGCTTTCACCGCCGGTGGGGACTTCCACCCCGCCCCGAAGGAGGTGCCACCGGCACCAAACCCAGTCTACCGGGTCTGAAGGGGCGAAGTGTGGGGGTGGACCACCTCCAGCCCCTCCTTGCCCCAGGCCGCCTCCAGCCAGGCCTCGGCGCCACGCCCCGTAAGTTCAGGATCCTCCCCGGCACCCAAGGACCTGGATCCGGGCCGAGAGAGGTACCGCTCTATGGCCTCCCGGATAAGCTCGGCTTGGGAGCGCCCCTCCTGCCTGGCCCGCATCTCCAAGAGGCGCTTTAGCCTTTGGGGCAGGTACAGCGTGGTCTTTTCTATACCGCCATACTACCATAACCCAAGTTGCTACCCAAGCATTTTCTGGGCCATGAGGCCAAGGTTGTGGGCCAGGACGAAGGAGAGCACCTTGATGACGAAGCCCTCCTGGGTTACTGCGTGAATGCGCCGGGGAAACATGGC
>Ga0308405_1000635_pt1 | contig 19595 bp, 26 predicted proteins | sample HotsprSampleMS13_FD_203473 | JGI IMG/M metagenome (GOLD analysis project Ga0308405, IMG submission 203473) | Hot spring phototrophic mat microbial communities from Mushroom Spring, Yellowstone National Park, Wyoming, United States - 20060912_MS13 ...
ATCATGAAGTGAGGTCTTTGAGGATAAGGTATAGGAAGAGTAAGTGGCTTAGGTTTTTAGTGGATAGTTTTGGGCTTATGGGAGATAGGGGATACAGGGGTTGTGAGTATGTAGAGGTTTGCGAAAGCAAAGAACAAAAGGGCATAAGGCAGGTGGTAGAGGGTGTAAATTCTCAGATAAAGCTTTTCAACCGAGTGAGCAGGTGGAGAAAAGGGATTACTTTACTTGCCTACCTTTATGGCTACGCTATAGGCTCGTAGCTTTTTCAGGAAGTCTCAAATATGGGGGTAATTTCTCACCCGGCGTACAGCTTATATATTAATGCATCCCCAGAAATTCGCAAGAATACACCATTTATTAAAGCACCACTGATTTTAGAAACTCTTCCCAATTACTGCGTGTATATCTTAGCTCATCTATCCTAACCAAGTGCCTTTCTTCTCTTACTACTCCCAAATATTCAAGTATTTCCCCCTCTTTTCTCAGGTTTTCATCCGAAACTTCACAAAATATTTACAAGGATAGCGTACAAGGAAGGTTTTGGAGGATGTAAATTCTTAGTGCCATAGTTATATAAAAGATGATAAAGAAGCACAATCATCTTAGAATTTTAAAATTTTCAGACGGTATCCTATAGTTTTTAATAAATAATTCTCTGCCTTTTCTTGCAGTTTTCCGCTTATAGTTATTCATTCCATATTGAATTTCGCAGGGATATATGTACGCAAAACTGAATAACTCTCGTACTTCTGCGCAGTCATCGTAAGTTATCAACCATAAATGTTTGCATTTTTTCATATTAGCAGCAAATCTTTCATGATCAAAACTTAAATGTAAATTTCCGTTTTTACCGTATAATTTTGATTTTTTTGTGCTATAATAGGGAGGGTCTAAAAATATAAATACACCTTCGCCATCTTCAAATAGTAGTTTTTCATAATCACCATGAGTAATCTCGAAATCCTTAATAATCTCAGATGCTCTTTTTAGCTTTTCAATTGCATTATCGGTGAACCTTTTCTCAAAAGCCTGCTGAGAATATCCTCCTGAGTCTACAGTCCCAGAAAAAGTTATTCTATTTAACACAAAAAACCTGACCGCCCTTTCAAATTCATCACCATCATTTTTGGTAGCGAATTCATTATAAAGTTTTCTTCCGTCTCTGTAAGTTTCTTTTATTTTTTTCACTTCCTTAATTAACTTATCAGGATTATCCCTTAATGTTTTCCAAAAGCATATCAAATCATAATTCAAATCATTTATTTTTACCTTTACATTTGGGAAAAGTTGTTTTACCACCAAAGAAACTGAGCCGCCACCAACCATTGGTTCTCTAAATTCCTTTATATTAGTTGGTATAATAGCTATAATTTTTTCCACAACCTTTGATTTGCCTCCCGGATATCTTAGAACATTTTTCAAAATACTCATCATGTCTTTTCTATTATAACTTTGAATTTATTCTCTTCTGCTTCTTTTAATAGAACGTCATAATAACTTGGAAATCTATGAATATCCCCCTTAGTTGTAAGTTTAAGTATAGGAATAGGCACAAATTCCTTATTGTTATAATAAACCTTTTTAAGGTTCGTATACAATATCATTTTTAGAAGACCATCCTTTACATCATTCAGACTGGGATATCCACTTGCACTATGCTTCCCTTCAATCAAATACAATTCATTACCTTGAATCTCAACTTCATCACATGTAAAATAATAATACCCTCCTATATAATTTTTTATTGTAATCAAACCTTTGGTACCCTTCAATGATTCCTTAGGTTGTACCGTAATGCTTTCTCTTCTTTGAGCTTTATATGATAGTTCTCTAGAAAGCTTCATAAATTCTTCCTTTTCTTTATATAATTCTTCAATTCTCTGCTGAGCAGCTTCCATAGAATGCATTTCTACTCCTAAATTTTTGGATATTCTATTATAGGACTCAATGGCTAAACTAGCTATTTGAGATATTTTATCTATTTGCTCAAGATTCCAGTGTAAAGCATCAGATTGGTATGATAACAATCTACTAATTTCACTTTTTATATAGTAAGTATCAAATTTTTGATTGGTAATTTTATTTTTATACTTTGGATTTCTAACCGCTTCAACATAATAGCCTATGATTACATAAATTCCCAACAAACTCATTAATGATATAGTATCCCACTGTAAAAAGTCTCTATCACCATCTTTACCTTCATCCTTTATTATAGGGATTATAGTGACCTTTCTGCCCGAAAAACTTAAGGTATCATATACTCTCGCATAAGGATAAGATCTCGTCCTTTTAGGTGATACCCATCTACTTACCGCCACTCTGTTTTCTTTATCAATTTCAAGAATAAAGCTGCCACTTTTGGACAATGCTTTATCAAACTCTTCAATATCATATTGTACCAAAGTATTACACAAGAAAGGTTTGTACTTTATTCCTGTTATTTCCCCATATATTTGCATACTTACTTATTATAGCTGAAGATACACTTAACATACCTATTGAGAAGTTCAGAAAAACTGAAAATTCCTAACGAAAAAAGTAAAAGCTTTTATTTAATGTTCCTTTGTTAAGGCTATTGTATTCATCTCCTTTTCAAAACCACTAAATACTCTTTATCCATCCTTTGGTCTTCTATTCCTGTGGCAGGGTTCTTTTCGGTAGAAAAGATAACCCTTGATACGATCTTGTCTATGTAAGTTTTTTCGTGCACCCAATCACCCCTGCCTTCCATGTGTTCTATGACGACCTGATGTATTGGAACCTTCTGTCCTCTTATTTTTGCCGGTCCCACAAAGAAAAACATATAATCCAACACTTTCTTGGATAGCCTTTCAAATACAGAAAGAATTGCAAAAAAGTAATTGTCGTAGAGCTCAAGCAAATATTTTTCCTCAATAAGTGCTCTGTAAGTATGGTACGTATTAGATAGAATTTCAATTTTTGGAACATCTCTGTATGGAATTTCTTTCTTTGCCAAGCTACGGATATAGTCCTCCTTAAAGCCTAGCCAAAAGAGTTCTAACTTTGTAGTCCTTATGTACTCCTGAGCCTGTAGGTATGGTGGAGAAGTTATTAGAATATTCACAGGTTCTTCTAAGTCCTCCTCCAGAACATCAACGCCTGCCTTTACCTTGCAATTTACCTTTCTGGGATTCAAGCTTTGATACTCCTTTAGCTTTTGCTCCAGATTTCCGAGTTCCTTTTCAAGTAGGCTATAAAATAGTGCTTTGTAGTCCTCCTTTAACAGCCTTTCAACCTTCTCTTTGGCATACTTTGATTTATACAGTTTATGAACCTTCTCATCTGCATAAGAGAAATATTTTGTTAGCTTTAGAAGTGGAACTAGCAGAAGCTTTTTAGTGTATTCGTCCGCAGCCTGATGGTAAAAGCCCCAAGCCTTAGAGAGAAGTGAAATAAACTCCACTGGATGCCAGTATTCAAGGTTAGACCAGTCTGGAATAAACTCTTGAGAGTGGGCTTTGATTTTATCAACCAAGCTTTTGTCTAAAGGTTTAGGTTCTATCTCACAAAGGGAGTGAAAATATTCAAGCAGTGGGTTTAAGTCCCAAAGTTCATACTCAAGTCCATACACCCTCGCGGTGTAGCCCACCGTTCCAAACCCTGCAAACGGATCAAAAACCTTCATGCCCTTTTTAGCATAGTTTTCCATCACAAAGGCGGGCACTTGTGGGATGAACTTTGCAGGATACTTGTAAAGTGAAAACACCCCAAAGTTAGAACTTGGGATTTTTAAGACCGCTTTTCGGAGAAGGATTTCGTGTTCCAAAACCTTTGACCCAGCCAATAGTTTTTCCAGCATTTGGTAGAGATTTTAAACTTCAGACCAAACCCGTTTCAAATAATTTTCTACCACCCTTAAAAAGGCTCGCCCAAGCTGAGAAACTTCTGAGACCCTTATGCCAGTGCCCTCAAAGTATTCTTCTATATAGTTTTTCTCTTTTCCCACACCCACGCCCACTACGGGAAACTTCCCCTTGACTTCCCTCACAAGGGACCTCAGGACTTCCCCCTTTAGTCCTCTCGTAGGCTCTCCGTCCGAGAAGGCTATAAGCACACCCCTAAGATGGTTCTTTTTGCAAAAGAGCTCCAGCTCCTCCGAGCCTTGAAGGATCGCCTTTTCTAAGTTGGTGCCACCACCCAAAAGGTTTGGAAGGTTCAAAAGCTTGGATTTGACCTGTTTATAGTCCTCGTCAAAGGACTTCAGGCTAAAAACACCCTCGCTAAAGGCGGATATGGAGAAGGGCATGTTTAAGGCGTTCAGTGTTTCACAGAAGAGCAAGAGTGCCCTTAGGGCGTTTATGGCTTTGTTTTCCCTCTTCATAGAAGAAGAAAGGTCTATTAGAAGCTTAAAGGCGAGCTTTTTTTCCTGTGGCACCTCCTTTCTCATAAAAAACTTTCCCCTCTTTATGGGCACCTCCTTTTGAATTCTCTTGTAATCTATCCGCTTGCCGATGGCATAAGAAGATTGCCAACCCTCTTCCTCCTTTGGCAAGAACCTCTCAAACTTCCTTTTAAAGGCATCCACATAGATCCTTACATCCTTCAAGAGCTTACTGTAAGTTTTGAATTCTTCTTCGCTTAAGCCATGCTCTTTCATGTATCTTTTATCTCTATCGGATAACTCTCCGTAGTTTTTGCCCTTGAACTTTCCCTCCAAGGCACTGCTCAAATCCCAAGGCTTTATCAAAAACAGCAAAAAGCCCTTGTGTTCTAAATCTGTTTCCAAGGTTTTGGGCAAAAAGTTTGTTATGAACCTTAGATCCCTTTCCACCATATCTAAGTATGACATTTGTTTTATGTAGTCCCTCATCCACTCAGGGAGGTTTTTAAGATGGGCAAACACCTTTTCCCTTATATCTTCAGGGAGCTCCTCAGCCCTCAGTTCTTTGCTATTTTGAATCACCGTCTGCAAACTTTCAGGGAGCTTTCTCAAAATATCGGTCATAATCCTACCCTTGTGGGCATCCTTTCTTACCCTTCCCCTTGCCTCTTCCAAAAGGAGGTCTATGTAGTTCAACGTTTGGGCTTGCTCAATGTATGCCCTGTATCTGCCAAAGATTTCACCCATAAGCACTTCGTAGGCGTCCTTGCTTTTGCTCTGCAAATACTGCTGAAGGCTCCTGTAAAGTTCCCTTGAAAGCCCAGAAGAGCCAAGCCAAGCTCTCGCGAACTCCACCGCAAAGCCCTGATGTGGATACAGATCCTTTAGGTTCTTTAGGACCTCCTCCCACCTTTGCTTTAGTGCCCCCTCGGAGGAGGGATGGCTCCTTAAAATCTCCTCATCCACCCTCAAAGACTCCAAAAGGGAATATAGCACCAAAAAGACAGTGGGCGGGTAGCCAAACTTGAAAACTTCCCTTTGCCCCAACCTCCACAAAAAGAGGTCCGTGTGCAAAAGATAGTATATTTCGTGCCTAACTGAGTTTATGGCATAGTCTTCACTCCTTTTTGAAAGCTCCAACGCGTTAAAGACTACACCCTTTGGCACCTTTGCAATGGGAGGGATCTCCTCAAGCTCTCCCCTTGCCCACATCTCCAAGAGTGGAACATAAACAGGGTCATAGCCAGCCCCCCAGCCCTCATAAGAGGGTTCCACCCTTAGTTCTGTTTCCTTCTCCAAAAGGTTGGCGATAGCTTTCCACTTGTCCTTCATTCAAACCTAAAAATATAAGCAAACCCCAAACTGAGAAAAGTTCCTTTTTCTTTTGGTGTCTAACATAAATTTAAAGAGCCTTGATTCGGAGCCTTTATACAGTTCAAAGGTCCTCAAAGGCATACAGCGGTCAAAAGAACCAAGCTCAAAGATCACTATTGAACCCTTCTCGGGCGCTTGATCCCTTATGATCTTCCTCTTTGCATAAAAAGGTAGATTATGGTTAAAGTGTCCCAACTGATAGGTTTTTAGCTCACCTTTTGGGTCCAGCCCCATTATAAAACTTCCCAGTTCTCTGTAGTGCCTGTGCACTTCTAAGTAAGGAAGGATAGCCCCCAAAAGGAAAAGGTAAAAGACTACCGCACCAAACAGAGGTGCGAGCTTTCTTTCGAAAAGCAGTGCCAAAGGAGGCACCAAAGAGAGCAAAACCCAACCCTTGGCAAGGTCAAAGTAAAAAACACCCAAAAGGATCACCAATGAAAAGAGGGAACACACAAAGACCGCCCAGAACCTTTTTAGCCTTTCCCATGGACCTTCCATCAAAAAGTGGGCGGTAATTATCGCCATGGCAGGATAGGCAGGCATTACATAAACGGGAATTTTTTGCTTTATCAGACTAAAGACCAGAAAAAAAGAAAGGGTCCAAACAACTACAAACCTCAGCTCCCTTCTTAAAAGAGCCCAAAGCATGGCAGGAAAGAACACCACAGAGTAAGGCAAAAAGCTAACCAGTGTATCCAAAAGATAGAAATAGATAGGGTCTTCTCCTGCATACACTCTTTTAAAGTTTTCTGAAAGAAAGACATTCAAAAATTGGCTTCCATTAACCAAAGCTTGGTATATATGCCACCAAAGACTCAAAAGTAGGGCAAAGGGCGTCAAAAGATAATACTTTTTGTTTAGAATTTCCCTCCGATCCTCCAAAAGAAGGAAAATAAAAATAATCAAGGCTGGCATTACAAAGGCTACTGGACCCTTTACCAGCATGCCGAGGGAAGAAGAGAGAAAGGCAAGGACCAAAAGGGCTGTGTTTTTTGTTATGTAATAGCCATACCAGAGGGTCAGAGTAAGGGCAACAAAAAAGGCTAAAGGCACCTCTGGAGATGCATAATGGGCGTTGGCAAAAAATTGCAAGGAGAGAACCATAACAAGAAAGGAAAGCAGGGCAGTTTTAAGGTTTTTTGTTAAAAGCCACGCTAAAGTGCCAGACAAAAGCCCAGTGCCAAGCCCTAAAAGGGCATGAAAGAACCTCAGGGCAAACTCATTGACACCAAAGATATAAAAGCCCAAGCTAACCAACCAATAGGTTAAGGGAGGCTTTTCTAACCTCAGCTCTCCGTTGTATATGGGCGTTATAAAGTCCTTTGTTTCTAACATACGCCTGCTTGCGTCTGCATAAAAGGCTTCGTTGGGTTGCCAAACCTGAAAGGCGCCAAGGTTGAAAAAGTAAATCAAAAGGGAGAGAATAACCAAGAGGTAAATAGCCATCCTATATATCATAAACCTAAACTTCCCTTAAAATTTACTCCTGCAGATGGGCTTTTTAGATAGGTTTAAGAAAAAGGAGCAGGAGAAGGAGACACTATGGACCAAATGTCCCTCCTGCAAGTCCATACTCTATGTGCCAGAGCTAAAGGAGAACCTAAATGTTTGTCCTAAGTGCAACTATCACTTTCCCATGGGTTCAATGGAAAGGGTCAAGTCCCTACTCTCCGACTATTCCGTGCTCTTTGAAAACATTCTTCCCACGGACCCTCTGAACTTTAAAGACAGCAAACCATACAAAGAAAGGCTCAGCCAAACCCAAAAGGAAACAAATCTTACAGAAGCTATTGTGATCGCCCGCGGCAAGTTAAAGGATATGGAGCTAATCCTCTGTGTGATGGATTTTAACTTTATAGGTGGCAGTATGGGTTCAGTGGTGGGTGAAAGGTTCTACAGGGCATGTATGCTAAGTGCAGAGCAAAAGATGCCCCTTTTTGCCGTTATAACCTCCGGCGGTGCAAGGATGCAGGAAGGCATGCTTTCCCTTATGCAAATGGCAAAAACCTCCATTGGAGTGGGCTTTTTGAAGGAAAGGAAAGTGCCCTACATAACCCTGCTAACAAATCCCACCATGGGTGGAGTATCTGCCAGTTTTGCCTTTCTTGGAGATGTTATCATGGCAGAGCCGGGTGCTTTAATAGGCTTTGCGGGACCACGGGTAATAGAGCAGACCATAAAACAACAGCTTCCAGAGGGTTTTCAGACCGCAGAGTTTTTGCTTGAAAAGGGTATGATAGACATGATCGTCCATAGAAAGGATATAAAAGATACAGCCTATAAACTCCTTAAGATGGCTACCCTTAGGAGAGGATGCCGTGCTGTATGAAGAAGAGCATCCCTTTGCCATAGCCTACCGTTTGGTGGAGGAGGGAAAGTTGGACCCTTGGAATGTGGATATAGCACAGCTTGCAAACCTATACATCCAAGAGATAAGAAAAATGGAGCTTCTTGACCTAAGGGTTCCCGCAAGGGCACTTTCTGCGGCAGTCTTTTTGCTAAAAAAACAGGTGGAAGTTCTCTTTCCAGAACCCAAGAAGAGGAGGGAGAGAAAATACACCCTGGAAGAAATCGTCCAAATGTTTGAAGAGGAATCTGGAGAGTCAGCACAGCAGGAAAACCAAACCAACACCAATGGAATTGTAGAGGAACAGATAAAAACCATAAAAAGAAAGCTACAGGCTTACAAAAGGGAAGTAAAGAAAAAGGGAAGAACAATACCCATACATGTATCTAAGTTTGAAAACGCCCTGAGGGAGATTGAAGAACTAATAATGAATGGTGTCAGAAGTTTCTCCTTTCTGGGCTTTTTGGCAAATAGAAATCCAGTTCCCTATCTTATGGGTCTGATGGTCCTATACCAAGAGGGTAGAGTGAATGCTTACCAAAGAGAACCATACTCAGACATTGAGGTGGAGGTGCTATGAAGCCTAAACAAATTACTGCGGATGTTTTTTCTTCTGTTAGCAAGCATTACGACACTTTTTTGAACTTTATAACCTTTAGCAGGATCAAAGATTGGCAGAGGACCATGTTGAAGGAAGTTGAAGGAGCAAAGACCCTTTTGGATGTGGGCACGGGAACAGGAGAGGTGCTTTTGCAAGCAGACCCTAAAGCCCTGAGGGTAGGCATTGACCTTTCCTTAAGCATGTTAGAGGTTGCATACAAAAAGTGTCCCAATTGCGGTTTTGTTCTTGCAGATGCGGAGAACATGCCTTTTAAAACTTCATCCTTTGACGCCATTACCCTATCTTTGGTATACAGGCATCTTTACAGCAGGGATCAGTTTTTGAAAGAAGCCAAAAGGGTTCTAAAGCCCGGAGGAAGGTTGGCAATTCTTGATATAAACAAGTTTTGGCTTACTCCCCTTTTGGTCTTTTTCATGAAGTTTCCCATAAAACCTTTGGGTCTCATACTCTTCGGCAGGGAAAAGTGGGAATTTTTTATACACTCATTGGAAAATAGCTTGAGGGAAGAAGAGCTAAAAAGGGAACTTGAATCCAATGGGTTTAAGGTGATCAAGACACAAAAAAGACTGTTTGGTATAGTCTATATCGTCTCCGCCCAAAAAATTTAGGCTATTGGAATAACACTGACCAACTTTTTATTCTTTCTTGTTTCAAACTTTACCACGCCGTCCACCAAAGCAAACAGGGTAAAGTCAGAGCCCATGCCCACATTCTTGCCCGGATAGACCTTAGTGCCCCTTTGCCTTACCAGTATGTTTCCTGCACGGACTATCTGCCCATCAAACCTCTTAACACCTAACCTTTTCGAATGACTATCTCTACCGTTTTTTGTTGAGCCACCGCTTGCCTTGGATGCCATCTTTCACACCTCCTGTATTTCTTTTATTATAATCTCCGTGTAGGGCTGTCTGTGTCCTCTCCACCTCTTGTAATTTTTCTTAGCCCTAAATTTAAAGACAATAACCTTTCTGTGCTTTCCTTGACGCAAAACTTCCGCTACAACCTTTCCCTTTTGAAGGACAACCTCTCCGTTTTCCTTTCCTATTAAAATAGGCTTAAGTTCTACGAGCTCTCCTTGATTTAGGTTTAGCTTTTCAACCTTTAACCTGTCGCCAGGGCTTACCCTATACTGCTTTCCTCCTGTCTCTATAATAGCATACATGTCCATTCCTCCGATTTTAAAAGGGGGCTATGCCCCCGGAGGTGCTAATACTTACTTCTTTTCGTCAGCAGGCTGTTGTTGTTGTTCGCCAGCAGGTTGTTGTTGTTCGCCAGCAGGTTGTTGCTGTTGCTGTTCACCGGCAGGTTGTTGCTGTTGTTGTTCACCAGCAGGTTGTTGCTCCCCTGCAGGCTGTTCCGCAGGCTTTTGCTGACAAGACACTGCCAACAGAGCTATGCTTGCCACTCCAAGTAGCAATAGCTTCCTCATTTTATCTACCTCCTAAGAAGTTTTATTCTTTATTATATAGTAATACTCAATGGGCTGTCAAGTTTTTTATAAAGGCTGTTCTAAAAATCTACCACAGCCCTTAGCGTAGCTATATTGCAAGATACCAGACAGAAATAACAAAAATAAGTAAGTTGCAAGCACCCAGAAGTTCCAAAGAATAGCACAAGCAATGGATGCTTTTCTTGATAAGTCCTCCCTCAGCAATTTAAAGCTTGAACCAATCTTCTGCTTTATGCTACCAAACAATTGTTCTACCCTATACCTCATCTTCCCGTATCTCTTCCAATTCTCGTTAGATAGCTTCCTCAAAGGATGTCTTATAATCATCCTCATAGTTTCCTTAATCCTTATGGCTGGTTCAAATCCTCTATCCAAAAGGCTTTCTATAATATCTACCGCATCGTAGCCTTTATCCGCTATGAAAGGTAGTCCTTTTTGAGGTTTTAATCTCTTTAATGCCTTCCTCAACATCTCAATCTCACTCTCGTAAGGTCCTCCTGCTTTCACCGCAGTTATTATCCTTCGTCCGTTCTCATCTACCACCATCAGGACTTCAAGCCTAACATGAGATTGAACAGTTCTTATTTGTGTTCCTCTCTCCCAATTGAGTTTGTATTTATCTCCGAAGCCAAAGCCAGTGGCATCTGCTATGTAGCACAAAATTTGTTTATCTTCAAGGAGAAGATTAGCACATTCTTCCAAGATGTTTTTTAGAAGTTCATCATCCAACTGTTTAACTCTGTAGTGGTAATCGCAAAGGGACGGCACATTAAAGCCTTCATCTTTTGCTTTTTCAAGGGTTTCTCTGTATGAATAGTTGTTAAGTATTTGAAAGAGCCAAAGGGTGATGATCAAAGCATCTTCGTATTTTTGTGGTCTTCCTTTCTTTTTTGCTTGTTTGTTCAGACAGACTCTCTTGAGGAAATGACTTACGAAAGTGTAAAGCTTTTTAGGGGCAACTTACTTTTTCGCATAAAATCTAAAATTATCTCTCTCCCACCTCTAAGGCATTATTTTTAGAACAGCCTCAGTTTTTTATAAACTAACTCGCACATGATACAATACTTGGAGCAAAAGCACGGAGGATAAAGACATGCTGGTTTATGTTTTTGAAACCAAGGAGTGGGAAAGAAGGTATCTTACAGAAGTAATGAAAGACATTGAACTGAAATTTTCTGAAGATAGGCTAAACAAGGATACGGCGCATAAATATAAGGATGCGGAAGCGGTGATCGTGTTTGTGGATTCACGGGTGGGTAAAGAAGTCATAGACCAACTTCCAGAGCTCAAGCTTATTATTACAAGGAGCACGGGCTATGACCATATAGATGTAAGGTATGCAATGGATAGGGGCATTGTAGTTTGTAATGTGCCAGATTATGCATCCATCACAGTGGCAGAATACACAATAGCCCTTATGCTTGCCCTTTCAAAAAAACTGAAAGAGACGGTGCAGAGAACTTCAAGGGGGACTTTTTCCCGGGAGGGGTTATCTGGCTTTGACCTTTCTGGTAAAACCTTAGGAGTTATTGGGATCGGTAGGATAGGGAAGTATGTTGTAAAGCTCGCCTATGCCTTTGATATGAGAATCTTTGCCTACGACCTTGTAGAGGATAAAAGCTTGGTGAAAAACTATCATGTGGAGTATGTGGGGCTTGAGAGGCTTTTAAAGGAATCAGACATTGTAACCATCCATGTGCCATACACTCCTCAAACCCATCACCTTATAAACGTGAGTAATATAAACCTTCTTAAACCCACCGCCATGCTAATAAACACCGCTAGGGGTCCTGTGGTGGAAACGAAGGCTTTGGTGAAGGCTCTGAAGGAGGGGAAATTACTTGGGGGCGTTGCCTTGGATGTTTTTGAAGGGGAAGAAGCCCTCATAGAGGATGCCTATATAGATAGAAGTTTTTCTTCGGATATATTGCAAAATTCTCTGTTGGTTTCCTATCTTGCCAAGCAGGAAAGAGTAATAATCACACCGCATAATGCATACAACACTAGGGATGCCCTCTTTAGAATGCTCAGCACCGTGGTAGAAAACCTAAGGGCTTTTTTGGAAGGAAAACCCAAAAATGTGGTTTATAATTATAAATAATTGGGTGCGTAGCTCAATGGCAGAGCGGGCGGCTCATAACCGCCCGGTTGGGGGTTCGAGTCCTCCCGCACCCATTTTTAGCTTAAAAACCTCTTCAGCACATCCCCAAAAAAGACAAAAATGCCTATCCTCACCCCACGGGCTATCACACTTGCTATAAGAAAGGTAAGCAGGGGCATGTTGAAGATGCCCGCAAGCCAACAAACTAACTTATAAGGCTCTCCTAAAAGCACCGCAAAAAAGCCGTACCTATTGAAAAGGGCTTCCCCCTTTGTGTATAGCCTCTCTCCAAAGATCTTTCTTACAAAGCCTTCTCCCAAAAGCTTTGCCAAAAAGAAGGCTACAATAGCGCCCAATAAGTTGCCAATAAAAGCCACAAAACCAGCGGTGTATGGGTTCAACTTAAAAAGGGGTGCGGCGGTTATGAAGGGATAGGGAGGAATGGGCTGGATTATGGACTCGGCGAAGGAGAGAACAAAGAGGGCAGTGTATCCGTGTTCCATAACAAAATCTTCCGCCCACTTTTTCAGCTCAGGAAAAAACTGCTCTATCAGAGTTCTACCTCCATCCCATCATAGGCACAAAGGGTTTTTACTCCCGTTTCCTTTTCCACCTCCAAGGCTATGTCTTGCAGATGATGGTTCATAAGAATTTCATAGCCAAAATGGGTGAGTATGGCAAGCCTTGGCTTTAGGTGGGCTAATAGCTTTTTTGCGTCTTGGACTGTAAGGTGTTCTATATACTTGGTTTTTTTGTAAAGGGTGGTGTTTATGATCATTAAATCCAACCCTTTGGGATAAACCTCAAGCATGCGGTCCTCATAGAGGGCACAGGGAACATAAAGTATTCTCTCGTTGTAAAGTATGGCGTAGGTCTCTGTGTGATGATGTTTGTGTTTCATCACCGCCTTTATGCGAAGCCCCTTGTAGTTATACTCTTTGCCCTCCTCTAAGATAAACTCTCCTGCGAGCCTCTCCCTTCTTATAAAGGGAAGGACCACTCTGTTTTCTCCTTCAAGGGCAGACCTTGGTGCGAACAGAACCACTTCCCTCTTCTTTCCGCCGTCGGTGGCAGACTCAATGACAGAGTTTATATCCGCGGAGTGGTCCAAGTGTATGTGGGATAGAACAACGCAGTTTATCCGCCTCGGGTCAAAGCCCATCTGGTGGAGATAGACAAAGGCACCAGGTCCCGGGTCTGTATGAACCCAGAGGTCCGAAAGCCTTAGCAAAAATCCACCGGAACGACGTAGATATCTAAAGACACTTGCCCTTCCGCCTGCGGTGCCGAGGAATATAAGCCTATCACTCAAGTATTATAGACCCACTGGGGCAGTCTTGAGCCACTTTCTGTAGCCTTTGGAGGGTGTCCTCCTTGAAAGGCTTAATATAGACTATAGGCAGACCATCTCCTCTGTCTGCAAATACCTCTGGCACCTCCTCGTAGCAGAGGGCACAGGCAGTGCAGGTATCTATATCAACTATTATGCTTCCTCTGTAATTATGGACCCACTGGGACATTCGTCGGTGACCTCTTTTACCTCCGCCTCAAGCTCAGGGGGCACTACCATATATCCATCGGGTCCTGGGGAAACTACCTCTGCAATGCCATCACCCCGGTTTTTGTAAATTTCTGGAACTCTGTCGTAGCAAAGCTCACAGGCGGTGCAGGTGTCTGGGTCCACCTTTGTCTTTATAGCCATACCTTAACCTCCTAAAAGTTTTGAAGTGGATAAATTATAGCACATTTAGAAAATAAATATGTTTTTAATCATCCTCTACCCAAAACCTCCGCCACCCTTTTTCCTATAAAGGCGGGATTTTCTATTACATGAACCCCCGCATCCCTGAGAGCTGACATTTTAGCCTGGGCAGTACCTTTCCCACCGGTGATTATAGCACCAGCGTGTCCCATCCTTCTACCCGGTGGTGCGGTTATGCCGGCAATGTATGCAAAAACAGGCTTTTTTACAAACTGCTTTATATACTCCGCCGCTTCCTCCTCTGCAGTCCCACCTATTTCACCGATCATGAGTATAGCTTCCGTCTCTGGGTCCTCGTTGAACATAGCAATCACATCCTTGTGGGATAGCCCATGCACAGGGTCTCCCCCTATACCCACCGCGGTAGATTGCCCAAGCCCATAGCGGGTAAGTTGATGGGATGCCTCATAGGTTAGCGTTCCGCTTCTTGAGACGATCCCTATGGTGCCCCTCTTGAATATGTGTCCGGGCATTATGCCTACCTTTGCCTCTCCCGGTGTGATAACTCCAGGACAGTTGGGACCTATGAGCTTTGCCTTTGGGTAGTTCCTTAGCATGTAATGTTTTACTTTAAGCATATCTCTTACAGGTATGCCCTCCGTTATACAAACCACCAATTCTATACCTGCATCTAAAGCCTCCACTATAGCATCCGCCGCAAAGGCTGGGGGCACAAAGATCAAGGAGCAATTGGCAGAGGTTTCCTTTACTGCGGACTCTACCGTATTGAAGACGGGGATGTCCTCCACCTTTTGCCCACCCTTACCGGGGGTAACGCCCGCCACCACCTGAGTGCCATAAGCCTTACACTGGAGGGCATGGAAAGAGCCCTCCTTCCCTGTGATACCTTGCACCACTACCCTGGTGTTTTTATCCACCAAAATTGCCATAAGCCTCCTCCAAAAGTTTGTGATAGAAATTATATAATTCTAACACCTTTATACGTTGGGTGAGAAATTACCCCCATTTTGAGACTTCCTGAAAAAGCTACGAGCCTACAGCGTAGCCATAAAGGTAGGTAAGTAAATTAATCCCTTTCCTCCACCTGCTCACTCGGTTGAAAAGCTTTATCTGAGAATTGACAGCCTCTACCACCTGCCTTATGCCCTTTTGTTCTTTGCTTTCGCAAACCTCTACACACTCACAACCCCTGTATCTCCTATCTCCCATAATCCCAAATCTATCCACTAAACTGGAGGTCAGAGACTTTTGGAGGTCTGCCTGCCTTTTTCTTTTCCTGATCAACTCCAAAGTAGAAGGTTAGGGACTTTAGGACCATTTGGTATAAACTGAGGTGGTTTTTCATGTTAGTACCTCCTTGGTGGGGTTTGGGGGTATTATAAGCCTCCTCCCTGCCAAGACTTTTTCTTAAGAGATTCCCGGCTTCTTTGAATTTCTCACCCGAGGTATTATATAATTCTAACACCTTTATGCGAAAAGGCGTTTTAAAAGCTTTAGGTGATAATTTTCCCGTATATTTTAAAGTATGCGGTTATAATTGATTTTGCTATACCACCAACAGGAGGTCGTGTTATGGAAGCCTCAAGGAGGGACCTTTTAGGCGTTGCAGTGGGAGGCTTGGGTGTTCTGGGGGCAATAGGTGTGTTGTACCCTATAGTTAAGGTGCTTTCTCCCAGCCAAGACTCTTTGGCAGGAGCCAAGGTGGAGGTGGATGTTTCCCAGATCCCAGACCTTCAGGTTAGGGTTGTTTCTTGGAAGGGTAAACCTGTCTTTGTGGTCAAACTGCCGCAGGGATTTCAGTGGAATGGCAAGAGGGCAAACGACCAAAACACAAAGCTATTGCAAGGACAGGATGCCTACGCCCTCGTGGCGGTATGCACCCATCTTGGCTGTGTGCCCCTATGGAAACCACAGGGAGAAGGAGAGTTTAACTATCCTCTGTTTCACTGTCCCTGTCATGGAGGGTTCTACTCGCCATGGGGCGATAACATAGCGGGTCCTCCACCGAGACCATTGTATGTACCCCCTCAAAAGAGGGAAGGCAACAAGCTTGTCATTGGAGAAGAAGGTTTCGTAAAGGAACTAACTTAAGGAGGTTTAGCCATGATCGGAAGGCTCGGGAGATGGTTTAACGAAAGGGCAAAGCTATCAGAAATGTGGCAGTCTCAGATGGTAGATTACAAAGTTCCAAAAAATCTAACATTTCCTTACGCCTTTGGCGTAATGGCTATGGTGGCTTTTCTCATTCAGATAATCTCTGGCATATTCTTGGTGATGTACTACCAACCCAACGTCCATACCGCCTTTGATAGTGCTAACTACACCATAATGAAGGAAGTTCCCTTTATGTGGCTCATTAGAAATGTCCATGCGGCGGGTGCAAACTTCTTCCTTGCCATAGTCTATCTTCACATATTCACTGGAATATACTACAACGCATACAAAAAACCCAGAGAACTAACTTGGATTGTGGGCTTTTTCATATACTTTGTCCTTCTTATGACCGCCCTATCCGGTTATCTTCTACCTTGGGGACAGCTCTCCTACTGGGGAATGGTGGTTACCACTGAGATACCCACCTCCATAGACAGCGCTCCCATCATAGGCAAGCTAAAGATCGGAGAAACCATATCCGTATGGATGAAGGGTGGTTACGAGTTAGGGCAGATAACCCTTGGAAGGTTCTTTGGGCTTCACATATGGCTATTGCCTCTTATTCTTTTGGGTCTTGTGGGCTTTCACTTTTACCTTATCAGGGCACACGGCATAAGCTCACCGGACGGAAGGGAGATAGATAAGAAGAAGGAGGGTGTTCCCTTCCATCCTTACATAACACTTAAGGAAGGTGCCTACTTGATGGGATACTTGGCGGTGTTCTTCTTCTTTGTGTTCTTTTATATGAAACACTTTTTGCCCGCAGATAACTACGACCCAGCGGATCCCTTCAAAACACCCGCCCACATAGCACCCGAGTGGTATCTTTTGGCTTTTTACACCATGTTTAGGTCTATTCCAGACAAGTTCTTGGGCTTTGTGGTGTTTAACTTAGCCCTTATCCTCCTGTTGATCCTACCTTTCTTGGACTTTTCGCCCCTAAGAAGCGCAAGAAACAGACCTCTATTCTTTGCGATGTTTGTGGTGCTTGTAATATCCTCTATGGCTCTGACCATCCTGGGAGCCATGCCTCCAACCCCCACCAACGCAATGCTCGGGTTCATATTTACCTTAGGCTTCATATCCTTCTTTGTCTCTTTGCCCATAATATCCATCTTGGAATGGGGTTGGTACAAAGCCAAAGGAGGTAGCAAAAATGATTAAGACAATATTCTTTACAGTGCTTACCGTGGTCTTTTTCTACATAGTATGGGTCAACAACATATTTGCCCCTCACGAAAAGTATGAAATGCCCCAAGAACACAAAAAGATCGCTATGGACTACAAGTATGCAAAGGAAGGGAGAGAACTGTTCATTCAGAACTGTGCAGCTTGCCACTCGGTAAGGTATGACGCCCTCTACTTGACACAGGTGCAGGCCAACCCTATGCTAACATCCCTCCAAGAAAAATATGGAAAGGTCCTTCCAAGAGATGTGTACGAAGCTGTCTTTATGAACGACCTAAACGCCCTTAAGGAAGCCTTCGGAAAGGTTCCCCCAGACCTTTCTACCATCTACTTGGTAAAAGGTCCCGAGTATCTTTACAACTTTATCCTTGAACCTCAAAAAGTTCTCCCCGGGACTACGATGCCCGCTGTTATGACTGGAAGACCAGAGGAGACCGCCAAGATCGTTGCCTATTTGAGGTCTGTATCTGAACCGTCCCATCAGGAAAAGGCAAAGAGGAATATTATGGGTGTGGTGACCATAGGCTATCTCATAGTTATGGGTGTTCTAATATGGCTTTGGAGGGGTAGGCTTCTCAAGAGGATGGGACTGCACTAAGGCAGAAGTTTTTTAAAAAACATCCCCCACACCGGGGGATGCTTCTACAATATACTTTTGCATGCTCATCAATCAAGGCGTGAAATTCTTTGTAGATGTTTAGGTCTTTTGGGATGCTTTCCTCCACATAGCTTTTTAGGTCTTCGTAGCCACCATCCAGTCCATACAGCCTTTTGAAAAGCCTTTTTGTGTAAGCGTCTATTACAAAGCTCAGGCGACCTCCCGCATACAAAAGTATGGCGTCTGCGGTTTCTTTGCCGATACCTTTCACCTTCAAGAGCCCTTCCCTGCTAACTTTCTCCACCAAATCTGTTGGATTAAAAAACTCGGCAATATGCTTTAACCTCTGGGCTTTTAGCCTGTAAAAGCCGGAGGGTCTTATTAACTCCTCAAGCTCTTTTGCGGATACCTGCCGAACGAACCCAAGGGAAAGCTCCCCGTATCTTTTAAGGTTTTCTAAAGCTTTTTCTACGTTCCTCCATGCGGTGTTTTGCGTCAGCACTGCCCCTATTATTACCTCGTCCCTTGGGTCTGTGCCCTTGGTTGCATGATAACCTTCATCCACAGGCCACCAACCTTGATAGCCATAGAAGTCAAGTAGCAATTGATAAAGCTGAACTAAGGATAGCATACACCTTTTCCTTTACCCGCTCTGGCTCTTTTTTGTATTCCTTTCCAAGTTCAAGGGCTTGCGCTGTGGATATTATTCCTTCCTTTCTCAAAAACTGTAAAAATTGGGTAAAGTTGTGTGGTTTTTTAACATCCAATGCACCCCTCTCAAAGTCAAGGAGGTAAAGCCTTCCGTCCTTTCCCACCAATAGATTCTTGTCAAGCCTTGCAAACTCGTCCCTGTTGATCCTAAGACTGTCTAGGAAATATGCGATCTCCAAAACCTGCATGTATAAACTTAACCTCTCCTCTGGGCTGAGGGAAAGGTTCTCTATGGGCACACCATCAATAAACTCATACATGATAAAATCCTCCCCGCTGAGAAGGAGTTTTGGAAAGTAAGGGTAGTCTTTTAGCCTTTCTAAAATTCTTGCCTCCTTCCTTATGGCGTATTCCTTCTCTTGGAATTTTGCTACCTTTATGGCAACTTCCTTTCCTTCAAAAAAACCCCTGTATACGATTCCCCTCCAGCCCTCATCTAAATAGGTTAGACCTTGTATCTTGGGCTTTAGCTCCTCAAACCTCATCCACCACTTTGTATCCCCAGCTTTCCACTGCGGACTTTAGGCTCTCAAAAGACACATGATCTTCCACCTTTACCTTCGCACTCTGTCCCTGAAGGGAAACATCCACCTCGGAGACACCCTCCACGCTGTAAAGGGCATTCTTCACTGTCCTAACGCAATGCTCACAGGTCATCCCTAAAATTTTTAACTCTATCTCTTTCATAACATTTCTAATATAATCCTTGCATACGTCGGGTGAGAAATTATTTAAACAGCCAAGACTTCCTGAAGAAACTATACCCAATAGTATAACCCTGAAGGTAAGCAAGTAAAGTCGTAATATTCCTCCATCTGCTAACTCCGTTGAAAAGCTTTATCTGAGAATTCACAGCCTCTACCACCTGCCTTATGCCCTTTTGTTCCTTACTTTCGCAAACCTCTACATACTCACAACCCCTGTATCCCCTATCTCCCATAAGCCCAAAACTATCCACTAAAAACCTAAGCCACTTACTCTT
>Ga0308405_1000637_pt1 | contig 19569 bp, 18 predicted proteins | sample HotsprSampleMS13_FD_203473 | JGI IMG/M metagenome (GOLD analysis project Ga0308405, IMG submission 203473) | Hot spring phototrophic mat microbial communities from Mushroom Spring, Yellowstone National Park, Wyoming, United States - 20060912_MS13 ...
AAGCCGGGCGATTGGGTGTATTTCGATCCACCTTATGTTCCTGTCTCGCAAACATCGAACTTTACTTCATATTATTCGAATGGTTTCGGGTTACTCGATCAAGAACGCTTGAGAGATACGTGTGTAGAATTAAGCAAGAGAAACGTGTACGTTATGCTTTCGAATTCCAATACGGAAATCGTTCGCACTCTGTACGAATTCCTTTACTTCACAATTGATGAAGTTTATGCTAATCGAGCTATCAACTGCAATGCAGCCAAACGAGGGAAAATCACTGAATTGGTTATCACAAATTTCCCGATTAAGCGAATTGTTCAGCTTCGCTTGTACGAGCAACGAGTACCACATTCACCAACGTTGCAGGAATACAAACCCCAGCAGCATGAGCAGGCACAGCTGCCAGACTTGCTGACAAATATCAAGTCGTAATCATCAATACACACTGCAATCCTCTGACGTTACGCTGAAATCAAAACAAGACTTGAGCAAAAGATCCACAGTCCATTGTCTCTCGCGCTACTCCACGACGACAACCTGCTCCTCCGAGAGGCGCGATTGCCCCGTTGCTGACATCATCCGCACCGCGTAGCGGTACCAACCCCGCCCGACCAATCGCCGATCCTCAAACCGCAGGACCGTCGGCTCCACCGCTTCGAGCTGCATGAGCGGATGGTGATCCACCGCGTGATACACGACGAACCAGTACCGCTCCTTCGGCGGGACTGTGGGGTAGTCCCACTCCACGATGACGCTTCTGCGCTTGTCGTCGTACCGCACGCGCACGTTCACCGGAGCTGGTCGGATACCGGAATCGTACGGACGCGCCTGCACCGGCGTTGCACGCTCCGAGCGCAATCCCGCAGAATCCTCCGCAAACAGCGTGTACTCGTACATCACGTTCTGCAGCACGGCGGTGTCGGTGTATGACCGTTGCGCCGGGGCAAGCTCGGCGCGCTGCTCCCAGTCGCTTGTGCCACGCACTCGGCGGAGCAACACCTGGCGCTTGACGTCCTCGCTCGAAGAAGGCTCCAGCGCAGCGCAACGCTCGTCTCGGTCACGTACACATCGGTGAAGATCGGCGCCACCGGCGGCACCACGTCTGGGCGTACCAGCTCCAGTATGTCCGATGGCGCTGAGTGGTGGTACCGAGTGTCCACCGCAACAACACGGTAGTACACGTTGCGAGTCAGCGTGTTGAGCGAGACGGTGTCCACAAACGTGGTGTCCATCCAGATTTCGTTCGTGCGCGAGGAGAACTCGTGCGTGGAATCATTCGCCCACAGGACGCGGTAGCCCAGGAGGTCCGGCTCCGTCCCCAGCGACCAGCTCAGACGCACAACGCCGTTGGTGTCGATGGTGCCGCGCAAGTTCTGCGGCTTTGCCGGAGGCAAGGTGTCCTTGATCTCCACGTACAAGGGCACGTGCTCGCTGGGGTTGTTCGCCGTGTCGAACGCAACGACGACGTAGAACGGTCGCTCCGGCGAGGCGTTCGTATCCAGAAACGTGCGCGTGCTGGGCGGCAGCAGCTCTTTGTGCAGGAGGCGATAGTTCTCGTGCGATCGGTCGGAACTCATCACCACGAACCCCTTGAGGTCTGGCGTCGGGGCGATGTCCCACTCCAAGCGCACCATCGTCAGCCCGTACACCCGGGGTTTGCGAAGCACCGGAACTGGCGGCGGTGTGCGGTCTGCCGCACCGGCGATGATCTCCGCCGGCGCGCTCTCATCCCCGAACGGGTCAATGCCTCTGACCTGGTACGTGTAGCGCTCGTAGCCAGCAGTGGTGTCGCGGAAGGAGGGTTGTATTTCGGGCATGCCGCGTTGGCGCGCGGGGACGATGGGCATGGAGTTGAGCTTCTTCCAGTTCTCGCCCGCCCTGCGCCGGTAGATGTTGAAGCCCGTGTAGTACTGCATGGGGTTCTCCCACAGGAGCGTTACCTCGCGGTCGGATTCGATCGCGCGCAGGTTCTGCGGTGCTGGACTCGGCGCAAGTGGCACAACGTCCACAACGATGTACGCGGTGTCTAAGAAGAAGATCGAGTCCTGCCGCGCTTGGAACACACGGTACGCCAACACCTGTCCCTGCCGCACGGCACGGTCCACCAGACGCAAGCCCAAGCCGTTGGCGGTGTGCGGGTCGCAATCAGCGGCGAAGAGGGCGAAGCCGTAGCGGTTCTGTTGCTCCTGCACCATGTCCACCAGCGTGGGCATAGATTCTGCCTTCGGGATGAAGAGCGCGCCGTAGAGGCACTGCGCCGCAATCGCCGCGAAGGTCTGCTCCGGTCGGCTGCTGCGCTTCCATTCCTCTAAGCTCCACGGACGCAGCGGCTCGGGCGTGAGCCGCTCGTAGCGGAGTGGACCGCTCTCGGTGGTATCAATCACCGCCCGCTCGACGATGTACCCGATGCGGTTGTACACCTTCCACGAAGGGGGCGAACTCGGCGCCCAGCGCAGCACGACCGAATCGCCGTACGATTTCGCGCGCACGTGGAGCTTCGGCGTAAAGAGCGTCTCCGTCTCCTTCTGCGTCGTATCGGGCGGCTGGAGAGGCTGCTGTTGGGCAAGGACCACCGCAGCAGCGAGCGTCAATCCCACAAGCACGTGTGCAAGCATTCTCATGGCATCCTCCTTCAGTAACGGAAGCGGAATTGGTGGCTCCGCGGTCGGTCGGGGTCCTGGCAGTAGAGGTACGATGCCGTAATCGTATACTCTCCGCGGTACGGGAACACGAACGTGCGGCGCGCAATGGCACGCAACCGACGGCACGTTTCCGGATCGTAGCCGACATCGCCTCCGCTGCCGCACCATCTCAACTCCTGTGTATCAGCAGAACGGAGATTGCTGAAATCCAGAAGAACAAACGTCGGCTGTATGTAGGAGCACGTGATGGCGTTCGGCGGACGTACTCTCATGCCGCTCACGGGCGGCATCGTGCCGGGTATGCCGGACCCGCCGGTGGAACCCGGCACCGCCTGGAAGGTTCCTATCGAGAGGCGCGCAAACCGAACAAGCCCAAGCCACATAGGGTCGCCGGTAGCGCTGCCGATCTCATAGTCGGGAAGCGGCGACTTTGCCCCGGAGATGACGGAGAACATCGGTTCTTCCCGGCGCATCGCTCGGGTAATGTGCCACCGACTGGATTGAAGATAGCTCGTCGTGGAGCAACGGGTGAGATTACACAGCCAGGTCATCTCATCGTACACGCGCGGGTTGACCCAGTAGGTGTGCCAGCGGTCAGAGCGTCCCCACGCGTTGAACCGGATGAGCGGCGGGAATTTGTAGGTCTGCACGGTGCTCAGACCGGGCTTTGTGACAGTGTACTCGTTCACGTCGTGCTCATCGAAGCCCTCGGGAGAGTTCAGCACAGGCTCAAGCCAGACGAACAATGCACTGACGGAATCGGTCCACGCCGTGGTGACCTCCGCCACCTTCTGTTCCAGAGTGGCGTAGCGGCTGGTGCGGAAGAAGTACACCGTCAGGAGCTTCTCGTTAGAGGCGATGCGGCGGGCAACATCGAACCCGGAAGGACGCGTGGAGCGCCAGACCTGGAGCGTCGAGCCGTAAAGATTGAAGACGGTGGTTTGAATGAGTGCTGGTCATCCCAGCGGAACGACCAAACTGGCGTCTGCCGAAATCCGTGATCGTCTCCGTGCCCAATGGACTGGTGCGCCGAATCACCGAATCGCGGCGCAGCACCTGCACGGCATAGATTGCTTCCGGACGCAGCGTGCTGGGGATGGTGAACTCGATGATTCCCGCTTGGTTGCTGCAACCTGGTCCGGAACACCCTGACTCGCCCATCGCAGTCGGGCGATACGTCGCGCGGTAGGTGAGCGGCACCTCGATCTGCTCATTCCGTGCGATGTCCACGAAGCGGACGCGGTAGAGGAAGATGGTATCGCCACTCCGGCTGCGGTTGAAGAGGTCTTGCCGGTTCACCCACAGTTGGATGAAACCATTGCGGCACTCGCCGGTCAAGAAGAAGCGCTGGCGGTTGCGGGGATGGGCGACGAGGATATCCACATCCCGCAACGTGTCGGGCAATGCCTCGGTGACAAATTCGGTGCTGACTTTCTGTTCAATCCGCTGACCCGCATTGTACACATCTCGCCAAAATCTCGCTACTGTGTCGACTTCCCGCGCAATCCGCTGCCGCTCCTCATCTGTGCGGGGTGCTCCGCGTGTAGAGATAGCTTGTGTGAGCCTGGTATAGTCAATATACTCCTGCCCATACGCCCTCACTTCGGCGCGGTAGCGGGTGCGTTGTTCGAGGAAGCCATTGTGCGGGGTGATCACCACCGTTGGTGCATCGCCGACGCGTGAGGAGCGTCGCGAGACACGCACCGAATCCCAGCCTGTCCTTGCCTGCTTTTCAAGCGTGAAGCGTCCGACGCGGATGCGGAAGATCTTGATGACCGACGAGCCATCCCCCTGCATCTCTTCGAGCGCGAAGGGTCTATCGGGTTCGATGTTCAAGAAGGCTGTTGGCTCGGCAAAGATGGAGACTTCAGTCGCACCGTTCTCCGGTGCGATGTCACTAATCATCTCAATTCTTGCTAAGGCAGACATCCTTGGCGGGGTGCAGCGCTCCCCGAGTGTAAACTGGAAGTTGCACTAGCCGGAGATCAGCCCGCCCAAAATCGAGTAGGAGCCTCCCACCGCCCCAGCGATCCATGTGGGGTTCGGAAGCCCCGCCTGCAATGCCGCCCCAAGGGACAGCCCTAAGATTTCGAACTTTCCCTGGACAAACCATAGTTCAACGAACATTCCGACCGAGATGCATCCAGCCGTGCATACATCTGCCCAGTGGCGTACCACCCGTTGGCGCCCATCGCATGTCCGTCGCATCGAGCTGTTGCGCCGTAATTGAGCAGTGCGACATCGAAGCCAACCATGAAGCGAATGGAAGCGTAAAAGATGAGAAACCGCAGCTCAGGAGGTGCAAAATCAGCCCGCGCGCCGAACGCAAAGCCATCTCCGCGCCCGAGTTCGGCTGGGCGCACCGGAGCTGAGATTGGACCCGTCAGTGCGGTGACTTCTGGAGGAAGTGGGGGCATCGGCGGCAAGTTCATCCCCACCATGAGGTACGCTTGGAGGTTGATAAAGTCGAGGACCCTGATTTGAACTCTCTCTCCCTCAGGGTTGCCGATCTTGATGTACCACTCGCGCGGAGAGAAGTGCAGCACTAAGCTCCCCGTTGCACGCGCTACTTCGAGCTGGGCATTGACTGTGAAATTGCCGTAGAATGTGCGTTCCGGGAAGTTGTACCCTATCTCTGCAGTGGCGGTTATCGAAGCCGAACGTCTGTTCGAAAGGCTTGCGAGCATCACTGCGTTACCACGGAGCTCAATTCCGCTGATTCCGCCATCACCGCTAAACGACACCGTTAAGGTCAAGTCCCCATTGAGCGCATCGGGCTTGGGATGAGTCCCGAAGGTCACTGAGGCGAAGAATCCCCATCCACCGTGCATATCGGGCCTATAGCTAACACCGGAATTTGTGGCTCCCACGTGTACGTTGCCTGCGGTAGAGGTTTCCCCCACTTCCGTGCTCGTGGGGAGCACTGAGCCAGGTGTGCCTTGGCGTAGCATGTTGTACCACACCCCGCCGCCGAAGCCGTAGAGCGCAACACCACTGAAGATGGGTATCCCCGAGCCCAGTATTGCCCGTGCATCAACATACCAGTAGCGGAGGTCGCGTACGGTGCCGAATTGCACGGTGGCGCCGACCTCCACCATCCGCACGAAGTTCGCCGTGACAGCCCCGCGGAAGCCGTTGCCGTAGGTTGCGTCGTTGTTGTAGAAGCGGACGGAACCGTCTATCTCGACGGCACCGAGGTCTGCTCGTAGCCCGATCGAATCTAAGTCAATCCCGCTGAAGACAAACGACGGTGGACCGCTCGAGGAGGCTTGCAGTGCACCCCAGAGGGAGAGCGTCGTCCCACCGCTGATGGTATTTGCATGGAGGTTGACCGATAGCGTAAAGCGGATGCCAACGCCCGGACCTTCGCGGCGGTCACCGCTGACCACCTCGAAGCCGCCGATGGTAATGGGGAAGCCGCCCGCGCTTCGTCCACCGCCGCCGGAGGGTCCATCGGGTAGTTCGGGAGGAGCAAAGAGTGCGTGCGGTGGTGAGGCAAAGGAGATTGACTGCACTCGCACATCGGGCGTCGCGTGCGTTTGGATTTGGAAGCCCTGGATGCGGATGCCGCCCATGCGGAGCGGAATTTCGCGTGTCCCTCCGAAGTTTATCGTACCATCGAGCCGTGCGCGGGCGACAAAGCGCGTGCCGGAGCCCGCTTCCAGCCGTACCCATGAGGTGCGCTCAATATCGAGCGACGCAGCCCAGAGCGGAATGTTGAGCGTCCCGCTGGGCTGGAGCGTAAACTCGAAGCGGATTCTGCCGGAGGAATCCCGGAGGATGGCGCTGTACCGGAGCGCTGAATCGCTCACCGGCAATTTGAAGCGCCCGCCCATCCAACCGCGCTGGAGCGAGCTATTGACCACCGCCAGCCCGATGGTATCAATGCTCGCACCCCACCCTCCGAAGTTGCCTTGCGGATAGGAGATCACGCGCGTGGCAAGCGCCTGGAAGTTCACTCCGCTGCGGTCAATGATCATGTGCTGCAGCTCAATTCGGGGAGGAACACTGGAGAATGTGCGGAGCTGCTCCGGCAGTTGAACACTCAAGGTTCCGAGGTAGAATCCCTGCCAGCGGGAGCTCCTCTCACCGCGGTACCCGCTGGGGAATTCGATGCCCTCGGGGTTGTCTCGGTCTGAGAAATCCAGCACGACGTTATCGCACTGCATCTCGAAGCCGGGGGCTCCAGCCAGCGAGAAGCGGTTCATCCGCGCCGTAGCGATGAAATCGCCGGTAGAGCGCACCGTTGTGGTGAAGCGCAGGCTGACTGGGCTGGAGCCGTCGTCGGGGACGGGAACCATCCACGAGCGTGGGAACTCCACCTCGAGCGCGACGCGGAGGAACTCAAACCCAGCACATCCAAAGCGCACGTAGGTACCGGAATCTGGTGGCATGCCGCCAAGTGCTTCCTGCGGAGCCTTGAGGTTGATTACCCAGGGTGTACTGGAGGCGCGGTACCCGAGGTCGCGCGCTAAGTACAGCTCCACCGTTCGCCCCAGTCCGTTGGGTGAGAAGCAGATCTCACGGGCGCCAATGCCGAGGTGCTGTCCCGGTCCAAGCCATGGCAACGGGAACACAATTGCAGCATTCAAGTAGGCGCCCGTCGGGCGGAAGACCATCCCCACAATACCCACGGTGATTTGCTGCCCCTCGATGACCCGGTCAAATCCGATCGGAAGCTCCACCGGTTGCCCACGAAGGTTGCTTACCAGCCGCTCGGCAACGGAGGCGTACTCGTGAACTCGCCGCAGGAGGTCCTGCGAGAGCCATTCCCCCGCGCCCCCGGGCTGATTTGCAAGCGTTGCGTCAAGGGGCGAGCCCGATGCCTGCACCGCTTCCATTGTGCCCTCGTACACCTGGCGGTCGGTGTTCACCCGCAGTCCGCTGAAGCTTACCCGAACGCGCAGGTTCAGCCATGGCAGGTGCAAGAGCGCCCGACCGAAAAGGGAGCTGGGCGAGCCGCTAACGTCCTCCAGCTCCGCCTCGAAGTGTCCGATGCGGATGCGGTCACCGCCGGATAGGGTACCCTCCAGCGGTGTGCGGTTGGTGGGTGCGGTTGCGGTGCATGATCGTTGCATTCACCTTGGCGGAAGGTGAAGATGCCCTCGCAGCTTTTTGTGGGAATGTCGCACGAGATGCCATCGCTGCGGATTCGGCTGCCCTCGAACTGGAGCACGCATTCCCAGAGGTAGGTGGTCCCGTTTGTCGGGGTAAAGGTTCGGCTTCCGGGACCGCTTCCGTTGATGAAGAGCAGAGCAAGGTTCGTTCCGGCACTGCTTGCTGTGGCTCGGAGGAGCGAGCGGTCGGTGATGGTCACATCCAGCGCCGGCGCGCGGCTCCGGACCGTGCGCGGGTCTTCACTTGCCGAGCTCATGGACCAGATGCGCACCTGGCAGCTCCGGAGCGCTTCTACGCGTATTTGCGGCTCGCCGAATACCGCAAACAGCACGGTCGGAGTGGTGATGGTGGAGCGGTGCTCCGGTGTAGCAGGACGGAGCGCGATTCATTCCTCGCGCCCTACACTGGAGCCGATGGTGAAGCGCCAGACCGGACCGCGGCGGTAGACTCTGCTCGAGCCGGTGGCGCTGGCGTATTCGACGCGCCAGTAGTAGGTGCCGTTCTCCAGGTTCAGCCCGCTCCAGTTCTTGGTGCCGAAGAGCTCGCGCGCTGCTGCATCGTTGGTGACGTAATTGCCCGTTGCCGGGAACGACCGCGACCACGACGCAACGGGTGTGCGGAAGGTGCTGTCGCGCGAGAGCACCACACGCACGAACTGCGCAGCGGCTCCAAACTGCATTCCACTCACACCATGGGTGAGGGTGAGGAGGTCCTCCGGCACGTAGCCAAGTTGGCGCGGTTCGGGGATCTCCCAATGCAAGGTTAGTCTGCCTCCGCTTGCGAGGGTGGCGCCGTCTGCCGGACTGGGGTTGCGCGGCAGGCGCAAGCCGAGATTGACCGTTGCCACCGGCGTGCTGACGGGGTAGATCACATCACGACCGCTCTCTCGGCGCACGAGCGTGCCGTTGACCGACCAGCGGTAGGTCTCACCAAGCCGAAAGTCGTTGTTGAATGCGGGAGTGGTGCCCGCCTCGGTCTGCCAGTTGACGATGTGCAACTGTGCACGCTCGCTGGCACGCGGGAAACCGCGGAGGCTCTGCCCTTCAATTGGTCCGCGGGGCCAGTTCAGCGTGCGGCGGTTTGTGCTTGTCACGCCTGGTCCGGTCACGTTCAGCTCGAAGGTAAAGCCGATGACGTCGTCGCAATAGGGGCTCCACTGCACGATGAGGTGGGGAGGAATCCACGGAATTGTGTCCCCATCGAGCGGGTAGTAGCACCGCAGTGACATCGCGCCACTGCAGGAGGCACCCTCACTAGCGGTGCTGCCGGGCAGTCTACCGTGAAGGTTTCGATCGTGCTTTTGCCCTGCGTGCCACCGCGCGTGGGGAATGGTCGGCGCGTGGTTGCCTGGAGTGCCTGAACCTGCCAGGCGAAGCCAATGCACCGCGGTGCAGCGCGCCGGAGCAGATCGAGCATGACCGGGTCGTTGGCGCCAATGGTGTAGCTGGTCGTGCTTACTTCGGCATCCACGACGGTCTCCGAGCGCGTTGCTGCCTCGAGTGCTTGCCAGGGGAGCTACCCTTCGAACATCCCCACGACGCGGACGCGGTAGACGACGCTCCCCGGCGCAGGGACCGGAATCGGCGGTTGCCAGTTGAGCACGATCGCTTGGTCGCACCGCAGCCCCCCGTCGCGGGCAACGGGGCGCACAATCGCCGGTGGGTCGTACCACTGCACCTGCGTGGATGCACACAGCGCACCGGAGCTGGTGAGCTCCCGCGAGCGGCTGTCAGCATCAAGCGCGCGGACGCAGAAGCGGTATTCGCCCTCCGGAATCGCACCGGTCGTAATAAGCTGCGTGCGTATTGAGGCATCGTAGACCGGTGAGGGTTCGCAGATGAGCTCAGAACCGTTCAACGTGCGCGTCTGACCTGGCGCCAGCTCGAACACTGGCATGCACGGGTGCATCTCGTTGGTCTGCACCTCCTGCCGAGTGTTCTGGTTCTGGAGGGAGAGGTCCAGCACAAAGCGCTTGGATGATCTGGTAAGATTGCTGATGGTAACCTGCACAATGGTGGGGTCGCTTCGCCACTGCTCCAGTGCATAGGGGGCAGGATTGCGCAGCATCACTGTGATGGAAAGTTCCGGCTGGGCGTGCAGCACGACAGCCCAAGCGCAGGATAACAGTAGAAGTGTACTTCGGCGCATATCCGCCTCCGTTTAGTTGTTTGATATTCACTAACCGTCTCATCTGCGGCACAAGCGGCGGCAATCAGCATGTATGCTCAAAATCCGACCGAGTACTGCAGACTTGCAAAGAGCTCGCTGTACGTATTGCCTTGCTGGCGTGTGAGGTCGAAGGTGTTGTTCATCACCTGGAGCATAAAGCTGCCGTAGTTGCCTGGTGTGTACGTGAGCGCTGCGCGCAGCAGTACCTGTGCCGTCGTGCGCTGTGCGGAGGTGAGATTGATGCTAACATTCCCTTGTGCGCGCAGCACTTGCGCGATAAGCGGATAGGTGATGGCTTCGTTGAACGTTGCCATCGTCAGCTTCTGCAGGTAGTTGCTGGTGCGGTTGAGACTCAGCGACGTGGTCAGGTTGACTTGCGAGGGGAACGTCACGCTGTGGCTCACGTTCACCATCATCGCGCTGTTCGAGCCGAACTGCCCAGTGACGCGGTTGTGGTCGGTTGTCTCTTGCCAGGAGAGCGCCGCCGTGAGCATGTTCTCTGCATCGAAGGCGCGAAATTTCCACCGCGGGGCGACGGTCACCGAGTTGAGCTGGTTATCCATCCGGAGTGTGTCGTTGACGTGGTCGGAGCTCATTGTATAGCGGCTGTACTGCACGTCAGCGCCGATGTCGTCGGTGATCTGCCAGTTGACGCCGGCGCTGGCATTCCATCGCTCTACGGTGGCGATGCGCGTCTGGCGGAGATTGTTCGTGCGCCGACCGATGCTCCCGCGCAGGAGCAGTTTGCCACCCGCCAGCCGCACGTAGGGTGAGGCGTTGAGGTCGAGAATGTCGTTGAGCAACTGTGCGTAGCCCAGCGTGATAAAGCCCGGTCCAATCCACTGCCCATCGAGCGAGATGCCCCAATCGGGCGATGGCGACACCGAGAGGGACATTCGTGCTGCACCATCCACATTGGAACTGGCATTGATGGGAATGAACGACTGAACAACGGTAGGAATAGAGGTAATCAGCGCACTATCTTGCTGTGACGAGGTGTTGTTTGTGAACACACCCGTTGATACTTCACCACGCAATCGAACAACACCATCGAATCCGGAGATACCACCGGCAACAGAGACTACCAGATTCGCCTGGGGAGATGGACTCAGCGAGTCTGGGCGAATCGATCCCGGCTCATCCTGCGAACTCATTGCCTGGAACGAGAGAAAATCCCCCTGTTGGGATTCAAAGCCTACTTTGCCCATGACAATGCGCCTCCGATATTCACCCTCAAAGCCAACGGTGGTGTCCGGATTGAGTGGTTGGCGGATGTATCCATAGTGGACCGCCGCTCGAAGTGGACCGGGGCTCAGTTCAATTCCCCCACCTAAGATGCGGAGATCACCAAAGGTAAAATCCGAGATCCGTGTGCTATACCATCCTGCAAAGAGTTGGACCCACCCAAGCCGAGGCGTCACACCAAACTGATTGAACGGCTGCTGGATACCAAATTGGCCCTGAGCACCACCCTGAAACTGGTTGAAGTACAGTTCGAATGGCAAGTCGAGAATATCGAACAAGCGCACATTGATTCTCCCGACTGCACGAATGCTCTGGGTTGGAAGTCGAGAGTTCCCACCGAACGACCGATATGCATCAGCACTCGCCCCGAACGATCCACTCGCTTGGAACCACTGTGCCACGAGAGTTTCCACACAAATACACACCCCACACACAACGAGGGAGAGGACTGACTTCATAGTTATGAGCACTATTAGCTTACACAAAAATATTTTGAGCTTGCACATGGAACGTTTCATTTTTTGATCCTCACCCTTAAGAAGTTATGCAGAACGCCTCGTTGTTCAGATGAGAGAATGCGCAATACACCACGCAATGCTACATGCTAGTAGCACACGGAGGATAGTTGCCGTTTTCGCGCCACAACAGTAGAGTGCTGAGACCATGATGAGTGAACGAAGTTGCACATCTTACCTAAGCGTGGCACATACTCTGAGCGGGCGGGGTAGGTTCCCAAGTGAAATTCTCAGCTGATGCATGTAGTAATAGCATAAAGATTTCGCTATCTAATCCAACTAAATAGCAATGACATGATCGGAGCGTTAACAACATATACAATCCTAATCTCCATAATCAACAACAAAGTTGTCTGTACTTGGTATTTTTGAGCCACCTATGGCCACACACCACAAAATCATCATTGGCGATTCACGGAAGATGTCTGAACTTCCCGATGAATCCGTTCACCTCGTCGTAACTTCTCCACCCTACTGGCAGCTTAAGGACTACGGAAACGAGAACCAGTTGGGTTTTCACGACTCCTACGAGAGTTACATCAACAATCTGAATCTCGTTTGGAAAGAGTGCTTTCGTGTGCTTCACAAAGGATGTCGGCTCTGCGTCAACATTGGTGACCAGTTCGCGCGCTCCGTCTATTACGGTCGCTACAAAGTCATCCCCATCAGAACCGAGATCATCAAGTTCTGCGAGACTCTCGGAATGGATTACATGGGCGCAGTCATCTGGCAGAAGGTAACTACCACCAACACCACGGGCGGGGCATCCGTTATGGGTTCCTTTCCCTACCCACGAAACGGCATTCTCAAGATTGATTATGAGTTCATCCTGATCTTTAAGAAACTCGGCGACCCACCCAGAGTCAGCCGAGAAGTAAAGGAACTCTCCAAATTAACAACAGAAGAATGGAACACCTACTTTGCTGGACATTGGAATTTCGGCGGTGAAAAGCAAGATAAGCACCTTGCAATGTTTCCCGAGGAACTTCCCCGCAGGCTTATTCGTATGTTCTCGTTCGTTGGCGAGACCGTTCTCGATCCGTTCTTGGGCAGTGGTACAACTTCGCTGGTAGCAAGGAATCTTGGCAGAAATTCCATCGGATACGAAATCAATCCATCCTTTATTCCGATTATCAAAAACAAACTAAAGATTGCTGAACGGGATATTTTCGACGATGCGACATTCGAATTTATCGTCCGGAAAGAGAACAACATTGACTTCGATAAAGAACTCGCAAACTTGCCTTACAAGTTTGTCGATCCACACGCGCTCGACAAGAAGATTGATCCGCGCAAGTTGAAATTCGGATCCAAAATCGAAAATGGAGACAACGGAAGCAAGGACGAACTGTACACTGTCAAAGAAATCGTCAGCCCGGTACTACTCAGGCTCAACAACGACCTGACGGTTCGGCTTTTAGGCATTTGCGAGGAACCATCCCAACGACACCACGCTATTCGGTTCCTTCAAGCCAAAGTCAAAGGGCAACGAGTCTATCTCAAGTTCGACAAGGATAAGCACGATGAAAGCGGTAACTTGCTTGCCTATGTTTACCTGAAGAACAAAACCTTCATCAACGCACATCTGGCACGGACGGGATTTGTCTCAATAGATATTGTTCGGGATTTCAAGTTCCGGGAGAAATTCCTGCGTCTTCATGATGAGCGAGTCACGAAACTTCACACCGGCGATTCGACCGAATGAGAATAACCCTGACTTCGGCAGAGATTCGGGAGTTGTTGGATGCCCCGCCACTCGAATTACCGACGTATGTATCCCCGCTCCTTAACCTTGCAAATCGTTTTGCTGCCGGCACAAGACCGAAAGTCGTGGGTCAAATGTCAGAATTGATCCAACAGTTTGGCGGTCGATCCTTAGAAGACTGGGCTGCTTGGTATCAAGAAGAACATCCTGAGGCTATCGCTGAAGCCGTCCGTCGCATTCGAGACAAGCTTTCTGAATTCAGACTCGTCATCGATAATATAACAGCCGAGATGATCGAACTGTGGGTCAAAGATCTCGTTCTTGTCAAGACTTTCATCGGGTTAAAATTTCAAGAGGCCATTCTCAAGAAGGTCGCAGAAGCCATGCGTCTGGATTACGCGCTCGCTTCACCGGAGCAAGAAGCGCGGGGTATTGATGGTCTTGTTGGTGAACATGAAGTATCTATCAAGCCTTCATCTTGGAAGGATCAGGTCGTTAAGCGAGAAAACCTGCCGGGTGTACTGATTTATTATCGTAAGACCGACAACGGGTTAGAAATCGAATTCGAGCCGGAGCACTTTCGGGCGTCATAACAAGGCTATTACAATATTTTGATATAAACCAAACCAAACATTCTCATGTAGGCGGTAATGGCATTGTGCTTGCACAGCAAACGCTGATTTCATAATTTTGTTTTCATTGAAGCCATGCGACCGCCGGCACGCATGACCGCGCTCGCAAGATGGTGTTGGTGTACCGACTTGCTGATTCCCCGAGCGACTACCTGACGAAATGTGGGACGTGCGGACCGTGGTTGCTTCTTTGAGTGGTAGATGTCAAACAATTTCGAGCCTCCAGATGGCTACCGTCGAAGCACATGAGCAACGTAACCAAGAGCGGCGCAGGAAGGTAACGCAAAGACTTCGCAAGTCAAAGATGGAGTGGGAGTCACGGGTAAAAGCAGAGCTCAAGTATCAACGCTTTCGCCAGGAGCCAAGACCTAATGAGGATCGCTCCTTAGTGGTGGCAGCAATCGTGAGCATAGGGGCGCTGGTATTAGACTGGTGGGTTCGAGTACAACGTTGGAATCGTTTGCTGTTCAATTTGGCTTCCCACCATGGCTACTATCGGCCGTTGTAAGTATCATCAATGCTGGCATCGCCGTCTTTGCCAGTGGATACTTAGCGGAAGGAGAACTACGCCGGAAACGCCACCAGAAACTTGGCCTATCGTGGATGGGATTGATGGGGCTTGTCAAATTGATTGCCCTATTTTTCTACCTTCAAGACCAGTATAGTGGAAGACTTGCGCTCAATACTATACCGTGGGAAATATGGCAACAAGTGTTGTTAATCTTGATCGTGTATGTACTGCTCAAAACCTTCGGAGCGGGGCTGTGGTATCTATTAGCGTTGATTCGACACTGGTTTCCATTAGTACTTTCTGAAACCAAAGAATACATCGAACTCAAGAACAAGGAATACTTAGATATCCTCCGCAGTATATTCTCTGATGATGGAGAGTACCTGAGATACGTCAAAGAGCATGATTTAGAGCTTAACACCAGAGTACATGAGCTGCAACTAACTTGGGAAATGAAGCCGAAGAATCGAGAGTGGGAGCGTACACAAGCAACAAAACTGATTCAAAAAATAAATCGACACATAGTAAAGGCGAAGGAGCAACGAGAACGATACCAACAATTTCGCCAAGAACTCGAGACTCTCCCTCACTCCGAAGTGTTTTTCTTGACAGCAATGATTATCTCTCTCATTCTATTAGTGGCTGACCTTTTTGCCTCCAAAGCGCTTCTTAGACCAATTGTAGAGGTTCCCTTTCCAGAGGGAGATACCTGGATATGGCTGGCAGCAGTGCTGTTCGTTGTGCTTGATGCTACTCTTGCACTATACGCAAGTGGATACTCGACCCGGGATAGAATAGAAGTAGATGAACATCGCGCAAAAGGGAGAGCAGGTCTCATACTTTGGGGGGTCGTGAAGTTGGCGGTATACACGGTCGCGTTATACATCCAGGGAGCAGAGCTTCAAAAGCTCATTGGTCAAATAATCTTTTGGGGATTGGTAATTGGAGCTCTTCACTTTGGATTGGGGTTCTCTGGAGCTGGATTGTGGTATTTGTTTCAATTTATTCGGCACAGAATACCATTGCTATGGTTTGGAGATGAGCAGAAGCTTATCGCTGAGCGTAGTCGTCTCATGGGTATCCTTCGCTCTACGTTGGAATCAGATGAAAAATTTGAAACATACCTCCAGCAGCATGGATTGAAACCAATCGAATTGCCCATGCATGATCGGTACGGCGAGCTCATTCGGAGGAAGCAGCTATGAGCAAGCGAAAGATTATCCTTACTATCCTGGGTTTGCTCATTGTTGGTGGTGATTGTTCTCTTGAGCTCGAAGTCATCGGAGGAAATACTCCGAGTTTACGTCCTCATCCCGACGAACGAATCGATGACCGACAGCCTGCATCGTGAGAGCTTCATTACCCAACTGCATCATAAAATCATCGAGAAACAACCCCACGTCGTAGAACTTCAGCTTTATGCTCCACCACACTCTACATCGCAGAGCTATCTGAAGATTCGACGTAGATATATGCAAGGGAAGAACATGTGGAGTCAAACGTTATTAGATTCGTTGAGTGCATTTTTCTCGTTTGATACCGCCGTTGTTCCTTCCAGTGGTGAACTCTCCTCGCTCATGCGTACCTTTTTTCAGAACGTTCCCTATGACCGAAATGCACTCTTAGTTCTGGCGGGTAGCTTTCCACCATGCTACAGGAGCTCTCATGTTGCAAAGCTTATTGAGGAACTCCAAGGACTAACGACAAGGTCTGACCAAATCGTGCTCTATGGAATACAAGCGATGCGGAAAACTCCCGAGGAACGGTTGCTCAGCTTTTTGCAGGATTCTCTTCACCTCAAACTTGAACGATTGTCCCTCCCACCTGTAGCGTGGCGGCCATGCCCAGAGACCGAAGAATTCGAAGGGAACGCAGTGGTCTACAGTATGTTTCTCGATCGATTATCGAACACCGAAGCACGAGATTTTCTCCACTATGTTCAAAACGTGACGGGGGAAGAATTCCGTATGGTGATATGGAATGATGGACCTGCTAATGGCTCGGCTTTCCTATGGTCCGGGCAAGCGAGTGATACAGCACTCCCACCTCCACTTAATCGATTGCGGCAAGCAACCTTCTTCAGTTTATCGTTCTTGTTTAGGCAGTGCCTTGATACACTCCGGAAGGACACCCTGGGTCCTACTCCGTACATTTTCCTGGTGGGTCATTTTCCACCTTATCCCCGAGTCCAAATGGAAACGAAGTTTGAACGCCTCGTTTCGCCAAAAGAATGGGATGAATTTCGCAAACTCAATGCACACTTTCTCCATTACTTACCATCGAACAAGCCAACGACGATCGACAGTGAGTACGTAAATGTTCTCCGAGTTTACCGCAAACTGAAAATAGAAACGAACTACAACTACTAACAGGGCTGTTCTATGGAACGTTACTATTGTTTAAATCAGGGTCTGCGAGACATCCAATGGATTGGATGCGTCGTGGTCACAGTAGCTGGCTTGATACTTCTGATACACGGCTGCACACCGTTCCAAACTGCAACCACCCGTGAGATTGTTTACGATACCGTTGTTGTTCGAGTTCAGGATACTGCGTTGGTTGAGACTCGGGGTGAACGTCCTAGCAGAGTGATTACATTCTCTTATCCCGGACAAGAGGTAACATTTAAAGTTGGCGAGGTCATACGCATCGTTTTGGATGGCGTAGACCTGGCACGGTCTCGTTTGGAAGGGGATTTCACTGGTAGTGGGTATGTGAAACTCCGGCTTGTGAATCAATCTGATCCTGTCAAGCTAAAGAGCAAATGCCAAACAATCCGTATACTCCAGTTGAGCATACCCACGATTGAGGTTTCACCTGAAATACAAGGACGAGAGCAGGTGATCGTTACACCGGTCTATAATAAACAATGCGAACAGGTCGGTTATGAAATTCGCTACGGAAGTACAGAACGTGGCTGTTGGCAGCAAGCAAAACAAGTACTTGAAGAGTTCCAACGATGTACCAAGGGTACTGTGCTGATATCTCCTCCTCGCAAACCCAGTCGATATAAGCCTCTGCGAGATTTGTTTTAACATACCTCAGGTAATAGGTCATGGTAAGTATTTGTACTCCAACATTCTTTTCTCGTATGGATGGTTTAGGATCGTGCAGAAGTTCATAGTGAGCATCCTTTCCATGCGAGTATGTTAAAATAAGAAAGATGGAAGGGAAATTCATCTGATAATGTTCCATCGGTTTTGATATGACGAACAGTAAAGCCATATTCACGAAGCATTGAAATGAGTTCGCGCCCGTTGCTCTTGTAACCTTCTAGGAGATTGTTGTTGACTTCCATAATCATGTAGCGCAATTCTTTATGTTTCAGACTTGATTGAGCTCCTTCAAGGATTAAGGGTTCCGCTCCTTCACAATCAAGTTTTATAACATGAGGTACTAAACCAATCCGATCTAATAATTCACCTAGTGTTATGCATTCCACCCAGACGGTAGGTAAAGAAGAGACGCAGTCTGCTTTCAAGTGTGATAACCCACTATTTGCAGGGTAATATTCCATTTGACTCCTCCCACTTCGATTTGCAATTGCATTACGTAGGGCCGTTATGTTCTTTAATCTATTCAATTTAATGTTAAGTTCCAACTTCTCAAACGTTTTGGGTATAGGTTCGATTGCATAGACCTTACCATTCGGTATGAGCTTCGATGCATAGAGGCTAAGTAATCCAACATTTGCTCCAACATCGAGAAAGATAAATCCATCACGTAGAATATTCCTCAAAACATACGCAACATCTAAGCTAGCCGCAGAGCTATATGTTCCAAAGTAGTAATAATCGAATTGAAGTAAATCTCGTTTGTCAAAACTCATATACCACGAAATACCATCGATATCAAATGTATGAAGAACTACCTTTGGAGTCAACATTGAAGCAAAACGTGCAATAGTTCTTCTACCCCTGTACCAAGGTCGGCGTGTCAAAAGAAAGGTTAATCTGTCAATTAATGGGATACTTTCCATCGTGTGAGGAAAATTATAACTTGAGAAACGATAAGTTTTAGAATTTTATAGCACGAAAATACTACAGCGCTCTAACGAGAAACTAATTAGACTGTCTTCAACAATTCTCGAAGTAAATATAATCCTTACTACTGGCTCCTATAGAACATCGAGCTTATGCCCGCAAACCGCCCGCATAGGGCACGACACTACACCTTTCGATGGCGAAGAAGTAGAACAACGTTTCACTCCACGCGCCCGCATGGGGCGCGACACTTGTTTTCGTGTTCGTCATCAAGGTCGCTCGATAGTTTCAATCCACGCGCCCGCGAGGGGCGCGACAGTATGTATATTTGAAGTATAGATATACTCGCTCAGTTTCAATCCACGCGCCTGCGTGGGGCGCGACTCAATTACAATGTCTTGGATAAGCTATGAGCAGACGTTCCAATCCACGCGCCCGTGTGGGGCGCGGCCTACGCACAAGTGATTCATTCTTGACGTCGCTTACGTTTCAATCCACGCGCCCGCGTGGGGCGCGACGATATGTATATTTGCAGTATGGAGATACTAGCTCAGTTTCAATCCAGCGCTGGCGTGGGCCGGACGCGCCGTTCGAGAGCGTCATAAGCCGGCGTTTGAGAACCACACCTAACAGAGAAACCTATGGAGGAACATGATGAAAGTCGCTTACGTATTCGCTACCGACATGTCGGCTACCTACAAACTGGGCAAGATGATCTTGCCACAACTAGAGCAAGGGATTCACGGCGCGCAGGTCGTCGGGATGATGTTCTTCGACGACAACCTGTATGTGCTGCGCCAGGGCGAGCCGATCGGCGAGCGACTGGCCAAAGTCGCCAAGGAGCACAACATCCTATTGATGGTCTGCGACCGCTGCGCGGTGGAGCGCGGGCTGGCCGAGGGTGATTTCTCGATGTGTGGCCTGAGCCAGGTGAAGGCCAAAGGCCTGGTCGAGGGCGTGGTGGCCGGCTGCTTCCCGCAGCTCTATGCAGCGCTGGCCGGGAGTCCGCCAGATCAGGTGATCACGCTGTGAGGCAGGAGCACGCCATCGTC
>Ga0308405_1000638_pt1 | contig 19547 bp, 17 predicted proteins | sample HotsprSampleMS13_FD_203473 | JGI IMG/M metagenome (GOLD analysis project Ga0308405, IMG submission 203473) | Hot spring phototrophic mat microbial communities from Mushroom Spring, Yellowstone National Park, Wyoming, United States - 20060912_MS13 ...
CTTTCCCGGTACAAGGCGTGCAGGTTGTCCGGGTGATGCCGCAGCTTGAGTTCCAGCCGGGGGCGGCGTTGGTGTTTGGTCAGGTCCATGCCCCATTTTAGCAGAGAGATCTAGGGGGAGTTCTTATGAGAACCGCTAGTCCCGGAAAAGCCAGTTCAGCGCCAGGCTCACCAGGGAGAGGAGGAGCGCCCCCACGAAGGCGCCGGTAAAGCCCTGGACCTCGAGGGCCGTCACCTGGGCCACCAGGTAGAGGATGGCCCCGTTGATCACCAGGGTGAATAGACCCAAGGTGGGCAGATTCAGGGGCAGGGTCAGGAACAAAAAGACGGGCCGGATGAGGGCGTTGGCCAGGCCCCAGATGGCCCCCGCCACCAGGTAGTCGGCAAGCCCTGCCTCCGGGGCGAAGGCCACCCCTTGGTAGAGGAGGCTCACCAGCCATAGGGCCAGGGTGTTGAGGATAAGCCGGGCGAGAAGACCGCGCACGCTTAGAGTTTACCCCAGCCTGCCCCCCTCTTGACAGGGTTGGCGGGGTCTGGTAGATTCGTGTTTGCGCTGCCCGGTGGGTGGCGGGGGATCTTGAAAGCTGGGGTGGATGGATGGAAGCCACGGGCCACGTGTTGAGCGTGGTCCTTGAAGGGTCAAGATGCTAAGGGCCCACGGTGGATGCCTTGGCACCCGAGCCGATGAAGGACGTGGCTACCTGCGATAAGCCAGGGGGAGCTGGTAGCGAGCGTTGATCCCTGGATGTCCGAATGGGGGAACCCGGCCTGTGGGAACACAGGCCACCGCCATTTGGCGGGGGGAACCTGGGGAACTGAAACATCTCAGTACCCAGAGGAGAGGAAAGCGAAAGCGACTCCCTGAGTAGCGGCGAGCGAAAGGGGAAGAGCCTAAACCGTTCGGCTTGTCCGGGCGGGGTTGTGGGGCCCTCGAATGCCGAATCCCTAGCCTAGCCGAAGCTGCTGGGAAGCAGCGCCAGAGAGGGTGAAAGCCCCGTAGGCGAAAGGTGAGGGGATAGGTGAGGGTACCCGAGTACCCCGTGGTTCGTGGAGCCATGGGGGAATCTGGGCGGACCACCGCCTAAGGCTAAGTACTCCGGGTGACCGATAGTGAACCAGTACCGTGAGGGAAAGGTGAAAAGAACCCCGGGAGGGGAGTGAAACAGAGCCTGAAACCGTGGGCTTACAAGCAGTCGCGGCCCCTTTGGGGGTTGCGGCGTGCCTATTGAAGCATGAGCCGGCGACTCACGGTCGTGGGCGAGCTTAAGCCGTAAGGCGGAGGCGTAGGGAAACCGAGTCCGAAGAGGGCGCGCAGTCCGCGGCCGTGGACCCGAAACCGGGTGAGCTAGCCCTGGCCAGGGTGAAGCTGGGGTGAAACCCAGTGGAGGCCCGAACCGGTGGGGGATGCAAACCCCTCGGATGAGTTGGGGTTAGAAGTGAAAAGCTAACCGAACCCGGAGATAGCTGGTTCTCCCCGAAATGACTTTAGGGTCAGCCTCAGGTGCTGACTGGGGCCTGTAGAGCACTGATAGGGCTAGGGGGCCTACCAGCCTACCAAACCCTGTCAAACTCCGAAGGGTCCCAGGTGGAGCCTGGGAGTGAGGGCGCGAGCGATAACGTCCGTGTCCAAGCGCGGGAACAACCGAGACCGCCAGTTAAGGTCCCCAAGTCTGGGCTAAGTGGGAAAGGATGTGGTGCCGCGAAGACAGCCAGGAGGTTGGCTTAGAAGCAGCCATCCTTTAAAGAGTGCGTAATAGCTCACTGGTCGAGTGGCGCCGCGCCGAAAATGATCGGGGCTTAAGCCCAGCGCCGAAGCTGCGGGTCTAGGGTCTAGGCCCTAGGCGGTAGGGGAGCGTTCCCGATGCCGACGAAGGTCGTCCGTGAGGGCGGCTGGAGGTAAGGGAAGTGCGAATGCCGGCATGAGTAACGATAAACAGGGTGAGAATCCCTGTCGCCGAAAGCCCAAGGGTTCCTACGCAATGGTCGTCAGCGTAGGGTTAGGCGGGGCCTAAGGTGAGGCCGAAAGGCGTAGCCGATGGACAGCCGGTTAATATTCCGGCCCTTCCCGCGGGTGCGATGGGGGGACGCTCTAGGCTAGGGGGACCGGAGCCATGGACGAGCCCGGCCAGAAGCGCAGGGTGGGGGGTAGGCAAATCCGCCTCCCGTGGGCTCTGCGTGGTGGGGAAGCCCGTAAGGGTGACAACCCTCCGAAGCCAGGGAGCCAAGAAAAGCCTCTAAGCACAACCCGTGGGAACCCGTACCGCAAACCGACACAGGTGGGCGGGTGCGAGAGCACTAAGGCGCGCGGGATAACCCTCGCCAAGGAACTTTGCAAGTTAGCCCCGTAACTTCGGGAGAAGGGGTGCTCTCTGCGGCGCCGCGTGCGGCGCCGTGGCGAGCCGCAGTGAATAGGCTCTGGCGACTGTTTACCAAAAACACAGCTCTCTGCGAACCCGTAAGGGGAGGTATAGGGAGCGACGCTTGCCCGGTGCCGGAAGGTCAAGGGGAGGGGTGCAAGCTCCAAACCGAAGCCCCGGTGAACGGCGGCCGTAACTATAACGGTCCTAAGGTAGCGAAATTCCTTGTCGGGTAAGTTCCGACCTGCACGAAAAGCGTAACGACCGGAGCGCTGTCTCGGCGAGGGACCCGGTGAAATTGAACTGGCTGTGAAGATGCAGCCTACCCGTGGCAGGACGAAAAGACCCCGTGGAGCTTTACTGCAGCCTGGTGTTGGCTCTTGGTCGCACCTGCGTAGGATAGGTGGGAGCCTGGGAAGCCGCCCTTTCGGGGGTGGTGGAGGCGCCGGTGAAATACCACCCTGGTGCGGCTGGGGGCCTAACCCCTAGCGGGGGACAGCGCTTGGCGGGCAGTTTGACTGGGGCGGTCGCCTCCCAAAGCGTAACGGAGGCGCCCAAAGGTCCCCTCAGGCGGGACGGAAATCCGCCGGAGAGCGCAAGGGTAGAAGGGGGCCTGACTGTGAGGCCTGCAAGCCGAGCAGGGGCGAAAGCCGGGCCTAGTGAACCGGTGGTCCCGTGTGGAAGGGCCATCGATCAACGGATAAAAGTTACCCCGGGGATAACAGGCTGATCTCCCCCGAGCGTCCACAGCGGCGGGGAGGTTTGGCACCTCGATGTCGGCTCGTCGCATCCTGGGGCTGAAGAAGGTCCCAAGGGTTGGGCTGTTCGCCCATTAAAGCGGCACGCGAGCTGGGTTCAGAACGTCGTGAGACAGTTCGGTCTCTATCCGCCACGGGCGCAGGAGGCTTGAGGGGGGCTCTTCCTAGTACGAGAGGACCGGAAGGGACGCACCTCTGGTTTCCCAGCTGTCCCTCCAGGGGCATACGCTGGGTAGCCATGTGCGGGAGGGATAACCGCTGAAAGCATCTAAGCGGGAAACCCGCCCCAAGATGAGGCCTCCCACGGCGTAAAGCCGGTAAGGACCCGGGAAGAATACCCGGTGGATGGGCCGGGGGTGTAAGCGCCGCGAGGCGTTGAGCTGACCGGTCCCAATCGTCCGAGGTCTTGACCCTTTTGCCCTGATCTCCCACCCCAGCCAAGGTCCCCGCCCCCATGGTGGCGCGGGCCTTTTGAAAAGCAAAACACGAGAATCCCCCGTGCCCTTAGCGGCGTGGAACCACCCGTTCCCATTCCGAACACGGCAGTGAAACGCGCCAGCGCCGATGGTACTGGGACCGCAGGGTCCTGGGAGAGTAGGTCGGTGCGGGGGATTTTTCCTTGCGGGAGTAGCTCAGTCGGTAGAGCACGACCTTGCCAAGGTCGGGGTCGCGGGTTCAAATCCCGTCTCCCGCTCCACATAACCCCCCAGGAAAACCTGGGGGGTTCGCTTTTGTGAACCCCATAGCCTCCCCACGACCGGACTGGTGTATTCTAGCCCGTAAGGGAGGAGGCATGCGTCTACTGGATACCTACGGCAGGGTTATCAAGGATGTCCGCATCTCGGTCACACCCCGTTGCAACCTGCACTGCCTTTATTGCCATCCCTTGGGCCTCGAGGTGGCCGAACCCCCCGGCACCCTCACCGTGGAGGAGGTGGACCACTTCCTCGAGGCCGCCTCCCTCCTGGGCCTCTCCGCCGTGCGCTTCACGGGAGGCGAGCCCCTGGTGCGCAAGGAACTCCCCCAGATGATCGCCCGGGCCCGGGAAAAGGAGGGCATTGAGGACGTGGCCATCACCACCAACGGCCTCCTCTTCGCCAAAAGGGCCAAGGAGCTGGTGGAGGCCGGCCTCAACCGGGTGAACATCTCCCTGGATGCCATCACCCCCGAGGTCTTCACCCGCATCACCCGGGGCGGGAAGGTGGAGCGGGTGGTGGAGGCCATGGAAACCGCCCTGGAGCTGGACCTCCACCCGGTGAAGCTAAACGCCGTGGTCATCCGGGGGATGAACGAGGAGGAGGTGGTCCCCCTGGCGGCCCTCTCTCTGGAACGCCCCCTGCACATGCGTTTCATTGAGTACATGCACCTGGACAACTCCGACCCTGAGGAGTACCGCCGCCGCTTCGTTCCGGGTAAGGAAACCCGGGCCCGGATTGAGGCGGTTTATGGCCCCCTGGAGCCCGTCCCCCACGACCCTTCCTCCCCGGCCCGGGTCTTCCGCATCCCCGGAAGCCAGGGAACGGTGGGCTTCATCAACCCGGTCACCGAGCCCTTCTGCTCCCACTGCTCCCGGCTTCGCCTCACCTCGGACCGGAAGCTGAGGCCCTGCCTCCTCACCGATTTGGAAATGGACATCGCCTGGGCCTTCGCCGCAGAGGAGCCGGTGGAGGCCCTGGTGGACGCCATCCTGATCGCCACAAACCGGAAGCCCGCCTTCGGCAACACCCTGCCCACCCTGCGCAAGCGGGTCATGCTGGGGATCGGCGGATAGCCTGGAGGGTGGCCAGGATCACCAAAGAGGCCCCAAGGAAGCCCCAGGCGCCTAGCCTCTCCCCCAGGACCAAGAAGGCGAAGAGGGTGGCCCAGACGGGCTCCAGGGTGTAGAGGATGGCCGCCTGGGGAGCAGGCACATACTTCTGCCCCCAGGTCTGGAGCCAGGTGGTGAGGGCGGTGGCCGCCACGCCCAGATAGAGGACCGCTCCCCAGGGCACCCCCTCCAGGCGGAGGCCCTCCGCCACGGCCCAGGGCAGGGCGAAGAGGCCCGTGCCCAGGACCTGGATGGCGGTGAGGGGCAGGGAGGGAATGGCCTTGGCGTGGACCTCGAGGCGGATGATATAGATGGCGTAGGTGAGGGCGGTGAGGAGGGTCCAGAGGTCCCCCACGTTCAAGGGGGGCTGCCTGGGGTCGTAGGAGAGGAACCCCACCCCCAGAAAGGCCAAGAGGGCGGCGAGCCAGACCCCACCCACCCGCCTCCCCGCCAGGGAGAGGAAAAGGGGCACCAGGACCACGTTTAAGGCGGTGATGAAGGCGCTCCGGCTGGCCGAGGTGTAGAGGAGCCCCACCGCCTGGGAGGCGTAGCCCAGAAGGAGCCAGAAGGCCAGCTCCAATCCCGGCCCCCACGCCCCCCGGGGCAGGCGCAGGAGGAGGGGCAGGAAGAAAACCCCCGCCACCAAGAAGCGGAGGAGAACCAAGAGGCTTGGGGGGATCTCCGCCACCGCCCCCTTGACCACCACGAAGGTGGTGCCCCAGATCAGGGTGAGGAGGTTAAGGGCGAGAAGGCCCAGGGCGTAGCCACGCATGGCCTAAAGTGTATAGCATGGTGCCCGCGCCCCAGGAAGTGCGCAAGACCCTGAGGGAAAGGCTCTTGGCTCGCCTCCGCCACGAGGACCCCCTTTATCAGGCCCTTCTCCAGGACTACCCCCGCCGCGGGGGGAAGATGCTCCGGGGCCTCCTCACCTACTACAGCGCCCTGGCCCACGGGGCCCTCGAGGAGGGCGCCCTGCTTTTGGCGGAGGGACTGGAGCTTTTCCAAAACTGGGTCCTCGTCCACGACGACATAGAGGATGGGTCCGAGGAGCGCCGGGGGCTTCCCGCCCTCCACCGCCTCCACCCCATGCCCCTGGCCCTGAACGCGGGGGACGCCCTGCACGGGGAGATGTGGGGCCTCCTGGCCCAGGGGGTGGCCCGGGGCGTCCTGGGCCCGGGGGTCCTCCTGGAGTTTTACCAGGTGGTGCGGCGCACCGCCTACGGCCAGCACCTGGACCTCCTCTGGACCCTCACGGGCAGGTTGGACCTCACCCCTGAGGACTACTTCCTCATGGTGGGGCACAAGGCCGCCTACTACACCGCCGTGGCTCCCCTGCGCCTGGGAGCCCTCCTGGCGGGAAGGGAGCCCCCTCCCCTCTACGAGGAGGCGGGGCTCAAGCTGGGGATGGCCTTTCAGATCGTGGACGACGTGCTGAACCTCGAGGGCGACGAGACCTACGGCAAGGAGCGGGCCGGGGACCTTTACGAGGGAAAGCGCACCCTGATCCTCATCCGCTTCCTGGAGGAGGCCCGGGAGGAGGACAGGGCCCGTGCCCTGGCCCTCCTCCGCCTGCCCCGGGAGGCCAAGCCCGAGGCGGAGGTGCGCTGGCTTTGGCAAAGGCTCCTTGCCTCCGAGGCCCTGGTCTGGACCAAGGGGGTGGCCCAGCGCCTCAAGGAGGAGGGGCTTGGGGCCTTTCTTCCCCTCCTGAAGGCCCTGCCCAACCAGGAGGCGGCCCGGGTTCTGGTGGGCCTCCTCGAGGCCCTGGTGGAGCGGAGGGCATAATAAGGCCATGCAAGGGATGCGCTTCAAGGTGATCACCGCAACTGACCAGGATATATTCCAGGAAAGGCTGAACCGCTTTGTGGAGGACCTGCCGGAAAACGTTGTCCTGGTAGAGGTGAAGTTCGCCGTGGCCGAGGGGGCCTCTCCCCTCTTTGCCGCCTTGGTGCAGTACAAGGAAGTGGAGGCTTGGAAGGAGTAGAGGCCTTTCGCTTTTTGCTGGCCCTCAAGGGGGAGGCCCTCAGGGAGGAGGTCAGGAGCCGTTTTCCCCGCCTGGTGCCCCTCCTCAAGGCCCTGGGGGAGGAGGTGGAGGCCCGGGGGGAGGCCTTCCACCTGACCCGCCCCTTGCGCCTTTCCTGGTTTGCCCCCCTCTTCGCCGCCCGCTTTCCCCTCCTTCCTCCTGAGGAGCGCCTCCTGGCCCTGGAGAGGCTCCTCGAGGCCGCCCATACCTCCGCCGAGGCCGGTGAGCCCCTGGTGGAGGGGGATGGCCTCCTGGCGGCCGCCCGGGCCTTCCAGAGGGGAAGCGAGGCCCTTCTGAAGGGGCGCCACCGGGAAGCCCTCCACCTTTATGGCCAAGGGCTGGGCCTTCTGGAAGGGGCGGGCCTCCCCTTCCCCGCCACCGCCCTGGCCCTTCTGGCCCTGGCCCAGGAGGGGTTCCGCCCGGGGGGCAAGGGACAAAAGACGGCCAGGAAGGCCTTGGAAAGGGCTGAAACCGCCTTCGCCAAGGCGCTTGCGGCGAAGGTCCTTGGGACCACAGAAGAAAGCCCCAAGAGGCCCTAGAATGGGGGGTATGTCGGGGCTTAGGCGGGTGTACCTGGCCCGGCCTCGAGGCTTCTGCGCCGGGGTGGTCATGGCCATTGAGGCGGTGGAGCGCTGGGCCGAGGCCCTCAAGGACCAGGGGGAGCTTCTCGTCTACCACGAGATCGTCCACAACCGGGCGGTGGTGGAGCGGCTTAGGGCCAAGGGGGTCCAGTTCGTGGAGGACCTGAAGGAAATAGAGGACCTGCGCCAAAGGAGGCGGCTTGCGGGCACCCTGGTCTTCTCCGCCCACGGCCACCCGCCTGCGGTGCGTCGCGAGGCGGCCCAGATGGGCCTCACCGTCCTGGACGCCACCTGCCCCCTGGTGACCAAGGTGCACACCGAGGCCCAGCGCTACGCCCAGGAAGGGTACTGGATTCTCCTCATCGGGGACTCCGCCGACCACCAGGAGATCAAGGGCACCTACGGGGAGGCCCCGGAGAGGACCATCCTGGTGGCGGTGCACACCCACGTGGGCAAAGACCCCCGCCTGGCCGACCCCCACACCGTGGAGGTCCCCGACCCCGAGCGAGCGGTGGTCCTCACCCAGACCACCCTGAGCGTAGACGACACCCTGGCCACGATAGACATCCTGAAAAGGCGCTTCCCCAAGCTGGTGGTGCCTCCCAGGAAGGACCTCTGTTACGCCACCCAGAACCGCCAGGAGGCGGTGAAGCGCCTCGCCCCCAAGGTGGAGGCCTTTCTGGTCCTGACCAGCCCCCACTCCTCCAACGGGATGCGGCTCTTGGAGCTGGCCCAAAGCCTCACCGGGCGGGCCTACCGCCTCGAGGGGCCCGAAGACCTCAGGCCCGAGTGGCTCCAGGGCGTGGAAAGCGTGGGCATCACCTCCGCCGCTAGCACCCCGGAGGACCTGGTCCAAGGGCTCCTTGCCCGCCTCGAGGCCTTGAGTCCGGGCCTCCAGGTCGTAGAGGAGGGAGAGTGGGAGGCCATCCAGTTCCGGGAACCCAGGCCCCTCTCCCCCGAGGAGGTCCTCAGGGGTGTCTGACCTCCGCCTCGCCGTGGCCCCCATGGTGGACCGCACGGACCGGCACTTCCGCTACCTGGTCCGCCAGGTGAGCCGTGGGGTGCGCCTCTACACGGAGATGACCGTGGACCAAGGGATCCTCAAGGGAAACCGCGAGCGTCTCCTTCGCTTCCGCCCCGAGGAGCGCCCCCTGGCCCTGCAGCTCGCGGGCCATGACCCCGAGAGCCTGGCGGAGGCCGCCCGCATCGGCGAGGCCTACGGCTACGACGAGATCAACCTGAACCTGGGTTGTCCCTCGGCGAAGGTGAGGCAAGGGGGGTTTGGGGCCTGCCTCCTCCGGGACCCCCTGAGGGTGGCGGCGACCCTCAGGGCCATGGTCCAGGCGGTGGGCATCCCCGTGAGCGTAAAGATGCGCCTGGGCCTGGACGGCCATGAGTCCTATCCCGCCCTGGCCAGGATGGTGGAGACCTTCGCGGAAACCGGGGTGGGTGTCTTCATCGTCCACGCCAGGAGCGCCCTCCTCGCCCTCTCCACCCAGGCCAACCGGGAAATCCCTCCCCTAAGGCACGACTGGGTCCACCGCCTAAAAGGGGACTTCCCCCACCTCACCTTCGTCACCAACGGGGGGATCAAAAGCCTGGAGGAGGCCCTCTGCCACCTGAAGAGGGTGGACGGGGCCATGCTGGGCCGTGCCGTCTACGAGGATCCCTTCGTCCTGGAGGAGGCGGACAGGAGGGTGTTTGGCCTTTCCCACCAGCCAAGCCGCCTGGGGGTGGCCCGGAGGATGCGGGCCTACCTGGAGGAGGAGGTGGCCCGGGGCACCCCCTCTTGGGCCGTCCTAAGGCACATGCTGAACCTCTTCCGGGGAAGGCCCTTAGGAAGGGTTTGGCGCAGGCTCCTAAGCGAAGGGCGGAGCCTAATGGCCCTGGACCAGGCCCTAAGGCTTATGGAGGAAAAAGTAGGCGAGAAGGGCCAGGAGGAGGAAGAAGACCCAGAGGGGAATCCGGAAAGAGCGCTTGCGCTCCCCGGTGAGGGGGTCTAGGGGAGCAGGCGGGGCCATCTTGAGCCGGGTGGCCCGCTTCATGTGGGCCACCATCCTGTCCAGATCCCCCTTCTTCTTGTAAAGGGCGGCCAAGTTCTCGTGGAGAACGGGATCCTCGGGGTGGAGCTTCAGGGCCTTGCCGTAGAGGTCCAAGGCCGCCTCCAGCTCGCCCCGCTCCAGATAGAGCGTCCCCAGGTTGGTGAGGGCCCGGGGGTGCAGGGGGTCCAGCTCCAGGGCCTTCTGGAAGCGGGCCTCCGCCTCCTCCCGCCGCCCCTCCCGCACCGCCTTCACCCCCAGGACCACCTCCCTCTCCGCGGCGAAGAGGGGGTCCTGTAGGGCCTCAGGGTCCTTTTCCAGGAGGTCCAGCCCCCTAAGGAGCCTCTCCCTTTCCCCCTCGGGGAAGCCCTCGGCGTAGGCCCGGGCCCCCGGGTAGTCCTTCTGCCTCAGTAGGGCCAGGAAGTGGTCCAAAGGGTCCCTCATCCCCTCCAGTCTAGGGCCTCCCGGTAGACCCCGTGGTAGGCCAAAGCCGGCCCCTGCCAGGAGAAGTCCTTCTCCATGCCCCTGAGGCCCAGGGCCTCGGCCCCCAGGTGGAAAAGGCGCAGGACCCCGTAGAGGAGGCCCTCCGGGTGGTAGCTTTGGAAGAGGACCCCGGTCCTGCCGTCCTCCACGGTGTCCTTGAGGCCCCCCACCGACCGGGCCACGGGGGGCGTGCCGTAGCGCTGGGCCATCATCTGCACCAGGCCGCAGGGCTCAAAGCGGCTGGGCACCAAAAGGGCCTCGGCCCCGGCGTAGGCCAGGCGGGCCAGGGGCTCGTGGTAGGCCTCCAGGAAGGCCACCCGGCCCGGGTGGGCCACCGCCTTTTCCCGGAAGGCCCGGGCCAGCTCCTCCTCCCCCACCCCCTGCACATAGAGGCTAAACCCCAGCTCCAGGAGGCGGGGCAAGGCCGCAAGGAGGAGGTCCAGCCCCTTCTGGAAGTCCAGTCGCCCCACGTAGGCTAAGACGGGGGGCTTGAGGCCCGTCCTCTCCCGGAAAGCCTCCCGGGCCAGGACCTTCCCCGAGGGGTCCTCCCGGGTGTAGGGGGCGGGGAGGTGGGGGTCTCTGGCCGGGTCGTACACCTCCGTGTCCAGGCCGTTCAGGATGCCCCTGAGCTTCCCGGCGTGGCGGCGCAGGATCCCGTCCAGGCCCATGCCGAACTCCGGGGTCTTTATCTCCTCGGCGTAGCTGGGGCTCACCGTGGTCACCCGGGAGGCGAAGACGATCCCCCCCTTCATCAGGTTCACCCGGCCATGGTACTCCAGGGCCTCCATGTGAAAAAGGCTCCAGGGAAGCCCCGTCCAGCGGAAGAAGGCCCCCGGGTCCAAAAGGCCCTGGTGGGCCAGGTTGTGGATGGTGTAGACCACGGGCACGGAGGCGGTAAGGGCCAGGAGGGCCGCCGTCCAGTCGTGGGCGTGGACCAGGTCGTACCCCTGGGCCAGGCGGCCCGCCGCCAGGGCGAAGCGCAGGTAGCGCTCGGGATCGTCGGGGTAGCCGTAGACCCGCTCCCGGCCAAAGCCCTCCACCTTGAGGAGGAGGAAGCGCACCCCCCCTTCCACCCGCTCCCCCAGGGGGGCCACCTCCTCCCGCCCGGCGAAGGTAAAAGGGACCTCGCCCACCCGCCTGGCCTCCAAACCCCCGTGCCAGGGGAGAAGGACCTCCGCCTCCACCCCCAGGGGCCTCAGGGCCTTGGGCAGGGCCCCCACCACGTCGGCCAAACCGCCCACCTTCACCAGGGGGTAGGCCTCGGGGGCCACGTGGAGGACCCGCACGGGCTAAGCATACGGGCTTGCGTGGAGGCTTGGCAACAAAAGCTGGGCTGGCCCTTTCCAAGCCCTCACCCCTCCCAGGCCCCAGGGGGCAGGGGCCTCGCCCCCTTTAGGTCCCCCAGGTAGAGGTAGGTCCAGGCCGTGAGGAGCCCCTCCGGGGTTTCCACCTGGACCGCCACCCGCCGGTACTCCACCCCCTCCTCCTCCAGCTCGTCCAGAAGGGGAAGGGCTTGGGGGTCTAGGAAGAGGACCTCCCCCTCCACCCACCCCTTCCCGGGCAACATGGCCGGGTAAGGGTAGGGGCGGTCCTCCCCCCTCTCCAGGTGGAAGAGGCGGAAGCCAAAGACCCTCCCGGGAAGGACCCGGTGGAGGTAGGGGAGCACCAGGTAGTGGTTCCTCCCGCCCCGCTTGAGGGTGCCGTAGGCGAAGACCCTCTCCACTACTCCCCCAGGAAGCGGTAGCCCAGGCCCACCACGGTCTCAATGAACCGGGGGGTCTGGGGGTCGTCCTTGAGCTTCTTGCGGAGGAGGCGGATGTAGGCGTCCACCACCCGCTCCGAGCCGGGAAAGTCGGGGCCCCAGACCCGGTCCAAGAGCTCCTCCCGGGTGTAGACCCGGCCCGGGGCCTGGACCAGGGTGAGGAGGAGGTTCATCTCCGTGGGGGAAAGCTTCAGGACCTCCCCCTCCAGGAAGGCCTGGCGGGCCTCGAGGTCCAGCTCCAAGGGGCCGAAGCGCCGCCTCCCCTCCTTGCCCGCCCGGCGGAGGAGGGCCTTGATGCGGGCGAGGAGCTCCTTGAGGGAGAAGGGCTTGCCCAGGTAGTCGTCCGCCCCCCCCAGAAGCCCCTCTACCCGGCTATCCTCGTCGGCCCGGCCCGTGAGGAGGAGGACGGGGAGGAGGGGGTCAAAATCGCGTAGCTCCTTCAGGACTTCCAGTCCCTCCATGTCCGGCAGGCCCCGGTCCAGGACCACCAGGTCGGGCTTTTGGCCTTCCCAAACCTGCGCCAGGGCCTCCCCCCCGGAGCGGGCCCAAGAGGTTTCTAACCCCTCCTTCTCCAAAAAACGCCTCACCAACTCCCCCACCTGCGGATCGTCTTCCACCAGAAGAATGCGTGCCATAATCCTTATCCCGAATACCTACCTTCCCAGAACCAGCACCACCCCGGGATACTCCCCCTCGGGCAGACCCAATAACCGGGCCACGGCCTCGTCGTAAAAGGTCTCCGCGGGATAGGCGGCAAGACCATGGCCCACCGCAGCGAGTAGGGCAAGCCCTGCAGCATAGCCCGCCTCCAGAAGAGCATACCGGTACCCGCGGAGGCCAAACAAGGCCTCGCTCCTCTCCGGGACCAGGGTAAGGACCAAAAGGGCCGCCACCCGGTCCAGGGAAAGGCCGAGAAGGGCCTCGGACCAGGCCCAGGCCCCCGCCTCGCGGGAAAGCTGGAAGAGCTGGTGCTCCTTGGGGAAGTAGTGGTAGACCCCAGGGAAGACCCCCTCCACCCGGAAGACCACCAGGTAGGCCTCCAGGGGGTAGGCCTCCCCCGCCGAGGGGAAGCCCCGCCCCCCCTCCCGCTCCGCCAGGGGGTAGAGGACCTGGGAAAGGTCCTTGAGGGTGAGGGCCGAGCCCACCTCGGGGAGGAGGGGCCTGAGGTGGGCCATGGCCCGGAAAAGGGGAGGCCCCCCATCCTGGCGGAAGGGGGGAAGGGCTTGGGTCTCCAGGGGGTTGGCGTAGACCTTGGCCCGGGGTTTGCGCTTCAAAGGAAGCTCGTCTCCCGGTCCCAGGCGGGAGAGACGGTAAAAGAGCTTGCCCGGGTGCTTCTCCATGGCTAGAAGCGGTAGCTCTTGGGCACCACCACCACTCCCTCCGGGGTCACGGTGAAGCCCCGGGCCCGGTCCAGCTCCAGGTCGTAGCCGATCTCGGTGTGGGGAGGGATCTTCACGTTCTTGTCCACGATGGCGTTCCTTATGCGGCAGTAGCGGCCCACCTCCACGTCGTCAAAGAGCACGGAGCGCTCCACCAGGCTGTAGGAGTTCACCCGCACCCGGCGGAAGAGGACGGACTCCCTTACCGTCCCCCCGCTCACGATCACCCCGCCCGCCATGAGGCTATTTAAGGCCCGCCCCACCCGCTCCCCCGTCTCGTGGACGAACTTGGCCGGGGGACTGAAGAGGTTGGCGGTCCTCAGGGGCCACTCGGGGTTGAAGAGGTCAAACTCGGGGATGACCTTGACCAAGTCCATGCTGGCCTCAAAGTAGGCGTCCAGGGTGCCCACGTCCCGCCAGTAGAGGTTGGGCCCCTCCTGGCCGGGGATGGGGTTGCGGTGGAAATCGTAGGCATAGACCCTATACCCCTCCTTGAGGGCCTTAGGGATCACGTCCTTGCCGAAGTCGTGGCTGCTGGTCTCGTCCCTGGCGTCGGCCTCCAGGAGCTCAAAGAGGACCTCGGTGCGGAAGATGTAGTTGCCCATGGAGGCCAGAGCCAGATGGGGCTTCCCGGGGATGGGCCTGGGGGTTTTGGGCTTTTCCTGGAACTCGGTGAGGCGCCACTCCTCGTCCACCTGCAAGACCCCAAAGCGGCCCGCCTCCTCCACCGGCACGGGGTAGGCGGCGATGGTGATGTCCGCCCGCTTCTCGTAGTGGTACTCCACCATGTGGCGGACGTTCATCTTGAAGATGTGGTCCCCGCCGAAGACGGCCACCGCCTTGGGGGCGTGGTTTTGCACCAGGTGGAGGTTCTGGTAGATGGCGTCCGCCGTCCCCCGGTACCAGACGGGCCCGAGCTCCTCGTAGCGGTACATCTGGGCGGGCACCAGGAGGATGAAGTGGTCCTCCAAAAAGGCCCCGAAGCGCCAGTAGCGCTGGATGTGCTCCGTGAGGGACTGGGCCTTGTACTGGGTGAGGACGTAGATGGCGTAGATGCCGGAGTTGACGAAGTTGTTGAGGACGAAGTCAATGATGCGGTACTTGGCCCCGAAGGGCACCGCGGGCTTGGCCCGCTTGGCGGTGAGGGGGTAGAGGCGGCTCCCCTGCCCCCCCGCCAGGATCATGCCCAGAACCTCCACCTTGACCATAGAATCCCTCCTTTGCCGGTAGTTTACCCCAAGGCCCTCGGGGCAAAGGTCCGGGTATAGTGGGCGCGATGCGGGTCCATAGCCTCCGCTGGTTCACCCCCCCCACTTTCCCCAAGCCGGCCCCGCCCTTCTTCGGCCAGGAGCGGGCCCTAAAGGCCCTCGAGGCCGCCTTCCGCCAGGGGGGGCACGGGTACCTGGTGGGGCCCAGTGGCCTGGGCAAACGCAAGCGGCTTCTCGCCTACCTAAAGGACCGGGTCTTCTCCAAAGAGGAGCTGGTCTACCTGCCCCTGGGGGAGGAGGCTTTTCCCCTGCTCTTCCCCGAGGGGGAAGGGAGGGCCCTGGTGGAAGGGGTGGAGAGCCTTCTCTCCGAGTTCACCCCCGCCCTCTTTCGGGAAAAGGGCTTCCTCTACGCCAAGAGCCTGGTGGAGTCCCACTACGAGAGGGAGGCCGAGGCCCTCCTCAAGGCCCTCTCGGAGGAGGCTGAGGGCCACGGCTTCGCCCTTCTGGCGGAGGAGGAAGGGCTTAGGCTTTCGGGAAAGGGCCCCCTGCCCCCGGAGCTTTCCGCCAAGCTGGAGGAGACCATCCTCGCCTACGTGGACATGCGGCAACGGGCCCAGATGGAGGTAGCCGCCCTGAGGCGGGGCTTCGCCGAGCGCTTCCTCCTGCCCAAGGCCGAGGCCCTGAAGGCCCGCTTTCCCCAGGCGGGGCGTTACCTGGACTTTGTCCTGGAAACCCTGCTTCGGGCCGCTGCCCTGGAGGAGGAGCCGGACCTGGAAGATCTCCTCCCCAGGCTTTTGGTGGCGGGCGGGGAGCGGGTGGTCTACGAGCCCAACCCCATCCCAGAAAGGCTCCTGGGCCACCTGGAGTACGAGGCCAGGGAAGGGGCCCTCTCCACCCACCTGGGCCTCCTCCGCCCCGGGGCCCTCCTGCGGGCCACCGGGGGGGTGCTGGTCCTCGAGGCCCACCGGGTCCTGGAGCTCGGGAGCTACCCCCTCCTCAAAAGGGCCCTGGCCACCGGGGAGGTGGCCCCCCTGGCCCCCCGGCCCGAGGTGAAGACCCCCAGGCTCAAGCCCGCCCCCCTCAAAGCCCAGGTCTTCCTGGTGGGGCCACCGGAGGTCATCGCCCTCCTGGAGGAGGACGAGGAGTTCTTGGAGCTCTTCCCCTTCCGGGTAGAGTTCAGCCCCGAGATCCCCTACACCGAGGAGAACGTGGCCTATCTGGGAGGCTTCCTGGAAGGGGAGGGGGTGGCCCTCACCCCGGAGGGCCTGGCAGCCCTGGCGGACGAGGCCCGGCGCCTGACGGGACACCGGGAGCGGCTGGACGCCCGCCTCTACCGCCTTTTAGATTTGGCCCAAGAAGCTTCCTCCTGGAAAACCCCCTTAGACCGAGAAGCGGTCCTCAGGGCGGTCCGGGCCCGCGAGGAGCGCTTTGCCCTCGAGGAGGAGATTTACTTGAAAGAACTCCAGGAAGGGGTGGTGGCCCTTCAGGTGCACGGGGAGCGGGTAGGGGAGGTGAACGGCCTGGTGGTGGTGGAAGGCCCCCTCCCCACGGGCCGCCCCGTGCGCATCACCGCCCAGGCGGGCCCCGGGCGGGAGGGGATCCTCTCCATTGACCGGGAGGTGGGCCTGGGGGGGCAGGTCTTCCACAAAGCGGTCCTCACCCTGGCCGGGTACCTGCGGGGCACCTACGCAAAGCTGGGGGCCCTCTCAGCCACGGTGAGCCTGGTCTTTGAGCAAAGCTACGGGGGGATTGAGGGGGACTCCGCCGGGCTCGCCGAACTCCTCGCCGTCCTCTCGGCCATCTCGGGCCTTCCCCTAAGGCAGGACCTGGCGGTCACCGGGGCCATAGACCAGACGGGCCGGGTCCTGGCCGTGGGCCGGGTGGCGGAAAAGGTGGAGGGCTTCTATAGGGTCTGCCGGACCCTGGGCCTCACCGGCACCCAGGGCGTGGTCCTGCCCAAGGCCAACCTGCACCACCTCACCCTGCGGGAAGAGGTGGTGCGGGCCTTGGAGGAGGGCGCCTTCCACCTCTACGCGGTGGAAGGGGTGGACGAGGCGGTGGAGCTCCTCTTCGGACGCAAGGCCTACTGGGTGCACGAGAAGGTGCGGGAGGCGCTGGAGCACTTTCAGAAGTTAGAGAACGGCGAGGAGAAACCCTAGCGTCCAGGTTCTAAAAGCAGCGCCCTCCCCTCCCCCTTAAAACGCATGGGGAGGTATCCGCCCCTGGCCCAGAGGGGGAGGAGGTCAGCGTAGTGGCGGGAGAGGAAGTGCCCCGACTGGCCCATGGGGTGGACGAAGAGGGAATTTTCCATGTCGGCGAGGTCCACGATCTGACGGTAGCTGGGGCCGTGGGACATGCGCAGGGTGCTGGGGTCAAAGGGGCCCACGTTTACCGTGTACCGGTCCCCGCCGAAGGCCACCTCCCGGTCGCTGAGGCGCTTCAAGGGGGTGTGGCTGAGGACGGCGTGGGGGAAGCCCGCCCGGTGGACCTCCCCCCAGGTGCGGGCCTTCAGGGCCTCCTTGCGGTCCAGGGCCTTCTCCAGGGCCATGGCGGCGTAGTCCAGGCAGGTCTCCGGGTACTCGGTATTGGGCTGGTCGCAGTTTTTATCCCCCTCCTTCAGGGCCCTCAGGAGGTAGCGGGGCTCGTCCCAAAAGGCCTCCCCCACCTCCCTTTGGGGCAGGCGGGTGAGCTCCGTGTACCAGAGGGCAAAGACCAGGGCCTCCTCCGAACCCTTGGCCATGGTCCCATCCCAGGCAAGGAGGCGTTCCCGCCAAAGGGCGCTCCTTTCGGAAAGGGGGTTTAAAAGCTCCAGCACGGGGCGGAAATCCCGGTAGAGGAGGCTCTTTTGGTCCTGCTGGATGGCCTTCATGTCCTCCAGGGAGAGCTTTTCCTTGGCTAGGAGGAGCTCCTCTATACGCTCCGCCCGGTAGGGCTCGGCCCAGTCGTAGTTGAGGGCGTAGGGGAAGCCCTCGGGGGTCACCTTGTGGTTGGCGGTGACGATGTAGCCCGCCTTGGGGTTCAGGACCTTGGGCCAGTCTTCGGGGCTACGGTAGCCCAGCCAGTCCCAGTTCCCGTCCCCTGGCACCGGCACCATGCCCGTGTGCCCCTCCTTGCGGATGGGAAACTTCCCGGGGGCGATGTAGGCGATGTTGCCGTCCACGTCAGCGTAGACGAAGTTCTGGCTGGGAGCGGAGTAGTGCCTTAAGGCGGCCACGAAGGCCTCCCAGTCCTTCGCCTGGTTCACCCCCAGGTAGGCCATGAGGATGTGGTCCTCGGGGTCCAGGCTCACCCAGCGGAGGGCCATGGAGGTCTCGGGGGGGTCCTTGAGGGCATCGGTGATCACCGGGCCATAGACCGTCTCCCGCACCCTCAGGACCTCTTCCCTACCCCCCTTGACCCGGATCCTTTCCTCCCGCACCCGGTAGGGAACCACCTGGCCCTTATGGCGGTACCCCCGGCCCGCCACCTCCTCCAGGAGGTAGAGGTCCTGCACATCCGCCCCCACGTTGGTCACCCCCCAGGCGATGCGCTCGTTGCGGCCGATGACGATGCCCGGCACCCCGGGAAGGCTGGCCCCGATGACCCGGTACCCGGGGGCCTCGAGGGCCATCAAGAACCAGAGGCTGGGGGCGGAAAGGCCCAGGTGGGGGTCGTTGGCCAGGAAGGGCTTTCCCGTCACCGTGCGGCTTCCCGAGACCACCCAGTTGTTGCTGGCCTCGAGGAAGCGAGGAGGGGCCATCTGGAGAAGGGCTGTGGGGGCTTCCTCCCGCTTGAGGGGAAGGGAGAGGTCCCCGGCGCGCAGGATGGTGGGGGCGTCTTCCGGATAGGGGGGGATGAGCTCCAAAAGCCGCTCTGGGGAGACGCCCCGGGAAAGGAGGCGGTGGCGCTTGAGCTCCTCCTCCCAGTTCCCCGAAAGGTCAAAGCTCATCATCTTGGCCCAGACCAAAACGTCAGGCCCCGTCCAGGGCTCGGGGCGGAAGCCCAGGAGGAGGAACTCGGGGGGCAAGGGGGCTCCGCTTTGCAAGAAGGCGTTGACCCCGGCCACGTAGGCCTCCACGGCCTCCTTCTCCTCCGGGTAGAGCCTCCCATAGGCCTCCTCCGCCGCCCGGTAGAAGCCCCAGGTGCGGAGGAAGCGGTCTTGAGGCAGAGTGGCCTCCCCCAGGACCTCGCTCAAGCGCCCCTGGCCCACCCGCCGCTGAAACTCCATCTGCCAAAGCCTTTCCTGAGCGTGGACGAAGCCTTGGGCGAAGATGAGGTCCTTGGTGGAGGCTGCCCGGATGCGCACCATCCCCTTCTCGTCCCGGACCACCTCCACGGGAGCGGAAAGCCCCCGCAGGCTCACCCTCCCCTCCGCCTGGGGCAAGGAAGACCGCAGGTAGACGAACCCCCCAAGCCCGAGGAGGACCAAAAGAACCGCCGCCACCACAAGCGCCCACCCCAAAGCTCTGATAAGCCTTCTCATGGACGCCGGAAGTATACCATGCTCCCCATGGAACTCCTTCACGCCGGGTTAAGCAGCCTGGCCCTGGGTCTTCTCTTCCACCTTCTGGGCCTTCCCGGGGGCGGGGTGGTGGGGGCCATGCTGGGCGCCGGGCTCTACCAGCTCCTGGCCCCGGAGCCCGCCCCCCTGCCCAAAGGCCTGGACCTCCTGGTCCAGGTCCTGGCCGGAATCCTCATCGGCCTGGGCTTCCGCAAGGACCTCCTCCCCCTGGCCGCCCTTTCGGCACTGGTCTTCCTGGGCACCGCCTTGGCCCTGGGCCTCCCCGTAAGCCGCCTAAGCCGCCTCACCGGGCTTCCCCTGAAGACCCTCCTCTTCGCCGGGCATCGCCGGCATGGGGCCTTTGAGCTAGGCCGAGGGGGGCAACCCGGCCCTGGTGGGGGTCTTCCACACGGTGCGGGTCTTCCTGCTCTTCCTCCTTGTGCCCCTCCTGGCCCGCCTGGTACCCTAGGGCCATGCGCCTGGAGTTTTTGGAAAACGGCCCCATCCGGGTAGAAGGTAGGCGCTTCGTGGTGCGCGTGGGGGAGAAGGAGGAGGTCTTAGAACGCCCGCGGGTCTTCCTCTGCCGCTGCGGGGGTTCGGCCAACAAGCCCTTCTGCGACGGCACCCACAAGCGCCTGGGCTTTCAGGCGGCGGGAGGGGTTTTGGAGGTGGAA
>Ga0308405_1000639_pt1 | contig 19536 bp, 19 predicted proteins | sample HotsprSampleMS13_FD_203473 | JGI IMG/M metagenome (GOLD analysis project Ga0308405, IMG submission 203473) | Hot spring phototrophic mat microbial communities from Mushroom Spring, Yellowstone National Park, Wyoming, United States - 20060912_MS13 ...
GAGGAGAGGAAGCGGGTCATAAGGCTCGCCGTGGAGGCGGCGGCGGGCCGGGTCCCGGTCCTGGCGGGCACGGGCTCCCTGCGCCTGGAGGAGACCCTGGAGCTCACCCGCTACGCCCGGGAGGTGGGGGCGGCGGGGGCCATGGTCATCGTCCCCTACTACGTCAAGCCCAACCAGGAGGGGCTTTACCGCTACTTCGCCGAGGTGGCCCGGGCGGTCCCCGATTTTCCCCTCATCCTCTACAACATCCCGGGCCGGAGCGGGGTGGAGATCGCCCCCAAGACCGTGGCCCGCCTCAGGCGGGACTTCCCCAACATCATCGGCCTCAAGCACTCCTCCAAGGACCTGGAGTACCTCTCCCACCTCCTAGAGGAGGCGGGGCGGGACTTTCTGGTCTTCTGCGGCCTGGAGAGCCTCACCCTGCCCATGATGAGCCTGGGGGCCGTGGGCACCATCGCCGCCACCGCCAACTGGCTTCCCAAGGAGGTGGCCCTCCTCTGCGAGAAAGCCCTTGCCGGGGACTACCAGGGAGCCAGGGAGATGCACTTCTACCTCCTCGAGGCCAACGAGGCCATCTTCTGGGACACGAACCCCATCCCCTTGAAGACCGTCCTCTCCTGGATGGGCCTCTGCGAGAAGGAGTGGCGCCTGCCCCTCGCCCCCACCACCCCCGAGGTGGAGGAGCGGCTTAGGCGCATGGCGGAGCGCTACGGCCTTTTGGGGGGTGGAGCGTGAAGCTAGGCCGCTTCCTCCACAAGGGCCGGGTCCACCAGGGGGTCTTTCGGGAGGGCCTCCTCCTGGACGAGGCGGGGGAGGCCCATTCCCCCGAGGAGGTCACCTGGCTCCTCCCCTTTACCCCGGGGAAGATCCTGGGGGTGGCCCTGAACTACGCCGACCACGCCGAGGAGCTGGGCCTAGGGCGCCCCGAGGAGCCCGCCCTCTTCTGGAAGCCTAATACCAGCCTCCTCCCCCACCAGGGCACCGTCCTCTACCCCAAGGGGGCGGAGTTCGTCCACTACGAGGTGGAGCTGGCCGTGGTGGTGGGCCGCCCCATGAAGCGGGTGAGGGCGAGGGACGCCCTGGACTACGTCCTCGGCTACACCATCGCCAACGACCTGGTGGCCCGGGACTTCGTCCAGAACACCTTCCGCCCCCCCATAAGGGCCAAGGGCCGGGACACCTTTTTGCCCCTCGGGCCCTTTTTGGTGGTGGGGGAGGTGGAAGACCCCCAGGACCTCTGGCTCCGGGCCTACGTGAACGGGGAGCTCCGCCAGGAGGGGCACACCTCGAGGATGCTCTATTCGGTCGCCGAGCTCCTCGCCTTCATCTCCGAGTTCATGACCCTGGAGCCCTATGACGTCCTCCTCACCGGCACCCCCAAGGGGGTGAGCCGGGTGAGGCCGGGGGACGTGATGCGCCTGGAGATAGAGGGCCTGGGGGCCCTGGAGAACCCCATAGAGGAGGAGGCATGAGGTACCAGGACCAGGTGGCAGGCATCCCTTGGGAGAGGATCGAGGAGGTGCGGAAGCGGCTTGGGGAAAGGCCCGCCCTGCACTTCATCGCCGGGGCCTTCGTCCCCTCGGAGAGCGGGGAGACCTTCCCCTCCCTGGACCCCGCCACGAACGAGGTCCTGGGGGAGGCGGCGAGGGGGGGGAGCGGGGAGGTGGACCGGGCGGCCAAGGCGGCCCACGAGGCTTTCCAGAAGTGGAGCCGCACCCGGGCCAAGGAGAGGAAGCGCTACCTCCTGAGGATCGCCGAGCTCATAGAGAAGCACGCCGACGAACTCGCGGTCACGGAGTGCCTGGATGCGGGGCAGGTTCTGAGGATCGTCCGCGCCCAGGTGGCCCGGGCGGCGGAGAACTTCGCCTTCTACGCCGAGTACGCCGAGCACGCCATGGAGGACCGCACCTACCCTGTGGACCGGGACTGGCTCTACTACGCCCTCCGGGTCCCCGCGGGGCCCGTGGGCATCATCACCCCCTGGAACGCCCCCCTCATGCTCTCCACCTGGCGCATCGCCCCCGCCCTGGCCTTCGGGGACACCGTGGTCCTGAAGCCCGCCGAGTGGAGCCCCTTCACCGCCACGAAGCTTGCCGAGATCCTCCAGGAGGCTGACCTCCCCCCGGGGGTCTTCAACCTGGTCCAGGGCTATGGCGAGGAGGCGGGGGCCGCTTTGGTGGCCCACCCCCTGGTCCCCCTCATCACCCTCACCGGGGAGACGGAGACGGGGAAGATCGTCATGCGAAACGCCGCCCAGCACCTCAAAAGGCTCTCCCTGGAACTGGGGGGCAAAAGCCCGGCCCTGGTCTTCGCCGACGCCGACCTGGAGAGGGCCCTGGACGCCGCGGTCTTCCAGATTTATTCCTTTAACGGGGAGAGGTGCACGGCCAGCTCCAGGCTCCTGGTGGAGGAGGGCATCTTTGAGGAGTTCGTGGGCCGGGTGGCCGAGAGGGCGGGGAGGATCCGGGTGGGCCACCCCCTGGACCCGGAGACCGAGGTGGGGCCCCTCATCCACCCCGAGCACTTGGCGCGGGTCCTGGGCTACATAGAGGCGGGGAAGGGGGAAGGGGCCAGGCTTCTCGTGGGCGGGGAGCGGGCCCTAAGGTCCTTCCGGGGGGAGGACCTCTCCCGGGGGAACTACCTCCTGCCCACCCTCTTCGTGGGGGAGAACGGGATGAAGATCGCCCAGGAGGAGATCTTCGGCCCCGTCCTGGTGGCCATCCCCTTCAAGGACGAGGAGGAGGCCCTCAGGAAGGCGAACGACACCCGCTATGGCCTCGCCGCCTACGTCTTCACCCGGGACCTGGAGAGGGGCCACCGCCTGGCCCTGGAGCTTCAGGCGGGCATGGTCTACCTCAACAGCCACAATGTCCGCCACCTGCCCACCCCCTTCGGCGGGGTGAAGGGGAGCGGGGACCGGCGGGAAGGGGGGCATTACGCCCTGGACTTCTACACGGACCTGAAGAGCGTGGGCCTCCCCTTGAGGCCCCCCCACGTGCCCAAGTTCGGCCAAGGAGGCTAGCATGGCGAGGACAGGAGCGGAGTACATAGAGGCCCTAAGGATGCGCCCCCCCAACCTCTGGTACAAGGGGGAGAAGGTGGAAGACCCCACCACCCACCCCGTCTTCCGGGGCATCGTGCGCACCATGGCCGCCCTTTACGACCTGCAGCACGACCCCCGGTACCGGGAGGCCCTCACCTATGAGGAGGGGGAGAAGCGCCACGGCATGAGCTTCCTCATCCCCAAGACCAAGGAGGACCTGAGGCGGCGGGGCCGCGCCTACAAGCTCTGGGCGGACCAGCACCTGGGGATGATGGGCCGAAGCCCCGACTACCTCAACGCCGTGGTCATGGCCTACGCCGCCAGCGCCGACTACTTTGGGGAGTTCGCCGATAATGTCCGTAACTATTACAAATACCTTCGGGACCAGGACCTGGCCACCACCCACGCCCTCACCAACCCCCAGGTGAACCGCGCCAAGCCCCCTTCCGCCCAGCCCGACCCCTACATCCCCGTGGGGGTGGTGCGCCAGACGGATCAGGGCATCGTGGTCCGGGGGGCGCGGATGACGGCCACCTTTCCCCTGGCGGACGAGGTGCTCATCTTCCCCTCCACCCTCCTCAAGGAGGGCCCCGGGGCGGAGAAGTACGCCATCGCCTTCGCCCTGCCTACCTCCACCCCGGGCCTCCACTTCGTCTGCCGGGAAGGCCTGGTGGGGGGGGATAGCCCCTTTGACCACCCCCTCAGTAGCCGCCTCGAGGAGATGGACTGCCTGGTCATTTTTGACGAGGTCCTGGTCCCCTGGGAAAGGGTCTTCATCCTGGGGAGCGTGGAGCTCTGCAACAACGCCTACGCCGCCACCGGGGCCCTGAACCACATGGCCCACCAGGTGGTGGCCCTGAAGACCGCCAAGACCGAGGCCTTCCTGGGGGTGGCGGCCCTCATGGCCGAGGGGATCGGGGCCGACGCCTACGCCCATGTCCAGGAGAAGATCGCCGAGATCATTGTCTACCTGGAGGCCATGCGGGCCTTCTGGACCCGGGCCGAGGAGGAGGCCAGGGAGAACGCCTACGGCCTCCTGGTGCCTGACCGAGGGGCTTTGGACGGGGCCCGGAACCTCTACCCCAGGCTCTACCCCCGCCTGAGGGAGATCCTGGAGCAGATCGGGGCCTCTGGCCTCATCACCCTCCCCTCGGAGCGGGACTTCAAGGGGCCCCTCGCCCCCCTTCTGGAGAAGTACCTGCAGGGGGCGACCCTCGAGGCCAAAGAGCGGGTCGCCCTCTTCCGCCTGGCCTGGGACATGACCCTCTCGGGCTTCGGGGCCCGGCAGGAGCTTTACGAGCGCTTCTTCTTCGGCGACCCGGTGCGCATGTACCAGACCCTCTACGCCGTCTACGACAAGGAGCCCTACAAGGCCCGGGTCAGGGACTTCCTCAAGGGCTCTCTGGCGGTCTTTGCGGAGGTGGGGGCGTGAGGGAGGCCTTTAAGGAGACCATGAGCCGCTTCGCCGCCGGGGTGACCGTGGTCTCCGCCCGCTTGGGCGAGGAGGAAAGGGGCATGACCGCCACCGCCTTCATGTCCCTGAGCCTCGAGCCCCCCTTGGTGGCCCTAGGGATCTGGGAGGAGGCCAAGATCCTTCCCCTCCTGGAAAAGAGCGGGGCCTTTACCGTGAGCCTTCTAAGGGAGGGGCAGGAGGGGGTTTCCCAGCACTTCGCTGGCAGGCCCCAGGAAGGGGTCTTCCTGGTGGAGGGGGCCGTGCCCGGGGCCCTGGCGGTATTGCGGTGCCGCCTTACGGCCCTCCACCCCGGGGGGGACCACCGCCTGGTGGTGGGGCGGGTGGAGGAGGTGGCCCTGGGGGAGGCTGGCCCCCCCTTGGTCTACTTCGCCCGGGGCTACAGGAGGTTGGTATGGCCATCGTGAGGGTGGGGTTTTTGGAGCTTTGGGTTAGGGACTTGGAAAGGAGCCTGGAGTTTTACCAGGGGCTTTTGGGCCTTCGCCTGGAGCATCGGGAGGGGAAGAGCGCCTACCTCCGGGGCTACGAGGAGCTGGAGTGGAGCCTGAAGCTCAAGGAGGCGGACTTCCCGGCGGTGCGGAGCCTGGGCTTCAAGGTGGACTCGGAGGAGGGGATGGAGGCCCTAAGGGCCTGGGCAGAGCGGGAGGGCCTTTCCCACCGGGAGGAGGCCGACTGGGGCCGTCCCGAGGTCCTCCGGGTCCAGGACCCCTTCGGCTACCCCCTGGCCTTCTACTTCCAGGCGGCGAAGCTCCCCAGGGTCCTCCAGCGCTACCACGAGCACCGGGGCCCCGGGGTTTTGCGCCTGGACCACCTGAACGTCTTCTCCCCGGAGGTCTCCGAGGCCACCCGGTACTACCAGGAGGCCCTGGGCTTCCGCCTCAGCGAGTACACCGAGGACGAGGAGGGGAGGCTTTGGGCCAGCTGGCTCCACCGCAAGGGCAACGTCCACGACATCGCCTTCACCAACGGGGAAGGTCCCAGGCTCCACCACTTCGCTTACTGGCTCCCCGACGCCATGGCCATCCTCCGGGCGGCGGACATCCTGGCGGGGGCCATGCGCACCGACCAGATTGAGCGGGGCCCTGGGCGGCACGGGATCTCCAACGCCATGTTCCTCTACCTCAAGGACCCCGACGGCCACCGCGTGGAGCTCTACACCTCCGACTACCTCACCGTGGACCCCGACCATCCCCCCTTGCGCTGGTCCCTCAACGACCCCCGCCGCCAGACCCTCTGGGGGCACCGCACCCCCAAAAGCTGGTTCCTGGAGGGAAGCCTTCTCCTGGACCTGGAGGGAAGGCCTCTCCCCACGCGGGCTTCCCGCCTGGAGGGCATTCCCCAGCACGTCATCTAGGCCCCTTGACGGGACAAAGGTCCCTTCCTATGCTTGAAGCAAACGTTAGTTAGGCCCAACCGGGCCCCAGGCCCGTGGGAAAAAAGGAGGTGCGAGATGAAGCGTTGGCTTTTGGCAGGTCTTTTCCTGGCCCTCTCGGCCCTGGCCCAAGGCGCCCTCAAGGTGGGCGTGGTGGTTTCCACCACAGGCCCCGCCGCTTCCTTGGGCATCCCCGAGCGGAACACCATGCTCCTCATCCAGGACATCCTGGACCGCACGGGGGGCGTGGCGGGGAGGAAGGTGCAGTTCGTCATCCTGGACGACGCCTCGGACACCACCCAGGCGGTGCGGAACACCAGGCGCCTGGTGGAGGAGGGCGTGGTGGCCATCATCGGCACCACCACCACCCCGGCCTCCTTGGGCATGATCCCCGTGGTGGCCGAGGCCAGGGTGCCCACCATCTCCCTGGCCGCCAGCAAGGACATCATCCACCCGGTGGACGCCCAGCGCTTCTGGGTCTTCAAGACCCCCCAGACCGAGGAGCTCATGGCCCGGGCCATCGCCGCCGACATGGTGGCCCGGGGGGTGAAGACCGTGGGCTACATCGGCTTCAACGACGCCTACGGGGAGGGCTGGGCCCGCTTCTTTGAGGCCGAGGCCAGGGCCAAGGGCCTCCAGGTGGTGGTGAGCGAGCGCTACGCCCGCACGGACACCAGCGTCACCGGCCAGGTGCTGAGGATCCTGGCCCGGAGGCCGGACGCCGTGCTGATCGGGGCCAGCGGCACCCCCGCCGTCCTTCCCCAGCGCACCCTGAGGGAGCGGGGCTATGGGGGCCTCATCTACCAGACCCACGGGGTGGCCAACCCCGACTTTCTGCGGGTGGGAGGCAAGGATGTGGAGGGCACCCTCCTCCCCGCCGGGCCCATCCTGGTGGCCGAGCAGCTCCCCGCCGGCTTCCCCAGCAAGCGGGTGGCCCTGGACTACATCCAGCGCTACGAGGCCAAGCACGGCATCGGCTCCTACTCCACCTTTGGGGCCCACGCCTGGGACGCCTGGCTCATCCTGAGGCCGGCCCTGGAGCGGGCCTTGAGGCGGGCCGATCCCGACAGGGACCTGGCCGCCTTCCGCGCCGCCCTCCGGGACGAGATTGAGGCCACTCGGGGCCTGGTGGCCACCCACGGGGTCTTCACCTTCAGCAGGGAGGACCACCTGGGCCTCCGCTTTGAGGACAGCGCGGTGATGGTGCAGGTGGAAGACGGCCGCTGGAAGCTTGTCCGTACCTTCCGCTAGGCCATGGACGCTACCATCCTCGGCTTCCTCCTCCTGGATGCCCTGCAGAACGGGGTGATCTACGGCCTTATGGCCGTGGGCCTGGTCCTGGTCTTCGCCGTGACCCGGGTGATCCTGGTGCCCATCGGGGAGCTTCTCATGTTTGCCCCCCTCTCCCTGGTGTGGCTCCACTCTGGCAAGCTCCCCGGCACCCTGGCCTTGGCCTTGGCCTTGGGCCTCCTCTGGGCCCTCCTGGCCCGGGGCCGGGGCGGCCTCTGGCCCCTTCTGGGGGGCCTGGGGCTTTTCCTCCTCTTCCTCTTGGCCCTGAAGGCACCCCTTCTGGCCTACCCCGCCAGCGTCCTCCTGGTGGTGTACCTGGGGGTGGCCACCTACCGGGTCTTCTTCCAGCCCATGCGGGAGGCCACGGTCCTGGCCTACCTCATCATGGCCGTGGGGCTCCATGTGGCCTACCAGGGCCTGGGCCTCGTCTTCTTCGGGCCCGAGCAGTACCGCCCCGCCCCCCTCCTCTCGGGGGAGGTGGTGGTGGGGCTTTCCTGGCAGGGGGTCTTGGTCCTCCTCTTTGCTGGGGCGGCCGTGCTTGGGCTTTACCTTTTCTTCCGCCTTTCCCTATACGGCAAGGCCCTTCTGGCAGCGGCACAGAACCGGCTTGGGGCCAGGCTTTCGGGGATTCGCCCCGAGGAAGCGGGGATGGTGGCCTTCGCCATCGCCAGCCTTTTGGCGGGCATTTCCGGGCTCCTCCTTGCCCCCCTCATCAACGCCGCCTACTTCATGGGCTTCATGCTGGGCCTGAAGGGCTTCGTGGCGGCCATCCTGGGGGGTCTTGTGAGCTACCCGGTGGCCCTTTTGGGGGCCCTTCTGGTGGGCCTTTTTGAGAGCTTGACCAGCTTTTACGCCAGCGCCTACAAGGAGGCTTTGGTGTTTCTCCTCTTGGTGCCCGCCCTTTTTCTCCAAAGCCTCAGGGCCCGTGCGGTGGAGGAGTGATGCGTTACCTCTGGTTTGCCCTCTTGCTCTTGCCCTTGCTCCTGGCCCCTTTTCCCTTTTACCTGACCCTCCTCAACTTCTTCGCCCTTTCCGCCCTGGTGGCCCTTTCCCTTTACGTCCTCACGGGGCTTGGGGGGATGACCAGCTTCGCCCAGGCGGCCTTCATGGGCATGGGGGCCTACGCCACGGCCCTCCTCACGGTGAAAGGGGGGTTTTCCCCGTGGCTGGGGCTTCTCCTGGGGCTGGCCCTCTCCTTCCTCCTGGCCCTGGTCCTGGGGGGGCTCACCGTGCGGCTTAAGGGCCACTTCCTGCCCCTTTCCACCATCGCCTGGCAGGTGGCCCTCTACATCCTGGCGGGGAACCTGGTGGGGCTTACCGGGGGGCACACCGGCCTCACCGACCTTCCTCCTCTGCTCCTCCTGGGGCTTCCCCTGGACAACACCTTCCGCTACGCCTTCCTGGGGCTTTTCCTCCTGGTCCTCTCCGTCCTCGCCTTGCAGAACCTCAGGGAAAGCCGCCTGGGCCGGGCCCTTCTGGCCCTGAGGGGGGATGCCCTGGCCGCCGCCAGCTTCGGGGTGGACCCGGCGGGCCTGAGGCTTAAGGCCTTCCTCCTCGCGGGAGTCATGGCGGGGCTTGCGGGCTTCCTCTATGCCCACTTCCTCCGCTTTGTGAACCCCACCCCCTTTTCCCTGGAGGCCTCCATCAAGTACCTGGTCATGGCCGTGGCCGGGGGGGTGGGGGCCATCCCTGGGGTCCTCTTGGGGGCGGCCCTCTTCACCGGCCTCGAGGACTGGCTCAAGGACCTCCTCCCCCTCTTCCTGGGGCGGCAGGGGAACTACGAGACCATTGGCTACGGCCTCATCCTGGCCGCCATCCTCATCCTGGCCCCCAGGGGCCTCTGGCCCCTTCTGGCCCGCTACCTCCCCCAAAAGGAGGGCCGCCTGCCCCAGGAGGCGCCCCTTCCCCTGAAGTCCCCCTCGGGGGCTAGGGGGGAGGTGGTCCTCGAGGCCCAGGGACTCAGGAAGGCCTTCGGGGGGCTGTTGGCGGTGAGCGGGGTCTCCTTCACCCTGAGGCGGGGGGAGATCCTCGCCCTCATCGGCCCCAACGGGGCGGGGAAGACCACGGTCTTCAACCTCATTACCGGGGCCATCCTCCCCGATGGGGGCCGGGTCTTCCTCTTCGGCCGGGAGATCACCGGCCTTCCCCCCTACCGCATCCACCCCCTGGGCCTGGGCCGCACCTTCCAGCACCCCCATCTCTTTCCCGAGCTTTCCGTCTTGGAGAACGTGGCCCTGGGGACCTATGCCCGCACCCGGGCGGGCTTCCCCCAGGTCCTCCTGGGCCTCCACCGGAAGGAGGAGGGAAGGGCCCTGGCCCTCGCCTACCAGGCCCTCAAGCGGGTGGGCCTGGAGAGCCTGGCCCTGGAGAAAGCGGAGAGGCTTCCTGCAGGCCAGCAACGCCTCCTGGAGATCGCCCGCGTCCTGGCCTCGGGAGCGGAGGTCCTTCTCCTGGACGAGCCGGGGGCGGGGCTCAGGGCGGGGGAGAAGCGGGAGCTGGCCCATCTCCTCAGGTCTTTGAGCCGCGAGGGATACACCATCCTCATCGTGGACCACGACATGGACCTGATCATGGGCCTAGCGGACCGGGTGGTGGTGATGAACTACGGGGAGAAGATCGCCGAGGGCACGCCCATGGAGGTGCAGAGGAACCCCCTGGTGCGGGCCGCTTACCTGGGGGAGGTGGCGTGATGCTTTTGGTGGAGAACCTTACCGTGCGTTACGGCCCCCTCGAGGCGGTGCGGGGCGTATCCTTCGCCCTGGAGGAGGGGGAGGCCCTGGCGGTGATCGGCCCCAACGGGGCGGGGAAGACGAGCCTCTTAAGGGGGCTTCTCGGCCTGGCCTCTTCCGAGGGCCGGGTTCTTCTGGACGGGGCGGAGCTCCGCTCCCGAAGCCCCGAGGGCCTCCTGGCCCAAGGGATGGTCCTGGTGCCCGAGGGCCGGGCCCTCTTTCCCGGGCTTTCCGTGGAGGACAACCTCCTCCTCGGGGGCTTCACCCGCTTCCGCAAGGGGGAGGACCTGAGGGCTGATCTGGAGCGGGTCTACGCCCTCTTCCCAAGGCTTTTGGAGCGGAGGCGGCAGCCCGCGGGGACGCTTTCCGGGGGGGAGCAGCAGATGCTGGCCATGGGCCGGGCCCTCATGGCCAGGCCCAGGCTCCTCCTTCTGGACGAGCCCTCCCTGGGCCTCGCCCCCCTGATGGTGCGGGAGATCTACCGCATCCTGGGCGAACTCAAAAAGGAAGGGACCACGCTTTTCTTGGTGGAGCAGAACGCCAAGGTGGCCCTGGAGCTGGCGGACCGGGGGCTGGTCCTCGAGGCGGGGGAGATGGTCCTTTTGGGCCCTGCGGCGGAGCTTAAGGAGAACCCCCGGGTGGTGGAGGCCTACCTGGGCATGGCCCGGGAGGTGGAAGAGGGATGAGGGACCCCTTCATGGAGACCCTGGGGCTAAGGGTCCTCTCCCTGGCCCCCGGGGAGGCGGTGGTGGCGGGGGAGGTGGGCGAGGGGCACCTCAACCTTCACGGCACCGCCCACGGGGCCTTCCTCTACGCCCTGGCGGATAGCGCCTTCGCCCTGGCCTCCAACTCCCGAGGGGCTGCGGTGGCCCTTTCCTGCCGCATGGACTACTTCCGCCCCCTCGCCCCAGGGGCCCGCGTGGAGGCCCGGGCCAAGGAGGTGAACCTTTCCCGGCGCACGGCCACCTACCAGGTGGAGGTGGTCTCGGAAGGCAAAAGGGTGGCCCTCTTCACGGGCACCGTCTTTCGCTTGGGAGGTGAGGAGGATGATGTTCCAGCCTGAGTTGGAGACCCTACCGCGGGAGAGGCTTAGGAAGCTCCAGGAGGAGCGGTTACGCCACATCGTAGCCTACGTCTACCAAAGGGTGCCCTTTTACCGCCAGCGCCTGGACGAGGCGGGGGTGGACCCCAAGGAGGTGCGGGGCCTCGAGGACCTCCCCAGGCTCCCCTTCACCAAAAAGGACCACCTGCGGGAGAACTACCCCTTTGGCCTCTTCGCCGTCCCCCGGGAGGAGGTGGCCCGGATCCACGCCAGTAGCGGCACCACGGGCAAGCCCACGGTGGTGGGCTATACCAGAAAGGACCTCCAGGTCTTCGCCGAGGTGGTGGCCCGCTCCCTGGCGGCGGCGGGGGCCAGGCCGGGGATGATGCTCCACAACGCCTATGGCTACGGCCTCTTCACCGGCGGCCTGGGCCTCCACGGGGGGGCGGAGGCCTTGGGCATGACCGTGGTGCCGGTTTCCGGGGGGATGACCGAGCGCCAGATCCTGCTGATCCAGGACTTCCGCCCCCAGGTCATCTCCTGCACCCCCTCCTACGCCCAGACCCTGGCCGAGGAGTTCAAAAAGCGGGGGGTTCCCCCGGAGGCCCTTTCCCTGGAGTACGCCGTCCTGGGGGCCGAGCCCTGGACCGAGGCCATAAGGAAGCAGGTGGACGAGGGGCTGGGGGTGAGGAGCACCAATATCTACGGCCTCTCCGAGATCATCGGCCCTGGAGTTTCCAACGAGTGCGTGGAGGAGAGGCAGGGGAGCCACATCTGGGAGGACCACTTCCTGCCCGAGGTGGTGGACCCGGACACGGGGGAGCCCCTCCCCGAGGGCAGGGTGGGGGTTTTGGTCTTCACCACCCTCACCAAGGAGGCCATGCCCCTCCTCCGCTACTGGACGGGAGACCTCACCTTCCTCACCCACGAGCCCTGCGCCTGCGGCCGCACCCACGTGCGCATGGGCCCCATCCTGGGCCGCACGGACGATATGCTCATCATCCGGGGGGTGAACGTCTACCCCACCCAGGTGGAGGCGGTGCTTCTGGGCATCCCCGAGGTGGAGCCCTACTACCAGATCGTGGTGCGCCGGGAGGAAACCTTGGACGAGGCCGAGCTCAAGGTGGAGGTGACCGAGGACTTCTTCCGGGAGATCGGGCAGAAGGCTCTCTCCGACGAGGTCATAGAAGCGGACCACCGCCTGCACGCCCTCAGGGAGAAGGTGGCCCGCAAGATCAAGGACACCATCGGGGTTTCCATGCGGGTCACCCTCCTGGCCCCGGGGCAGGCCCCGCGGAGCGAAGGGGGGAAGCTGAGGCGGGTCCTGGACCTGAGGAAGTAGGCCATGCGCCCTATTCCCATCGGTTACGAGGCGGTCTTTGAGACCGTGGTCACGGAGGCCATGACTGTGGACTTTGAGGAGCTGGGGCGCGTCCACCCCGTCTACGCCACCTACTGGATGGCCAAGCACATGGAGCTGGCGGGGCGGAAGATCATCCTGCCCTTCTTGGAGGAAGGGGAGGAGGGCATCGGGAGCTACGTGGAGGTGCGGCACCTGGCCTCGGCCCTGCCCGGGATGCGGGTGCGGATCATCGCCCGCCACGAGCGCACCGAGGGGAACCGGGTCCACGCCGTCATGGAGGCCTACAACGAGCTGGGGGACCTCATCGGCCGGGGGCGGACGGAGCAGGTGATCCTGCCCAAGGCCAAGGTGGAGGCCCTTTTCGCCAGGCTTCGGGCGCGGTGGGAGGCCTTTCGGCAGGGTGCGGTTAGTGGAGACGAAAAGCGCAAGCCTGGAGAATCGTGAACAAAAGCACATGATATGGCCCCGGACCTCGCGACCCGCCTCACCCAGGGCATGACCTTCGCCCAGCTCCTGGAGCGAAGCCGCCACGCCTCCCTCCTGCTGGCCTTCCTCGAGGCCGCCCCTCCCGAGCCCTTGCCGGAGGAGGTGGCCTGGGTCTTGGCCCTGGTGGAGGACTGGTGCCCCGACTGCCACCAGGCCGCCCCCGTTCTGGCCAAGGCCGCCGGGGAGCGGGCCCGCTTCTTCTTCCGGGACGAGAACCCGGACCTTCGCGAAGCCTATAGGCTTGGGGAGAAGCGCATCGTGTCCACCCTGGTCTTCCTGGACCGGGAGCTAAAGGAGCTCGCCCGCTGGCACGGCCCCCCGGAGGAGGCCCGGGCCTTTTTCCGCGCCCGGCTTGCGGAAGGGGCACCGGCGAGCCGGGAGGAGAAAAGGGCCCTCCTCGCCGCCTACCACCAGGCCTTTCCCCAGATGGCTAAGGCCATCCGAGAGGAGTGGGCCCGCCTCCTCAGGAGGGCTTCCGGGCCACCAGGGTGAGGATGGTGTAGGCGGCCACCACCTTGCCCTCCTGGTTTTGCACCTCCACCGCCCACTCCACCACGCCGCTCTTTTCGTCCCTAGGACGCTTGCCCTTGACGGTGAGGCGGGCCTGGATGGTGTCCCCGGCGGCCACGGGCTCGGTGAAGCGGAGGCCCTCGAGGCCGTAGTTGGCCAGGACCGGCCCCGGGGCCGGGTCCACGAAGAGCCCGGCGGCGGCGGAGAGGACGAAGTAGCCGTGGGCCACCCGCTTGCCGAAGAGGCTCTCCCGGGCGGCGAGTTCGTCGGTGTGGGCGTAGAAGTGGTCCCAGGAGAGGGCGGAAAAGAGGGCGATGTCGGCCTCGGTGACCGTGCGGCGGTGGGTGGTGAGGCTCTCGCCCACCTCAAGCTCCTCGTAGTACTTGCGGAAGGGGTGGACCTCTGCGGGGCGCTCGGCCCCCTTGGCGTACTCCAAAAGAAGGGCCTGGAGGGTCTCGGGGTCCCCCTGGAGGGCAACGCGGGCCAGGTGGGCCTTGACGGAGAGAAGCCCCCCCAGCTCCAGCCCGCCCCCCGCCCGCCCCGGCCCGCCGTGGAGGAGGCGGGGCAGGGGGGAGCCGTGGCCGGTGGAGGTCTTGGCGTCCCGCCGGTTCAGGAAGTGCACCCGGCCCACCTCGCCCCCGAGGCCCTGAAGGAGGAAGCGGGCCTCCTCGGGGTCTGGGGTGGCCAGGGTGGCCGCCAGCATGCCCCCGCCCAGCCGGGCGAGCCTCAGGGCCTCCTCCTTGGTGCGGTAGGGGAAGAAGGTGGCCACGGGGCCGAAGGGCTCAATCCGGTGGAGGGCCTCGGCCCAGGGGTCCTCGGCCAGGAGGAGCGTGGGTGGGAAGAAGGCCCCATCCCGCCTCCCGGGGTGGGCCCAGTAGACCCTGGCCCCCGCCTGAAGGAGCGCCGCCACCGCCCGCTCCACCTCCTCCTTCTGGGCCAAGGAGGCCAGGGGGCCCAGGTCCACCCCCTCCTCCCTGGGGTCGCCCAGGCGGAGGGGGGCCAGGCGGGCCTGGGTGGCCTCCAGAAGCGCCGTGAGCTTCTTTTCCGGCGCCAGGACCCGCCTGATGGCCGTGCACCGCTGGCCCGTCTTGATGGCGAGCTCCTGGGCGATCTCCTCGGCGAGGCGGTTCAGCTCCTCCTCGCCCGCCTCTTCCCCCAGGATGGCGGCGTTTAGGGAGTCGGTCTCGGCGTTGAAAAGAGCCCCCCTCTGGAAGGCGGGGTGGAGGCGGAGGCGGTCGGCGGTGGCCTTGGAGCCCGTGAAGTAGACGCTGTCCCGGTGGTCCAGGGCCTCGAGGGCCTCCCCGAGCCCCCCGGCCACGAACTGCAGGCTCCCTTCAGGAAGAAGCCCCGAGTCCAGCATGAGGCGCACGAGCCCCTCGGCCACGTGGGCCGTGGGCGTGGCGGGCTTGGCCAGGGTGGGCACCCCCGCCAGGAAGGCGGGGGCAAACTTTTCCAGAAGGCCCCAGACCGGGAAGTTGAAGGCGTTGATCTGGAGGGTGATCCCCCCCTTGGGCACCAGGGCGTGCCGCCCCTGGAAGGAGAGGTCCTTGGAGAGGGGGATGTACTCGTCCTCGGGCAGCAGGTTCCCCTCGGGGAGGGCGCGGGCCAGGGAGCTGTAGGCGAAAAGCACCCCGATCCCCCCGTCCACGTCGTACCAGGCGTCCCGCCGGGTGCCGCCGGTGGTGGCGTAGAGGCGGTAAAGCTCCTCCTTCCGCTCCAAGAGGTGCTGGGCCAGGGCCCTAAGCCGCCTTCCCCGCTCCTGGAAGCCCAGGGCAAGAAGGGCCTTTCCCCCCACCTCCCGGCCCCAGGCCACGGCCTCCTTTAGGGGAAGCCCCTCCGAGGTCACCAAGAAGAGGGCCTCCCCGGTGGCGGCGTCCCGGATGGCCACGCCCTCCCCGGCGCCCTCCCGCCAGGCGCCCATCAGGTAGCTCTGCAGTTTGCGCATGCCTTCCTCTTGCCCCTAGACTCTTGACCCTAGACCGCTTTAAACGCCTCAAACACCTCCCCGCAAGCGCCGCACTGGTAGAGCATCTTGCAGAGCGTGGCCCCGAAGGGGTTCCTGAGGACCACCTGGGGGCTTCCGCACCGGGGGCAGGCGGGGTCCTGGTGGGCCATGGGGAGGGGGAGGGGCGGGGCCACGCCGTAGGCGCGAAGCTTCTCCTTGGCCTCCTCGGTCATGGCCTCGGTGGTCCAGGGGGTCCTTTCCTCCACCACCTCCACCTCCTTGGCCCCCGCCTCTTCCAGGGCCCTTCGGATCTCCTCCCGGATGAGGGCCAAGGCGGGGCAGCCCGAGAAGGTGGGGCGGAAGCGGACCCGGACCCTATCCCCTTCCGCCTCGAGGCCCAGCACCATCCCCATCTCCACGATGTTGAGGACGGGGATCTCCGGGTCTTTGACGCCCTTTAAGGCCTCAAAGTAGCGCTCTACCACGCCTTGGCCTCCCGGTCCCAGCGGGCCACGGACTGCATCTCGGCCAGGAGGGACCACAGGTGTTCCGTGTGCTCCCGGCGGCTTTTGGGCACGTACCCGCCCTCGGGCACCCTAAGCCCCACCCCCTTCAGGAAGCTTCCCACCTCCTCCAGGTAGGGGCCTTCCAGGGCCTTGAGGTCCGGTACGAACCCCGCCTCCACCAAGGCCTCCTCCCCCTCCAGGGGGCGGAAGAGCTGGCGGGCGTAGGGGAAGAGGAGGTCCAGGGCCTCCTGGGCCCTGCGGTGGGACTCCTCGGTCCCTAGGGCGAGCCTTTCCACCCATAGAGACGAATGCTTGAGGTGGAAGCGCTCCTCTTTTAGGATCCGGGCCGCCACCTCGGCCAGGGGAGCGTAGCGGGAGGAGGCGGCCTCCCGGAGCCAAAGCCCCTCGTAGGCATCAAAGAGGTACTGCCGCACCATGGTAAAGGCCCAGTCTCCCCGGGGAAGCTCCACCAGGACGGCGTTCCCGTAGTCCAGGGGGTCCCTTAAGAAAACCACCTGGTCGGGGTCGCTGCCGTCTAGCTCCTGCCTCAGCTCCAGGTAGAGCTTGGCGTGGCCCAGCTCGTCCTGGGCCAGGTTGGCGATGGCGATGTCCTCCTCCAGGATGGGGGCGTGGGCCACCCACTCGGAAAGCCGCTGGGCCAGGACCACCTCGTCGTCGGCCAGGGCGGTGAGCTTCCGGATCAGGGCCTCCTTCAGGTAGGGGTCAAGCATCCTCCATCTCCTTGGCGGTGATGAGGCCGTAGTAGGACTGCAGCCGGTAGGTCTTGTCCTTGGCGGGGGCGAACCAGCTCTCTATGACCTCCGCCTTGGGCTCCGTGCCCAGGATCACCCTCTCAGGCACCGCCCAGAAGGCCACTCCCTGGGTCTGGAGAAGGGCTTCCTTCACCGCCTCTCCCGGGCTCTTGGCCAGGAAGCGGCCCACCAGGTCCCCGTAGACCATGCTGCGGCGGTGGCTCCGCTTGGCGAAGACCCAGTAGGCCTCCGCCTCCCCCTCGGGCATTTCCAGGGCCATGGGGTCTCTAAGCCCCTCCTGGGTGACGTGGAAGAAGGCCTCCGCCGGGGCCACGAAGAGGGCATAGGCGGAAGGCCGCCTCACGAAGACGTGCCGGGCGACGAGGAGGGCGTGCTCGGGGTCTGCGGCGTGCACCGAGCCCACCATCTGGGGCAGGCTCCTTTCCGTGTCCTGCTTGATGACCTCGTACCGGGGCCACTCCGTTCCCCACATGGCCTCCTCCTAGTCAGCGGCCTGGGCCAGCCTCTGCCGGGCGTGGGCCTCGAGGGCCTCCCGCACCCAGCGCCCCTCCTCGTGGGCCCTCCTGCGGGCCAGGAGGCGGTGGCGGTTCATGGGGCCCTCGCCGCCAATTACCTTCCAGAACTCCTCCCAGAGGATGGGGCCGTGGAGCCAGTTCCCCGTCTTCTCGTCGTAGCGGAGGTCGGGGTCGGGGATGGAAAGCCCGGCCTCCAGGAGCTCGGGAACGTGCTCGTTTAAGAACTCCTGGCGGATCTGGTCGTTGGTCTTGGTCTTGATGCCCCAGCGGAGGAGGAGGGGGGTGTGGGGGGATTCCGAGTCGTGGGGCCCCGCCATCATCAGGGTGGGCCACCACCAGCGGTTCAGGGCATCCTGGACCATCTGCCTTTGCTTCCTGGTCCCCTTGGCGTAGAGGAGGACGGCCTCCTTCCCCTGCTTGTGGTGGAAGGTCTCCTCGGCGCAGATGCGCACCATGGCCCGGGAGTAGGGGCCGTAGGAGCACTGGGCCAGCATGGTCTGGTTCTTGATGGCCATCCCGTCCACCAGCCAGCCGATGATGCCGATGTCCGCCCAGGTGAGGGTGGGGTAGTTGAAGATGTTGGAGTACTTGGCCTTGCCGGAAAGCAGGGCCTCCACCATCTCCTCCCGGGTGATGCCCAGGGTCTCGGCGGCGTGGTAGAGGTACTGGCCGTGCCCGGCCTCGTCCTGGACCTTGGCCAACAGGATGAGCTTCCGCCTCAGGGAGGGGGCCCGGGGGATCCAGGCCCCTTCGGGGAGCATGCCCACCCACTCGCTGTGGGCGTGCTGGGAGATCATGCGAATGAGCTGACGGCGGTACTCTGCCGGCATCCAATCCCCAGGCTCAATCTTCTCCCCTCGGGCAATCCTGGCCTCAAACTCCGCAAGCCTCTCCCCGTAGTCGGGGTCCTCCGGGTAACCGATCCTAAGCCTGACCATCCTCACCTCCTTCTCCCGCGCCAAGGACCTTCAACGCTATCCCGGCGTAGGCTTCCGAAAACTCCTCCAGAGACATTGGCCCCTCGGGCCGGTACCACTGGTAGGTCCAGTTGAGGGCCGAGAGGAGGAAGAGGGTGGCCAGGCGGGGGTTGTCCACCTGGAAAACCCCCTTTTCCACCCCCTCGGCGATGACCCGCTGCACCCCTTCCTCGTAGCGATCCCGTAGGGCCTTGGCCTCCTCCAGGAGGGGAGGGGAGAGGTGCTTCCACTCGTGGAAGAAGACCGTGGCCCGGGGAAGCTCCTCGGCGATGACCCTGAGGTGCCCCTTGACCAAGGCCACCAGGCGCTCCCTGGGCCCGGCCTCCGGGAGGCCCTCCAGCACCTCCTGGAAGCGGGCCGCCGCCTGGCGCACCACCTCCAGGAGGAGCTCCTCCTTGGAGGCGATGTGGGCGTAGAGGCTTCCCCCCTGGAGGTTCAAGGCCTGGGCCAGGTCGCGGATGCTGGTGGCGTGGTAGCCCCGCTGGCTGAAGAGATGCCCGGCCATCTGGAGGATCTGGCTGCGGCGGTCCATGGCTAACGATCGCTTGTTAGGTTAGCACGTCCGGAGGTAAGGGACAAGTGTCCCGCCTCACACTCCAGCACCTGGCCCCGGCGCCAGCAGGGGGTGGAAAGGCTGGCTGGGGGAGGCTCCCATCCAGCCCAAGAGGTGCTATGCGCTACGGTCCATCCCCACGTGCGTGGGGACCTGGGCAGGACCGGGCCATCCCCACGTGCGTGGGGACTACACGCTCACCCGCTTCAGGGTGCCGTCCTCCATCGGGCCATCCCCACGTGCGTGGGGACTACAGGACCAGGTCCGTGATGCGGATGGGCACCCCCGGGCCATCCCCACGTGCGTGGGGACTACGCCGTACGCATCGGGGTAAAGCCACCAGGGGACGGGCCATCCCCACGTGCGTGGGGACTACTCCGCTTCACCTCCTCCACCACCAGCCGCACCGGGCCATCCCCACGTGCGTGGGGACTACGAAGCCCGCTTGAAGGCTTTGCTTGAAGAGGACGGGCCATCCCCACGTGCGTGGGGACTACGGGCTGACGTTTCTCCTTCTTTGGTAGCCAAGCGGGCCATCCCCACGTGCGTGGGGACTACTCGTCCCAGAAAACCACCGTGGCCTGGGGGTACGGGCCATCCCCACGTGCGTGGGGACTACGCTTCTTCCCTTGCCCCCAGGCCCCCGCCCACCGGGCCATCCCCACGTGCGTGGGGACTACCGCCACAGGCGACTTTGTGGCCGTAGACAGGTCGGGCCATCCCCACGTGCGTGGGGACTACGCGATGGCCAGCACACGCCCTTCTCTCCGGCCCGGGCCATCCCCACGTGCGTGGGGACTACCTCGGGGATGGGGAGAAGGGGGTCCCAGTTTTCCGGGCCATCCCCACGTGCGTGGGGACTACGCATCGGGTCGCGGTTGCGGGTTGCGCTGGGGCGGGCCATCCCCACGTGCGTGGGGACTACGCGGACACCGACCACACTTCCACGGGTTTAGGCAGG
>Ga0308405_1000643_pt1 | contig 19503 bp, 24 predicted proteins | sample HotsprSampleMS13_FD_203473 | JGI IMG/M metagenome (GOLD analysis project Ga0308405, IMG submission 203473) | Hot spring phototrophic mat microbial communities from Mushroom Spring, Yellowstone National Park, Wyoming, United States - 20060912_MS13 ...
CTGAAGGGGGCGGGCCTTTCCGCGGTCTACGTGGGGGAGAACCCGGGGCTTTCCCCCGCTCCCAGGCTCACCCTGCCCGACCAGGGAAGCCTCCTCGCCAACCTGGAGGCCGCCCTGGCCCACGTGGAGGGCCGGGTCCTGGTGGCCACCGCCGACATCCCCCACCTGACCCCGGAGGCGGTGCGCTTCGTTTTGGATAACGCCCCAGAGGCGGCCTTGGTCTACCCCATCGTGCCCAAGGAGGCGGTGGAAGCCCGCTTTCCCGGAAACCGCCGCACCTACGCCCGGCTCAGGGAGGGCACCTTCACCGGGGGAAACCTCCTCCTCCTGGACAAGCCCCTCTTCTTCCAGGCTCTGCCCTTGGCCAGGCGGGTGGTGGCCTTGAGGAAGAGGCCCCTCGCCCTGGCCCGGCTCATCGGGCTGGACGTCCTTTTGAAGCTCCTTCTGGGCAAGCTTTCCATAGGGGAGCTGGAGGCCCGGGCGAAGCGGATCCTGGGGGTGGAGGCCCGGGCCCTCATCACCCCCTACCCCGAGGTGGGGGTGGATGTGGACCGGGAGGCGGACCTGGTAAGCTAGGCCCATGCGCACGGTAAAGGAACTCCGCCTGGCGGGGCTATTCGCCTACTTGGCGGCCCTGGTCTTGGCCCTCCTCTTCTCCTACCTGGTCCACACCCTGCTGGGGGGTGGGGGACGGCTGGGATGGGGAGCCTTCAACTTTTCTGGGCTCCTGGAGGGGCTGGCCTTCGTCCTCTTCTTCACCTTCGTTCTCTACGTGGCCAAGAAGGCGGTGCGGGTGCCCTGTACCACCCTGCTCACCGCGGGGCTTTTCGGCCCCACCCCCGCTCGCCGCCTGGCCCGGCCCCTGCCCCGGGTGGAGGCCCTCGAGGCCTACGAGGGCCGGGGGGTGGCCCTTCTGGAGCAGGAGGGGAGGCCGGTGGGGCTTCTGGGCCTCTCCGACCAGATTCTTCCCCTGGAGGAGGTTCAGAGCGTGGAGGCGGAGGTGGCGGTGAGCGAGCTCTACCCCCTCTTTTTCCGTCAGCCCCTGGTGCTGGTGGTGCGGGGAGAGGAGGTCTTGGGGGCCATCTTCCGCGAGGCCTTCTACCGCCAGGCCTCTTGACAAGGGGCCTCCTGGCCTAAAATAGGGGGGAGCGGTCGCTCGGGAGGTGAAGGATGCCGCACGTGATCTGTGAGCCCTGCATCGGCGTAAAGGACCAGTCCTGCGTGGAGGTCTGCCCCGTGGAGTGCATCTACGACGGGGGGGACCAGTTCTACATCCACCCGGAGGAGTGCATTGACTGCGGGGCCTGTGTGCCCGCCTGCCCCGTGAACGCCATCTTCCCTGAGGAAGACGTTCCCGAACAGTGGAAGTCCTACATTGAGAAGAACCGCAAGCTCTCCGGCCTAGAGTAAGGCTTCCGCGGGCTCCGCCCCCAGACGGCGCACGTACCAGCTCAGGGCGGGGCCCCCGTCTTTCACGTGGCGGAAGCCCTCCTTGCGGAAGAAGTCCTTGGCCCGGGGGTTGTTGCCGTAGACGACGGCGTAAAGCCGTTCCACTCCCGTCAAGTGGTCCATCAGGTGGCGCAGGGCCCTTTGCCCAAGCCCCTGGCCCTGGTGGTCCTCGCGGATCAAGAGGAGGCTTAGGGTGGCGTCCCTTTCCTCGGGGTAGTGGAGCTTGTAGTCCAGGTAGCCCACGGCCTCTCTGGCTTCCCTTTCCAGAAAGAGGAGGAAGGCCCGGCGGCGGGGGTCCTCCCCCAGGGTGTGGAGGTCCCGGACCACGTCCTCTAGGGTGGGGGGTTCCATGCCGATCAGGGCGAAGTACCCCGGGCTCCGCAGGAAAAGCCCGTGCAGCAGGGGGGCGTCCTCGAGGCGCACCGGGCGCAGGGTGAGGCTGAGGGTCCGCATCGCCTCCATGCTATCCTCCCTTCCCTGAGAAGGGGGTGAAGGAAGACCGCCCCGGGCTTCCCCGGGGCGGCCCTTTTGGCCCCTTACCTGCGGGCTGGCTCCACCACGGTGACGTTCACCGCCTGGGGCCCCTTGCCGTTTTTGCCCGGCTCCACGTCAAAGGTGACGATATCCCCTTCGTTCAGGGTGCGGAACCCCTTGGCGTTGATGGCGCTGAAGTGGACGAACACGTCGGTGTCGCCCTCGCGCTCAATGAAGCCGTAGCCCTTCTCCGCGTTGAACCACTTGACCCGACCCTTCTGCATACTGCTCCTTCTTCTTCCGAGCACCCGCTCGTATCCGGGCCCTTAGGGGTTGCTTTAGACCCGTGGGGCCACCCTAAAGCCACCCGGAATGCCTCAATATACCACGAGGGAGCTATTTGCGGAAGAACCCTTTGAGCCTTTCCCAAACGCCCTCGGGGGCCACGGCCTCCCCCATCTCCTCCGCGTAGGCCCTGAGGAGCTCCTTGGCCTTCGGGGAGAGCCTTTTGGGCACGGCAAGCTCCACCTCCACCCGCAAGGCTCCTCGCCCCCCGGGGTGGGGGAGACCCTCCCCCGGAAGCTCAAACACCTCCCCGTGCCCCGTCCCCGGGGGGATGTCCAAGGGGATGGGGCCTCTGAGCCCCGGCACCTCCACCCGGGTGCCTAAAGCCGCCTGGGCCAGGCCTATTTTTAGGCGGTAGACCAGGTCCGCCCCCTGGCGCTCCAGGTGGGGGTGGGGCTTCACCCGAAGGCGCACGTAGAGGTCCCCAGGACCGCCAGGCCCCAGGTTGCCGTACCCGGGGACCCGGAGAAGCTGCCCTTCGTCCATGCCCGGGGGGATTCTCACCCGCACCCTTTCTTCCCGGGGGAGGCGGCCCCGGCCCCGGCAATGGGCGCAGGCCTCGGTCAGGAGTTGGCCCTGGCCCTTGCAGTGGGGGCAGGTGGAGCGACTTACGAAGGTGCCGAAGATGCCCCTTTGGTAGCTTTCCACCGCCCCCCTTCCGCCGCAGGTGGGGCAGGCCACCCGCCTTCCCCCCTGGCTCCCACAGGCCTCGCAGGGCACCAAGCGGGTGTAGGCCACCTCCATCTCCTTGCCTTCCAGGAGGTCCTGGAGTTCCACCTCCACCAGGGCCTCGAGGTCCTCCCCCCGGGGGGGCACGCGGCCTGAACGGAAGCCGAAGACCTGGGCGAAGAGGTCAAAGAGGTCCTCCGCCTTGAAGCCCGCTTCCCCCAGAAGCCCACGGTCGTACTGGGCCCGCTTCTCCGGGTCGGAGAGGACGGCGTAGGCCTCGTTGATGGCCTTGAAGCGCTCCTCGGCGTCCTTGTCCCCGGGGTTGCGGTCGGGGTGGTACTTTAGGGCCAGCTGGCGGTAGGCCTTTTTGATCTCCTCCTGGGTGGCCTCCCGGTCCACCCCCAGGATGGCGTAGTAGTCCTTCATCCACTTAGCACTTTACAAGGGATGCTCCTTTTGCTAAAGTGCCGGGCAATGAGGCTCCTGCGAGCTATCCGGTAGGGGGCCCCTTCCTTCGGGAAGGGCCCCCCCGGGTCTGCCCGCGGGGGCCTAAGCTTTTGGGAGGCTTAGGATGCTGCTTCTGACCCCTGGACCCACCCCTATTCCCGAACGCGTGCAGAAGGCCCTCCTCCGCCCCATGCGCGGACATCTGGACCCCGAGGTGCTGGCGGTCAACCGGGCCATCCAGGAGAGGCTATGGGCCCTCTTTGACCCCGGAGAGGGCGCCTTCGTGGCGGCCTTGGCGGGCTCGGGGAGCCTGGGCATGGAGGCGGGCCTGGCCAACCTGGATCGGGGCCCGGTCTTGGTCCTGGTGAACGGGGCCTTTTCCCAGAGGGTGGCGGAGATGGCTGCCCTTCACGGCCTAAAGCCCACGGTCCTGGAGTTCCCCCCGGGGGAGGCCGTGGACCCCGAGGCGGTGGAGAGGGAGCTTAGGCGGAAGACCTACCGCATGGTGGCCCTGGTGCATGGGGAGACCTCCACCGGGGTCCTGAACCCCGCCCCCGCCATCGGGGCCCTGGCCAAGGAGGCCGGGGCCCTGTTTTTTCTTGACGCCGTGACCACCCTGGGGATGCTCCCCTTCTCCATGAAGAAAATGGGGGTGGACTACGCCTTCACCGGGAGCCAGAAGTGCTTCTCCGCCCCCCCGGGCCTGGCCCCCATCGCCTTAAGCCAGGAGGGGCGGAGGGCCTTCACGGGGAGGCGGGGCTGGTATCTGGACCTCGCCCGGGTGGCGGAGCACTGGGAGCGGGGCGGGTACCACCACACCACCCCCGTCCTCCTGCACTACGCCCTCCTCGAGGCCCTGGACCTGGCCCTGGAGGAGGGGATAGAGGCCAGGAAAAGGCGGGCGGAGGAGGTCTACGCCTGGCTTCTGGAGGAGCTTCGCCTTAGGGGCTTCCGCCCTTACCCCAAGGAAAGCCCCCTCCCCACCGTGCTGGTGGTGCGCCCCCCCGAGGGCGTGGAGGCGGACCGCCTGGTCAAGGCCCTTTACGGTGAGGGCGTCGTCGTGGCCGGGGGGATCGGCCCCACCCGGGGGCAGGTGCTCCGCCTGGGCCTCATGGGGGAGGGGGCCAGGAAAGCCCCCTACCAGGCCTTCCTGAAGGCCCTGGACCGGGTCCTGGCCTTAGCGTAGGAAGAAGTAGGCGTAGACTAAGGCCAAGGCCATGCGGTAGTAGGCGAAGGGCCGGAAGCCGTGCCGCTCCACGAAGGCCAGCATCCAGCGCACGGTGAGGAGGGCGGTGATGAGGGCGGCGAAAAATCCCAAGAGAAGAAGCTCCCACCCCCCTTCCGGCACCGCCTCGGCGCTTTGGGTGAGATCGTAGCCCACCGCAACCAGCATGGTGGGGAGGGCCAGGAGGAAGCTGAACTCCGCCGCCGCCTTGCGCTTGAGGCCCAGAAGAAGCCCCCCCAGGATGGTGGCCCCGCTGCGGCTGGTGCCGGGAAAGAGGGCGGCTAGGCCCTGGAAGAAGCCGATCCAGACAGCGTGGAAGAGGGGAAGCTCCCTCACGTCTCCGTAGCGGGCCCTTTCCGCCAGACGGTCGGCGAAGAGGAGGGCGAGGCCCACGAAAAAGAGAAAGAAGACCACGACCCCGTCCTTGCCCAGGATGACCCCCTTGATAAGGGGGTAGAAGAGGAAACCCATGAGGCCCGTGGGCACGAAGGCCACCCCGATGCGGAGCCAAAGTGCCCGGTCCACCAAGAAGCGTTTCCCGTAAAGGAGGAGGATGGCCAGGATGGCCCCCAGCTGGATGGCGATGAGGAAGGTCTTCAAGAAAGCGTCCTCCTCAATGGGCAGGTCCAGCAGGTGGAAAAGCAGGGTCAGGTGGCCGGTGGAGGAGACGGGAAGAAACTCCGTGAGTCCCTCCGTTATCCCCAAGAGAAGGGCCTCCCAAGCGCTCACGCGGCCCATGCTACCATGGGGAAGGTGGAGGTTTCCGTCCTGATCCCCGCCGCTGGCAACGGGGAGCGGCTTGGCCTGGGTCCTAAGGCCTTCCTCAGGGTGGGCGGGAGGACCCTTTTGGAGTGGGCCCTTTTGCCCTTCGGCGAGGCCGCTGAGGTCCTGGTGGCCCTGCCCCCCGGGACCGAGCCCCCTAGGGGTCTGAGGGCCACCTTCCTGGAGGGGGGAAGGACCCGGCAGGAGTCCGTGGCCCGCCTCCTGGAGGCGGCAAGCCTCCCCACGGTCCTGGTCCACGATGTGGCCCGCCCCTTCGTGGGCCCAGGCCTGGTGGAAAGGGTCCTGGGGGCCACCCGGGCCACAGGGGCGGCGGTCCCCGTCCTTCCCGTCCCCGACACCCTGGTCCGCCCCGAGGAGGCCCTTTACGGGGAGGTGGTCCCCCGGGAAGCGTTGCGCCTGGTGCAGACCCCCCAGGGCTTCTTCACCGCTCTCCTGCGGGAGGCCCACGCCTACGCCAGGAGGCGGGGCCTTTCCGCCAGCGACGACGCCCAGCTGGTGCGGGCCTTGGGCTATCCCGTGGCCTTGGTGGAAGGGGAGCGGACGGCCTTCAAGATCACCTATAAGGAGGACCTCCCCCTGGCGGAGGCCTTGGCACGGGTATGGAGCGGCTAGCCCCAGGCAAGGTCAACCTGGGCCTTTCCCTTTTGGGGAGGCGGCCCGATGGCTACCACGAGCTCCACACCCTCTTCGCTGCCCTCTCCTTCGGGGACCGGGTGGTGGTGGAGCCCATTCCTGAGGGCATCGTCTTCCGCGGACGCTACGGGCGAAGGAACCTGGCCTACCGGGCGGCGGAGGCCTACTTGGAAAAGGCGGGCTGGCCTGGGGGGGTGAGGATCCTTCTGGAGAAGGAGCTTCCCGAGGGGGGAGGCTTAGGCGGGGGAAGCTCGGACGCCGCCCAGGTGCTTCTGGCCCTTAAGGAGCTCTACCCGGCCGAGGTGGACCTTATCGCCCTGGCCCCTTCCTTGGGGGCGGACGTGCCCTTTTTCCTCCTGGGGGGGGTGGTGGAGGCCCGGGGGGTGGGGGAGCGCCTTTCCCCCCGCTCGCTTCCCCCCTTGCCGGTGGTGGTCTACGGGCCGGGGCTCCGCCTGCCCACGCCCTGGGTCTACCGGGAGGTGAAGCCCCACGACTTTGCTCCCGAGCTCCCGATAGAGGAGATCCTGAACGCCTTGGCCCGGGGGGAGGAGCCCCCTTACTGGAATAGCCTCGAGGCCGCCGCTTTTCGCCTGCGCCCGGAACTCAGGGAGGTAAAGCAAAGGCTTAGGTCCTTGGGGCTTTACGGAGTCCTCATGTCGGGTTCGGGGAGCGCCTTTTTTGGCCTGGCCCAGGACCTGGACCACGCCCGGAGAGCGGTGGAAGCCTTGAGGCGCACGGGGTATGCCCGTTACGGGACCTTGGGGGGGGAGCATGGGGCCCATTGACGAGCTGGAGTTTTGTTGCCCCGAGGCCTTGGAGGAGATCAAGTCCCTGCCCATTCGCTGGGACCGGGAGCGCTTCGCCTTCTGGCTTCGGCAAGACTATCCCTTCGTGGAGGCCCTCTACCGCTACCAGGTGGGGCTTCTCTTGGAGGCTCCCCAGGCCCACCGCGCTCCCTTGGTCCAGGCCCTCATGGCCACGGTGGAGGAGCTGGACTGGCTCCTCTCCCACGGGGCCGATCCCCAGGGGGAGGTCCACCCGGTGCGCCGGGAGTACATCCGCCTCCTAGAGGAAATGGGGGGTCTTTCCTACCCCTACCGCCTGGTCTTCTTCTACTTCCTCAACCACTTTTTCCTCGAGGCCTGGAACGCCCATGTGGAAGGGGAAGGTCCCTGGCGGGAGCTTTCCGAACACTGGTCCGCCCCGGAGTTCCAGGCGCTCCTCTTTGACCTGGAGGTCATGGCCCAAGGGGTGGCAGGGGGGTTGGACCGGGGGGTAGTGGCCCACTACCTGGGCCGCATCCTGGAGATGGAGAAGAAAGCTTGGAGCCTGCTCTTATGAAAGAGGCGGGGCCGGGGCCCCGCCTTTCCTTTTCAGAAAGGGGTCAGTTTAGCTCCTCACCCCAGGTTTCCTCAAAGAGGCGCTTGGCCTCCTGTACCGTGATTTCTAGGGTCTGGGAAACCTCCTCCGCCAGGAGGAAGATGGCCCTTCTCAGAGCCTGCCGGTCCAGGTCCGGAAGGCCCCGCTCCAGCTCCCAGGCCCTAAGCTGCCCCGCCATCTGGGCGATGCGGTAAGGATTCCCGTCCGCCAGGATCTCGCTGGTCTTGCGGTGCCGGGCGGCCCACTGCTTGGGCAGGGGCATGCGCCCGTTTTTGAGGAGGTCTAGGATCACCGGGACCTCCTCGGGGGAGAGGGCTTTGCGCAGGCCCACGCTCTGGGGAGCCTCCACGGGCACGTAGGCCTTGGAGCGGGAACCGGGGAAGTCCACCTGGTAGTAGGCCCGGCTCACGCCGCTCACGCTCCGCTGGGCTATGCCCGCCACCACGCCGACCCCGTAAGGGGGCAAGACCACCTTGTCGCCGGGACGGAACTCTTTCACGGCGCCACTCCTTTCTGGAGCACCAAAAGGAGGTGCTCCAAATACGTGTCCACCTCCAGCTGGGGGCTGCACCCCAAGGCGGCGATCACCGCGGCCGTGGCCTTGGGGGAAAGCTCCTCCCGTACTGCCTTTTCCGCCTGGCCGCTTCGCACCAGCTCCTCCAGGAGGTCCAGGTAGTGCTGGTGGAGCCCCTTGAGCCAGGGGGTGGGATCCGCCATGGCCTCCCGGGCCACCGCCGCCCAAAGGCCCCTCCACTCCGCGATCCAGGCCAGGCGCTTCTGCAAAAGCCGCTCCAGCCGCACAAAAAAAGGCGCCCGCAGGCGCACGATTTCCTCCACCTCCCGGTAGAAGGCCCAGGTTCGCTCCTCCACCAGGTTCTTGAGGAGGTCCTTTTTGTCGCGGAAGTAGAGGTAGATGGTTCCCTTCCCTACCTCGGCCTTGCGGGCCACGTCCTCCATCTTCAGCCCGGAAAGACCCTTCTCCCGGAGGACTTCCAAGGTGGCCCGGAGAATGATCTCTCGCTTGCCCTTGGACAAGACCCCCGGAAGGGATACCATCGTGGCCACGCCCCTAAGTCTACCACAACGCCCTTTTCCTTTCATGAGGAGAGGGTTACCCTAAGGGGTAAGGGAGGAGGTATGCGCCAAGGCTTCTTCGCCTTCCTTACCGCCGATCCTTTGCGGGGAGCGTTGCGGGCCGTGGAGGCCAGGCTCCTGGAGGAGGCCCGGGGGGAGGCCCTCTTCCTGGTGCCCTACCCCTTGCGGGACCTGGCGGAGGCCTGGAGCCTGGCCTATCGGAGCCTGGGTCTGAAGCGGGGAAGGGTCCTTTACCTCAGGCGGCGGGAAGAGGCCTTTGACCGGGAGGTGGCCCAGGAGGTGGCCCAAAGCCCCCTGGTCCTCCTGGCCGCCGAGGGCCTGCCGGAGTTTTTGGACCTAATCCGGGGGAGCCTGGTGCTCCAGGCCCTTTTCATGGTCCACCGCCAGGGGGGTGGGGTGGTGGCCCTGGGGGAAGCTGGGGGGCTTCTGGGCGAGGCCGCCTTTTATTCCCTGGAGGGCCAGGTGCGAGCCGCCCTTGGCCTTTCCCTCCTTCGGGGGCTGGCCCTTCTGCCCCGGGTGGAGGAGAGGGGGCGGTTTTTGGCCCTGTCCCAGCTGGTGGCCGACAACCCCGACCTGGTGGGCTTGGGCCTCCTGGAGAACACCGCTCTCCGCCTCCTTGGGGGCCTGGGGGAGGTCTGGGCGGGCGGGGTGACCCTGGTGGATGCCGGCGGGGCGGAGTTCACGGCCTGGGGGGTGCGGGGGCTTCGGGTGGATGTCCTCGCCGCCGGGGAGCGGTTTCCCCTCCCCGCCCTGTAGCATGGGGGTATGCCCTCGGGGCGCGCGCACGAGGCCATCAACCTGACCGCCTTGGGCCTGGGTGGGATCGCCTACCTGGCCTATGGGGGAGTCCCTGAAGACCCCCGGGCCCTGGCCTTCGCCCTGGGCTACCTGGGGGGTACCTTCCTGCTTTCCCCCGATCTGGACCTAGCGGAAAGGGGGGTGCGGGCCCAGGGGCGTTGGGGCTTTTTGGGCTTTCTCTGGCGGCCCTACGGCTGGCTTTTCCGCCACCGGGGCCTTTCCCACACCTGGGTGCTGGGGCCTTTGACCCGCCTGGGGTACCTCCTTGCCCTTCTGTTCCTTTTGTACGCCCTTTTCCAGGGAACCCTGGCCTTCCTGGGGGCCTCTTTGACCCTGGCCCTTCCTTCCCTGCCCCCCGGGGTCCTCTTGTGGGGGCTTCTCGGCTACTACCTCTCCCAGTGGCTACACCTTCTCGCGGACGGCATCTGGCCCGACCACGACCTCAGGCGGCTCAGGCGGCCAAGGTGAGGCGGTTTACACACCGATCCCCGGTAGGGGTAAAGAATGGGGCCATGGCTAGACTCTGGGCGTTGGCCCTTTGGGCCCTCTGGGGGGCGGCCTTGGCGGTGGGCTTGGGGGAGCGCATTCCCGACTTCTTCCTCCAAGACCCTGCGGGGAACCCTGTTACCCGGGAGACCATGAAGAAACCCGCGGTCATCGTTTTCTGGGCCAGCTGGTGCCCGGTGTGCCGGGCGGAGTTCCCCGGCCTCCATCGGGTAGCGGAGGAGACCGGCGTACCCTTCTATGTGATCAGCGCTGAACCCAGGGATACCAAGGAGGTGGTCTTGGGCTACATGAAGGCCTATCCCCGCTTCATCCCCCTCCTGGCCTCGGCCAGAGAAAGGCCCCAGCAGGTGGCAGCCCGCTTCAGGGTGCTGGGCCACCCCTGGACCTTCGTGGTGGATACCGAGGCCAAGGTGGTGGCCTTCTTCGCCGGCCGCGCGGGACGGGAAGCCCTCTTAGACGCCCTCCTCCTGGCGGGGGTAGACCTGCCATAGCTCCGCCCGTCGGGCCTCGCCCTCAGGCGACAAGCGTAACAAAAAGTCGGCTTCCAAGGCCTTTGGCTCCCCCCACTCCACCAGGGTGAGGCGCGCTCCCTCCTCCGCCGCCCAGAGCTGGGGTAGGAGGGCCTCGGCCTGCTTGAGGCGGTAGAGATCGGCGTGGACCAGGGGGCCCTCCGGGGTGGGGTAGGTGTGGATGAGGGTGTAGGTGGGGCTGGTCACCCGGCCAGCAAAGCCCAAGGCCTCGGCCAGGAAGCGGACGAAGGTGGTCTTGCCCGCCCCCAGGGGGCCCTGGAGGGCCACCACCGCTCCCCTGGGCAGGAGAGGGAGGATCTCCCGGGCTAGGGCCTGGGTGTCCTCGAGGGTCTCTAGGGTGCGCGAGAGGAGAAGCCGCATAAAGGAAAAAGGCCCCATGGGGCCTTTTGGTGCCGGGAGCGGGACTTGAACCCGCACGCCCTTGCGGGCACCACCCCCTCAAGATGGCGTGTCTACCAGTTCCACCATCCCGGCAGGGCGCGCCTTAGGCGCAAGCCTCAGTTTAGCAAAAGCCCTTCCCTTGTCAAGGTGGGACAAATGTCCCTTCCCCTTTAGGGTAAGGTACCCATGAAAGGGTCATGCTAAGGGGTAGGCGGGGAAACGGCTGGGCGGTTTATGGATCCCTCCCAGGTCTGTATTGACTCCCTTTGCCTGGCTTCGCAGCCGTGGCCTTCAAGACCGGAGGTGGTATGCGGCGACGAAACCGTTGGGTGAGGACCCTGTTTTGGGGCGGCGTGCTGGGGATTTTTGCCCTCCTCGGGGTGGTCTTTTCCGGGGTGGCGGTGGGGGCCTTTGAGCAGCGGATCCTGCCCGTGGACCAGCCCATCCCCTTCAGCCACGCCTTCCACGCCGGGGGGCTTGGCCTTTCCTGCCGCTACTGCCACCCTTCAGCGGAGCGGGCGGCCTATGCGGGCCTGCCCCCCACCGAGACCTGCATGACCTGCCACACCTTTATCAAGCCGGATAGCCCCAAGCTGGCCCTGGTGCGCCGGAGTTGGGAGACGGGGGAGGCCATTCGCTGGAACCGGGTCATCAACCTCCCCGACTTCGTCTACTTCCACCACGGGGCCCACGTGGCCAAGGGGGTTGGGTGCGCCGAGTGCCACGGCCGGGTGGACCAGATGCCGGTGGTTCACCAGCCCCAGGCCTTCACCATGAAGTTCTGCCTGGAGTGCCACCGCAACCCCGAGGCCTACCTCCGCCCCAGGGAGCAGGTCTTCAACATGGCCTATAAGCCTGACCCTGAACTTGGAAGAAAACTCAAAAAAATCCACGCTGTCCGCTCCGCCGAGGCCCTGACCAGCTGCAACACCTGCCACCGCTAGGAGGAACGATGCCCGAACGCGGATACCAAGAATCCCTGGAAAAGGAGCTTTTCCGGGAGGAGTTCCCCTTTGGCCCCGTGAGCCGGAGGGGGTTTTTGGCCCTGGGGCTTCTCGCCTTGGCCGCCTGCACCCCGGTGGTGCGGCGCCAGGGGGTGCCCTACGTGCGCCAGCCGGAGTGGGTGGTGGAGGGGGGGAGGGCGGAGTTCGTCACCGCCGTGCCCCACGCCGGCTTGGCCGAGCCGGTTTTGGTGTGCCACTACCAGGAAAGGCCCCTCTTCCTGGCCCCCCTCGAGGCCGCCATGAGCCCCTACCCCCTGGCGGGCCTCTACGCCCTCTACGACCCGGAGCGCAAGGGGAAGAGCCCCGACTGGGAAGGCTTCTTCGCCGCCTGGCGGAAGGCCCTGGAGGAAGGGGAGACCCTCCTGGTCCTTCCCCGCACCACCTCCCCCCGCCTCGAGGGCCTCCTGGAAAGGGCCCAGGCCCGCTACCCCAACCTGAGGGTGGCCCGGTTTGAGGCCTGGAGCCTGGAAAGCGTCTACCAGGGGGCGGAGCTCCTCTTCGGCCAGAGGGCCTGGCCCGTCTACGCCCCCGAAAAGGCGGAGGCGGTCCTCCTCCTGGACGTGGACCTCCACGAGCACCCCGCGGGCTACCCCTGGTGGGCCGCCCTGAGCGAAAGGCGCATCCCCCCCATGAACCGCATCTACGCCGTGGAGAGCGGGGCGGGCCTTTTGGGGGCCATGGCCGACCACCGCCTCGCCCTGAAGCCGAGCGCCCTGGAGGCCTTCCTCCTGGACCTGGCCAAGGCCCTCGGGGTCCTTCCGGGAAGCCCCGTCTCAGATTACGGGGGCTTTCTTTCCGCCCTGGTGGAGGACCTCCTGCGGGGCGGGGTGGTTCTCCCCGGGGTCCACCTCACCCCCGCCGCCCAGGCCCTGGCCATGGCGGTGAACGCCAGGCTGGGGGCCCCGGTGGCCTACGTGCCCCCTTTGGAGAAGGAGGCCGCCACCTCCGAGGCCTTTTTGCAAGCGGAGGGGGCGGAGCGCCTGGTCTGGGCGGCGGAGGGTCTTCTGCCGAATCTAGAGGGGAAGCGCTTCGCCGCCCACCTGGGCCTCTACCCCAAGGAGGCCCCCCATAGCCTCCCCCTGGCCCACCCCCTGGAGGCGGGCGGGCAGTACCGGGACGCCCTAGGCCGCCTCTGGCCCGCCCAGGCCCTGGTCAAGCCCCTCTACGGGGGCAGGAGCCTGGAGGAGGTCCTGGCGGGGCTTCTTGGGGAGGACCTTCCCGCCCTCAGCCCCGAGGAGAAGCGGGCCCTGGCCGAGGGGCGCCCCCTGGAGGAGGCGAGGCCTCTGGCCCTCGCCCCCAAACCCGGCCTGGAAGGCCGCCTCCCCCCCTTGAGGCAGGAGGCCCCCCTGGAGCTCACCCTGAGGCCCGAGGCCAGCCTCTACGACGGCTGCTACCGCAAGAACCCTTACCTGGAGGAGCTTCCCCGGCCCCTTTCCCGCCTGGTCTGGGACGGGGCCCTCTTAATGGGAGAAGAGGAGGCTGAGGCCCAGGGTCTCCTTTCGGACATCCGGGCCCGGGAGCGCCGGGCGGACCTCAGGAGGCCTCTTCTCAGGGTGAAGGCCGGGGGCCGGGAGGCCCTCCTTCCCCTCTGGCCCCTGCCGGGTCTGGCCAAGGGGAGCCTTCTGGCCCCCCTTTCCCACTTTTTCCACCCCGAGGGGGTTGTCTTCCCTGCCGAGGTGGCCGCCACGGGCCGGGACTACCCCCTGGTCTCCACCCAGTACCACGGCTACCTGGGCGAGGTGGAGGCGGTGAAGGTCCTGTCGGAAGAGGAGGCTCTGAAGGCCGAGCCCAAGGAGGAGAAGCGCATCTCCTTCTACCCCCCCTGGCCTCAGGGGGAGCACGCCTGGGCCATGAGCGTGGACCTTTCCCGGTGCGTGGGGTGCGGCCTCTGCACCCTGGCCTGCCAGATTGAGAACAACATCCCTGTGGTGGGCAAGGAGGAGGTGGCCAAGGGGCGGGAGATGCACTGGATCCGCATAGACCGCTACTTCGCCGAGGAAGGGGTTTTGCACCAGCCCGTGATGTGCCAGCACTGCGAGAAGGCCCCCTGCGAGGCGGTCTGCCCGGTGGCCGCCACCGAGCACTCCACCGAGGGCCTGAACCTCATGGTCTACAACCGGTGCGTGGGCACCAAGTACTGCTCCGCTAACTGCCCCTACAAGGCCCGGCGCTTCAACTTCTTCCCCTACGCCGAGGCCTTCATCGGCCAGGGGGACCCCAGGCGGGCCAAGGAGAGCCCCCTGGCCCTCCTCATGAACCCCGAGGTCACGGTCCGTAGCCGCGGGGTCATGGAGAAGTGCACCTACTGCGTCCAGCGGATAGAAGGGGCCCGGGCCCAGGCGGCGGTGGAGAGGCGGAAGATCCGCACCGGCGAGATCAAGACCGCCTGCCAAGAGGTCTGCCCGGGGAAGGCCATCCACTTCGGGGACCTCCTGAACCCCGAGGACCCCATCCAGGCCCACCGCAAGGAGGGGCGGCACTACGCCCTCTTGGAGGAGGCCAACACCTGGCCCAGGACCACCTACCTGGCCCACCTGAAGAACAAGAATCCCAAGCTCAAGGAGGCGGAGCATGGCGGATAGACCCCATCCCGACCGCGACCTCATCCAGGGGGAGTGGACGGAGAAGACCCTGGTGGAGAAGCTCCTGGAGCCGGTGGAAAAGCCCGCCCCCAGGCCCTGGAGGGTGGTCCTGGCCGTGGGAGGGGCCCTGACCCTGGCCTGGCTCTACGCCATCTTCGTCACCTTCGTGAAGGGCCTGGGCACCTGGGGCATCAACCAGCCCGTGGCCTGGGGGCTTGACGTGGTCCACTTTGTCTGGTGGATCGGCATCGGCCACGCCGGGACCCTGATCAGCGCCATCCTGGTCCTGATGCGCCAAAACTGGCGGGACTCCCTAAACCGGGTGACGGAGGCCATGACCTTCTTCGCCATCCTGGCGGCGGCCACCTTCCCCCTGATCCACATGGGCCGGCCCCAGCACTTCTACTGGGTCATGCCCTACCCCACCCACATGGCCCTCTGGCCCCAGTACAAAAGCCCCCTCTCCTGGGATGTCCTGGCCATCATGACCTATATCACCATCTCCACCCTCTTCCTCTACCTGGGCCTGATCCCCGACCTGGCCCTCCTTCGGGAGAGGAGCCAGGGCTGGCGCAGGAAGGTTTACGGCTGGCTCTCCTTGGGCTGGACGGGGAACGCGGTGCACTGGCAGCGCTACCGGGCGGTCTACGTCCTCCTCGCGGGCCTCGCCACCCCGGTGGTGATCTCCGTCCACTCCGTGGTGAGCATGGACTTCGCCTATGGTCTGGTCCCCGGCTGGCACCTCACGGTCTTCCCCCCCTTCTTCGCCGCGGGGGCCATCTACTCCGGCTTCGCCATGGCCCTCACCCTCATCATCCCCTTGCGGAGGTGGTACCGCCTCGAGGGGGTGGTCACGGAAAGGCACCTGGACTGGATGGCCAAGGTGACCCTGGCCTCGGGCCTCGGGGTGGCCTACATCTACCTCCTGGAGATCTTCATCGCCTGGTACTCGGCCGAGCCCGCGGAATGGGCCCAGCAGATCTGGCGCATGACCGGGCCCTACGCCCCCTACTACTGGGCCATGATGCTCATCAACGTGGTCCTCCTCCAGACCCTCTGGTTCCCCCGCTTCCGCAAGAACCTCACCTGGCTCTTCCTCTTCTCCATCCTGGCCAACGTGGGCATGTGGCTGGAGCGCTTTGTGATCGTGGTCATCAGCCTTTCCAAGGACTTCCTGCCCGCAAACGCCCAGCTCTACTTCCCCACCTGGGTGGACTGGACCCTTTTCCTCGGAACCCTCGGCTTCTTCCTCTTCGGCCTGGCCCTTTTCATCCGCATCTTCCCCCCCATCGCCGTGGCGGAGATGGTCCACCTCTTTCACAAGCTGAGGAGGCACTAGGAGGCGGGTATGCTCTACGGATTCATGGCCTACTTTGACGCCCCGGAGAAGCTCCTCGAGGCCATCAAGGCTCTGAAGGGGGCGGGGTACCGCCATATAGAGGCCCTCACCCCCAACCCCGTGGAGGGAATTGAGGAGGTTCTGGGGGGGAACGGGCGGATCCCCTGGGTGGCCTTCGCCCTCGGGGTTTTGGGGGCGGGGCTTGGCCTTTTCCTCCAGGTCTACACCACCCTGGACTACCCCATGAACGCCGGGGGCAAGCCCCTTCTGGGCTGGCCCGCCTTCATCCCCGTGACCTTTGAGCTCACCATCCTCACCATCACCGTGGGCATCTTCCTCTACCTCCTCTACGTGAACGGCCTGCCCCTGGCCGACCACCCCGCCGTCCGGGCCAAGGATTACGTCCGGGTCCTCCTGGACGAGTACGGCCTCTTCGTCTACGCCTCCGACCCCAGGTTTGACCTGGAGGCCACCCGGGCTCTTTTGCAGGCCCTGGGGGCGGAGGTGGAGGAGGTGCGCCGTGCGTAGCCTGATCCTCCTTCTTCCCCTTCTCTCCGCCTGCGGCTGGATGTGGGACCAGCCCAAGGTGGGGCCTTTCCGGGAAACCCCCTTAGAGGTGATGGTCCCGGAAGAGCGCGTCCGCTTCGGGGACAATCTGGATCTTTTGGCCAGGACCGGCCTCCGCCCTGAAGGGGGTTTCGCCGAGAGCCCCTACGCCTTCACCGATGCGGAGCTTTTGCGGGGAAAGGTCCTCTACCAGAGCTTCTGCGCCATCTGCCACGGGGCCAAGGGAGAGGGGGATGGCCGGGTGGTTCCCTTGGGCATGCCCAAACCCCGCCCCTTCCAAGCGGTTCGGGACCAGCCCGAGGGCTACTTCTACTTCGCCGCCACCAACGGCTTCGGCCGCATGCTCTCCTACAGGAGCCGCATCCTAGAACGCGAGCGCTGGCTCATCGCCCACTACATCAAAAGGTGTTTGCTGGAAGAAGCCTGTCCCCTGGAGGTGGTGAATGCAGAGGTCCATTGAGCGAAGCCCTTCCTGGCCCTTTTTCCTGGGGCTGGGCCTCTACGCCCTGGCCTTCCTCTTTGGGGCCCCGGCCGCCTACTTCCCCTTCCTCTTCTTCCTCCTCCTCGCCCTGGGGGCCCTCCTCGTCCTCCTCCTCCACAACGCCCTTTGGAGCCGCTGGGGGGTGCCTTTGGAGCCCCACCTCTACCCCCTGGCCAGGACGCTTCCCCTGATGGGGCTTTTGGGCCTGCCCTTCTTCCTCTTCCTGCCGGAGCTCTTTCCCTGGGCCCGGCCCGAGGCCCTATCGGACCCCATTCTGGCCCACCGCTCCCCTTACCTGAACGCCCCCTTCATGCTCCTCCGCTACGTGCTCGTCTTTACCCTCTTCGCCTTTGTGCTCCTAAGGCTCAAGCCCGGGGAGCACCGCGCCGAGGTGGGGGCCTGGGGGCTTCCCTTGGTTTTCGCCGCCAGCACTTTTCTGGTCTACGACCTCTGCAAGAGCCTCGAGGCCCACTTCACCTCCGCTTCCTACGGGCCCATCCTTCTCCTTTCCGCCGCCATCCTCGCCCTTTCTGTGGCCGTGGCCCTGGCGGCGAGCCGGGGTACCCCCGCCCTCCTGGGGCAGGCCCAGAACCACACCAACCTCCTCCTGGCCCTCTCCATCATCTGGATCTACGTGGAGGCCACCACCCTCATCATCATCTGGGGGGCGGACCTGCCCCACGAGGTGGAGTTCTACCTGAAGCGCCTCGAGGCCCCCTGGGACGGGGTGGCCGCCTTGTGGGTGGTGGGAGGGTTCTTCCTCCCCTTCCTCTACCTCCTCACCAACCTGCCCAAGCGGGAGGCCCGCTACCTCCTTCCCGTGGCCCTCTGGATTCCCCCCTTCCACCTCCTCCACCTGGCCTGGTACCTTCTGCCCGCCCTGGGCCGGGGGGTGGGCCTGGGAGAGGTTTTGGGCTTCTTGGGTCTTGGCCTCCTCTTCATGAGCCGCCTCCGCCAAGGTTAGGGCCGGGGCATTTGCACCTACCTTCACAAGGAAGATGGGTGCACCCTGGGGTTAGGGGTACGAGGTACCGGTACCCAGGAGGTGGCAGATGGCGACCAAGGTTTTGGTGTTGGGTGGTGGTTCCGGTGGCCTGGTGGCGGCCAACAAGGTGAAGAAGCTCCTGGGGGACCGGGTGGAGGTCACCCTGGTGGACAGGAACACCCACCACGAGTTCATGCCCGCTTACCCCTGGGTGGCCTTGGGCATGCGGGAGCCCGAGCAGATCCGCCGGCCTTTGGCCAACCTGGAGAAGCGGGGCATCCGGTATCTGCAGGCCACGGTGGAGGGCCTGGACCCCGCCAACAACCGGGTCAAGACCAGCGCCGGGGGGCTAACGTACGACTACCTCATCGTCTCCCTGGGGGCCGAGGCCATGCCCGCACCGACCCAGGACGGCCACGCCCCCTGGAGCCTGGCGGGGGCCCTGAAGCTTCGGGAAGCCCTTAAGGGGTTCAAGGGGGGTCGGGTGGTGGTGGGGGTTTCCTCCCCCTACTACCCCTGCCCCCCCGCCCCCTACGAGGTGGCGGGCCAGGTGGAGTTCGCCCTCAAGGTAAAGGGGGTGCGGGAGAAGAGCACGGTGGAGGTCTTCCACCTGAACCCTGCGCCTCTTGCGGGCATGGGCCCGGTGATCTCCGGGAAGGTGATGGAGATCCTCCGCTCCAAAGGCATCGCCTTCCACGGGGAGTTTGAGCCCCTGGCCTTTGAGGGGGGAAGGGTCAGGGCCAAGGACGGGCGGGAACTGGCCTACGACCTCCTGATCCTGGTGCCCCCTTCGCCCCCAACCGGGTGGTGCGGGAAAGCCCCTTGGCGGGGCCTCAGGGCTTCCCCCAGGTGGACAAGGGGACCTTCCGCTCGGTGAGCTTCCCCAACGTCTTCGTCATCGGGGACACGGTGAACCCCTCCCTCATGCTGCCGCCCGCCGGGGTGGTGGCCCACTTCCAGGGGGAGTACGTGGCCGGGGTCATCGCCTCGGACCTCAAGGGGGCCTACATCGGCGAGCCCTTCAACCCCGTGGCCATGTGCATCATGGACTTCGGCGACAACGCCCTCCTGCCCCAGTGCTCCTTTGAGCGGTTGCTGGCGGGGACGGGCATGCCCTCCTGCGGCGTGATGGCCGTGGGCAAGTGGGTGCGGGTGAGCAAGATCCTCTTTGAGGGCTTCTGGTTCGCCACCCTCATTGAGTAGGAGGTACCCATGGAGACCCCTTTGACCGTGGAAGAACGGCTTGCGCGCTTGGAAGAGATCCTGGAGAAGAGCGGCCTTGGCCTTTTGGCCCAGATGGGGGTGGGGGAGACCCTGGCCGAGAACCTGGGCCTCCTGATGGAGCCTAAGAACCTAAAGCTCCTTTCCCTCCTGGCTCGCTACGTGGAGCAGGCGGAGGCCCTGGAGAAGCTGGCGGAGACCCTGGAGAAGCTGGACAAGTCCGGGGCCCTGGCCTTCATGGGCCACCTCTCGGAGAACTTCGGCGAGGGCCTGGGGATGCTGATGGAGCCCCAGCTCCTCCGCCTCATCTCCCACGGGGCCAACGTCCTGGACATCCTCTCCCGGATAGAGCCTGCCGTCATCGGCATGATGGCCTCCGCTCTGCAAAGGGGGTTTTCCGAGACCTTCACCCCCGAGACCATGCGGGACCCGCCCAAGGTGGGCCTGACGGGGATCCTGAAGATGCTGGCGGACCCCGAGGTGCAGAAGCCCACATTCCGCACCCCCCTCACTCCAGGAGGTAATATCGCCCAGCCCCCAGTAGGCGCACCGCGGTCTCGTGATGGGGGGCCAGGTTGAGGACCAGGGGCCTGCCCTCCAGCTCCACC
>Ga0308405_1000649_pt1 | contig 19388 bp, 17 predicted proteins | sample HotsprSampleMS13_FD_203473 | JGI IMG/M metagenome (GOLD analysis project Ga0308405, IMG submission 203473) | Hot spring phototrophic mat microbial communities from Mushroom Spring, Yellowstone National Park, Wyoming, United States - 20060912_MS13 ...
GTAGCCACCAGAAGGGTTTCTGCGTCAAGATAGTAGAGGGGGTGCTCTCGGTTTGGAAGCATAGCACCCCCTCTTTTTTCACATCCCAGGGGTTGGGGTCAAGTAGCACACGAAGGTATTAGAGGTCCAGAAGCACGGTCTCTCCCTCCAGCCGGGCGGGGAAGACCTTTAGGGGACTGGGGGCGGGGAGGGTTTGCCGGCCGGTCCTCAGGTCAAAGCGGGCCCCGTGCCGGGGGCAGACGATGGCCCCTTCCTCCACCTCCCCCTCGTGCAGGGGGCCGTCGTCGTGGGTGCAGAGGTCCTCCAGGGCAAAAACCTCCTCCCCGGTGTAGAGGAGGAGGATGGGCCTTTTGTGCTCGGGCCGCCGGATCACCAGGCGGCCCCCTTGGAACTCGCTTAGGGTGGCCACAGGGGTCCACATGGGAAAAGCATAAGGGGAAACGCCCGGGCGTTTCCCCCTTGGGGGTTAGAGCCTCACCTTCTCCTCAATCACCGCCTCAATGTGGGACCTGAGGGCCTTTAAGGGGATGCGGGTGAGGACGTCGGCCAGGTGGGCCTTCACCAGAAGCTCCTGGGCCAGGGTCTTGGGCAAGCCCCGGGACTGGAGGTAGAAGAGCTGCATCTCGTCCACGGGGGCGGTGGTGGAACCGTGGGTGCAGCGCACGTCGTTGGCCCCGATCTCCAGCTGGGGGATGGAGTCCACCCGGGCCGTGGGGGAGAGGATGAGGTTGCGGTTGGCCTGGTAGGCGTCCGTCTTCTGGGCTCCCCGCTCCAGGCGGATGAGGCCGGAAAAGACGGCCCGGGCCTCGTCCTTCACCGCTCCCTTATAGAGGAGGTCCGAGCGGGTGTGGTGCTCCACGTGGTGCTGGAGGGTGTAGTGGTCAAACTGCTGCCGCCCGTGGCCGAAGTAGAGACCCAGCATCTCGCTCTCCGCTCCTGGCCCCAAAAGTTCTGAGGCCACCTCGCTTCGGGCGTAGGCCCCGCCCAGGTTCACCACCAGGTCGTTGAGGCCCGCGTCCCGCTCCAGGAGGGCCCGCTGGCGGTGGAAGTGCCACACGCCGTCGCCGAAGGTCTGCACGTGGGCGTGGCGGAGCCGGGCTCCCGGCCTGAGCACCATCTCCGTGGCCGAGAGGTGAAGGGTAGGGGGGAGGTCCGGGGAGAGGTACTCCTCAATGTAGGCGGCCTTGGCGTTGTCCTCCAGGAAGAGGAGGCTCCGCCCCGCCGAGGCCTTACCCCCTTCCAGGAGCACCTTGAAGACCCCCACGGGCTTCTCCACCTCTAGCCCCGCGGGCAGGTAGAGGAAGGCCCCGTGGGTGAAGAAGGCGCTGTTCTCCGCGGCGAACTTGTCCTCGGTGAAGACCGCTCCGAAGAGGGTGGCCTCCACCTTTCCCGGGTAAAGGCGCATGGCCTCGGCCAGGGAGGTGAGGACGAGGCCTTTGGCCTCTAGCTCCTCGGGCACCTCCCGGTAGACGAGGTCAGGCCCCACAAAGACCAGGAAGGCGGAGACATCGGTCTTCTCCAGCCGCCGCTTTACGGCCTCGGGGAGGGTGTCCCGGGTGAGGGAAAGCCCCTTGGGGGCCTCCACGGGCCGGTCCAGGGGGGCCTCGGAGAGGTCGGTGTAGCGCCAGTTCTCGTCCTTTTTGCTGGGGTAGGGAAGGCGGGCGAAGGCCTCGAGGGCCTCAAGCCTCTTCTTCAGCGCCCAGGCGGGCTCGCCCAGGGCCTGGGAGACGGCCTCCACTTGGGTCTTGTCCAGTACCTGCATCCTGCCTCCTTAGCCCACGGAACCTTCCATCTCCAGCTCAATGAGGCGGTTCAGCTCCACGGCGTACTCCAGGGGGAGCTCCTTGGCGATGGGCTCAATGAAGCCCCGGACGATGAGGGCGGCCGCCTCGTCCTCCTTGAGGCCTCGGGTCTGGAGGTAGAAGATCTGCTCGTCGTTGATCTTGGAGACCGTGGCCTCGTGGCCCACGTGGGCGGAGTCGTCCTCAATCTCAATGTAGGGGTAGGTGTCGGTGCGGCTTTCCGGGTCAATGAGGAGGGCGTCGCACTCCACGTTGGCCTTGGCCTGGCGGGCCCCTTCCATCACCTTCACCAGGCCCCGGTAGCTGGCCCGCCCCTCTCCCTTGGAGATGCTCTTGGAGACGATGGTCCCCGAGGTGTGGGGGGCGGCCATGACGATCTTGCCCCCGGTGTCCTGGTGCTGGCCCGTCTTGGCGAAGGCGATGGAGAGGATCTCCGTGCGGGCCCCGGGCTCCAGGAGGTAGCTGGAGGGGTACTTCATGGTGACCTTGGAGCCCAGGTTGCCGTCCAGCCACTCGTGGTAGGCCTCCCCGTAGACCAGGGCCCGCTGGGTCACCAGGTTGTACATGTTGGTGGACCAGTTCTGGATGGTGGTGTAGCGGCTCTTGGCCCCCCGCTTCACCACGATCTCAATGACCCCGGTGTGGAGGCTCTCCGTGGAGTACATGGGGGCGGTGCACCCCTCAATGTAGTGCACCTCCGCCCCCTCGTCCACGATGATGAGGGTGCGCTCAAACTGGCCGAACTCGGGGGTGTTCACCCGGAAGTAGGCCTGCAGGGGGAGCTCCACCTTGACCCCCGGGGGCACGTAGACGAAGGAGCCCCCGGACCAGGCGGCGGAGTTCAGGGCGGCGAACTTGTTGTCCTCGGGGGGGACCACCTTGGCGAAGTGCTCCCGGAAGAGGTCCTCGTACTTCTTCATCCCCTCCTCAATGGCCACGAAGATGACCCCCTGCCGCTCCAGCTCCTCCCGGACCCGGTGGTAGACCATCTCCGAGTCGTACTGGGCCCCCACCCCGGCCAGGACCTTCCGCTCCGCCTCGGGGATGCCCAGGCGCTCGTAGGTCTTCCGGATCTCCTCGGGGATCTCCTCCCAGCTCCTGGCGTCCCGCACCTCGGCGGGCTTCACGTAGTAGACCAGGTCGTCCAGGTTGAGCCCAGAGAGGTCGGGGCCCCAGGTGGGCATGGGCTTCTTCTGGAAGATCTCTAGGGCCCTAAGGCGGAACTTCAGCATCCACTCGGGCTCGCCCTTGTGGTAGCTGATGGCCTCAATGACCCGCCTGGAGAGGCCCCGCTCGGCCACGAAGACCGGCTTGACCTCGTCCACAAAGCCGTACTTGTACTCCTCTCCTAGTGTCCGGAGATCTACCTCGCTCATGCCTCCTCCTTGACCTTCTCCCTAAGCCACTCGTAACCCCTGGCCTCCAGCTCCAGGGCCAGCTCGGGGCCGCCCTCGGCCACCACGCGCCCGTCCATCATCACGTGCACCCGGTCGGGGACGATGTAGTTGAGAAGCCGCTGGTAGTGGGTGATGACCAGGGCGCCGAAGCCCGGTCCCCGCATGGCGTTCACCCCCCGGGCCACCACCTTCAGGGCGTCAATGTCCAGGCCGGAGTCGGTCTCGTCCAGGATGGCGTAGGTGGGCTCCAGGACCAGAAGCTGGAGGATCTCGTTCCGCTTCTTCTCCCCGCCGGAGAAGCCCTCGTTGAGGTAGCGGGAGAGGTAGCCCTCGTCCCAGTCCAGAAGCTCCAGGGCCTTCTTGACCTTGGTCCAGAACTCCGCCACCCCCACCTCCCGGCCCAGGTGGGCCTGCAGCGCCAGGCGGAGGAAGTTGGCCATGGTCACCCCTGGGACCTCCACCGGGTACTGGAAGGCCAGGAAGAGGCCCCTCCTGGCGCGCTCGTCGGGGGAGAGGTCCAGGATGCTCTCCCCGTCCAGGAGGATGTCCCCCTTTTCCACCTGGTACTCCGGGTCCCCGGCCAGGATCTTGCCCAGGGTGCTCTTGCCGGCCCCGTTGGGGCCCATGAGGGCGTGGACCTGGCCCTTGGGCAGGACCAGGTTCACCCCCTTCAGGATCATCTCGCCGTCAATGGAAGCCCAGAGGTCGCGGATTTCCAGCTGGTTCATGCTTTTGCCTCCTGGTGCCGGGCCCTCCTACTGCGACCCGTTCGCAGTTAGAGTATAGCCCACTACCCTTCAAAAGTATAGTGATTTAGTCGGGATTTGCCAGGTGGAACCCCAGGGCCTCCGCCAAGCCCAGGGGGCTTGGGGGGAGGCGCTTTTCGGGCTCGGGGCAGAAGCGGCCCAGGGCCCGGCCCAGCTGGAAGCGGAAGGCGGGGGGGAGGTCCTTGGCCCCTTCCAAAAGCTTCTGCCAGGCGGCCTCCTCCTCCCCCAGGCCCAAAAGGGCCAGGACCTCCACCACCCGGGCCTGGGCCAGGAGGCCGGGGTCCTCGAGGGGGGGCAGGGCCACGATCTGGGCCAGGGCCTCGCCGAAGCCTCCGCCCCGGGCCAGGACCTCGGCGTAGCCCAGGCGGGCCTGGGCCCGGAGGTAGGGGTTCTCCAGGGAGAGGAAAGGCTTTAAGAGGGCCTTTCCCTCCTCCGGGGGAAGGAGAAGGCTCAGGAGGCTCAGGGTGTCCAGCCTGAGGGCGGTGTAGCGGTCCGTGGCCTCCTCGGGAATGGCGGTGAGGAGGTCTTTTAGGAGGCGCTCCGCCTGAGGGGCGGTGAGGCCTCCCAGGAAGGGGGGGCGGTAGGGCTGGCCCGCCTCCAGGAGGAGGTAGGTGGCCCCCAGGCGGAAGAGGGTGCGGAGGTGGCGGTAGCGGGCCTCCTTGGGCCTCTCCTTGGTGGTGCGGAAGTAGCTCTCGGCCCGGGCCAGAAGCTCCAAAGCGGCGAAGGGCCTGCCCCAGGCGGCCTGGAGGATGCCCCCTTCGCTTTCCACCCGGGCCCGGGTGAAGGGGTCCTCGGCCTCGGCCAGGGCCTTTTTCAGGGCCTCCGCCGCCTCTTCATAGCGGCCCAGGCGCCTCAGGAGGGTGGCGTAGCGGGCCCGCACCCGGGCCACCTCGTCCTTGGGGGCGCCGGCCTCTTCCAGGGCCTTGAGGCCCTCGGCCATGCGTTCCTGGGCCTCGAGGCGGCCCAGGCGCATGAGGAGGTCCCCCATCTGGTAGCGGGCCCTCCCCAGGAGGAGGGGGTCGTGCCCCACCTGGGAGAGGGCCTTTAGGGCCTCCTCGTACCGTCCCAGGTCCTTGGCCACCAGGCCCCGCCAGAGCTGGACCCGGTCCTTCAGGAAGGGGGCCACGGGCAGGCCCTCGGCCTCGGCCACGAAGCGGGCGGCCTTCTCGTAGTCCCCCTTCCAGCGCTCCACCGCCGCCATCACCAAAAGCCCCTCCGCCCGGGCGGTCTCGTCCAGGTGCTCCAGGTCCCTCTTGGGGGGAAGGAGCTCCTCGGCCTCCCGGTAAAGGGCGGCGTCCGCCTTGGCCTCCGCCGCCTTGATGCGGGCCCAGGTGCTAAGGGCGGGGTTTTCCGACCGGGAAAGGACCTGGAGGGCTTCCTCCGCCTCGGGGTGGGCGTACTGGCCCAAAACGGCCCGGTAGCGCACCACCACCGAGGCCAGGGCCTCGAGGTCCTTTCCCGGCCACCCTTGGGCCTCCTCCCACAGGCCGGGCAGGAGGGCCAGGCGGGCGGGGTCTTCGTGTAGAAGCTCCAGAATGACTTGCCTTTCCCCCGCCTTGCGGGCGTGGTGGAGCTTGCGGAAGAGGTTTTCCCGCGGGAAGTATTCCAGGGCCAGGCGGTGGAGCTCCCGGGGGACCTCCTCCGGCAGGAGGCTCCTTAGGGCGGGGCGCACCAGGCCCTCCCCCACCCAGTCCAGAAGGGCCTTTTCCGCCTGGGAGAAGCGCTCTATGGGCTTGCCCAGGGCTTTTTCCAGAAGCTCCAGGGGGAAGGCGGGGTCGGCCTCGGGGCTGAAGGCGGCCAGGGCCTGGAGGAGAGGCCTCAGGGCGGGGTCGTCCTGGAGGGGGGTTTTGGGGTCGTGCTTGGCCGCTTCCAGGAGGACCAGGCGGGAAAGCTCCCCGAAGTTGCGCCCCGCCTGGTTGACCAGGGCCTCGAGGCGCTCCGGGGGCAGATGGGGAAGCCTCTCCCGCACGAAGCGGCGGGCCTCCTCCCGGCTCGGGGGGGAGAGGGGCTGGTAGGGCAGGGTGGGCGGGGGCTCGGAAAGGGCGGCCAGGTAGGGGATGGAAAGGCGCTTCAAAAAGGGCTCCAGCCAGGCGGCGAGCCCTTTGCGGCTCCCGTCAGGCCCCCTTAGGGGGAGGCCTTCCAGGGTCCCCTCAGCCTCGGCCCGCAGGAGGAGGGGGCGGCCCTCCCGGTTCAGGGCCTGGGCCAGGAGGAGGAGGACCTCCTGCTGCAAGGCCCCCTGGAGGCCGTAGGGCTGGGTGGGGGAGAGCTGGGCCAAAAGGGCCCGCACCTCCTCCCCTACCCCCAGGGCCTCGCTCAGGGGGACCAGGGCCTGGGCCAGCTCCCCGCCCAGGTTGAGGAGGACGGGCTCCTTGCCCGGCAGGGCGGAGAGGGCCCGTCCCAGGGCGGAGAGGAGGACCCCCTTTCCCGTGGCGGGCCCCCCCACCACCACCATCTGGGGCCTGCCCCCCACCTCCAGCTCCTTGAGGAAGCGGCGGAAGATGCGCCTTTTGTCCCGGCCTAGCGCCTTGCGGGCGCTCTCCAAAAAGAGCTCCGCCGGGGGGGATGGGGGTTCCAGGCCCGCCTCCCGGTAGAGGTCGGCGATCACCTTGAAGAGGCGCTCCTTCTCCTCGGGGCTTCCCAGGTCCTTGTAGAGAATGTTGCGCACGGTGCCCGCCCGTCCGCCCCGTTCGGCCATAAGGGCCTCGAGCCAGCGCAGGGAGCCCTTCTTGCCCCGGTGGTCCCGGCCCCGGAGGTGGGGGCGGAGGTCTTCTAGGTAGCGGAGCCAGGGTGTATTCGCATCTGACATCCCGTTTACACTATAAAGCTTTTGCCTGCTTTTGTGCACACGGAAAACTCCCCGGAGTACTCCGGGGAGCGGAGCTTTCTGGCCTAGTGGACGGCTTCGTTGAACTGGGCCTCTTCCGTGGAGCCCTTGAGGGCCAGGGTGGAGGCCTCGCCCTGGGTGAGGGCCAGGACCACCTCGTCAAAGTAGCCGGCCCCCACCTCCCGCTGGTGCTTCACGGCGGTGAAGCCCTGGGCCTGGGCCAGGAACTCCTTCTGCTGGAGCTCCACGAAGGCGGGCATGCCCCGGGCCTTGTACCCCTTGGCCAGCTCCCAGATGTGGTAGTTGAGGGTGTGCCAGCCCGCCAGGGTGATGAACTGGAACTTGTAGCCCATCTCCCCCAGCTCCCGGTTGAACTTGGCGATGGTCTCATCGTCCAGGAACTTCTTCCAGTTGAAGGAAGGGGAGAGGTTGTAGGCGAGGAGCTTGTCGGGGAACTCCCGCTTGACCGCTTCGGCGAACTTTCGGGCCTCCTCCAGGTCGGGCTTGGAGGTCTCCATCCAGAGGACGTCGGCGTAGGGGGCGTAGGCCAGGGCCCGGGCGATGCCCGCCTCAATCCCATTTCTCACCCGGTAGAAGCCCTCGGGGGTGCGCTCGCCCTTGAGGATGAAGGGCTTGTCCCGCTCGTCAATGTCGCTGGTGATGAGGGTGGCGGCCTCGGCGTCGGTGCGGGCGATGATGACCGTGGGCACCCCCAGGATGTCCGCCGCCAGGCGGGCCGCCTGCAGGGTACGGATGTGCTGACCGGTGGGCACCAGGACCTTACCCCCCAGGTGGCCGCACTTCTTCTCCGAGGCCAGCTGGTCCTCGTAGTGGATGCCGGCGGCCCCGGCCTCAATCATGGCCTTGGTGAGCTCAAAGACGTTCAGGGCTCCGCCGAAGCCCGCCTCGGCGTCGGCCACGATGGGCACGTACCAGTCCCGGGTCACCTTGCCCTCGGAGCGCTCAATCATGTCCGCCCGCATGAGGGCGTTGTTGATGCGCCTCACGATCTGGGGCACGGAGTTGTAAGGGTAGAGGGACTGGTCGGGGTAGGTCTGCCAGGCCAGGTTGGCGTCGGCGGCCACCTGCCAGCCGGAGAGGTAGATGGCTTCCAGCCCAGCCCGCACCATCTCCACCGCCATGGCCCCGGTGTAGGCCCCGAAGGTGTGGATGTAGGGGCGCTCGTGGAGGAGCTGCCAGAGCCTTTCCGCCCCTCGCTTGGCCAGGGTGTGCTCCACCAGGACGCTGGGCCTGAGGCGCACCACGTCCTCGGGGCGGTAGTCCCGCTTCACCCCTTTCCAGCGGGGGTTGGTGGCCCATTCCCGCCTCAGGGCCTCGGCCTCCTGCCGCATCTCGGGGGTCAGCACGCTTAAGGGTTCCATCGGACACCTCCCAGGCCCAGTCTGGGCCCTGGAGGCTTTCCGGTGTAGGGTGTAGCCCCCAAAGCTTCACACGGAAAAGCGGTGTGTTTTGTCCCAAGCTACACCAACTGGGGCCGCTTCCCGGAACTTTGTGGGGCCCCCGCCGCAGCGGGGTATCTTAAGTACCCCACCGCGGCTTTTGCCGCGGTGGGGGCCCCAGAAAAGCCCTTCCAAAGCCCCGATTTGGGCACTCCATGTTGCGAAACCAAAGCGCGAGCATTTAGCGCACCTGCTGGGTGGCGATGAGGAGGGGGTCCCAGACGGGGCTATAGGGCGGGGCGTAGGCCAGGTCCAGGGCCAGGAGGTCCTCCACGGTCCCGCCCCTGGCCAGGAGGGCCGCCAGGGCGTCTATGCGCAGGGCTCCGTGCCCATGGGCCACCACCGCACCTCCCAGAAGCCGTTCCGTCCCCTCCTCGTAGACCAGCTCCACAAAGAGGGGCCCGCTCCCCGGGTAGTAGTGGGCGCCGTCCCGACTCTGGATGAAGACCTTTTTGGCGGCGTACCTCTCTTTGCGGGCGGCCTCGAGGGAGAGCCCGGTGGTGGCCACCGCCAGCCCAAAGGCCTTGAAGATGGCCGTCCCCACCACTCCATGAAAGCGGGCCTCCTTCCCGGCGATGACGGCGCCGGCCGTGCGCCCGTGCTTGTTGGCCACGTCCCCCAGGGGAAGCCAGTAGGGGCGCTTAAGGACCTGGTGGAAGCTCTCCGCCACGTCCCCGGCGGCGTAGACCCCTTCCAGGTTGGTGCGCATCCTTTCATCGGTGGCGATGGCCCCCGTGGGCCCCAGGGCCACCCCCATGGCCTGGGCCAGCTCCACGTTGGGCCGGATGCCGGTGGCTATGAGGACCAGGTCCACGGGCACCACGCCTTCCGAGGTCTCCACCGCCTCCACCCGCCCCTGGCCCCGCAAGGCCTCTACCCTGACGCCGGTCCAGACCTCCACCCCGTGGCGCTCCAGCTCCTCCTTGAGGAGGGCGCCCACCTCGGGGTCAGAGTGGGGCAGTGGCCGGTCCTGGGCCTCCAGAAGGGTGACCTCCAGGCCTCGCTTGCGGAAGGCCTCGGCCACCTCCAGGCCGATGTAACCCGCCCCCAGGATGGCGGCCCGCCTGGCCCCCTCGAGGGCCCCAAGGAGCCTTTGGCCGTCCTCCATGCTTCTTAGGGTGAAGACCCCCGCCTGCTCCGTACCGGGAATGGGGGGGATGGTGGGCCTGGCCCCCGTGGCCAGGACCAGGTGATCGTACCGGTCTTGGAAGGTGCGCCCCTCCTTGTGGTCAAAGACGGTTACGGTCCTCGAGGCGGGATCCACATCCACCACTTCATGGCGGGTGTGGACCAGGACCCCTTGCTTTTGGAACTCTTCCGGGGTGCGGGCCACCAACTTTTCCAGCCGGGGGATTTCTCCCGAAAGGACGTAAGGCAGGCCGCAGGCCCCGTAGGACACCCACCCGGACTTCTCGTAGACCACCACCTCCAGCTCGGGGTTTTCCCGCTTGGCCTTGGCGGCGGCGGAGGCCCCGCCCGCCACCCCACCCACCACCACCACGCGCTTGCCCATGGGGGGCATTGTGCCACAGGACCCAGGGGCCAGATGTCCCCGTATGATGGAGGCATGGCCTCCCGGGGTCATCCCTTTAGGGATCGGGTGAAAGAAGCCGTGGAGAGCGCAATCCGCCAAGCCGGCCTCGAGGGGCGCTTCCAGGTGGTGATGGAATACACCTCCCGCCATGGAAGCGTTATCCGTGAACAAGGGAGGAAGGTGGATGTGGCGGTACTGCTAAAGGAGGAGGGCCTCCGCCCCTACCTCTTTTTGGAGTGCAAGTGGCAATCCACCTCGGGAAGCGCCGAGGACAAGCTCTTCCGGGCGGCGGAGGAGGCCAGGAGGGACCGGCTTTTCGGCGTGCACTCTGTGGTTGTAGTGGGAGGCCCTGGGTTCGGACCCAAAATGCGCCGCTGGGCCCTCACCGAGGGCTTTATCCACGAGTCCTTTTTGGAAGCTTGGCTAAGGGAGTTTTTCGGGTAAGGGAGTTTTTGCCGTGATTACCCCTCTTTTTCCCAACCCCACTGCCAGGAAGCTGGACCCTCCCCTCAAATGGGCCGGGGGTAAGCGCTGGTTGGTGCCCTATTTGGAGGGGCTTTACCGGGAGCATCGCCACCGGAGGCTGGTGGAGCCCTTCGCCGGCGGCTTGGCCGTGGCCCTGGGGTTGATGCCGGAAAGGGCGCTTCTCAACGACATCAATCCCCACCTCATCAACTTTTATCTGTGGCTTAAAAGGGGCCTCCATCCTAGGCTGGAGATGCGCTATGACCGGGAACTTTACTACGCTTACAGGGCCCGTTTTAATCGGCTTATCGCTGAGGGTAAAGCCGACACCCAGGAGGCCGCCGAGCTTTTCTACTACCTCAACCGCACCGGCTATAACGGCCTTTGCCGCTTCAACCGCAAGGGGGAGTTTAACGTTCCTTTTGGAAAGTATAAGGCCGTTACCTACACTCAGGATTTCACCCCTTATAAAGAGGTTTTCCGCAACTGGGAGTTCACCTGTTTGGACTTCCGCCAGGTGGATATCTCCCCTGAGGATTTCGTTTACGCCGATCCCCCTTACGACGTGGAGTTCACGGAGTACAGCCCTGGGGGGTTTTCTTGGGAGGACCAAATAGCCTTGGCCGAGATGTTGGCGGATCACCCCGGTCCGGTGGTGATATCCAACCAGGCCACGCCGAGGGTAGTGGGGCTTTACCGCTCCCTGGGATACGAACTGCAGTTCCTCCCCGCCCCCAGGCGGATAAGCTGCAACGGGAACCGGGATAAGGCCCTAGAGGTGCTGGCCCTGGGGAACCTCTAGGACCTCCTCCCGCAGGAGCCTTCCCCCCTTGAGGTAGAGGATCCGCCCCGCCCTTTGCGCCAGCTCCAGGTCGTGGGTGACCAGGATCAGGGTGCGGGCCTTCCCCTGGGCGAAGAGGAGGGCGGCCACCTGCTCCCGGCTCTCGGCGTCCAGGTTGCCCGTGGGCTCGTCGGCGAAGAGGATCCCGGGGTCCAGGGCCAGGGCCCGGGCCAGGGCCACCCTTTGCTGCTCCCCACCGGAGAGGCGGTTTGGCAGGTGGTGGAGGCGGTGGGCCAGGCCCACCTGTTCCAGCACCTCCGCTGCCCGCTTCTGGCGCTTCCCCTGGGGCCAGCCCGAAAGGAGGAGGGGAAAGGCCACGTTCTCCAGGGCGGTGAGCGTGGGGATTAGATTCCACTGCTGGAAGACGAAGCCCATGTGCCTGAGGCGCACGCCTGCCCGCTCGTCCTCGGGGAGGCGGTGGAGGGGGGTTTCCCCCAGGAAGACCCCGCCCTCCGTGGGCAGGTCAAAGCCAGCGAGGAGGTTTAGGAGGGTGGTCTTTCCGCTGCCCGAAGGCCCTACCACCGCCGTGGCCCCCTTGGGAAAGGCGTAGGTGAAGCCCTGGAGGGCCACCACCTCTTTCTCCCCTTGCCGGTAGCGCTTGGTCAGGTTCTCGGCTCTGAGCATCTACACCCTCCCCAGGGCTTCCACCACCGGGATGCGGCTGGCGTTGTGGGCGGGAAGCAGGCCGGCCAGCAGGCCAAGGGTTAGGGCCACCCCCAGGGCGAAGAGGGCGAGCCTGGGGGTGATGGCGGAGAGGGCCAGGCCCACCTGGTCCACGGTGTAGAGGTTGATGGCCGAGGAGGCCAGGCTCCCCACCCCGAGGCCCAGAAGACCCCCCATGAGGGCCAGGAGGAGGGCCTCGAGGATGACCAGGCGGAAGATGAAGCCCCGTTTGGCCCCCAGGGCCCGCATGACCCCGAACTCGCGGATGCGCTCGTAGACGGACATCATCACGGTGTTGGCCACGAGGAGCCCGCCCACAACGAGGGCCACCAGGCTGATGCCAAAGCGCACCAGGTCGCTGATGCGCAAGGCCCTCTCGGCGAAGCGCATCACCTCACTCGTGGTCTGGGCCTTGAGGCCGGGGACGGCCCCTTCCAGGGCCCGGGCCACCTCCTCCGCCTTCTGCCCGGGGTTCAGGGCCACCAGCACCGTGCTGTAGTTCCTGGTGCCCAGGACCTCCTGCAGCGCGGGAAGGGGGACGAAGATGAGGTTGTCGGCGAGCCCCCCGGTTTCTTCCAGGACCCCTTCCACCCTAAGCTCCACCCTGGGGGAGAGGCGCAGGGGGCTTCCCAGGCCAAGCTCACTTCGCTTGGCCACCTTGGCCCCCACCACCGCGCCCCTTGCCGAGGGGAGGAGGCGGCCCTCTTTGCTCTTCGTCCCGGGGTAGAGGAGGTCGGGGGCGGTTCCTTCAGGCAGGCCCTGGAAGAAGAAGCTGGTGCTGGGGTCAAACCCACCCCGGGTGAGGAAAAGGGTGGGGATGACGGCCCTTACGCCCAGGTTTTTCCCCGCCTCCTCCAGGGCGCGAAAGCTCTCCGGGGTGATCTCGGGGAAAGCTCCAAAGCCGAAGCCCTCTACGCCTTCGGGCACCACCTGGATGGCGGGCCCTACCCGGGAGAGCTCCTGGAAGAGGGCCTTGCGCAGACCCTCTCCGAAGGAAAGGAAGAGGACCATGCTGCTGGTGGCCACCACCACCCCAAGGAGGGTGAGCAGGCTCCGCACGGGCCGGGCCATGAGGTTGCGCAGGACCAGGAGAAAGACCTCCATCCTCCCAAGCTTACCCCGGGGGGAGGGCTCAGGCGTGGCCGGGGCTACAAGAGGCGTTCCACGAAGCGGGTGTCCATCGCCTCCAGGAACTCCTGGGGCCTCACCTTTTGCCGTTCAGGGTGCTCGTAGTAGGCCTTCTCCGCCTCCTCAAAGCGCTCGTGGGCCACGAACCAGAGGAACTCCCGCTCCGAGAGCCAGTAGGCCCCAAGGACCTGGAAGCCCAAGGCCTGGCGCAGGGGGACGATGGTCTTGAGGAAGACCTGCTGAAAGGCCTCCCTGGCCCCCTCCTTCAGGGTGTAGCGGCGCATCTGGACCTTCATGGGTCCAGTTTAAGGGAAGGGGCCCCCACGCCCGGGCGGCCAGAGCCTATAATCAAAGCCATGCGCACGGCGGAGATCCGCGAGAAGTACCTTTCCTTCTTTGAGGGCAAGGGCCACCTGCGCCTGCCCTCCTTTAGCCTCATCCCCGAGAACGACCCTTCCCTCCTCTTCACCTCGGCGGGCATGGCCCCCTTAAAGCCCTACTTCCTGGGGGCCAAGCCCATCTTCGGGGGCCGGGAGTGGCGCAGGATCACCACCTGCCAGAAGTGCCTCCGGGTGGGGGACATTGAGAACGTGGGCCGCACGGCCCGGCACAACACCTTCTTTGAGATGCTGGGCAACTTCTCCTTTGGGGACTACTTCAAGAAGGAGGCCATCCTCTGGGCCTGGGAATTTTTGACCGGGCACCTCAAGCTGGACCCCGAGCGCCTCTGGGTCACGGTCTACGAGGACGACGACGAGGCCTACGCCCTCTGGCGGGACCTGGTGGGGGTGCCCGAGGAGAAGATCGGCCGCTTCGGCGAGGACGAGAACTACTGGCCGGGCGGGGCCATCACCCACGGGCCCAACGGGCCTTCTGGCCCCTGCTCGGAGATCTTCTACGACCGCGGGCCCGCCTTCGGCACCCCCGACGAGACCGGCCCCAACACCGGGAGCGGGGACCGGTTCGTGGAGATCTGGAACCTGGTCTTCGCCCAGTACGACCGCCAGGGGCCCATCCCCGGCCCCGGGATCCTGAAGCCCCTGCCCCAGAAGAACATTGACACCGGCATGGGCCTTTACCGGGTGGCCGCCATCCTCCAGGACGTGGAGGACTTCTACCGCACGGACACCTTCTACCCCATCATTGAGCGGGTGGCCCTCTTGAGCGGCAGGCCCTACCTGGGCAAGGAGAGCGTGAGCCACCGGGTGATCGCCGACCACGTCCGGGCGGTGGTGGCGGCCTTAGCGGACGGGGTGACCTTCTCCAACACCGGGAGGGGGTACGTGATCCGCCGCCTCCTGAGGCGGGCTTTGCGCCACGGCTACCTCCTGGGCCTCGCCGAGCCCTTCCTCCACCGGCTGGCCCCGGTGGTGGCGGAGCTCCTTGGGGACTTCTACCCGGAGATGCGGGAGAACCTACAGGCGGTGGAGAAGCAGATCCGCCTCGAGGAGGAGCGCTTCCTGGAGACCCTGGAGGGGGGCCTGAGGCGGCTTGACGCCCTCCTCTCCGGCCTGAAGCCCGGGGAGGTCCTTCCGGGGCAGGAGGCCTTCCGCCTCTACGACACCTACGGCTTCCCCCTGGACCTCACGGTGGAGATCGCCGCCGAAAGGGGCTATGGCGTGGACACCGAGGGCTTTAAGCGGGCCATGGAGGAGCAGCAGGAGCGCTCCCGGGCGGCCATGGCCTTTGAGCGGGAGATCTTCAAGCGAAGCGCCCAGGTCCTGGAGGAGCTCTACGCCGAGCGGGGGGCCACGGAGTTTCTGGGCTACGGCACCCTCGAGGCCGAGGCCCAGGTCCTGGCCCTCCTGGCGGGGGACGAGAGCCTCCCCGAGGCCGGCCCCGGCACCGAGGTCCAGGTGGTCCTGGACCGGACCCCCTTCTACGCCGAAGGGGGCGGGCAGATCGGGGACTTCGGCCTTCTGGAGTGGCCCGGGGGCCGGGCCCGGGTGGAGACCACCCTGAAGACCGAGCGGGGCATCTTCCTCCACCGGGCGCGGGTGGAGGAGGGGGTGCTTAGGGTGGGGGAGAGGGTGCGGGCGGTGGTGGACCCCAGGCGCCGGGACACCGAGCGGAACCACACCGCCACCCACCTCCTCCACGCCGCCCTGAGGGCCGTTCTGGGCCCCCACGTGCGCCAGGCGGGGAGCCTGGTGGCCCCGGACCGCCTGCGCTTTGACTTCACCCACCCCGAGCCCCTCAAAGGGGAGGAGCTTGAGCGCATAGAGCTTCTGGTGAACCGCTGGATCATGGCGGACTTCCCCGTCACCTGGCGCTACCTGCCCCTGGAGGAGGCCAAGAAGGAGGGGGCCATGGCCCTCTTCGGCGAGAAGTACGGGGAGGTGGTGCGGGTGGTGCGGGTGGAGGGGAGCCCCGTGCCGGGCCTCGAGTCCAAGGAGCTCTGCGGGGGCACCCACGTGCGCCGCACCGGGGAGATCGGGGCCTTCCTCATCCGGAGCGAGGAGGCGGTCTCCGCCGGGGTGCGCCGCATAGAGGCCGTCACCGGGGAAGGGGCCATCCGCTTCGCCCGGGGGGCGCTCTCCCGCCTGAAGGCCCTGGCGGAAAGGCTGGAGGTGGGGGAGGCCGCCTTGGAGGAGCGCCTGGAGAAGCTTCTCGCCGAGCTCAAGGCCCGGGAGAAGGAGGTGGAAAGCCTCAAGGCCCGGCTGGTCCAGGCCGCCTTGGGTGGGGGCGGGGTCGCCCTGGAGGAGAAGGGAGGGCTCAGGTGGGCCGCTTTGGAGCTTCCCGGCCTGGACATGGCCGCGCTTCGCCAGGCCGCCGACGACCTGGTGAACCGGGGGGCCGACGTGGCCCTGGTCCTCTCCGGGGGGCAGGCGGTCCTGAAGCTCTCCAAAGGGGCCCAGGAGCGGGGCCTCGAGGCGGGAAGCCTCTTCCAGGCCCTCACCCAGCGGGCCGGGGGGCGGGGCGGGGGCAAGGGGGCCCTGGCCCAGGGCGGGGGCCTGGACCCCGAGCGGGCCAAGGCGGCCCTGCCCGGGCTCCTCCCGTAGAATGGGGGCATGGTCCTCCTAAGCTTTCTGGCGGTGGCCCTCTCTTGGGCCCTCTTCGCCCTCACCTTCAGCCGCTATAGGCTCCGGCCCTCCCTGCACAACGCCTTCTACGCCCTGGGCCTCCTCTTCTTCGCCCTGGGGGTTTCGGCGGAGCTTCTGGCCCGGCTCCAGGGGGCCTGGAGCCCCTTCCTCTACCGCCTCTGGTACTTCACCGGGGCCATGCACGGGGTGACCTTTTTGGGCCTAGGGAGCCTGGCCCTCCTGAACCCCAAGGCCGCCCGGGGGCTTCTTCTCCTCCTTTCCCCCTTGATCCTCTACGGCTTTTATCTGGTGGCCACGGCCCCTTTGGACCTGGCCCGGCTTCCCGAGCCCTACACCCCTTCCGGGGCCGCCTTCCCGCCCCCAGGCCTCACCTCCCCCAGGCTCTGGACCATCCCCTTCAACCTCTTGGGTACGCTCCTCATGGCGGGGGTGGCCCTTTACACCACCCTCCTCTTCTGGAAGAAGAACCCTCTGAGGGCCCAAGGCACGGCCCTCATCTTCCTGGCCGCCCTGGTTTTGGCCTCCACCAGCACCCTGAACCGCTTGGGCGTGGTAGGCCTCGAGGAGGCGGGGCGGGCCTTTGGGGTGGCCCTCCTCTACCTGGGGGTGGTCCTGGCGGACCGAAGCGTGCGCTATGCGGCTGGGCGCCCTTGACGTGGGGGAGGCCAGGATCGGCCTGGCCGTGGGGGAGGAGGGCCTGCCCTTCGCCTTCGGCCGGGGGTACCTGGTGCGCCGGAGCCTGGAGGAGGACGTGGAGGCCCTTCTGGACTTCGCGCGCCAGGAGGGCCTCGCTAAGCTCATCGTGGGCCTTCCCCTCCGCACCGATCTCAAGGAGAGCGCCCAGGCGGGGCGGGTCCTCCCCCTGGTGGAGGCCCTGAGGGCCCGGGGGGTGGAGGTGGAGCTTTGGGACGAGCGCTATACCACCAAGGCGGCCATGGCCCGGCTCCGCCACGCCCCCAGGCGGGTGCGGGAGGATAAGGGGAAGCTGGACGAGATGAGCGCCGTGGTCCTTCTGGAGGGGTACCTTGCCCGAGGGGTCTAGAACCTGGCTCTGGCGGGGGGTCCTGGCCCTCTTCGTCACCTTCGCCCTCCTCCTCCTCTACGCCCTCTGGCTCATGGGCCCCACGGGGAAGGAGGCCATGGTGCGCATCCCCCGGGGGGCCAGGGGGGTGGAGGTGGCCCGGGTCCTGGAGGAGGCGGGGCTTGTGCGCTCGGGCCGCCTCTTCGCCGCCTACCTGCGCTTTTCCGGCCGGGAGCGGCGCCTCGTTCCCGGGGTCTACCGCCTCCAGGGGGACGGGGCCTTCCGCCTGGCCCGGGCCCTCACCGGGGGGGAGAAGCCCCTTGCCGTGACCCTCACCTTCCCCGAGGGGCAGCGGGCGGTGGACTACGCCAAGAGGCTCTCCCAGGCGGGGTTGGACGGGGAAGGGTTTTTGCGCCTGGCCCAGGACCCCGGCGGCCTGAAGCCCCCCTACGTGGAGGCGAAGGGCCTCGAGGGCTACCTCTTCCCCGCCACCTACACCTTTGACCTCCTGGCCACCCCCGAGGAGGTGGTGCGGGCCATGCTGCGCCGCTTTGAGGCCGAGCTCACCCCCCCGGTGAGGCGGCTCCTAGAGGAGCGGCACCTGTCGGTCCACGCCTGGGTCACCCTGGCCTCCATCGTCCAGGTGGAGGCGGGGAGCGAGGCGGAGATGCCCAAGATCGCCGGGGTCTTCCTGAACCGCCTGGAGCGGGGCATGCCCCTCCAGGCCGACCCCACCGTGGCCTACGCCCTGGGCAAGAGCCTTCCCGAGCTTTCCCGAAGGGCGGGGGACTTCGCCGTGGACTCCCCCTACAACACCTACCGCTACCGGGGCCTCCCCCCGGGGCCCATCGCCAACCCCGGGCGGGCCGCATTGCTGGCGGTGCTGAACCCCGTGCGCACCGACGAAAAGGGGCGGCCCTACCTCTACTTCTTCCACGCCAAGGGCAGGCTCTTCCTGAACGCCGACTTTGAGGGGCACCTGAAGGAGTTGGCCCGCCACCGCTACTCCTCCCCGTGACGGAGGAGCTTGAGCTGGGCGTAGGCGAAGAGGAGGGTGAGGAGGAGGATGACCACGGTCACCGCCGCGGCGTAGCCCAGGCGGAAGTTCTCAAAGCCTGTCTCGTAGAGGTAGTAGCCCAGGACCCGGGTGGCCCCGTAGGGCCCGCCCCGGGTCAGGAGGAAGACGGCGGCGTAGGACTGGAGGGAAAGGATGGTGCCCACCACGACCAAAAAGGCCACCGCCGGCCGCATGAGGGGCAGGACCACGTGGCGGAAGGCCTCCCACGGCCCCGCCCCGTCCACGTAGGCGGCCTCGAGGAGGGTCTTGGGGATGGCCTTGAGCCGGGCCGAGGCCACCAGGACCCCGTAGCCCAGGTGCCGCCACAGGGTGAAGAGGACCACCATGACCAGGGCCCAGAACCCCTCCCGGTCCCAGGGGGGGATGGGGAGGAACTGGGCCAGGGCCCCGTACTCCGGGGTGAAGAGGGTGTACCAGGAAAGCGTGGCCCCGCCCAGGGTCACCAGGCCGGGGAGGAAGAGGAAGCTTTTGGCGAAGCGCTCGTAAGGGGCCCCTTCCAGGGCCACGGCCAGGGCCAGGGAGAGGCCCACGAAGAGGGGCAGGGCCAGGAGCATGAACTTCAGGGTGACCCAGAGGCTTCCCCAAAAGGCGGGGTCCTGGAGGAGGTCCTGGTAGTTCTTGAGGCCCACCGGCTTGGGCTCGGAGAGTCCGGACCAGTCCCAGGCGGAGAAGCGGATAACGTCCAAGAAGGGATAGAGGACGAATACCCCTAGGGTGAAGAGGGCGGGGAGGGAGAAGAGGGCGAGGGGAAGCTTCCGCCGCACGGGGCTACCAGAGGTAGAGGAGGGCGAGGAGGAAGGGGTAGCGGTCCGAGGAGGAGACCTCCAGGGCCAAAGGCTCCAGGTAGAGCCGGAAGCCCGCTCCCCAGGCCAGGTGGAAGCCCTCCTGGTACCCGAGGCCGAGGCCCAGGGAAAGGGCCCCGCCCGGCAGTTCCACGCTCGCCAGAGGGCCCAGGTGGACCCCAAAGGGGTAGCGGAGGTCCAGGCCCAGGCCAAAGGAGGCGTAGAAGTCCCCAAGGACCAGCCCCGGGAAGAGGTTGGCCTTGAGGAGGGCGTAGGCCTCCGGGCTTTGGGAGAGGAGGACCTGGGCGTCCAGGCCGGTGTCTATCCCCAGGGGGCTAAGGGGCAGGACCAGGCTCCCCTGGAGGTAGAAGCCCTTATCGGGAGCGTAGCCAAAGCCGGCGGTGTTCTCCGGGTAGGCTGGGGCCTGGGCCAGGGCCAGGCCAAGAAAAAGGCCAAGGGTCAGCAAGAGGCGCTTCATGGGGGGCATCATACCAGGTACCATGGGGCCGTGAGCGCCCTTTTTGCCCTGGACCCCCTTCCCGGCCTCCTTCCTGCCCGGGAGGCTCCCCTCCTCATCCTGGT